>Ga0209835_1000558_pt1 | contig 23967 bp, 20 predicted proteins | sample LakKivwa52mmetaG_FD_184138 | JGI IMG/M metagenome (GOLD analysis project Ga0209835, IMG submission 184138) | Anoxic lake water microbial communities from Lake Kivu, Rwanda to study Microbial Dark Matter (Phase II) - Lake Kivu water 52m metaG... | ecosystem: Environmental > Aquatic > Freshwater >...
AGCACTCGGACTGAATTTAATAGCATTACCTGTTGTAGAACTAGTATTTGCAATTTTCATCCACTTAAAACGGTAATACTGCACATTCCCCGCGGTAGGTGAAAATAAAACTGTTTGAGATGTGGAACTATTTGTCAGCGTAACCTTTGTACTATCCTTGCTTTGACTGACAAAAGTAATCATATTGGATGCAGAAGCACCTGTCACACCACGTAAGGTTATGGTTTCGGTATAGGTACCGTCCCGTACAACGAAAGTTACACCACCTGTTCCAACACCACTTGTATTCAATGCAGTAATTGCAGCAGCGAAAGTGGCATAATCGGGGCTTGTACCGCCAATTGTTTTCGTACCTGTTAGCTGAGCAAAAACATTTGAAAATGGAAAAAATGTTGCAAAAGCAAGCATTACAATAAAAAATAATCCGGCTCTTCTCATATAATTGGATTTAAAATTTTTACAAATTCATTAAAAAGTCAGACTTCTTAAATCTGACTTCTGTAAATTGAGAATTAATGTATTTTTTTGAATACGCATTAAAACAGCTTACAACCTGTTTTTGTACTATTTGTAAATTCAAATACATTCAACTGTTTATCACTTAACCTACTGCTAAAAAAAAGAAGTGATATTTAAAACTCGCAGGAGCGAAAAAATCGGGGTTTAGTTAGTTTAAACAGTCATTTGTAGTATCAATCTATAGGCATATTATTTTAAAAATCACTTCACTTAATTAGAATCCAGTATGTTTTACTACCACAATATTAATACTTTATTCACAATCACCAAATTTTTTTTGAAAATTAATAATTTTTTAATAAAACGCATAACAATCTGTTTTTCTGTATTTTATAATTCGTTTTTATCATAATTTTAATATAAAATAGCTCAAATTTGATTTTTTTTCCACAATTAATGCATTTCATTCCTTGGTTTTCATTCAAAAACTAAAAGGTTCATCAACAATAATTTGAGATCTCCGGTTTTCAGGAAGTCATACTTCTATCTGCAGAAACTTTATCAAAAAAAAATAGAAGGTCGTCTTGCGTTTGTTTGTGGTAAAATTTTTTATTCTGTTTATTTAATCCATTAATTAATAACTCTTCTTAGCTTTGTTTTAAAAATTAAGGTTCTAATAGAATGAATATAGTGATAGCAGGGGCCGGTGCAGTAGGTATGTACCTCTCAAAAATGTTGGTAGAAAATAATCACAACGTTACCCTGATAGATAAAAATGAAGAACGCTTACGAATTGCTTCTTCGCATCTCGATTTAATGACTATCTGTGGCTCATCGTCTCTTTTATCGGTACTTGAACAGGCCGATGCCGAAAATGCAGATTTAATTATTGCCGTTACCAGCGATCAGGATGCCAATTTTCTGACTTGTATTTTAGGAAAAAAATTAGGAATAAAAACCACTATTGCCCGAATCAACAGCCAGGAATATCTGATTGAAACAGAAACTGAAGTTTACCGTTCGTTAGGAGTAGATACCATGATTTTCCCTGAAATGATAGCTGCAACCGAAATTTGTGAAATCATCAAACAAAATGCTGCAACCGAAACATTTTCTTTCTGTAATGAAAAATTAGTTCTTTTACAGCTTAAAATTGAAGAAAATGCCGAAGTTAAAGGAAAAACACTGAAAGAGATTATTATGCAAGACCCAAGTCTTGATTATCGGGCAGTTTCTATTCTCAGAGAAGGCAGAACCTTAATGCCAACAGGCGAAGACATCTTTTTACCGAATGATGAGGTTTATGTGATTACCAAAAGAGAGAAAATTGATAAATTACTTCGCATCAGCGGAAGTAAAAATATCGCCATCAAAAACATCATGATTATCGGTGCTTCAGAAGTAGGAATCATTGCAGCAAAAGAACTTGAAAAAGATTACAATGTTAAGCTGATTGAAAAAAACAAAGACTTGTGTTTTGAACTGGCCGGTATTCTTAAAAATACCTTAATTATTAATGCTGATGGCCATGAAACAAACACTCTGGAAGATGAAGGCCTTTCAAAAATGGATGCATTTATATCGGTAACCGAAAATACAGAGGCAAATATTTTCTTTTGTTTAATTGCCAAAAAAAGAGGAGCAAAAAAAACCATAGCACTTATTGAAGATATTGAATTCATTGAGCTTTCGCACAATATAGGAGTAGATACCAATATCAATAAAAAACTTATTGCTGCCAGTAATATTCATCGTTATACCCTGGAGGCCGAAATCAGCGCATCAAAATGTTTGAATGGTGTTGAAGCAGATGTTTTTGAGTTTGTTGTTAAAAAAGGAGCACGTATTACCACTAAAAAAGTGAGTGAACTGAATTTTCCTAAAAATGCCATCCTTGGAGGATACATACGTGATGATGAAAGCTTTATTGTTACAGGCAACACGCATTTTAAAGAAGGTGACCATATAGTTGTATTTTCTGTGCCAAATGTCATTCATCAGGTAGAGCAATTTTTTATTGTTCATTAACTATGATTAGGTACAAACTTATTATTAATCTTCTGAGCAGGCTATTAATCCTCGAAGGCATATTAATGGCTTTATCACTTATTTTTTCAATATTTGACAACTTTGCTGACTTTAAAGCTATTGCCTTTTCTTCAACTATTACCTCTTTATCAGGCATTATTCTTCATTTTTTAACCCGAAAAACCAATTACAATGCAGGTAAAAAAGAGGGTTTTATCATTGTAACAATCGGATGGATTGTTATTTCTATGTTTGGAGCTTTGCCTTATATTCTGAGTGGAACTGTGAGTTCTTTTACTGATGCTTTTTTTGAAACCATGTCGGGCTTCACTACAACAGGTTCAACTATTTTAAGTGATATCGAAGCAAGCTCAAAGGCATTACTTTTCTGGCGTGCAACTACCCAATGGATTGGAGGGATGGGTATTATTGTTCTTACCATTGCTATTATTCCTTTTTTGGGTATTGGTGGCATGCAATTATTTGCAGCTGAAGTTTCGGGAGTTACTTACGATAAAATTTCCCCACGTATTTCCCGAACTGCCCGTCAGCTTTGGATTGTTTACCTGATTTTAACTGCAACACTAATTATACTGTTATTGGCAGGGGGTATGAGTTTTTTTGATGCAATATGCCATGCTTTTTCAACTGTTGCTACAGGTGGTTTTTCTACTAAAAATACAAGCATTGCCTATTTCGAGAGTGCATATATTCACTATGTTGTTATCATCTTTATGTTTTTGGGTGGAATGAACTTTACACTTATTTATTTTGCCATCAAAGGCAAATTCAGTTCTGTATATAAAAATGAAGAGTTTAAAACCTATGTTATAATTATTTTTGCATTTACAGTTTTTATGGCATTGGTACTTCATATTTTTAAAGACCATCATCCCGAAAAAGCATTCAGAAACTCTCTTTTTCAAGTTGTTTCAATCAGTACAGGCAGTGGTTTTATCACAGATGATTACGAACAATGGACACCATTTGCCAAAATAATTATACTAATTCTAATGTTTGCCGGAGGATGTGCAGGTTCTACGACTGGAGGAATCAAAGCTATTCGTCATTTGCTGATGTTTAAAAATACCTTTACTGAATTCAGACGTCTGCTTCATCCTCGTGCAGTTATTTTAGTTCAATACAATGGCAACGGGGTTGAATCAAATATCATTTCAAGAGTGCTTGCTTTTGTTTTTATTTATATCAGCATCTTTATTACAGGCACCATCATCATGTTGATTTATGGACTTGATTTCGAATCGGCTTTAGGAAGTACTGCCGCCACATTGGGAACTGTAGGCCCCGGACTTGGTGTTACAGGTCCTGGTGGCGATTACAGCAGTTTACCCGAATCGGCAAAATGGATACTTTCCTTTTTTATGCTTGTTGGTCGTCTTGAATTATTTACAGTGTTAATACTTTTTACAAAATCGTTCTGGAAAACTTAAAAATGCCGGATTTAAAACTTATATTGAACTTACTTGGCAAATTAGTACTGTTTACCGGTATTGCATTACTTGTAACAATACTAATAGCAATCATTTACAATGAAGATATTGTTCCTGATTTACTCATTTCAGCCGGATTATGTTTTGTATTTTTTATTCTGACTTATTTTTTTACCAAGAAAAAAGATCTGAACCCGGGTAAAAAAGAAGCTTTTGCTATAGTTGCTCTCAGTTGGATATTTATTTCAGCATTCGGGGCTATTCCTTTTGTAATTACGGGTTATATTCCGTCTTATACGGATGCCTTTTTTGAAACCATATCGGGTTTTACAACTACTGGTGCAACAATTATAACTGATATTGAGGCATTACCTTATTCACTTCTTTTCTGGCGTAGCCTTACACACTGGATTGGTGGCATGGGAATTATTGTACTTACCATTGCCATTATTCCTTTTTTAGGTGTTGGAGGAATGCAACTTTTCGCTGCAGAAGTGCCTGGTGTCAGTAAAAATAAAATTTCACCGCGAATAAAACATACTGCACAACGCTTATGGCTTGTTTATTTAATTCTTACTATTGCTGAAGTTATATTGTTATTGTTTGGCGGTATGAATTTGTTTGATGCAGTATGTCATTCTTTTGCTACTATGGCAACCGGAGGTTTTTCAACTAAAAATGCAAGTATTGCCTTTTATCAAAGTCCTTTTATTGAATACGTTATTGTCTTGTTCATGTTTCTGGCCGGTGTCAATTTTTCTTTAAACTATTTTGCCATACGTGGAAAATTTAATGTTTTATTTAAAGACGATGAGTTTAAAACCTATCTGAAAACTGTTGTTCTTTGTACATTGACTCTGACAGGATTTTTATTATTTATACATCATTATCATCCCGAAAAAGCCTTTCGCGATTCAATATTTCAGGTGGTTTCAATTATCACTACCACTGGCTTTGTTACTACCAATTATGAAACATGGGGTTTGTTCGGAATAATGTTTATTTTTGTTTTATTGTTTGCAGGAGGTTCTTCAGGCTCAACAGGAGGTTCAATAAAAATTGTCAGGCATTTATTGCTCTTGAAAAATACAGTATTAGAATTTAAACATCTTATTCATCCTCGTGCTATTATTCCGGTTCGATACAACAATCAGGTAGTATCTAAAGACACCATTTCCAATGTATTAGCCTTCTTCTTTCTATATATCCTGATTTTTATTTTTTCCAGTATGTTGATGATCACATTTGGCAGCGACCTTGAAACTTCAATGGGTGCAACAGCAGCTACCCTTGGAAATGTTGGTCCGGGGATAGGCCATGTTGGTCCGGTTGAAAATTATGCTCATTTCAATATCGCATCAAAATGGCTGCTGTCGTTTCTGATGCTGATCGGTCGTCTTGAATTGTTTACAGTTTTGATACTTTTCACCAGAGCTTTTTGGAAAAAATAGTTTTTCTAACAAATTGTTTGTGAGGAAATAAACTCTTAAGGGAAATCATCGTCATTTCAAAGAAAATATTTTATGCTTTTTATAATAAATGAAAGTACTTTCAGTTCTAATGACATACAAAAACAATGATTAAAAATAATCTATGAGTAAAAGTTTACCCAAAACAGATTCAAAATCAAAAAAAAATTCAGATAAAACATTTTTTCAAAAAAATAAAAAGTATTGGCCATTAATTCTGTTGCTGATTTTTGCCGGATTTTTAGCAGGTCATTTGCCGGTTGTTTTCAGTAAAAAATATCAGAATGCTTCGAAAATGACTAAAACAAGTCAGGCCAGGCAAACAACTGAAACTGTTAAAAAATATAAATTTATAAACCCTGCTCTTTATACTTCAACTTACAATAATGTCTGCTATGATGAATTAAAAGATTTTTCAGAAGTAATTACTTTTTATTGTAAAAATGCCATTCAAAAGAAAGATATTGAGTCGGTTTCATATTATTTCCGCGACCTTACCAATGGTCATAATATTGTTTATAATGAAAATGAAAAATACATACCTGCCAGTTTGAGTAAAGTACCTCTTATTATTTCAGTATTTCAAATTGCTCAGAATGATCCTGCCTTTTTATCGAAAAAAGTAAAATACACTCAGTCATTCGAAGAGTCTTATTTTGCAGAACATCCTGAATTGGGGCATCAACGCAGTTTCCTGAAAGATGGTAATTATTACAGCATACTTGAGTTATGCAACTATATGATAGACAAATCTGACAATGAGGCTACCCGAATATTGTATAATGAAACAGGTTTTGAGGCACTTACAAAAGCAAATTCTAAACTTGGTTATACCCTGCCAAAAAATTCTACTGCATCTACAAATACAATGACTGTAAAAACCTATTCTCATTATTTCCGAACCTTGTATAATGCCAGTTTACTTTCCAACGATTACTCAGAAATGGCTCTGGAAATTCTTTCACGTGCTGATTATCAGCTAGGGGTACGCAAAGCAGTTCCTTCAAACATTGTGGTGAGTCAAAAATTCGGAGAAAGAGACACTTTAACCAGTCCGACAACGTTTGAAATACGTCAGTTGCATCAGGCTGCCATTGTTTATTATCCGGGCAAGCATTATTTTATCTGCATCATGATCAAAGGAAATAATAAACAATCGCTTGAAAATGTATTATTCGATCTGGCAAATATAACTCATAAGGAAGTTGAGCATCAGGCAAAATCTTTTAAAATTCCAAATCTTGAGAAAGATATCAGAGATTGATACTTTTTACTCTGCTTAAAAATATTAAAGGGTGTAACTTTAATAAACAACTACTTTTTGAGTTACTGTTTGATTCAAACCTACAACTTTTACCAGCATTGCTCCATTGTTTTCGTTAAGTACTATTTTATTAAAACCTTCATTTATACTTTTTTCTGTCAATAATTTACCTGCCATATCATACACATAAACTATCGCATCAGCATGGGTATTCACAATAAGACTCCTGTCGGCTGTTGTATAAATTTGAATTTCTTCCAAGGCATCAGTTAGTTTTACTGAAACAACTTCCTCTTTATTATCATTATTGATTTTATAAACAGGAATCAGGTGTAAGACAAAACGATTATCAGGATCGTTCAGATTATTTTGGTAGGTGTAATTTCCTGCTTTAAAATCAATGATCTTATTTTCAAGCCTGTCTTCCAGAAAAACACTGTAATAAGGTTCAAAAGTTGAAAAATCGGCTTCAAGAGTAACTTCTGTTTCAGAAATAACTTTAGAATATAAGTCAAGCGATAATTCATCTGATATTTCAGGTAATGAATTGATTGCCAACTGTTGACCTGAAGCAACTGTATAAAATGCACTTCCTGCTGAATGCGGTGCAAAAAGCTTGGCAGCATCAAACTCATTGTCGAACTCATTGCTAGCACCATTAATAAAACAAATTGCTGTTTCATCAGAAAAAACTCCGCTTTTACTGATTATTTTAATGACTTTTCCTAAATGGTCTCCTTTACGGTAATTGATATTTTGTACGACTCTGGACTGATTGTTAATGGTCAGGCTGCCACTGCTGAAACCATTGCTTACTTTTACCCAAAATCCCTGAGTAGCAGCAATATATCTTGAACCTCCGTTGGTAGAAACACCATTCACATACGACATATAATTTCCGAGACCACCGTTAAGAGCAGGATTCCAGATATAAATAGCATTATCAATATTTGTTTTTGTCCAGCCGGCTGTGGCAACCAATCAATAACCGAGGGATAAGGATTCCCGATAAAGTTATAACCATCGTTGATGTTGGATAAATCCGTTCTTGAATATTCTCCTGTATGAAACTCACCTTTGAAGCTCATTGTTTTATCCTGATTTTTCACGTAAATGTCGTAAGAGGCCATTGCTTTTAATGTGTCATCGTTTCGAATGGCTTTCCATACCGACCTGTTGTTAAAATTTCCATCACTTTCGGCATAACTGTAAACTGCCATTCCCCAAAAAACATTGCTGCTTGAGTTTTTTACAGGGCTTGAATTGTAATGCCATTGATTGGCTTTTATCAGTTTTTTCAGGCTAACATTATCATTTCCACCATAAGTTATTGTACCATTGTCAATGAAATTACCTGTTTTAAGGCTGGCTGTTTCAAGTGTAAAAATTCCGTCTAAATAAGAGTTACCATAAGCTTTAAGCGTAATACCTGCATTTACTGTCAGATTTCCATTTTTTTCAATAAATAACTTGCCACATTCAGCATTTGCAGTAACAATACAATTTCTGACTGCTGATGAATTAATCATAACCGGTATATTTTTGGTAGGCAACCAGGCGGCAAACCAGTTTGCTGCCGTACCCCAGCTTGTTGAGCTTGCACCAGTCCACAAATGTCCGTAAGGAGAATTGTTGTCGCTGTGGCTTGCACCTCCTGAAACCAACGCATTTATGTCTGACAAATTAGCTATTGCCTCCGCACCAGTTGGATTAAAAACAACAATAGGCTGGCTGGTATAACCACTACCGTTGTTTGTTAATGAAAGCGAAATTATTGTCCAGCCCAAAATAAACTTTGCACCTGTACCATTTCCACCGCTTACCGATACCGGATTGGCAGGCAAGCTGGTATAATTTCCCGGATTGGTTACAGATACTCCGGTAACCGGACCACTATTGCTTCCTGAAATTGAAGTTACTTTAAAAACTGCCCTTGTTTTGTAACTACCACCTGAAAGATTCAGACTATTATTAACCTTATAACCACTCCCACCGCTACCAATCGAAATATTATTAATCTTCAAACTTGCAACTGAAGCTACAGCACCGTTACCTCCTCCACCAGAAAAACTGATAGTTGGTTTTACACTATAATTACTACCTGCTTTTGTAAGAGTTATTGATTCAACTATTGAAGGGGTATTGTTTTTTACTGTGTCGGAATTGTTTTCTTCAAAATGATAATAGGCCTTCAGACCGCTTTCTTTCCCTGTTTGCTGAAGATACATATTTTCTCTGATAAGTGTTTGAGAACGTGTTGTATTCCATATTCTTACCTCATCAATATAACCTTTAAAAGGATATTTGGAAGCATTGCCGTACAACATGGAGCCTATATTTAATCCTCCTGTAAAATTAGCCATGCGTACAGTGTTGGCTTTTGAAACATCGAGTACACCATTTATGTATATGTACATGGTTGTTGAATTCCAGCAGGCAACAATATGATACCAGGTATTTGTATTTAAATTCATTTGTGATTCCAGTTTATTGAAATGCGTGCCTGAAGTACCGCTGGATCTGCCAATAATAAAACAAACTTTATTGTATCCGTTATTTCCCTGAGTTAAGTGAACTGAATATTGCTCATCCGAAAAATCAGTAGCATCGCCTTTATGTATTATACCGGCTTCATTGTTAAAAGACAAGGGTTTTATCCATGCTTCTATTGTTCCGGCTGAAGTCATATAAAGTACTTTGCTGTGAGGAGCCCTGATAATTCCGTTGGTGCCATCAAAATACATTGATTTGCTTTGCTGTGCATTTACCACAGCTGCAAACAGGCATAAGGTCAGCAGTAAATTCAGTCTTTTGCAATAAAAAATCATAGCAATAATTTTAAGTCTTAGTCGTCAGCATTTATTTATTTCTTTACAAATAAAAAAGTTACTTTTTACTGAAATAAAAATCTTATACCAAAGTAAAATAGTAATTAGTTCAACATAGCGTGTAATATTGGGTAATGAATCAAGCGAATTTTGAAGTAAAATGTAAACAATTAAATAAGGTGAAAGCATATTCCCGTTGTAATTGAGCAGCATGATACATAAAAACACAGATTATCTTTTGTGTAATTCCGTGTTTTAGTGTTTTGGTTGTGAAATATTAATCATGCCACAAATACACGAAAACATAAAATCCAAACAAAAAAGCCTCGAAGAATTTAGTGTTCTTACGACTTGAAATGAGATACTTTTGGATTAAGATATAAATCAATTTGGTATTAATCAACGAATCAGGTTGTACAAGAACAGAAACAAACAGCACTGTATTGTATTGGCTGCTTTGCAAGAAGAGTATTTCTTAAAAAAAACTACCTCAGCATTTTTACTGCTTTATTTAAAGCATTAATAAAAACATCTGCTTCTTCAAATGTATTGTATAATGCAAAAGAAGCTCTTGCTGTTCCCGGTAAATTCCATTTCCTCATCAATGGTTCGGTGCAATGATTGCCAGTGCGGATGGCAACCCCCATTTTATCAGCCAACATTCCTATATCGCCCGGATGTGTTCCATCAACCAGAAACGATATAACACCTGCCTTGTGGCTTGCAGTACCAATTATTTTTGCTCCCTGAATATTCAGTAGTTTTTCAGTTGTATAGTGCAATAGTTGATTTTCGTGAGCAGCAATTTTTTCTACACCTATATTATTAATGTATTTTAAAGCTTCAGCTAATCCTAAGGCACCTGCAATATGAGGAGTGCCTGCTTCAAACTTAAACGGAGGACGATTGTAAGTTGTTTTTTCAAAGCTTACCGATTCAATCATTTCGCCTCCCCCCTGATAGGGTGGCAACAACTCAAGCCATTTTTCCTTGCCATATAAAACACCGATACCTGTTGGTCCGTACACTTTATGACCTGAAAAACAATAAAAATCACAATCGAGCTCCTGAACATCCACTTTCAGATGCGGAACTGCCTGTGCTCCGTCTATCAATACGGCTATATTGGCCTGATGTGCAAGTTTGATTATTTCTTTAACAGGATTAATAGTCCCTAAAGTATTTGAAATATGAGTAAGCGCTATAATCTTCGTCTTTTCGCTCATTAAACTTTGCAGATGCTCGACCAATAATTCACCATTAGTATTTATTTCTGCAACTTTGAGAACAGCTCCTCTCTCTAAAGCCATTATTTGCCAGGGAACAATATTCGAATGATGTTCCATTGCAGAAACAATAATTTCATCCCCTGCTTTTATCATCATTCTTCCAAAAACCGTAGCAACCAGATTAATTGATTCTGTTGTTCCGCGTGTAAAAATTATTTCATTCTGACTTTTTGCATTTAAAAAATGCTGTACCGTTTTTCGGGCATTTTCATATTGTTCTGTTGCCTTCTGGCTAAGATAATGATTTCCCCTGTGTACATTGGCATGTGTGCTCTGATAATAATTACTGATGCATTGGATTACCTGAATTGGTTTTTGAGTGGAAGCCGCATTGTCGAAATATACCAGTTGATTACCATTTATTTTTTGTTGCAAAACCGGAAAATCGCTTCTGTATTGAATTAATTCATTTATCAATTTCTGTTAATTTTAAATTTAACACCATAAAAAATGAAACAACAAAGTTACTAACAAAACTGTGGCAGGAAATAATGTTTTATGTCAATTAATAACTTAATTTTACATGGCTTAAAAATATATCAAATGAGAAAAATTAACCTGATTATTACATTGCTGCTGTGCAGTGTCTTTGTTTATTCGCAATCGAATAATATAAAATGGCAGTATCGTGTAAATGATGCTTCTTATGGTCAATCGGCTGCTGCTGATATTGACAATGACGGAAAACTGGAAATAGTATTTGGTTGTTACCGGAACGACAGTATGATTTATGCCCTGAATGCTGAAGATGGTACTCTTTTGTGGAAGTTTAATGCACGAACCGCTTTTGCCGAAGGCTGCAATGATGTAGCTCCCATTCTTTACGACATCAATAATGATAAAACTCCTGAAGTTATTGTGCCGGCTTCATGCAATCCTAAAACCTTTTGTTTTGATGGAAAAACCGGAAAAGTATTGTGGGAAGCACCCACCAGGGGAAGCGATTCACCGCCCACCATTGCCGATATTGACGGTGATGGCAAAGCAGAGATTCTGCACGGGCAATTTGGTGGTTATGTAATTTGTCTTAATGCGGAAGATGGCAGTAAAGCCTGGGAAATTACTGTTGATTCCGATTCGTGGATACAAACAGCACCGACTATTGTTGATTTAGATAAAGACAATAAACCTGATTTTGTGGTAGCTTCATGGAATTTTTACGGAAAGAGCAAAGTGTATGCATACCGTGGTTACGACCGACAATTATTATGGTCGTATCCGGTACGCGATTATGTTTATCATGGAACTGCAGTGGCTGACCTCGACAATGATGATAAACCTGAACTGGTTATTGGTGATTATAGTGGTGCATTGTATTGTTTAAATGCTGAAAATGGCACTCTGGCATGGGAATACATCATGCCTGAGTATTTCTATAATGGCTCACCGGCTTCCATTGCCGATATTGATGGCGATGACAGTTGTGAAATTGTTTTTATGTCGTGGTACAAAACACTTGTCCTTTCAGCCAAAGGAAGGCTTAAATGGCAGTTCAATAACCCTGATTATGGCAGCAGTTTCAGAGGAGCTGCACTTGCCGACATCAACAATGATGCTTTGCCCGATGTGATTTACGGAACTTCTGAAGGGGAAGTAATAGCACTTAACGGTAAAAACGGCAATATGTTACTCTATCTGAATATTGATTCAATTTATGGTGATACCATGGCATTCGACCACGCACCACTTGTTGCTGACTTCGATAATGATGGTACGCTCGATATTTTTATTGTGGGTGGTTACAGCAGATATCCCAACTTTAGTAAAAACTATGGTATGGCATATTGTATAAAAGCAGGTAAGGGACAAGGACCTCCCTGGTTGATGTTTCAACGCGATATTCATCGAAAATCAAGCTTTTGTGCAGCAAGTTCTGATATACCAGAGCTGATTCTACAGAACAAAATGCCTGATATTTATCCAAATCCGTCTGATGGTAATTTTTACATTTCGACTGACAACAGTTTAACTTCAGCAGTTCAGGTAAGTATTTTCGATATTACCGGCAGAATAGTTTATCAAAACTCATTTACTGATATGCAGAATAACAATGTTTTTGTGCAAGCTGAAATTAAACAGGCAGGGATTTATCATGTAATGATTTCAAGTGGCAATACTTGCTTCAACAAATTGATTGTAATAGAATAAAAAAAGCTGACAGATGTTCTGTCAGCTTTTATGGGAGACTGATGGGAATCGAACCCACGGCCCTCAGAGCCACAATCTGATGCTCTAACCATCTGAGCTACAGCCTCCATGTTTTTGCGGGTGCAAAATTACAAAGAATTTATTATCGTGCAAATGCAAAATCAAATCAATAGCTTTATTTATAATTTTCATACTTTTTGCTTTAATCAGGACATAAATTAATAGAAATGAAATTATACTTTCTTATATTCAGTTCTCTGATGCTATATTTTACTGCCTGTACTCAAACAGTTAATGTTTCTGAAACTGAAACAAAAAACAACATCACCTACCTGATTGGCGACACAACTCCCTATACCGGCATAGTTGAATCTTACTACAAAGCAGATGTTCTTGCCTATCGCTCTTTTTATAAAAACGGTTTACTTAATGGACTTCACACCACTTATTACGGGAATGGAATAAAAAGCATGGAGGTTACTTATGTTAATTTTTATCTGAATGGACCTGCCACCTACTGGTACGAAAACGGGCAGATTTCTGCACATGGAAATTATGAGCATTGCAGTGAAGATGGTTTATGGGTCTATTACTATGAAAATGGCAATAAAAAAAGTGAAGGTTATTATCTAAAAGGCAATAAAAACGGTATCTGGAAATTTTTTCATGAAGATGGCAGTTTCATGAAAAGTCAGGAATACAAAAATGGTGAGGTAACTCAGTAAAGCTAATGAAACTTTTCAGCTAACTGAACCTGTCCGCTATTACGACAACGAAATTTTAAATTCAGAAGGTACTTTTCCTAAGTGAGTACGCATCCAAAAATGAAATTTATGCATACCAGTACCAAAAAACATCATCGGACAAAAACCATAAACATAAGGGATGTTGTTTTGTTTGCAATAACTGACAGCTTCAGCAGAAGCGCTCCCTTTACCGGCACCTTTCTGCATCCACACCCTTTTTATGCCTGAGTTGTTCACTTCCTTTAAAATGGCTTCTGTATATTTGGCTTTTGTAGCAATAATTAAACTTTTTACTTCCTCAGGCAATTCAGCAATATGGTGATAACATTTTTCACCTTCCAAAGTGTCGGCATGCGGATTTACAGGATACACTTTTATACCCTTTTTAACAAGCTCTTTCATCAATCCGTTTCCCCATTTCATTGAATTACGTGAAACACCGGCTATCGCAATATTTTTCTCAGCTAAAAATTCATTAATCGTATTTTTCATCATTTAAAATTTTTGCGTCAAATGTAAAGTTATTTTTGTATGTTTATGGCCAAAATAATGTTAAATTTTTTCATAAAAATCGAGTATTTATGAAACAGTCTGGAATTATCCTTCTGATATTTTCATTTTTTATCATCTTGTCGTGCTCAGATGATAAGAAAGAAACTTCACAAAAAACACTTAAAGGTCATTATAAAGCCATTGACACCATTACATCAGTTTTGCTTGAAACAGTATCGGGTGAAGCAGCACAAGCACGCAACTGGAAACGATTTAAAAACCTGTTTAAACCTTATGCTCAACTGACAGCCATCAGCCACAGGCAAAATTCTGTACATTCAACCAATTTCAGTTTGGACGAATTTATAGAGCTTGCCGACAGAAATTCACGTGAAAATTCATTCGTTGAAGTTGAAATGAACGAAAACATTGAGATTTTTGGAAATATTGCTCATGTTTTTCAGGTTTATGTATCCAAATCAGGAAAAGATAAAAGCAGCCACAGAGGAATAAACAGTTATCAATTGGTTTTTGATCAGGGCAGATGGTGGATAGTTTCAGTAACATGGGATATTGAAACACCCGAAAACCGAATTCCTTCAAAATTTCTTGGAACAGATAAACGCGAAGTATTACCATCATGAAAAAATATGTTTTGCTTTCGATTGTGCTGATAAATTCAATAAACTTAGGATTTGCACAACATTTATACGATTTAAAAACCATAAGGTCAATTGACCTGCATTTTTATCATGCTGACTGGGATAGAATACTGGATTCCTTAATGACAATAAACTCTGAAGAATGTATTGCAGCTAAATTGGTCATTGACGGAAAAATATATGATAGTGTCGGGATACGTTTTAAAGGGAACAGTTCTTATAATGCCAATAATAAAAAAAATCCCCTTCATATTGAATTCGACTATTTTATCAAACAGGATTTTCAGGGATACGAAACCCTGAAACTTTCAAATATGTTTAAAGACCCTTCTTGTGTGCGTGAAGTGCTTGCCTATCAGATTTTATCAAATTATCTGCCTGCATCAATGGGCAATTATGTTTTTTTAACTATTGACGGGCAACCACACGGCCTTTATACCAATGTCGAAAGTGTGAATAAATCCTTTGCTAAAAAGCATTATGGCTCAGGTAATAATCCGTTTTTTAAATGCGACCCTATAAATATCAGCGGTACTCCTAAGCCACCTCCTGCGGGTTGCCCACCTGCCAATATGAACACCTCAGCTCTAATTTTTATCAGCAACGACAGCAATTGTTACAAACAATCTTTTGAAATAAAATCGGATTACGGCTGGAACAGTTTGCTAAACACCTGTCAGACACTGAATCAGAATATCAGTAACTTTCCAAAAGTATTTAACCTCGACAGAGCATTATGGATGCTGGCATTTAATGCCATTTTTGTTAATCTCGATTCATATACCGGCTCAGGTCATAATTATTATCTTTATCAGGACGATTCCGGGCGTTATAATCCTGCTTTATGGGATTTAAACGAATGTTTCGGTGTTTTTCGCAATACAGGAATTACTCAGTTAAATACCCAACAATTGCAACAACTGGCTCCTGATATCAATTCAGCCAACAACAACCGCCCATTAATTCAAAAATTATTAGCCAATCCTGAATGGAAAAAACAGTTTTTTGCCCACTTTAAAACCATTTTTTATGAATTTATTGCCAATGATTCTTTTCTATATCTGGCAAAAAACCTTCAACTTCAAATAGATTCCCTGATTCAAACCGACCCCAATAAACGATATTCATATCTCGATTTTCAGCGCGCATTGGATTATAATACAGGAAGCGGCCCCGGTGAAATAGTTGGCTTGAATGTGCTGATGAAAGCCAGAAAAAACTTTTTACTGAACCTTGCTGAGTTTCAAAAAATTCCACCTCAAATAAATGATGTCAGTCAATTTACTGAAGCTCAGAAAACAGGAGTACCGCTTATTATAACAGCAAAGATTACAGGAACTAATGCCGTTTTTCTGAAATACAGAAACAGTGGTATCGGGGCATTTTACAGCATTCAGATGTTTGATGACGGCAAGCACAACGATTTACTCGCTGCTGATGGTATCTGGGGTGCCCAAATTCCTGCATTGAATCATGCCGGCTCTTATGATTATTACATTTATGCCATTAATCCTGAGGCAGTATCTTTTTTTCCTGCTCGTGCCGAAACAGAATTTCTGAATGTAAAAGTTTCAGCAGAAAGTAATCTGATTGGTGTTGTGATTAATGAATTGATGGCTTCCAATCAGAAATATGCTACTGACCAAAATGGTGAATATGACGACTGGATAGAGCTTTTCAATAACAATACTGAAGATATCAGCCTTAAAAACTGCTATTTATCCGATAATAATTTAAACATTTATAAATGGAAATTCCCTGACACAATAATCAAAGCTAAATCTTTTCTGATTATTTGGGCTGATGAAGACTCAACACAAAAAGGGCTTCATGCCAACTTTAAGCTGTCAAAATCGGGTGAAGAAATATTTTTATCCGACAATAAAAAGAATCCTGTTGACCAGATAACATTCGGACCTCAAAGCGATGATATCAGCTTAGGCAGATATCCGAATGGCACCGGAAATTTTATTCCTATGCCTCCAAGTTTAAATGCAATCAATTATGAATTCGGAAATATCGCTGAGGCATCTGATGAAAAACTACTGATTTACCCTGTTCCTGCCGATAAAACATTGATATTATCAGATAATAACCATCCCCTTGCCGAAAAAATTGAAATTTATAACAGCCTCGGGAAATTGTGCATGTCAGTAAATAACCCATTATTAAACAATAAAATAATGATTGACATTTCGGGCTTAACCGATGGTATCTATTTTTTAGTTTCAGGAAACAAATCTGCCGGTTTTATTGTATTACATCAATAAATGCCAATTATGCAGCAAGTAAATATATTCTGGTTCAGACGCGACCTCCGTATTAACGATAATCATGGCCTATTCAGGGCATTAAAAGATGGTTTGCCAGTTTTGCCTGTCTTTATTCTCGACACAGACATCATTTCATTACTGGATGAAAAAACCGACAAACGAATTTCTTTTATCATTTTACAGCTAAAAAAATTGAACATTCAGTTTCAGAAATCAGGCTCCGGACTGTTTGTGTACAGAGGTAAACCACATGAAATTTTCACAAAACTGATGTCGGAATACAGTATTAAAACAGTCATTTGCAATCACGATTATGAACCCTATGCTATTGAGAGAGATTTCCAGGTAAAAAAAATATTGAACGAAAAGGGGATTGATTTTTTAAGCTTCAAAGATCAGCTTGTATTTGAAAAAAATGAAGTGATAAAAATAGACGGCTTGCCCTACACAGTATTCACTCCCTACAGTAAGAGGTGGAAAGAGTTGCTGAAACAACAAAGTTTTCCTTATTTTGAATCAGAAAAGTTCCTTCATCAGTTAATTAAAAAAACTCCTGTTGCTTTTACCGATTACAACTGTCCTCCGCCTGAAGAATGCATATTTCCAGACTCAATTCTGAGTATAAATTTAATCAAGGAATACGAAATTAAGCGAAATTTTCCGGGTATTAAGGGAACCAGCCGTCTTGGATTACATCTTCGGTTTGGGACTTTAAGCATCCGGGAACTGCTAACACTTGCAATTGAAAACAGCGAAATTTGGCGTAATGAATTGATTTGGCGGGAGTTTTTTATGCAGATTTTATTTCATTTTCCCCATGTTGTCAATAAATCTTTTAAACCAGCATACGATAACATTAATTGGCTCAACAATGAAAAGGAATTTAACAGATGGTGCGAAGGCACTACCGGCTATCCGATGGTAGATGCCGGCATGCGCGAACTGAACGAAAGTGGATTTATGCACAACCGTGTGAGAATGATAACTGCCAGCTTTTTGTGTAAACATCTATTAATTGACTGGCGGTGGGGAGAATCGTATTTTGCAACAAAATTGCTTGATTTTGAATTATCGTCTAACAATGGCAACTGGCAGTGGGCAGCAGGAAGTGGTTGCGATGCAGCTCCCTATTTTCGTGTTTTCAATCCTATGACACAACAGGAAAAATTTGACCCTGATTATAAATATATCAAAAAATGGATACCCGAATATGGAACTGAAAAATATCCGAAACCTGTTGTTGAACATCAGTTTGCCCGGCAAAGATGTATTCAGGTATATAAAGAAGCTTTAACCGGATAGTTTTTATTTTTTTATCTGATTTTCTTTTTCTTTTTGTGCCTGTTTTTGAGCCTGCTGGATTTTTTTATACATTTCTTTGCTCAACACTTCTCCATAGATACTTACTCCTTTTTCGATCAGTATTTTTGATTGATTGTCGGGGATAGAGGTAAATATTCTGATGGTTTCAACAAAATTACGGGGTTCATGACTTGCAGCATTATATACCACTGTAACAACAGTACTTTCTTTAGGTGCCAAAGTTAAAGGCAATGCAGTGGCAGTCATACAGTTATTACAGCTGATGGTTATGTTTTTGATGCTTATGGCAGAATCTCCATTGTTGGTCAGAGTAATTGATTTTTCGGCAGTTTTACCAAAACGGATATAACTGAAATCAATATGATCGGCCGATAATACAAAAGGATATTGAACCGGTCCGGCATTTTTGGGTATTACATGTCCTGCAATATACAATGCCATATTAGGTGTTTTAGTATCATTTGAAGTTACACTTACGCTTTTGGCAAAATCACGGTTGGCGTAACCATGAGTGTTAAATACAACATCAATTTTTCCGCTATCGCCTGGAGCAATATCCTCGCGTGGCCACGAAGGAGAAGTACATCCGCAACTTGCTCTGACATCACTTAATTTCAGTGGTTGATTTCCAACATTATAAAAAGTGAATGTTGTTTTAGGATAGCTACCCTCAGTAACATCACCAAAATTGTGACTGGTTGTGTTGAACTTAATTTCTGGTTGTGCCTGTGCAATAATTACTGTAAGAATTACAGAAAATAATACAAAAAATACCGATTTCATTATTTTTTACTTTATTTTTTCAGGAGGTAAAGGTAAAATGAATTAATTTACTTCACAAAACCTTTCAGATAAATTACGACTACCTTATCGGAGCCGTTATCATCAATATTTGTGGTAACAGTTATTGATTTATGAACATTTTGACCTTTGAAGCCAGCTGATGAAAATGAGGCTTTTATTACGCCTGATTTTCCGGGCATAATGGGTTCCTTAGGAAATTCAGCTCCGGTACAGCCACAGGCTGGTTTTACGTTTTTTATCAGTAAAGGAGCAGATCCGGAATTAAAAAATTTAAAGGTCATATCAACATTCGTTCCTTCTGTTATGGTTCCGAAATCAAAAGAAGGACTTTCAAAAAAAATATCCGGTTTTCCGGTTTTAGGTTTGGTATTGTTCTGAGCATTCAGATTCCAGACAATAACACTTAGCATCATTATTAAAACTACCTTTTTCATAATTATAATTTTATTGTTCGATACGTACAGGTGATTGGGGAACTTCAGGCTGAACTGGTTTTGCTTTTACTTTGCCTTTGAAAAATATCACTTCCTGATTGTTTTCGTTAGCATTGTAAGTAATGGTTATAGATTTAAAAAAGTCTCTTCCAGCAAAACCTGAGGAGTTAAATACAGCTTTTACCATTCCTTTTTGACCTGGCATGATGGGTTCGCGGGTCCAGTCGCTGGCAGTACAGCCACAGGCCGGTTTTACTTCCTTCAACAACAATGGCTTATCACCTACATTTGTAAAGCTGAAAACGTGAGTGGCATAAGAACCTTCAATAATTTCACCAAAATCAAATGATGTTTCATCAAATTTAATTTTTGGACCTACTACATTTGGGGCAGGTAAATTATCCTGAGCAGATAATTTGAATATTGCAAAAATGAAAAACAAAGTAAATATCTTTTTCATGACTTGCTAAAATTTATAGTTTACAATAATTTAATTCAAATTTAAACAAAACAACAATTTGCAAAATACATACCTGATTTTTAAATAAACAATAGCTTTTTGTAGCCTTAAGTTATAAGATGATTGCGGCTGTTGTTGATTTCGACAATACAATCTTTAGTTAAGTTATTGTATTTTAATACATAAAGACCTAAATTGCTGTGATGAAATGTATCCATGTTTTTCAGAGGGGTTTGGGTTAAAATACATAAAAAAATTCTCAATGCCCTGCCATGCATACAAATCAGAATGTTTTTTTCTTCATTTCTCGACAAAATAATCTCTGCAACCGGTATTTGTCTGTTCATCACATCTTCCGGACTTTCTCCTCCGGCAATTTTTAAATGGGTTTCTCCTTTCGACCATCTTGAAGCTAATCGTTTTAATTTAATCCAGGAAAATGGTGTAAGCAGTTTACCTTCCATGCTGCCCCAGTTGATTTCATTCAGCTCAGTGTATGACTCATGTAAAATTCCTGAATTAATAAATTTTTCTACACTTTCTATGCTCCTTATTAAAACAGATGTATAAATTTTATCAAATGGAATGTGCTTAAATGACTGATAAAACAATTCAGCCTGATTTTTACCTGATTCATTCAGGGAAGAATTGATGCTGCTGCCCTGAAGATATCCTTTTTTATTGTACTCAGTTTCTCCGTGACGGATGAGATAAATGTATTTTTCGTTGGTTGAATTATCCACTTCTTATTATCTTTACAGGGTTTTTTGAACTGCCAAAATTATTGTTTTATTATGATTGATACTGCTTATTCTGTTGAAATTTTAAACAGGACGAATAATAATACTCTTTCCGACAGTCTTGGAATTGAATATGTAGAAGTTACACCTCAATACCTGAAAGCCAGAATGCCTGTTGATGAAAGAACTTTTCAACCTTTGAAAATGATGCATGGTGGTGCTTCAGCAGCGCTTGCAGAAATGACGGGAAGCATGGCGGCCTATCTTTCAATTGACAGGGAAAATTATTTTTGTGTCGGGCTTGAACTCAAAATTAATCATATTAAAGCAGTACGAGCCGGATATGTTTATGCTACTGCCACACCCTTACATAATGGCTTTACAACCCAGGTATGGCAAATAGATACACGGGATGAAAATAATGAAAGAGTTGCTTTCAGTACACTCACTATGGCTATTGTTGCCCTCGACAATCTGACCCGTAAAACAATAGGAGATATTTTTAAAAACCTTTAAATTCTTTTTTATGAAAACATTAACATTGTTTTTATTAAGCTTTTTCTGTTTTTCTGTTAATGCCGCTGTTTGGGAAGTTGGTGTAACAAAAACCTATACCAAGCCAAGTCAGGTTGCTTCACTTGTAAATGATAATGATACTGTGCTGATAGATGCCGGGATTTATGAAGGAGATGTAGCTTTCTGGACAAAAAGTCATATCATAATAAAAGGAGTTGGTGGCAAAGCTCACCTGAAAGCCAACGGTAATTCAGCCGGAGGTAAAGCTATATGGGTTATTCAGGGAGAGGGCTATTATATCGAAAATATTGAATTTTCCGGTTGTAAAGTTCCTGATAAAAACGGAGCCGGAATCCGTCAGGAAGGTGCATATCTAACCATGGTGAATTGTTATTTACACGACAATGAAAATGGTGTTCTTGCAGGCAACAATGAAGAGAGTATTATTACTTTTATTTCATGCGAATTTGCCCGTAACGGATATGGTGATGGTTATACCCATAATATTTATATCAACCATATCAAACGATTTGTAATGAAATATTGCTACTCTCATCATGCACATGTCGGACACAATATTAAAAGCAGAGCACATTTTAATGAAATTTTATACAATCGCATCATGGATGAAGAAAGCGGTGATGCTTCCATGCAAATTGACCTCCCTAATGGCGGATTTTCCATTATCATGGGAAATATCATCATGCAGGGACCAAATGGTATTAATCGCTCAGTAATTACTTATGGCCTCGAAGGCTTGAAAAACCCATCTTCAAATATTTGGATAGTAAACAATACTTTTGTCAATAAAAGAACTACCTGTACTTATGTAAAGCTTGAAACTGGTTCATTAGCAATAGTTGCCAATAATATTTATGCAGGAAAGGGAACTCCAGTTGACGGAATTGCCACAGAGTACACCAATTTCCATTTTGAGAACATTGCCGATGCTCACCTGCAAAACGAAGCTGCTTATAATTATCACCTGACTTCACTCTCAGGTGCAATTAATAAAGGCACCGATCTGGGCTATATCAGTGCTTATTATCTGGTACCTCAATACGAGTATCAGCATCCGCTCAGTTTTATAACCCGAACCACCTCAGGGCAAATTGATGCAGGTGCCTATGAATTTTCGACAAGTAATATCAACGAAAACATCTATGAAACACCTTATACGTGTTTAATAACCGAAAATAGCCTACTAATTAGTAATATCGGTGAAAAAAGCAATCTTTCAATAAAGATTATATCCACTGATGGAAAAATATGGCTAAGCGACCAAATTTCTACTGACTGCACATTCAACCTGAACACCTTAAACAAAGGCATTTATTTTATTCTGATTTCGGATGATAAAGGAGGTTTTCGTTGTTTAAAATGGGCAAGCTTGTAAAAATTAAGTTTGATTCTTTCTTTCAGTTTTACAATTTTCGTCTGCATAATTCAGAATTAAGACAATTATAAGATATTCAGCCTTTACCTTTGCAGCATGCAAATACATATTCTGTCAATCTTTCCTTCGATGTTTGAAGGTTTTTTAAACGATTCAATACTTAAAAAAGCCATTGAAAAAGGAATTGTCAATATTTCTATTCATGATTTTCGGGATTACGGATTAAAAAGTGGTATTCGTCAGCAGGTTGACGATTATGCTTTTGGAGGCGGGGCAGGTATGGTTATGCGAATAGAGCCTATTGTAAACTGCCTTGAAGATCTTGAAAAATCAGGGAAATTTGATGAAATCATTTATCTGACTCCAGATGGTGACTTACTTACACAAGCTGTTGTGAATGAACTTTCGCTTAAAAAGCGGATTGCATTGATATGTGGCAGGTACAAAGGCATTGACCAACGCATCCGCGATTATTTTATCACCCGCGAAATTTCTATAGGTGATTATGTAATCAGTGGTGGCGAGCTTGCTGCAGCTATTGTTACTGATGCAGTTATCCGGCTTTTGCCTGGAGCTTTGGGAGACGAAAGCTCTGCCCTTACCGATTCGTTTCAGGGAGAGTTGCTTGATGCTCCGATTTATACACGCCCTGAAGTATTCAGAGGAATGAAAGTCCCTGATGTTTTGCTTTCCGGAAATCATCAGAAAATTGAGGATTGGAAATATCAGCAGGCATTGGAGAAAACAAAGAAGAAAAGACCTGATTTGCTCTGAAATGCGTTTAGGGGTTCAGAAGGGGGACAAGTTGCAGGTTACAAGTTACAGGTTGCATTTGTCCATGCCTGATTTTTGTGAAATTTTGTGTTTTTTATTCACTCCCTTCAGGTACTGTCTTTAACTTCCCAAGGGATCTAATTTATTTGCCATACTTATTTAATTAGAAGTTTCGCTCCCCTCAGCGTCTCCTTAAACCAACAAACTCGCTCCCCTCAGCGTCTCCTTAAACCAACAAACTAAAAATACCTTCATTCCTGATATACTACCAAAGGGACGCTGAGGTTTCACTATACTATAATACATCTTCATAATGAGAAAGAAAATCAAATTCAATAACATTAAACTCATAAAAACGAACACTCGAATACTTGTATTTAAGCCTATCTTCTGCTAAATTCCATCTACCAC
>Ga0209835_1000560_pt1 | contig 23931 bp, 27 predicted proteins | sample LakKivwa52mmetaG_FD_184138 | JGI IMG/M metagenome (GOLD analysis project Ga0209835, IMG submission 184138) | Anoxic lake water microbial communities from Lake Kivu, Rwanda to study Microbial Dark Matter (Phase II) - Lake Kivu water 52m metaG... | ecosystem: Environmental > Aquatic > Freshwater >...
CAACCAGATCGGAACGCTCACCGAGACCCTGGAAACGATCCAGTGCGCCCGGGAGGCGGGGTACACCACCGTGATCTCGCATCGCTCCGGAGAGACGGAGGACACCTGCATGGCCGATATCGCCGTCGCCGCGAACTGCGGTCAGATCAAGAGCGGCTCGCTGTCCCGGACCGAAAGGCTCGCAAAATACAACCGGCTCCTCCGGATCGAAGAGGAGCTGGGTGAGGCCGCCGTCTACCGGGGGCGTTCCGCCCTCTATTCCATACGGGGAAGGGAAATAAGATGAGCGTTTTTCAACAGCCCGTTAGAGGAACTTGAACAGCCTCCGGCGCAAGGATTCCATCTGCACCTTGTTTTCCGTCAAGGCATATCTCTTTGTGAAACGCTTGTCTCCCTTGTCCTGAACTTCTGTCTCGGTAATGATATTCACATCCTGCAGGTATCGAATGGCGCTTAGATAATTGGACTGGGACAACGCCTCCGCCCGCCGGATCTCCCCTTTCTTGTACATCCTTTCCCCAAGATCCCGGATGCTTCTCAGCCAATCCTTTTCCGCCTTGGGTCCCTTCCTCAGATAATACGCCCCCCGGATAACCACCCAGTATGATTCCATGTAGTTGTGGATAAGACCCGCAAAAGGAAGCAGGCTGGTCCTCCCCCTGCCCTTCACCTCGATCCAGGCCTTCTCGTTTTTGTCGAAGCCGGCGATCATCCCCCGGTCGCGCAGATAGGAAAGCACTTTGCCAACCTCATCCAGATCGTTTTTCAGATCGTCAAAAATGAATTCATGCCGGAAGAGACGCTTGAAAAAAGAATAGTCGTCGTTGATGCGATTGATGGGGATCATATCCTCAGGACTGGTCAGAATAGCGGTGGCGATAAAGCTCACTGGAAGGAAATAATGGAGGATATTGTTCTTGTAATACTCGAGATTCATCCGTTTGTCATCATCGAGAGAATAGACGATCTCCTCGATCTCCTCTTCATCTTCTTCGGTCCCCATGCGGGAGATGAGCCCCGACTGAGCGAAGAGGTGCAGCGCCTCGCTGACTGCTTTTTCCCGATCTGCGAAGGTCATGGCGAAAGCGATCTTATGAAAAGCCAGATAATCATAGAACAATGCCAAGACCTCTTTGAGCTCCCCCAGGGCAATCCCCCGTCGGTCATAACAGAGAAGACCTACCGCCGTCAGCGCAAAAGGGGTAACCACCGACACCTTGTTGATCGCCCCGACGATCGTATAACCGATCCGGCGGTAGAGGCTCTGCCTCTCCTCGATCGTCATCTCTTCGAGTGGTTTTTCCTGGGCCGCAAGATAGGATTTAAGCAGGATCGGGTCCCCCACATTCATATAGACGCGACCGTACCGTTTCCGGAGCAGCCTGCCGCTCTTGATCATCTCCGTCGCTTTTTCCTTCTCCTTGTCGGCGCCGCCGAGTTCCTGGAGGTAGGCCTTCTCTTCGATCACCCGGTCATAGCCGATGTAGACGGGGATCGCCGCCAGGTCCTCACAGGCCTTTTCCTGATAGGCCTGGATGATCATGGAGAGTATTCCGTACTTGGGCATCACCATCTTCCCCGTCCTGCTGCGGCCTCCTTCGATGAAGAATTCCAGCGGCAGTCCCTCTTTAAGAAGGATTTTTAAGTATTTGGCAAAGACTTCGGCATAGAGGTCGTTTCCTCTGAAGCTCCGGCGCAGAAAGAATGCCCCCGATTTCCGGAATACGTACCCCATCGGGAAAAAGGAGAGGTTTGTCCCTGCCGCAACAAACGGCATCTGGATGTTGTTCTTGTAGAAGATGTGGGAAAGCAGGAGGTAGTCGATATGGCTCCTGTGGCAGGGGATGATGACAAAGGGCATCTTTTTTGAGACATTTCTGATCTTTGCAATGCCTTCGACGTCGATCACCAAACCGTCGTAGATGTTGTTCCAAAGCCAGTCGAGAATCCTGTCCCAGATCTCGATGAAGGGTTCACTGTAATCGGAAGCGATCTCATCCAGGTATTTTTTCGCCTCCTTGCGGACGGCGTTCAAATCCCGTTTCCCCTTTTTCGCTTTCGACGCCGCCTCCTCCATACAGGTCACGAGCCCTCTGTCCCGAAGAACCAGTCCTATGATCTCTTCCCGGGATTTCAGGAGCGGCCCCACAAGCGTCGCCTTTTCCTCATCGATCCGGGCGATCAATTCGCCGCGGAGATTCCGGATACGTTCTTCCCGAGAGGCCCCTTCGCCCGTCTTGATAAAATCGGCCAGATTGACCGGCTCGGCGGAGATGACGGAGGCCTTGTTGGAATACCGAAGGAAGGTGATGAGCCGTCGCAGAGGGTCGGTTGTATCGCTCTGGCCGAAGAGGATGTTGATCAGGCTTTCCTTTTCCTTCTCTCTTCTTCGCCCGTAAGTAATCAGTTCCGGAGCGAGATAGACCGGCCTGTTGAGTGTCGCCTGCGCCTCCATCAGTTGGGAGAGGGTCTCCTCCACAAAAAGGTTTTCAAAGAGTTCCGATTCCCCGAGATGAATGATCACGCTCTTCCCGTCCCGCACGAGTTCTTTCAGATGAGCGGTCCGTGCCGTATCGAGGTTGGTTTTGTTGAAGATTCGATGGGAAAGATGGGACATGAACACCCGGAGGAACATGGGAAACGGCTGCCAGGTGATCATATTGATCCCATGACAGTAAACGGGCTGAGGGATCCCCATCCTTGCACAGAGCTCGCGGAGAATCAGGCTGTTGAGCTGACTTTTGTTTTTCAGGGTGTAGACGACCACTCCCTTCGACGAGAGCGACTTCAGTCTTTCCGCCGTCTCATCGGAGATCCGGACTTTGGAGAGCACCTTCCGGACCAGCCAGTAGAGGGGGAAATTGTCCTCCCGGTAGAGACTCCCCGCATGGTAGAAGCCGATCTCCGTGGTCCATGATCTGATGCTCGCCAGGATGGACATGCTATCTCAACCCCTTATGTTGTCACTGACCGTTCACCTGAAATTCCTCCGGGAAGCGTTTCCGCATGACCGCTTCGACAAAGGCCCGGATCTCCACGCTCGAGGAAAGGGACATCGCCTTTTTCAGGAGGGCTTTCGACTCCTTCAGCGTGGACCCTCGGATGATCTTCTTCACACGCGGAATGGCCAGAGGATTCATGCTCAGTTCATCCAGTTCCAACCCCAGCAGGATCATGGTATAGACCGGTTCTCCCGCCATCTCTCCGCACATCGCCACCCGAATTCCCGCCCTGTGACCGACATCCACGACCTGCTTGATCAAGCGCAGGACCGCCGGATGGAGGGGTTCATACAGGTAGGTGACCTGTTCATTGATCCGGTCGATCGCCAGGACATACTGGATAAGATCATTGGTTCCGATACTGAAAAAATCCACTTCTTTGGCCAGCTCCTCGGCAACGATCACCGCCGATGGGACCTCGATCATGACGCCTATTTCAATATCCTCCCCCACCGATTCCCCTTTTGCCAGAAGCTCCTCTTTCACCTCGAAAAAAATCCGCTTGGCAGCGCGGATCTCCTCGATGCCCGAAATCATCGGGAACATGATCCGGAGCTTCCCTTCAGCGCTTGCCCGGAGTATCGCTCGGAGCTGGACCTTGAAGAGCTCCACCTCTTTCAGGCAGAACCGTATCGCCCGAAGTCCCAACTGTGGGTTCAATTCGCGGGAAGTCTTTTTGTCTGGGTAAAACTTGTCGCCACCCAGATCAAAGGTACGGATGGTCGACCAGGAAAGTCCCTTGACACCGATCACGGAACGGTAATTGGCAAGGTGATCCTCCTCACTGGGGAGCTCTTCCCGGTTGATGTAAATGAACTCCGTCCGGTAAAGCCCGATCCCGTCCGCCCCGTGGGCAATCGCGGAGGGAATCTCCTCGACGAACTCGATGTTGCCGCCGATCTCCACCCTGTGGCGGTCTTTAGTCACCGCCGGTAGACGGGCATGATCCAAAAGGTCGTCCTGGGCGATCTTATAAAGTCTTTTCTTCTCTTCATAACGCCTGCGGACTTCGGGATCCGGGTGGACAATGACGACTCCGGCCGAACCGTCGACAATGATATCGTCGTTCGTGCGGACATCGCGGGTGACAGTCACCAGACCCACCACGGCGGGGATCTCCAGCGACCGGGCCACAATCGTCGTATGGGAAGTCTTTCCGCCGATGTCCATGGCCAACCCGAGTACACGGTCGAGCTTCATCTGAGCCGTATCTGCAGGCGACAGATCCGCGGCAATGATGACGATCTTTTCCCCCCTGTCGATCGCCGCCCGTTTTTTCCCTGCAAGATTCGCAAGGATCCGCTGTCCGGCATACTGGATATCGCTGATGCGTCCCCGGAGATAGTCATCCTCCATCCGGTCGAAGATCTCCCGATACTTGTCGATGGTCATCCGGACGGCCCATTCGGCATTGACGCTCATCTTCCGTATGTTCTGGATGGTCTGGTTCACGAATTTCCGATCCTTCAAGATCATGATATGGACATCAATGATGTACAGCGGATCCATACCTCCGCCAAGATCGCTGAGACTGTTCTTCAGTTCGAGGAGTTGCTTCTCCGAATCCCTTAACGCCTTCTGGAAACGCTGGATCTCCAGGTTGATCAGGTTCGGATCGCTTAGCTTGTAAAAGGGAACCTGGGCATCCAGCCGGTCAAAAAGATAGGCTTTTCCGATGACGATTCCCGGGGAAACACCGATCCCCTTGATAAAGAAAGTTTTTTTTGGGTCATTGCCGCTCATGGAATCCCCTATTGTCGTATATCAGATAACGGCCATTTTGGTCGCGCCGTCACGTCTCTCCGAATTTATCCGCAATCAGCAAGGCAAAGGCCGCCATCGCCTCCTGTGCATCGACGCCCTCCGTACATATCGTCAGCCGGCTTCCCTGGGGGCAGTAAAGGGCGAGAATACTGAGGATGCTCCGCCCGTTCACCTCTACCCCATCCTTCTCCAAAGAGACCTCCGCTTTGAAGTGGTTGGCCGTTTCTACCAGCTTGGCGGCCACCCGGGCATGGATCCCCAGCCGGTTGGTGATCTCAAACGTTCTTATGATAAACATAAGCATATCGAATAGACAGCGCCATATGCCAGAATGCCGCTCAGTAAATGAAGGCGCCTTCCGGCGCCGAGCGATGGCGTTGCGTAACATGAATGCCCCCTGAAGTCAATCCATTCACCCCTTTCCTGCGGCAATTTTTTTGCCGTTTCGGCCATATCGCATTTCGGTTTTTTCATTTATTTTCATTTTTTTCCTTGACAACGCCTTTGTATTTTGATAGCAAGGCACGCCCTTGAGGAGAGGGAATCACCGACCCGGCTTGGCCATGAACGTGGTTTGGAAGTGGGTCGGTTTTTTTCGGTTTTAAATTGAGATTATAAAAGGAAAGAGGAGAGGAACATGATTTGTCAAACGATTAAAAGCGGCATAGAGTGCGGCTTCATGGCAAAAAAAGGTTGCGGATTCAACGGGGGGAGCTGTCTTACGATCATCGACAAGTGCGAAGGATGCGGCAAGGTGATCGCATGCACAACGGGAAACTATTGCCGGGTGTATCCAGACCCGGTCGGAAAATGGCGGACCGGGAAATGCCCGACAGCCAGCCACATCAAAGTCGAAGTCAAGGAAGGGGCGCAGAAAGTGAACCCACTGAAGGCCTCAAAGCGGGCAAACAAGAAGTAGTCGTGAAAAGGCGTGGGGGGGGATGGATTTGAAATCCATCCCCATTCATGCTTGCCGTACAAGGCGGGACTTGCAGATTGCAGAGCGCGGGGACGGATTTGAAATCCGTCCCCATTCATGATTGCCGTCCGGCAGCGGAAGAAAACAGATTAACCGACGATCTCTCTTATCTGCCTTAGACCTTTCTCTATTTCCACAAGAAGCGCTTCCTGCCCTTCCCCGCCTTCAGGGAGGGCGTTTAAAGGTTCCTCACTCCGCATCTTCCGAAGCTGTTTTCTGGCCCCGTTGATCGTGAAATTCTCCTCATAGAGCAGTTTTCGGATCAGCATCAGCTCCTCTACATCCCTGCGCCGGTAGAGTCGCTGATCGGATCGGGTGCGGATCGGCCGGACCGTCTTGAATTCGGATTCCCAGTAACGGACAACGTAGGGCTGAACCTTCAGCAGCCTCCCAACTTCACCTATCCGGAAATAAGACTTAGCGGGAATCGATTCATCCATAATCACATCCGAACATCACGGCTGACGTTCACAAGTCACCAGATTCAGACCTGTATAACTTGGAAATCATGTCCCGGAAGCACGCATTGGAGATTTTTCTTTCGTCCCCTGCCCCCGCAGCGTAGCGCTTCAACGGAAAATGAGGGACAGCTCTCTATTTTTCATGAAAAAAAGGGAGCTGTCCCCATTTTCCGTCTAGGGAGCTGTCCCCATTTTCCGTCTTTGCAGCGAAGCGAGGAGTCGCAGGGGGGAAAAATGTCCAGCTTGCGCAGGGAACATGATTTTCAAAGCGCTCAGATTATGCTTCGCCTTCTTCCGAACTCGTTTCGGTGCAGATCAGTCGTTCAACGCCTTGCGAAGGACCTGGCTGGACTTGAAAGTCAACACTCTTCGGGCCGAGATGGCGATCTCCTCGCCGGTCTGGGGGTTTCTGCCCCGGCGGGATTTCTTTTCCTTGACGACAAAATTCCCGAATCCGGAAATCTTGATCTTCTCACCGCTGGTCAGGCTGTCCTTGATGATATCGAAGACCGACTCGACGATCCTCGCCGAATCCTTCTTCGAAAAACCGAGTTTCTCATACACATCCTGGATGATATCTATCTTTGTCATTTTCCACCTCCTCCGGTTTTTACAGATTGGTCTGCCCTTATCTGATTGCCGCCCCTGTCACACGGACAATTCTCTGCACAATCCGCCCATGGACCTCATTTACCTCGTCATCCGTCAATGTCCGGTCCGCACCACGATATGAAAACCGCAATCCCAGGCTTTTCATCCCCGAGGGGAGATTTATGCCTTCGTATATATCAAAAATTTGAACTTTTTCAAGTAATTCTTCATGGGAATCTTCCGCCGGCAGGAGCACCTCTCTCGCTTCCAGTTCACGACGGATAAGAAAGGCCACATCCCGCGAACTCGAGGGGAACCGGGGGATGCTGCAGAAAGAGGCTTTTGCGGAAAAAAGTGCAGCCAGGCGATCCATATCCAGCTCGCACACGACAATCGGACCCGTCAAATCCATGCGGGCCAGGACATCCGGATGAACCTCCCCCAGGAAGCCGATCCGATCCTCTCCGCTGAAGACGCCGCAGGATTTTCCCGGATGCAGGATCGGTTCATGAATGCCGGACCTGAATGAAGATAAAGGAATCCTGAGGACATCCAGTATGTTTTCGATACACCCTTTCAGATCGTAAAAATCTGCGCGCACATCCCCCGAATGCCACCGGTCCTCGTATCTGAGACCCGTAATGAGACAGGCCACGCGGTTCTGTTCCTGGGGCAGCTCTCCCTCCCTGCGCCCGATGAAGGTCCTGCCTACCTCGAAGATCTTGAGATCGAAACGGCCGCAGTCGGCGTTTCTCTTGGCGTTGAGCAGGAGAGAGTAGACCATGGTGGTCCGCAGGACCGCCTGTTCTTCCGTCAGAGGGTTTCGGATCCTGACATGACGACGTCTTTCATCCGCTTCCCCGATATCGAGTTGATCGACGGCGCCTTGAGAAATGAAGCTATAGTTGATCACCTCCGTATAACCCTCGCCGGTCATTATTTCCCGGAGGCGCCCTTCGACGGTCCCCTTCCCCTCGCGGACTCCGGTGATCACCGACACAGCGGGAAGGGTCGCCGGCACCCGGTCGTATCCATACAATCGGGCGATCTCCTCGATAAGATCGATTTCCCTGGCGATATCGACCCGGCAGGTCGGGGGGGTGACCACGAATCGTTCGTCGCCTTCCTGTTCCACCGCCATCTCCAAACTTTTCAAGATGTGAACGATCTCCCCTGCGGGCACGACAGTGCCAAGAATATCGTTCACCCGTCGGATTCGGAGGGGAATCCTCCTTGCCGTCTCGACCTTCTTCGGATACTCATCGATCACCCCCCTGCAAACGGTCCCACCGGAAACCTCTGCAATGAGGCGGGCTGCCCGATTGAGCGCCCGGATCACCCCCTCCGGATCGATACCCCGCTCGAACCGGAAAGCGGCGTCGGTCCCCATAGCCAGCTCTCGCGAGGTTCTGCGGATTGAAGAGGGATTGAAATAGGCGCTCTCGAGAAGGATCATCTCCGTATCCGGCTGGATCTCTGAATTGAGGCCGCCCATTACCCCGCCGACGGCCACCGGCTTGACGCCGTCGCAGATCAACAGCGCACCGGCGCTCAGGACCCGCTCCTTCCCGTCGAGGGAAATGAACGGTTCACCCTCCCGGGACCTTCGGACCACAATACGCCCCTCCTCCAGGAAACGATAATCGAAAGCGTGCAGGGGCTGGCCCAGTTCCATCATCACAAAGTTGGTCACATCCACTACATTGTTGATGGGGCGAAGTCCGACCGCCTCCAGCCTTTGTCTGATCCATAAAGGGGACGGCCCGATCCTGACATCCTTGATAATCCTCGCCGCATATCGGGGGCAGAGATCCGGATCGAGAATGGAAACGGAGGTGATCTCCCGGATATTCACATCGTTCTCGATGACATCAGTGGCGGGATAACGCAGTTCTGCTCCCGATATGGCCGCCCATTCGCGGGCTACCCCGACGATGGAGAGGCAGTCCGCCCGGTTGGGGGTTACACCGATATCAAAAACGGTATCCCCCAGATCGAGGACATCTCCCAGTTCTCCCCCCAAGGAAAGATCCGGCGGAAGGATCATAATCCCCGATGCGTCAGAGCCGATCCCCAGTTCCTCCTCGGAAGCGAGCATCCCCTCGGAAGCCTCGCCCCTGATACGCGAACTCTTTATGACCAAACCACCGGGGAGAGTCGCCCCGACGGTAGCCAGAGGGACGGTATCTCCGACACGGATGTTCTTGGCGCCACAGACGACAGGATAGGTCGTTTGTCCGGTTGTCACTTCACAGAGCGACAAGTGATCGGCATCGGGATGGGGCTCGATAGAAAGGATCCTGGCCACATGGACGCCGCTGAAGGCAGGACGCGTTTCATTGAGCGCATCCACCTCCAGACCGGCCATGGTCAGCCGATTGGTCAATTCCGCCGGCGATGCATCGATATCCACATAATCGCGTAGCCATTTCAGAGCGACTAACATAGGGGTTTTTTCCTAAACATTGAAAACTGACGGCTTTGTAAAAAGGCCGGATGCTGCTTTGCGATTTAAAATTGCTCGAGAAATCTCATATCGTTTTCAAAAAAAAGACGGATATCCGAGATTCCAAACTTCAGCATCGCGATCCTCTCGAGGCCGAGACCGAAGGCAAACCCGGTAAATTCTTCCGGATCATAACCGACGTTCTTGAACACCTCGGGATCGACCATCCCGGATCCCAGAATTTCCAGCCAGCCGTTCGAGCCGCAGACCCGGCAGCCCCTGCCGCTGCATATGACGCACCGGATATCAACCTCCGCACTCGGCTCGGTGAAGGGAAAGAAGCTGGGACGAAACCTCAACGCCGTCTCCTCGCCGAACACCTGCTTGAGGAACAGGGTCAGGATCCCCTTCAGATCGCCGAAGGTGACACCCCTGTCCACAAGAAGGCCTTCGATCTGATGAAACATGGGAGTATGCGAGATGTCCGAGTCCCGGCGGTAGACCCGACCCGGGGAGAGGATCCTCACGGGAGGCTTCGTCTTTTCCATCGTCCGGATCTGGACCGGGGAGGTATGGGTGCGAAGGACAATGTTGTCTTCCACATAGAAGGTGTCCTGCATATCCCGCGCAGGGTGGTTCTTGGGAATGTTCAGGGCCTCGAAGTTATAATAATCCAGCTCGACTTCCGGCCCTTCCACGACCGAAAAACCGAGACCGGCAAAGATCCGGCAGATCTCCTCCCGCACCTGTGTCACCGGATGGAGAGCGCCGTGACGGACGCCTCTGCCGGGAAGCGTGACATCAATCCTTTCGCAAAGGAGGACTTCTTCTCTTTTTTTCGACGCCATCCCGGCAAGAAGCCGATCGATCCGGGCGAAGAGATCCTCCTTGATTTCATTGCAGCGCTTGCCGAATTCGGGTCTCTCTGCCGGGTTCACATTGCCGATATTGCGCAACAACCCTGTGAGCAGCCCCTTCCTGCCGAGATAACGGGTACGGACAGTCAGGAGCTCCTCCTCCGTTCCGGCTTTCCTGAGCTCGGCTTCCGCCTGTTCCCGAAGCGCCGTCAGCTCTCCCGTCATGCTGTCTGGTCACCCTTTGCGATGGTTACAATTTCGGAAAAACCACGGGGATCGTGAATGGCCAGCTCCGAGAGGACCCGCCGGTCAATCTCAACACCCGCCTTGTGCATACCGTCGATCAGGCGGCTGTATGAGATCGCGTTCAGGCGCGCGGCGGCGCTGATGCGGATAATCCACAGCCTTCGGAATTCCCTTTTTCTGACCTTCCTGTCCCGATAGGCATAGGCCATCGCGTGGTCCACCGCCTCCGTAGCAGTCCTGAGCAACTTGCTCCTGGAAAGGAAAAATCCCTTTGCCGCCTTCAGGATCTTCCTTCGCTTCTTGTGGGCCGTCACACTTCGCTTCACCCTCGGCATTGCTTTTCTCTCCTCATCTCGTTGTTTTCATGCAGATCACAAATATTCGTCCGATTACAGATACGGTATCAATTTTCTGATCGCCTTCTCATTGGTCTTATCGAGAATCACCGATTTCCTCAGATTTCTTTTCCGTTTGGTCGTTTTTGGCGTCAGAATATGGCTGGTGTTGGCCCTGCTCCTCCTGATTTTACCCGTTCCCGTCACGGAAAACCGCTTTGCCGCACCCCGATGTGTTTTTATCTTTGGCATTCCATCACCCCTGTCGTCTTTATTTTTTTGGTGAAATGATCATGATCATGTTTCGCCCTTCCAGTTTCGGCTGCTGATCGATCACGCATCCATCGGCAAGGGTATTTTTAAGGCCCTCCATGATCTTTCTGCCGATGTCGGTATAGGCGATCTCACGCCCCCTGAACATCATCGAGATCTTCACCTTGTTGTGTTGATCAAGAAATTTCCTGATATGCTTGATCTTGACCTCCAGATCATGCGCCTCCGTTTTGGGTCTGAGACGGATCTCCTTGACCTGAATCACCGTCTGGCTCTTCTTGGAGATCTGAACCTTCTTGCTCTGCTGGTATCTGAATTTGCCATAATCCATGATCCTGCAGACCGGCGGCGCCGCCGTGGGCGACACTTCCACCAGATCCAGACCCGCCTTGGCCGCCTCCGCCAGTGCCTCCGTCAGAGTAATGACTCCCAACTGCTCGCCGTCCATACTGATCACCCGAACCGACGCGGCCCTGATCTCACGGTTGATCTTCAAATCCTTAGCTATAGGTCACCTCCAGACGTCTTAAATTATTTGAACTGCGCACACTGTTCGCGGACAAGGGCTGTGAATGCATCCACACCGATGGAACCGAGATTCTGCCCATCCCGCTGCCGCGGAGAAACCTGACCGGCGGCCACTTCTCGATCACCGATCACCAGCATGTAGGGTGTTTTCTGCATCTGCGCCTCACGGATCTTGTAGCCCAGTTTTTCATTACGGAAATCACCTTCCACACGAATGTCCGCAGCGAGCAGTCGCCTTCGGACCTCTTCCCCGAAGGGGATATGCTTCTCGGTCACAGTCGCCAAAACAGCCTGCACCGGCGACAGCCAGAGCGGAAAAGCCCCCGCATGATGCTCGATGAGCACCCCCATGAACCGCTCGATGGCGCCCAGGATCACCCTGTGGAGCATCACCGGACGGTGCTTCTCTCCGTCCTCTCCGATGTAAGTCAGGTCAAAACGCTCCGGCAGGGTAAAATCGCACTGGATCGTCGCACACTGCCACTTCCGCTTCAGGGTATCCTTCAGCTTGAAGTCGATCTTCGGTCCGTAAAAGGCGCCGTCGCCTGCGTTGACTTCATAAGTCATGCCGCTGTCCTTGAGCGCTCCTTCCAGGGCGGTGGTGGCCAGTTCCCAGTCCGCATCGGAACCGATGGAATTCTCCGGACGGGTGGAGAGCTCCACATCATAGGTAAATCCAAAGATACCCATCGCATAACCGACGAAATCGGCTATCGCCCGGATCTCGCTGTTGAGCTGCTCCGGCGTGCAGAGGATATGGGCATCATCCTGCGTAAACTGGCGCACCCGCAACAAGCCGTGCAGCACCCCCGCCTTTTCATGGCGGTGCACTGTTCCCAGTTCAAAATAACGCAGCGGCAGATCGCGATAGGAGCGGAGCCGAGATTTGTAAATCAGCATATGGGAGAGGCAGTTCATCGGCTTGATCCCGTAAGTCTGCTCATCCACCTCGGTGAAGTACATATTTTCCCGGTAATGATCGAAGTGACCCGACCGCTTCCATAGATCGACCTTGAGGATCTGGGGACCGATGACCAGATCATAACCCCTCTTGAGGTGTTCCTTTTTCTCCCAGTCTTCGATGATCGTCCGCAGCAGCGCCCCCTTGGGGTGGAAGATGACGAGCCCAGGGCCCGCTTCGTCGCTGAGCTGGAAAAGATCCAGCTCCCTGCCGAGACGGCGGTGGTCCCGTTTTTTCGCCTCCTCCAGGAGCTGCAGGTATTCATCGAGCGCTTCTTGCGTTGCAAAGCCGGTCCCGTAAATGCGCTGAAGCATCTTGTTGCGCTCGTCGCCCCGCCAGTAGGCGCCTGCCACGTTGAGGAGTTTGAAGGCCCTAATCATCCCCGTCGACGGGCAATGGGGCCCGCGACAGAGGTCGACATAGCCATCCTGGGTGTAAAGGCTGACTGTCTTTATTTCTTCCGGCAGATCGTTGAGCAGTTCGACTTTATAGTTTTCCCCCTTGCCCTGGAAGATCGCAACGGCCTCTTGACGACTCACCTGACGGTGTTCAAAAGGATAATCCGCCTCGGCGATCTCCCGCATTCGGGATTCGATCCCTTCGAGATCCTGCAGCGTGAAACTTTTTGCATATTCAAAATCGTAATAGAAACCGTCTTCGATGGAAGGGCCTATGCTCACCTGAACGCCGGGAAAGGAGTCCTGCACCGCCTGGGCCATCACATGGGCCATGCTGTGGCGGAGGATCGAAAGCCCCTCCGGCGACGCTGCATGAATCGGCTCGATGGTTGCGTCGGCTGCAAGGGGGTGGCCGAGATCAACCGGAGTCCCGTCTACCTTCGCCGCCACCGTCGACGCCAGCTTCGCCGCATTCCAGCCGGCAAGGGCCTCTTTCACCGTCAGCCCGGACGCGTACAACGCTCGATATCCGTCCGGTAGGGTTATGTTGACCTGCTCCGCCATTTCCCGATTCCTATGAAGAAAGGGCATCAGCACTAAGTGATGATGCCCTCATCAATACTTGCCTCCCGTTATGAAACCACAACACACTGCCCCTTGCCTTTTGCCGGCAGGGCAGCATTATTTGAACAATGGTAGGCACGCAGGGATTTGAACCCTGGACATCCACCGCGTCAGGATGGCGCTCTCCCACTGAGCTACGTGCCTACAGAAAATCCTCGCCTCGGAAACGGTGTGTTTTCTAACAAGAAAATATAGTGATGTCAAGGCAAATATCACTTTTTTGCGTCCTGATTGAAGAGTTTCTGGCCCCTCATCATGTAATTCAGTCCGGAAATGATGGTAAAAAAAGCGGTTGTCCCATAAAGAGCCATCAGCCAGATTTCGTGGATATAGCCAGGAAAACACCGATCGGAAAGAACCGTCAGGACCGTCGTCAGCTGTATGGCCGTCGTCATCTTACTGACAGCCGTCGGACGAATTTTTACCGGGACCGACATCATGGAGAGTACCAGGATACCCATGAGAATGATGATGTCCCGGCTGATGACGATCACCGTGAGCCATCCCGGAACAATGTGCAGGACCGAAAGCGTCACAAATGAGCTGGCCAGAAGCGCCTTATCGGCGATCGGATCCATATAGGCGCCGAGCGCGGTCTGCTGGCCGAGCGTTCTGGCCAGAAATCCATCGAGGGCATCCGTAAGGGCTGCCGTGATAAACGCAATGGTCGCGTTGAGGAATTGACCCTGAATAAGAAAGATGACAACGACCGGAACCAGAATGATTCGCAGCAGCGTCAGGAAATTCGGTATGTTCATGCTTCAGTTCCCGCTCGCATCCGGGCCGTCCGGCAGGGTTTCCAATGCCCGATTCATGCAATCCTCGATCGCCTTCTCAAAGACCTGCGAAGATTTCAACTCCAAATTATTACGTGTAAATCCATAGTTACGGTAAATCTCCTTGCGCCGAACACGCCAAAGGATCTCTCCTGTTTTCGTGCTCCGCAGCTCGAATCCGGCCTCCGCAACCGTCGATGCATAGATGATGCCGCTGCCCATCCTGCTTTCGTTCAGTGTCGTGTACAAAGCCGCGTCGACTTTAAGTACTTCGCCTGCCGCCTGCGGTGCGACCTCCATCGTGCTGCCGGCGGAAACCCCGGCAAGCTTCTCATCGATCGAGCGCACCGGGACCCTGGGGTAACCTTTAAAGTAGAGCGCCTCAACCAATTTAGCCCGCAGCATCACCCCGGACTTCGCATCGGATGAGATGTTTTTGACGGGCATGACGGCGATAAGCCTCGTTCCCCTTTTGCCGAAATCGGATACGATGGCATGGGGTATTTTTGCCGCGCATCCGGCGACAAAAATCAACACCAGCAATAACAATAAGGGGCGTAATGTTTTCGCCATGATCTCTCATACCCTTTCACTTCAGAGTGATTTCCAGGCTTCGGTTATCCAGACGCTGAATTTCCCCCGTCAACCTTTCCAGGAGCCGCTCGGCTACGGTCGGGACCGCCCCATCCGCCGCTATGTCAAAACGGGCCAGCCCCCATGACGCTTCGCGGGGGACAGCCGCCCTGATCCCCGGTATCCGCTCCTTCAAAATTCCATGACAGCGGGCATAATCGCTGTAAGAGCGGATCCCGCGTATGGTCAGGGAAATCCCGGCCGAAACAGGTTCAGGCTGATTCGACCTGATCAGCCCCAGTCTCTGCAACTCGTTCCTGATGCCGCCTGCAAAGACAGTCGCCCGGACTCCCACGGTATAGACATCCGTAACGGCTGTTTCGAAAACAAGCCTGTAGTCCTGAATGAATCCCTCTGCCTGCGAGTAGATCTGCTCTTTGAGCAGCGGAGATTTTCGTTCCGCATCTTGCGGGGCAAGGAAGCGGTTTGCCACCTGCACAACCGCCTGCTGCAGGGCATCCCGAACGGCCTGATTCCTTGCACTGGCAAGGTCAAGACCGATCACAGGGGCGCTTCCCTCCGCTTCCACGACCTGCGTCGCCGCCGCTTCTTCGCATGAAGAAACCGCGGGAAAGCATACCATGACCGCAAGAAGAAGCAAAATGAATGCCGATACCCGTAAATCCCTCATGCGTCCTTTTTCAGTTTTTCGATCTCTTCGCGGATGACGCGCTCGGCCACGGAGGGAATGATCTCCCGGGCGATTTTTTCCGCGATCTCTGAGGCCCGCTTCATGATCTCGTCGTGCAATCCCGAATCGACCAGCGCCATACGGGGCCTCTTCTCTACAACATCAGTCAGATCGTATATCTTCTCCCGACCGGCCCCCTTCCCCGGAGAGCCTTGAGCCGGGGTAGCGGGAAAGTCTCCCGCACCCAATACATCCACCAGGTCATGAATCTTGTCTTTCGGTTTCAGCACGCGCCCTTCGATCATCATCATCACCTTCCCGTCTTCCCCGGACAAACCTTCTGTTTAGCGCAGCATCCGGACTTTTTACGAAGTCGCTTTTCGCTATCACACCTCTGATGAAAGTTCAAGGAAATAGTAGGAGCCGGTATATCCGCCTACGGGAAACGCCGGTCTCCCGCGCAATCCGGTCCGCCATATCCCGGAGGGAGAGTCCCCCTCCCTCTTCCCGCCGCACCTGTTCGTTATAGTCGAGGAGCTCCGCATCGGAATATTCCGGCGCCCCGCCGGAGCAGCCTGCAACGATCAGTGTCACCTCCCCTCTGATCTGTACGTCCATCAGGTCGTTGAGAAGCCTGCCGGCCGGTCCTCTCAGAAACTCTTCGTAGATTTTGGTCATTTCCCTTGAGACGACCACCTCTCTCTCCCCGAAGAGCTCATCGATGTCTTGCAGACAGGATAACAACCGGCGCGGCGATTCATAAAAAACCAGGGTCCTTTTCTCCTGCTTGAGAGAGGCGAGCACCCCTCTGCGGCGGATGGACTTGGCCGGCAGAAAACCGAGAAAGACGAAGCTGTCCATCGGCAGGCCGGAGACACTGAGGGCGGCAATGAGCGCTGATGATCCTGGAACCGGCGCCACCCGGATGCCCCGTGCAGTCGCCTCTTTGACCAGGATGTAGCCGGGATCGGAGATTCCCGGCGTCCCTGCATCCGAGACATAGGCGACATCCCCTCCCTGTTGCAGTTTCATGAGGATCAATCCACTTTTTCCCCGTTCGTTATAGTCATGGAGACTGGTCAGAGGGGTCGGGATCTGATACTTGTCAAGAAGGATGCGCGTCCGGCGCGTATCTTCGGCGGCAATCAGGCGAACCTCTTTTAGAACCCGAATCGCCCGGATCGTGATGTCTTCGAGATTGCCGATCGGTGTGGCGACAATATAAAGCGTCCCCGACTGCACCGGGCCATCGATTTGAGAATTCATATGATAAGAATATCATAAATTGATTGACAGATAAAGTCCTTATGTGGTTTATAGCAGCCGAATTGAATGATTATTGAGGGGATTCACGGAGGTTCCGGGGAATAGACACGATGAAGCGGATTCTCATTACCGGCGGCGCCGGCTTTCTCGGTTCGCATCTCTGCGAACGACTTCTTGTCGAGGGACACGAGGTCCTTTGCCTCGACAACTTCTTTACCGGAAGCAAGGACAATATCCGCCATCTCCTGGGAAACCCTCACCTTGAATGCATCCGCCACGACATCATCAACCCCATCTATCTGGAAGTCGATCAGATCTATAACCTGGCCTGTCCGGCCTCTCCCGTCCATTACCAGTACAACCCCATCAAGACGATCAAAACCAGCGTCATGGGCGCGATCAATACCCTGGGGCTTGCCAAACGGGTGAAGGCCACGATTCTCCAGGCATCCACCTCCGAGGTGTATGGCGATCCGGAGGTCCATCCCCAAAAGGAGAGTTACTGGGGGCGCGTCAATCCCATCGGCATCAGGAGCTGTTACGACGAAGGGAAGCGCGCCGCCGAGTGCCTGATGATGGACTACCGGCGGCAGAATCAGGTCGATGTAAAAATCGTCAGAATTTTCAATACCTATGGGCCTCGAATGGCCGTCTCCGATGGACGTGTCGTCAGCAACTTCATCGTTCAGGCCCTCAGGGGGGAAGAGATCACCGTCTATGGCGAGGGGATGCAGACCCGTTCGTTCTGTTACGTGGATGATCTGGTCGATGGCCTGATCCGGATGATGAACTCGGAGAAGGGTTTCGCCGGTCCCGTAAACATAGGCACCCCGGCGGAATTCACGATCCTGGAACTGGCCAGGACGGTGATCCGGATGACCGGCTCCACCTCCAGGATCGTCTATAGACCGCTTCCCCAGGATGACCCGGTCCAGCGACGGCCGGATATCACACTGGCGCGGGAAAAGCTCGGCTGGGAACCCCGGGTGCCGCTGGCAGAAGGACTGAAAAACACGATCGCCTATTTTCAGAAGGTGCTCTGAATTAGAGAGTATGCGAGGAAGCCATGACTTTCGAAAAGAGGATTCTCTGCATCGGGGCCGGCTATGTCGGCGGCCCGACGATGGCCATGATCGCCTTCAAATGTCCCCGCTGCCGGGTGACGGTGGTGGACATCAACCCCGAGCGCATCGCGGCCTGGAACTCCGATGACCTCCCTATCTACGAACCGGGACTGGACAAGCTTGTCGCCGCGACGCGTGGGCGAAATCTCTTTTTCAGCACGGATATAAAAGCGGGAATCCGGGAAAACGAGATCATCTTCGTCAGCGTGAACACACCGACCAAAACCTTCGGTCTCGGGGCCGGGATGGCCGCCGATCTTCAGCACTGGGAAAAGACCGCCCGGCAGATCCTTGAGTTTTCGGAATCCTCCAAGATCGTCATCGAGAAGAGCACGCTGCCGGTGAAAACAGCGCTTGCCATGGAAAGGATCCTCAATTGCCGGGAGAACGGCATCCGTTTCGATGTCCTATCCAACCCCGAGTTCCTGGCCGAAGGAACGGCGATACGCGACCTGGAACAGCCGGACAGGATCCTCATCGGTTCCCGGGAAACACCAAGCGGTCTTGAGGCCCGGGAGACCCTGGCGGAGATTTACGCTGAATGGGTCCCGCGGGAGAAGATCATCGCTTCCAACATCTGGAGCAGCGAACTGTCCAAGCTGGTCGCCAACGCCTTTCTCGCCCAAAGAATCTCTTCGATCAATACCATCTCCGCGCTGTGTGAAAAGGCGGAGGCGGACGTCACAGAGGTTGCGCATGCTGTCGGGATGGACAGCCGGATCGGCGGCCGCTTCCTCAACGCCAGTGTCGGTTTCGGCGGTTCCTGCTTCGAGAAAGACATACTGAATCTTGTCTACCTCTGCCGGCATTACGGCCTCGATGAGGTCGCCGATTACTGGGAGAGCGTGGTCCGCATCAACCGCTACCAGCAGGAACGCTTCATCCGGAACATGCTCGGGGCGATGTTCAACACGCTTGCCGGAAAGAAGATCTGCCTATGGGGCTTCGCCTTCAAGGCGAATACGGGCGACACCCGACAGAGCCCGGCGATATTCATCGCCCGGCGGCTCCTCGAGGAACATGCCGAGATCGTCGTCTCCGACCCGAAGGCCCTCAATAACGCCCGCGCCGATCTCGCCGGAGCGGAAGGAGCGATCGCTTTCATCGAGGACCCCATGCTCGCCGCGGAGGGCTGCCATGCCGTTGTGATCCTCACCGAGTGGGACATCTACCGGGATCTCGACTTCCGGAAGATTTTCAAAACCATGACGCAGCCCGCTTTCATCTTTGACGGCAGGAACATCCTCGACCACCGCCGCTGCTTCTCTATCGGCTTCAATGTCTATCCGATCGGGAAACCGCCCCTGACCCACTTTTAATGGAAGACCCGGTGCGCAGCTGGGGAACCGAACCCCTCCGCGCGCTGGACATTTTTCGACCCTGCTCCTCCTCGCTACGCTGCAAAGACGAAACTCGCGCTTCGCGCTCAAACAATCGTCTTTGCGGGCGCTGCGCTGCGGGGGCAGGGGACCCCGAAAAATCTCCAATGCGCGCTTCCGGGACCCGATTCCCCAGCTGCGCAAAGTTACCGGTTTTGACCATGGAACGGCTTCGTAAAAAGACCGCAGGCAAGGCGCGCGAAGCACGAGGAGTGAGGCGTACTTTAGCGTACGCCGCAAGGACGAGAGATGAAGCGCAACGCAGCATCCGGGCTTTTTTCGTAGCCGTCATTGTTCAGGCGAGTTCGAAGGCGTCGCGAATGAGTTCGATCGCGGGCCCCTGCGGCAGCAGCTTCACCGCCACCACATCAAACCGTGCCCGACAGTGGCGCAGGCCCTTTTCGGATAGGTAATGAAGCGCTATTCGCGAGATTTTCTTCTGCTTCTCGCGACCGACCGCCAGTTGCGGGGGCCCGTACGCCTCGGAGCGCCGGCTCTTGACCTCGGCAAAAACCAGGGTTTCGCCCTCCCAGGCGACGATATCGATCTCGCCGAAGAAGCACCGGTAATTCCGCTCGACGATACGATAGCCGGCCTCGGCAAGATGGGCCTCTGCCAGTTCCTCCCCCCTTTTCCCTGTGCGTTTTCTCGTCAGTGACATGGCCGTTTCATATACGGAAAGAGCTGCGGTGAATCTTGCAGCGGCCGTATTTGAGGATCGCCTCGATATGCTCCGGTGTGCCGTAGCCCTTATTCCTGAGGAAATTGTACTGAGGAAACTGCCGGTGGTACATCTCCATGATCCGGTCCCGGGAAACCTTCGCCACGATGGACGCCGACGCCACAGAGATGCTCCGTCCATCGCCGCCGACGATCGTTTCCTGAGGGAGGGCGACAGAGATCCGGTTGATCCCGTCGATGAGAAGATAATCGGGAGGGGTGGAAAGGTCGAGGAGTGCCTCCGTCATTGCGGCGAGCGTCGCCTGGAGGATGTTCACCGTATCGATCACCTGAGCCTCAACCACTCCGATACCGATCGCGACCGCGTCTCGCTCGATGACTCCGAGGAGTCTCTCTCTCTGTCGGGGGGAAAGCGTCTTGGAATCTCGTATTTCGGTGTGTTCATAATCCGACGGCAGGATAACGGCGGCGGCAACCACCGGACCCGCTAAAGGTCCCCGGCCCGCTTCGTCTATCCCGGCGACAAGCCGATAGCCTCTTCCTCGGGCTGCGCGTTCAAAACCGCCCATTTCCCGGGCTGCTCTCATACCGTCGCCTTCGCCCTCCTATCGGCAGCGGCGATTTTTGCCGCAAATCCGGCCAAAAGGAATCCAAGACATTAATGCAATTTGAAAGCCGGATCCCGGAAGCGCGCATTGGATATTTTTCGGGCCCCCTGCCCCCGCAGCGAAGCGAGGAGGTGCAGGGTCGAAAAAGGTCCGGCGCGCGGAGGGATCACGATTTTCAAAGGTCGCGATCCTATTTTCCGGCTTCCCTGACCCGCGCCTCTTTGATTCGAGCCTGCTTGCCTCTGAGACTGCGCAGATAATACAAGCGGGAGCGCCTGACCTTCCCGCGGGTGACGACCTCGATCCGATCGATGATGGGAGAATGGAGCGGAAAGGTTCTTTCCACACCGACCCCGTAAGAGATCTTCCGGACGGTAAAGTTGGATCGTACATCCCCTCTTCTGCGGCGGATGACGACCCCTTCAAAGGCCTGAATCCGCTGCTTCTGACCTTCCACAATCCGGACAAACACCTTGACGGTATCGCCCGTCCGAAAATCGGGGATATCTCCCCGCATCTGTTCCTTTTCCAGCATTTCCATCGCATTCATAAAACCGAACTCCTTCTTCATCCTGTATAGGATGTTTCATTTATTCTGAAGCCAGCCATCCTTTTTCCTGCTTAGTCAAGACCCTCTCCGTCAGGAGGTCCGGCCTCCTCTTTTTTGTCCGGAGAAGAGATTCCCTCCGCCGCCATATCTCGATTTCCTTGTGATTCCCCGAGAGGAGCACGTCGGGAACCTTCCAGCCCCGATATTCCGCGGGCCGCGTGTAGTGGGGATATTCCAGCAGCCCCATGGAAAATGAGTCCTCCCCGGCGGAATCGCAGTTGCCCAGCACCCCGGGAACCAGCCTGGAAACGGCATCCACCAGAACCATGGCCGACAACTCGCCTCCCGTCAGGACATAATCGCCGATGGAGATCTCGCGATTGACCAGCTTTGACCGCACCCGCTCATCCACCCCCTCGTAATGCCCGCAGACGAGGATAAGCTGCGGATATCCGGCCAGCTCCTCCGCCATTTTCTGGCAGAAACACTCGCCCTGCGGTGTCAGAAGGATGACCGGGACCTCTTTCGCCGCCATTGGAATCGACTGGAGCGCCAGGTCGATCGGCTCTACTTTCATGACCATCCCGCCCCCGCCGCCATAAGGGGCGTCGTCGGTCATGCGGTGTTTATCCACGGCATGGTTGCGGATGTCGTGCAGCTCAATGGCAATCACCCCTTTGTCCAGGGCCTTCTTCAGGAGGCTGCAACCGCACGGAGATGCGAACATCTCAGGGAAGACGGTCAGGATATCAAACCGGATCATGATTCCGTAAGCCCTTTCAGCAGCCGGACCACCATGATTCCGTGATCCTTGTCGATCTTCAGGATGCAATCGCCGATAGCAGGCAGCAGGATCTCTTTTTCCATTCCCCGGCAGACATAGACATCGTTGCTCCCCGTTGGAAACACGGACTCGATCTTTCCGAGGATCCGGCCCTCTTCCGTAACGGCCTCAAGCCCGATGATTTCATGCCAGTAATATTCGCCATCGGGAAGTTTTTTCATCGCCGCGGAAGTCATCCAGACGGATGACCCCACAACCATTGAAGCCGCATCCTTCTCCTCAATCCCTCCGAGCTTCAGGATGAAAAATTCCCTCCCCTTCTGCACGGCGTGCAGCGGAAATACGGCAGCATCCTGAGCCCTCCGACCAATGAACACCTCGGAAACGGCGTCCAGGATATCCTGCGATTCAAGATACGATAAAACTTTTACCCGACCCGCAAGGCCGTGCGGCCGGATGATCCTGCCTATTTCAAGGAGCTCCATCGTCAATCATTCGATGATTTCTAAAACGGTTCGCTTGCGAATCTTTGTTGACGCCGCACTCAGGATGGTTCTCATTGCTTTGGCCGTCCTGCCCTGCTTGCCTATGACCTTTCCCAGGTCTTCTTTGGCAACCCTCAGTTCGATGACGGATGTCTGTTCCCCCACAATTTCAGAGACCGAGACCATGTCAGGTTTATCCACCAAAGCTTCAGCCATGTACTTGATCAACTCTTTCATCGCCACAACCTCCAGAGTTCCAAAAGAACCTAACTCTTGATTCCTCTCTTAGCCAGCAGCTGAGATACCGTTAACGTCGGTTTGGCGCCCTTCGAAAGCCACTCCCGGACGCGTCCCTCTTTGAGAGTCACTTCCGCGGGATTCTTCCCGGGATCGTAATTTCCCAGAATTTCCAAGAATTTCCCATCTCTGGGGGATTCGGAATCAGCCACCACTACCCGGTAGCTGGGTTTGCCTTTTCCACCTATGCGTGTCAACCTCATCTTTACCGCCATTCTCTTATTGATCACCTCCCGGAGTTTATTTTCTTAAGATCGGGTAATATAACATACCTCTTTGTCTATTAAAAGGGGAAATTGCCCCTTCGCATCGATTTTATGCCCCCCTTGCTCATCCTTTTCATCATTTTCCGCATCTCCTCGTAATTCTTCAGCAGGCGATTGACGTCCTGGATCGTTGTGCCGCTGCCCCGGGCAATCCTCTTCCGCCGGCTTCCGTCGATCAGGAGATGGTTTCGGCGTTCCTTGACCGTCATGGAATCGATGATCGCCCCGACACGGACAAGTTCTCCGTCGTCCGGGGTTATCCCCTTGAGGGCCTTTACCTTTTTCATCCCGGGAATCATCCCGAGGATCTCCTGGATCGATCCCATCTTTCTGATCTGGGTGAGCTGACTCCGGAAATCGGCGAGGGTAAATTCATTTTTCCGGATCTTCCTCTCCAGAATCCTCGCATCCTTCTCATCCACAACGGCCTGGACCTTCTCCACAAGGGTCAGGACGTCGCCCATGCCGAGGATCCGGGAAGCCATGCGATCGGGATGGAAAACCTCCAGGGCGTCGATCTTTTCTCCGATGCCGACGAACTTGATCGGTTTTCCGATCACCGCCTTGAGCGACAATGCGGCGCCGCCGCGGGCATCGCCGTCCATTTTGGTCATGATCACGCCGTCGATCCCCAACAACTCGTTGAAACGGCCCGCGGCATTGACCGCGTCCTGCCCCGTCATGGCGTCCGCCACGAAGAGGATCTCGGAGGGGTTGATCAGCGTCTTGATTCTTTTCAGCTCATCCATCATCTCCGCATCGATGGCCAGCCTGCCCGCCGTATCGACGATGATGACCTCATAGCCGTTCCTTCGGGCCTCCTCCACGGCCCGCACACAAATATCCACCGGATCCTGCGAACCTGCCGAATCGAAAACCCCTGCGCCTATCTGCGCTCCGAGGACTTTCAACTGCTGCATAGCGGCGGGCCGGTACACGTCGGCGGAAACCAGAGTGACCCTCTTGCCCTGGGCGGCCACAAGACG
>Ga0209835_1000562_pt1 | contig 23888 bp, 19 predicted proteins | sample LakKivwa52mmetaG_FD_184138 | JGI IMG/M metagenome (GOLD analysis project Ga0209835, IMG submission 184138) | Anoxic lake water microbial communities from Lake Kivu, Rwanda to study Microbial Dark Matter (Phase II) - Lake Kivu water 52m metaG... | ecosystem: Environmental > Aquatic > Freshwater >...
TATCTTGTGGAGCAACTCCATATCCCAAACAATTCCGATCAGGTTCTTCATCCCGAGTGTGAGTTCTGTCGCAAAGTGCTGTTTCGGGATGGGAAAATTGATGAAGACATCCGTTTCCAGCACATCTTTGAGCACTTCTGCTGTTTTTAGCTTCTTTCCCTTAGGGATTTCAACCTGTTTATAGACATTTCTGCCATGGCCGGAAAGGACATCCGCCCCTGCTTTCTGCCCGGCTTCTTTTAGCCCCGATCTTGAAAAACAGAATTGATAATTATCACAGGTATGGTCCCACACCGCTACCCGTTTTGCCCCTGCCTCATAGCACATCTTGATCAGTGCAGAGAGAAGCTCCGGGTTGTTTGTGCACGCCTGCTCCGGGGTTCTGGCCCAGGCTATGTTCGCCTTGATCACCACCCTCTGCCCTTTCTTCACAAACCGCCCCATCCCTCCCAGGGGAGTCATGGCCGCCTGAAGGAGTTGTGAAGGAGACCCGCTCTTAGCGATGACCAGATCGGCCTCACTCGAACCGTGAGCCAGGGTTCCATAAAAAGGGAGCGTCTCCATGATCAAAGGGGCTGCGGTCACAGCCGCCGCTCCTTTAATGAACTGTCTCCGTGTAAGTTTTCTACCTGAAAATTTACCCATGAAATGGTTTCCTCCTCTATTTCAAATTCGAAGCCCGAAATGGTTTAAACTCTAAACACCAAACTCTAAATCCTAAATAAATCCAAAATCTAAAATTCAAAGATTATACGGTTTTGAGTTTTGTGCTTTGGACATTTGGGTTTGTTTAGAGTTTATCGTTTCGAGTTTAGGGTTTAATATTCAGCCGTGAGGCTCCTTTATCCGTTCCGAACCAGATGCTGTTTTTATCCTCTGCCGCATAGAAGACGTTGTTGCTCAAAAGCCCATCAGCCGCTGTTAGCGACTCCCATTGCTTTGTCGGAAGATCGTAGAAACTCACTCCGTTATCCCTGCAAACGATGACCTTCTCCCTGGTCACTGCAATGGACTGAATTCCTCCATTTTTCAAGGCATCCGTGGGTTCCAGCCTCTTCCATCGGTCTGAAGCAGAGTCATATTCAAAGAGACTGCCTCCGATCCCGCCTGCCCAGATCCGCTGCCCAACCTTCGCCAGGGCTTTAATCTCGATCTCTGTCAACCCCTCTTTATCCGAGTAGTTTTTCCAGATCCTCTTTGATTTCTGAAGCCGGCTGATCCCGCCGCTCGTTGCCATCCAGATGAATTCAGGCTCAACCAGAATGGAGTTGACAAAATTTCCTGAAAGGCCATCCCGTGTCGAATAGAATTGTTTCCACCCTTCGGTCTTTTTATCGAGAAGGGAGAGGCCCTTTTCCGAACCCACCCAGAGGAGTTCCCCATCCACACCGATTGCATTTACCTTCTTGGCGCGACCGTCATTGGTGTTCAATGTTTTCCACTGGGGATTTTTCTGGGGATGGTAGTAAGATATCCCTCCGCCTCCAAACCCATAGAAATAGGTTCCGAACCAGATCCGGTCCGTATCCAGAGTAATCACGGACACATGATTATAAGCAAGATGATTCTTCCATCGGATGCTTTCTCCATCGTCCACTTTGATGATAGGGTCACCTTTTGTTGTGTAATGTTTATAAACCTTTTTGGCTTTGTCAAAGAGGGTGGCCCCGCCTTCATAGGTCCCGAACCAAACCTCTTCTCCCTGAACACCAATGGCAAACACCATATTGCTCGATAGCCCTTCTTTCTGTGTCAGATGCTGAAACGAAAGGGGCTTCTTTAATGGCCCGGCCAAGCAGGGGGCCGAAAAGGTAAGAGATAAAAAATAAAAAGTTAAGAGGGAAAACAGGAAAAATCGCTTCATCTTCTCCCCTTTCTGTATAAACCTTGCAGTTGCATAAACGGCCATGGGTAAACCGCCATGGGTAAACCGCTCTCCAACGCTTTGAATGGCGGTTAATCGGATGTCTTAACAGAATGGCCCGATTTCACCTAAGGTGAACTCCGGTATGGGTTACAAACGTGGGTGCTCATTGGCCTGAAGGTTCGCCTCGAAGCCTTTCCGAACGGTTCACCCATGTCCGTTTGGTTCATTTTTTTGGGTTCTTTCGTGAAAAAGTTGAAAGACCCATAAAATAATTCATAAGGACTTGATATCCTGAAACATTTACATAGTAGCTTGTGCAATGCCGCATCAGTAGAGAGTTTCAGAGGATTTCAGATCAAAAATCACATTCAATTGTGATAATTTCGATATGTAATATGCCTGATATCTATATATGGCACGGCATTGCTCAGCATGGATGACATAAAGGTCTAAAAATAATAACTATTTCGCTCTGTGAAATCTTCTTTCAACTTTTTCACGAAAGAAGGTTTTTTTGCAATGTTAAGGTAAATATTATCAAATTATGTCGAATCATTCTGAAATTTTCAATATTCGACGCTTAATCTTCAAAAAAAGCCGGGCCAGAAAGATAAAAAAATAGACGATCCACCTTGACAATCGACCCTGAGATGATTAATTATTGTGAGATTCGATGTTTACCGGATTTCCCAATATCCCTTGCCTTAAGGGGGGGATGAGCTGCTAACCATTTAATTTCTAAAGACTTTTAAGGAGGTGGTGATTAGAATTGATGATATAAAATTTCCCTTCAATTTCAATATTATCTATTTCCAGAATTTTCAAGAAAGGAGAAGTAAGAGATGAAAATCAGGCCATTGCAGGACAGAGTAATTGTTAAAAGACTTGAAGAAGAAGAGAAGACAAAGGGTGGGATCATTATCCCCGATTCGGCAAAGGAGAAACCCCAGGAAGGAAAAGTGATCGCCGTCGGAAAAGGCAAAGTCACAGAGGATGGAAAGGTCATCCCCCTCGATGTGAAGGCGGGCGACAGGATCCTCTTCGGCAAGTACTCAGGCACCGAGGTGAAAATCGAAGGGGAAGAGCATCTCATTATGAGAGAAGAAGATATTTTAGGGATCATCGAAGGAAAATAACAACTGATCTAAATTACAAAGAAATGGAGGTAGGTTACAATGGCAAAAGAATTGAGGTTCGCCCAGGAAGCCCGTAATTCAATTTTACGGGGAGTAAATATCTTAGCGGATGCGGTCAAGGTAACGTTGGGGCCAAAGGGCAGGAATGTCATTTTGGAGAAATCCTTTGGATCTCCGATTGTAACAAAAGACGGTGTCACCGTAGCAAAAGAGATTGATCTGGAAGATAAATTTGAAAATATGGGAGCCCAGATGGTGAAGGAGGTCGCCAGCAAGACCTCGGACACGGCAGGAGACGGGACAACGACCGCCACGGTTCTGGCCCAGGCCATTTATCGTGAAGGGTCGAAGGTAGTCGCAGCAGGCGCCAATCCAATGGATGTGAAACGCGGGATCGATCTGGCTGTCGAGGAAGTTATTAAAGAGTTGAAGAAATTGAGCAAACCGACAAAGGATCAGAAAGAGATTTCTCAAGTCGGGAAAATCTCCGCCAATAACGATGAAACCATTGGGAACATCATTGCCGAGGCAATGAACAAAGTGGGCAAAGAAGGTGTGATCACAGTAGAGGAAGCGAAGGGAATGGAGACGACGCTCGATGTGGTAGAGGGGATGCAGTTCGACCGCGGTTACCTCTCGCCCTACTTCGTCACCGATCCTGAGAAGATGGAAGCGGTCCTTGAAAACGTTTACATCCTTCTCAATGAGAAGAAGATCTCCAACATGAAAGATATGCTTCCCATCCTGGAACAGATTGCCAAGATGGGGAAACCCCTTTTAATCCTTGCCGAGGATGTGGAAGGAGAGGCCCTGGCCACGCTCGTGGTCAACAAACTTCGCGGAACTCTTAAATGCTGCGCCGTTAAAGCCCCTGGGTTCGGCGACCGGAGAAAGTCAATGCTTGAAGACATTGCCGTCCTCACCGGAGGAAAGGTCATTTCCGAAGACCTGGGGATCAAACTGGAAAATATTAAACTGAACGATCTGGGGCAGGCCAAGCGGATTGTCATCGACAAAGACAATACGACGATCGTCGATGGGGCTGGTGATCAGGATGATATCGAGGCCAGGGTGAAACAGATCCGCGCTCAGATTGAAGAGACGACCTCCGATTATGATCGGGAGAAACTTCAGGAGCGATTGGCCAAGATCATCGGAGGGGTGGCAGTGATCAATGTGGGAGCCGCCACAGAGACAGAAATGAAGGAGAAGAAGGCCCGCGTCGAAGACGCCCTCAATGCAACCCGTGCCGCCGTAGAGGAAGGGATCGTGCCTGGAGGCGGCGTCGCATACCTTCGCTGCCTTTCCGCACTGGATAAAATGAAATTAGAAGGAGACAAGAAGATCGGAGTCGACCTTGTGAAAAGAGCCTTGGAAGAACCGATTCGCCAGATCGCCAACAATGCGGGCCAGGAAGGATCTGTGGTCACAGAGAAAGTGAGGAACGAAAAGGGATCTTTTGGATTCGATGCTGCACAGGATGAGTATACGGATATGATCAAGGCAGGGATCATCGATCCTACCAAAGTGGTCAGGTTGGCCCTTCAAAATGCGGCTTCCGTCGCATCGTTGATGATCACCACAGAAGCCATTGTGGCCGATAAGCCAGAGAAGAAAGCCCCTTATCCCCAGATGCCTCCGGGCGGTGGAATGGGTGGTATGGGCGGAATGGGTGATATGTATTAAAAACCTGAAAATATACCGGGTTAAAAAACGGCTTGGAAAAACTTCCAAGCCGTTTTTTTATTGCCTGAGCCTCTGTCTTTGAATATCTCATGAACTTTTTTAAAGTTCGGTTGTCTATCTAAATACTCCAGGTTTTGGGGTTATGGTTACGAAGCCCGTTTCGGTTACTGGTTACGGTTACGTCTAAAGCATTAAGAGACGATAAACGTAGCCTTTTATCAACGATACGGGCCTCGTTACCATTACCGTTAGACTTTTATTTTCTATCTAATAATGGAAAGGCGAAAACAGGAACCAATAGACCGAGAGCATTGGAACTATTGGATTCCATTAATGGAAAATAAATTTCTGCTTGCATTTGCTTTTAAAGAGATTTAATATTCTGCCTGAAGTGGAAGAGAGAGAGCTACTCATCGATTTTCGGCATCTTGAGACATTCTGTCGAGTTGCCGGTTTAAAAAGTTTTTCAAAGGCGGCGGAAGACCTCTTCCTTACTCAGCCCACGGTAAGCGGTCATATCCTCACCCTGGAAAAATCCCTGTCGATCCGTCTCTTCGACCGAACCGGAAGGGAAGTCCGTTTGACAAAGGCAGGAGAAATCTTCCACCGGCATGCCCTTAAAATCCTCGCCTCCCGCAAGGAATTGATCAATGCCCTCAGTGAATTTTCTCAGGGAATCCGGGGGGAGCTCTCTCTGGGGGCAAGCACCATCCCAGGAGAATATCTCCTGCCCAAACCGATGGGCGATTTTAAAAAAGAACATCCCCATCTGGCCATCTCTCTCAGGATCGCCGATACCAGGGAGATCGTTCAATATGTGCTGGAAGGAGTCATTGAATTCGGTTTAACCGGTGCGAAAGTAGACCACCCTTCCCTTCATTATGAAAAACATACGGAGGACGAAATCATCGTCGTAAGCCCATTCGATCATCCCCTTAGCCGAAAGAAAAGGGTGGAGATGGAGGACCTCCTGGGAGAACCCTGGATCATCCGGGAGGAGGGCTCGGGAACTCAGATGGCAGTCGAAAAAATGCTGAGGAAGAGAGGGAAGAGCCTGAAACAATTTCATGTGGCGATGGAAATGGGAAGCACCTCTTCATTAAGGGAGGGGGTGAAGGCAGGATTGGGCCTGGCCTTCATTTCAAAAAGAGCCGCAGAAGAAGAATTGAACCGGAGACTTCTCTCAAGAATTAATGTCGAGGGAATGGAGTCTGTCTTGCGACCGATCTATATCGTCTCATATCGCGGGAGGACGCTCTCTCCCATTGGAATGGCATTTCTCCGGTTTCTCAGAAAGAGCAGGAGCGAGTAGGATATTCAGATGAGCTGGCTAATCACCCTGGGGATTTCCCTGTTGCTCCATTCTGTTTTTGTTCTTTTGCTCAGCCTCAATCCCTGGCCTACCCTTATGAAGGTCCGCCCCGCAGCCTATACGGTGACCCTCATGCCCGTTTCCATACCTGTGCCTGAAATTCCTCCCCCCACTGCCCCACCCGTTCCTAAGGAAGAAAAGATTAAACCCGTTGAAAAGATAAAACCCATTCAAAAACCGAAAAAGGATGACATTGTCGAAAAGGTAAAAAAGAAGGAGAGAGATAAAGAGTCCATCGATCGCCTTCACGATGCCATCGAGGAAATTCGGAGAAAGGCTGCCCTCGATGAGATACATAAGCGAGTTTCTAAACGGGAGGTGACGCCGACGCCGACGCCGTCTCCCTCCCCTTCCCCGGTCATTTCTCCTGTACCCTCTCCCACTGCCCCATCGCCAACCCCTTTCTCTGTGTCGGCACAACAGTCAAAACTGAACGAATACTACAGCCTGATATGGGCAAAGATCAAAGCCTCGTGGACCATTCCAGAGCACCTTCTTAAAGAAAGGGTTGACTTGGAGACCATTATTGTAATAATAATAGAAGTGAATGGAAAAGTTCAAAAATCATGGTTCGAAAAAAAATCGGGCAATGCGCTCTATGACCAGATGGCCTTGCGCGCTATTATCAAGGCGGAGCCTTTGCCTCCCATTCCAAAAGAGTTGAACCAGGAGAGCCTGGAGATCGGAATCCGTTTTACCCCGGATTGAAAAATGGTTAAATATTTCCTCTGTATTCTTATTCTCGTTTTCTTTTTCATCCCTTCGGTTGAGGCAAGGGTCTATCTCGACATCAATGCTCCCACCTTTGTCCAGATTCCCATCATCCTTCCGAAGTGGAAATCAGTTGATAAAACGCCCACAGCCCTCACAGCCAAGATCTATGAGGTCCTGGTCAATGACCTTGCTCTCTCAGGGTTCTTCAAAGTGATCGATCATTCGCTTCTCCCGATCTATCTCAAAGAGAAGGAAGGCATCCCCGGCATGCTCTCCATTCAGGAATGGGCCTCTTCAGGCGGAGAGATCCTCCTCGCAGGAGAGGCAACCCTTGAAGGGGATGGCCTCAATCTAAGATTGAAATTTCATCTTGTCGATCTGGTGGAGCAGAAACACCTCGTGGGAAAACAATACGATGGGCATCTCCAGAACTTTCGAAATATGGTTCACCGCATTGCGGATGAAGTCATCTTCCACCTCACGGGCGAGATGGGGGTTCACAATACGAAAATGGCCTATGTGATCCGACAGGGAGAAAGTAGAGAGATCTTTATCGCAGACTTTGATGGCGCCAATGTGAAACCTCTGACCCAGAACCAGTCTATCAATGTTTCTCCGGTCTGGACGCCTGATAACCAGAAGATCGCTTTCACCTCCTACCTCAAGAGGAATCCGGATCTCTACCGGATCGATTTAAGCGGCAAGAATCTTCAGCGATTCTCCTCCCATCCCGGCCTGAACGTCTCTCCCTCCTGGTCGCCTGACGGAAAACAGATCGCCCTGATGATGGGAAAGGAGGGAAAGTCGGACATCTATCTCCTTGACGCCAATGGCGGGAATCCGAGGAGGCTCACCGGAGGCCATGGGAATGAATCCACGCCGAGATGGTCTCCTGACGGCCAGCAGATTGTTTTCTCCTCGGACCGTTCGGGCTCGCCCCAGATTTATATCATGTCATTGGATGGTACCAATGTCCGCCGCCTCACCTATGAGGGAAACTACAATACCAGCCCTTCCTGGTCTCCCAAAAGGGACCGGATCGCTTTCTGCGGAAGGGCAGGAGGCCAATTTCATATTTTCACCATTGGAGCCGACGGATCCGGGTTAAAAAAATTAACCCCCAATGGCAGTAACAATGAAAGCCCCTGCTGGTCGCCGGACGGCCGTTACATTGCCTTTAGTTCGACTCGACTGGGTGGAGGATCGAGGATTTATATCATGAACGCCAATGGATTCAATCAGAGGCCTCTCACGACATCGAAAGGAGGTGAATCAAGCCCGGCATGGTCCAAACGCTTTGAATAATTCGTCATTTTTAAAAATTATACATAGAGGAGGTTTACCATGAAGAGAAAAAGCTATGTCGTTTCAATCATTTTCATCCTCTGCATCGGCCTGATCCTGATGGGCTGCCCCAAGAAGACGGTCGTGAAGGATGAGCCCTCGGCCAAGGCAGAGGCGGCAAAAATCGAAGCGGAACGGATCGCCAAAGAGAAGGAAAAGGAAGCCAAGGAAAAAGAAGTGAAGGAGAGGGAAGCGGCGAGATTAAAAGAAAAAGAAGAGCAGGCGAAAAGGGAATTTGAAAGAAGTCTCGTGGCCAAGAGGACGCCCGGAATCGAGGGGGAGGTCTTTGAAAGCGGTCTGCTCAAACCCATTTTCTTCGATTTTGACAAATACGATATCCGGCCTGCCGATACAGAAATCTTGAAAGGGAACTCCGCTCTCTTAAAGAAATTTCCCAATGTGAAGATTCAGATCGAAGGCCACTGCGATGAGAGAGGAACCAATGAATATAACCTTGCCCTCGGGGAGAGAAGGGCAAATAGCACCAAGAAATATCTTACCTCTCTCGGAATTGCAGCGGACCGTGTCTCCACGATCAGTTACGGTGAGGAGAAGCCTTTTGATCCCGCTCACAATGAAGAAGCGTGGGCCAAGAACCGGAGGGCTCATTTTTTAATCACTGCCAAATAAGAAGATCCTTAACGGGAGAACCCATATGAAAAAGGGTGACGGTAAGAGATGGGGAATCATCCTTGGGGTGGTGCTTTCCCTTTACGGGTGCGCTACTTCGGGCGATGTCCAGGTTCTTGACAAGGATATCCAGAGGCTCGATTCACAACTGGGGCAGATCCAAAAAGAGAAGGAATCGATCAAAAAAGAGATCGAAATGATTCGAACGGAATTGACCGCCTTTAAAAAGGAGACCGAAACGAATCACTCCTCCCTGCAGGCAGAAAACCAGAAGACTAAGGCTGACCTCTTCCTTCGCCTCGAAACCCTTCAATCTGAGATGCGGACCCTCTCCACGGGCGTGGAGGAGTATAAGCAGTTCCTCAAAACTCCTTCAAAAGAGATCTCTCGTGTGAAGGAAGATGTCGAAGTCCGGTTAAGAATTCTGGAAGAAAAAGGGAAAACCTTTGAGGAGCGAAACCGTTCCCTCGAGGAGAGGAATCGGTCTTCCGAAGAGAGAAATCGATTTTACGATGAACGGCTAAAGGGGATGGAGGATCGTCTCAAAGGCCTGGACGCAAAATTGACTGCGAAGCTGACGGAGATGGAGAAAGCGATCCCGCCGAAAGAGCCTCCGGCAGAGCCGAAGGCGCCCTCCACGACAGCAGGGAATCTCTACAAGGACGCTTACGAGACCTTCCAGAAGGGAGACCTGGACGGAGGCCGGAGAAAATTCGAGGCATTCCTCAAAACCTATCCCAATATGGAACTCTCTGATAATGCCCAGTTCTGGATCGGGGAAACCTACTTTCTGAAAAAAGATTTTGAGAAGGCCATTCTCGAATATGAAAAGGTGATCGTCAAATATCCAGAGGGAGACAAGGTTTCTTCAGCCCTGCTCAAACAGGGCCTGGCCTTTCTGGAATTGGGTGATAAAACAAATGCCAGAAACCTTCTGAAACGGGTCGCCGACCGGTTCCCCCAGACCGAACAGGCGAACATCGCGAAGAAAAAATTGGAAACCATCAAGTAAAATCTTGAAGGTTGAGGGTGGAAAGTTGAAAATAGGTTTAAAAGATTTTATAGCTTTCCACCCCCATTCTCAACATACTCTTCTCACCTCCCCAAGCCTATTTATTAACCCTGTCACGAATGATATTGACAAAAGGGCTGCATTCCTAAGACGTTGACAGTCTGCCGATAGGCAGTAAAGCATTCTCTGCCGGTGGGTAATTCCATTTCAAAGAGCTAATGTATTACAAATATTGACATTTTAAATGTCATAAATTATGATGTAATAGAAATACACACTTGGAGGACACAATGGGCTCTACTCGTATCAATATCAGCATCCCTCAGGAAGTTTACACAGAACTTTCTGAAATCGAGCCTCGGAAAAGGAGTCGATTTATCACTGAAGCAGTGAAACATTTTCTTAAAGAGAAAAAGGAAAGGAAACTCGCGGCTGAATATCAGGAAGCGGCAGAAGAAATGAGGAGAATCAACCAGGAGCTTGAAGGAGTGACATCCGATGGCCTCGATTAAGCGAGGGGAAATTTTCCTGGTCAACTTCGACCCAACGCTTGGGGCCGAAGCCAGAAAGATCCGACCTGCTGTTGTGGTATCAAACGATATCAACAATGTTTACTCTCCGATCGTCTCTATTTCACCCATCACTTCAAACGTGACCAAGGTCTACTCCTTCGAGGTGGAGATCCCTACTGGCATGGGCGGATTAAAAACCCGATCCAAAATCATGGTCAACCAGACCCGAGCCGTCGATAAGGTCCGGCTCATAAAAAAATTGGGCCTCCTTCCAGAGAAAAGGATGATCGAGGTCAATCGAGCCCTAAAACTCCACTACGACCTTGAATGAAATGATTTTTCGCTAACCCCTATCGCCACCTATTGTCCCAAAGGCAGAAGAGGCAGAAGGGTCAGATCTCAACATTCATCAGGGTAAATTTTTGCTTCATCGGAAGGTTATTTGGCTGAGTATGGAAAGTAAATCCCTCATGATGATGGGGGTATTTTTCTTGTAATCTTCGTCCTGTTTCAATGTCCCCTGCCTTTTGGGTATGTCGGTGACTCCCCTCAGAATAAGACATTTCAATCGTGCCGGGTACACAAAAGAAAAGGCCCATCCCCCGGATTGCAAGAATGGGCCTTTATTGTTTTTAAATTTATACAGGATTTTATGCTGAGGTTTCTCCCGAACCCTCCGCCATCGCCTCCTCGCCGGTATACCCTTCCACCCAGAGATCCCGTCTCTTGTATTTGGCAAGGCCGGTTCCGGCCGGAATGAGGCGGCCCATAATCACATTCTCTTTCAACCCTTTCAAAGGATCGACCTTCCCTGCGACGGCGGCCTGAGTCAGAACCTTGGTCGTCTCCTGGAAGGAGGCCGCAGAAATAAAACTGTCCGTGATGAGGGAGGCCTTGGTAATGCCCAGGAAAAGAGGCTCTGCAACCGCCGGTTTGCCGCCCTCTCTGAGCGCCCGTTCATTCTCCTCCTCAAAGGTCAACTTTTCCACCTGATCGTCCACCAGGAAATGCGTATCACCTACCTCTTTGACCCTCACCCTCTTGAGCATCTGGCGGACGATCACCTCAATATGTTTGTCGTTAATCTTCACTCCCTGGAGTTTATAAACCTCCTGGATCTCGTCGACCAGGTATCGGGCCAGGGCCTTGTCACCCCGCACCCTCAGGATGTCGTGTGGATTGGCCGGGCCATCCATCAACGCCTCCCCGGCTTTGACCTGATCTCCTTCATGAACGCTTACATGTTTTCCCCTCGGAATCATGTACTCCTTCAATTCGCCCACTTCGGGCCGGATGATCACCTTTCTCTTCCCTTTCAGATCCTTGCCAAACTCAACTGCCCCGTCGATGTCGCTGATCAGAGCGAACTCTTTCGGCTTTCGAGCTTCGAAAAGCTCGGCGACCCTGGGAAGTCCTCCGGTGATGTCCTTTGTCTTCGTGGTCTCCCTCGGTATTTTGACGATCACATCACCTGCCTCCACCATATCCCCTTCTGAAGCAAAGATATTCGCTCCAACGGGAAGAAGATACCGGGCCTGGGAGGTCGATCCCGGAAGGTTCATCGTTTTGCCTTTCTCATCCTTGATCGAAATCCTTGGCCGAACCTCCGGGTCTTTCGATTCGATGATCACCTTTCTCGAAAGGCCGGTAAACTCATCGACCTGTTCCTGCATCGTCGTCCCTTCGATGATATCTCCGAATTTGACCCGGCCCGAAACTTCCGTGAGGACAGGAATGGAGTAGGGATCCCATTCCGCCAGCATCTCCCCTTCCCTCACCTTTTGCCCATCCTTCACCTTCAATTTGGCTCCATAGATGACGGAGTAACGCCGTCGCTCTCTTCCGTTCTCATCAAGAACGGAAATTTCGCCGTTCCGGTTCATCACGATCAGATGCCCCTCACGGTTTTTGACCGTTTTGAGGTTGATAAATTTAATCTTTCCCTCAATCCGGCTCTCGAGCGTTGTTTGCTCAGCCCGGCGGCTGGCCGCTCCTCCGATATGAAAGGTCCGCATGGTCAACTGCGTGCCGGGCTCTCCGATGGACTGGGCCGCGATGATCCCGATCGCTTCTCCCATATTGACCAGTCTTCCCCTGGCCAGATCTCTTCCATAACAGAGGGCGCACACCCCCCGCCTCGATTTACAGGTGAGCACGGATCGGATTTTGACTCGATCAATTCCAGAATCCTCAATGCGCTCGGAGAGGGCCTCGTCAATCTCTTCATTTCCTTTGACGATCACCTCATCGGTAAAGGGGTCGCGGACATCCTCCAGGGCCACCCGGCCTAAAATACGTTCCCTCATCGATTCGATGATCTCTCCTCCCTCCATCAGGGATTCAACTTCAATGCCGTCCAGCGTCCCGCAGTCATTTTCGCTAATCACCACATCCTGTGCCACATCGACCAGCCGCCGGGTCAGGTATCCTGCGTTGGCTGTCTTCAAAGCCGTATCGGCCAGACCCTTTCGCGCGCCGTGGGTCGAGATGAAGTACTGGAGGACCGTCAGGCCTTCACGGAAGTTGGCCGTGATCGGAGTCTCAATGATCTCACCGGAGGGTTTCGCCATCAGCCCGCGCATCCCGGCTAACTGCCTGACCTGCTGGGCGCTTCCCCTGGCTCCGGAGTCCGCCATCATATAGATGGGGTTGAAACTATCGATCATCCTCTTCTCTCCCGCTTTCCCCTCAATGGTCTCGCTTCCAAGTTCTTTCAGCATCACATCAGCGATATTCTCTGTCACCTGCGCCCAGATGTCGATGACCTTGTTATATCGCTCTCCGTCGGTGATCAACCCTTCGGTATATTGATCCTGAACCCTTTCAATCTCTTCCTGAGCCCCTTGCAGAAGATCCTTTTTATTGGAAGGGATGAGCATATCCCCCACGGAGATGGAAAGACCGGCGGTCGTGGCGTAACGGTATCCCAGGCTCTTTAAACGGTCGGAGAGCAGCACGGTCTTCTTGTCGCCGCATAACCGGTAGCAGTAGTCAACGAGATTGGCCATGTCGCTCTTCTTCATCACCTTATTGACCAGGGCGAAAGGAATCTCTTCAGGAAGGATCTCCCTGAGGAGCATACGGCCAACCGTCGTCTCAACCGATGTCCCATCGATTCGTACCTTGATCCGAGCATGGAGATCCGCCTCATTTGAATCATAAGCGATGCGGACCTCATCCGGATTTGAAAACACTTTCCCCTCTCCCCTGACATTGGGTCTTTCCCGGGTCATATAATAGATGCCGAGGACAATATCCTGTGTGGGGACGATGATCGGTTTCCCGCTGGCGGGCGAGAGGATGTTATTCGTGGACATCATCAGGATCCGGGCCTCTGACTGGGCCTCGACCGAGAGAGGGACGTGGACCGCCATCTGGTCTCCATCGAAATCCGCATTGAAAGCAGCGCACACCAGGGGATGAAGCTGAATCGCCTTGCCTTCGATTAAGATGGGTTCAAAGGCCTGGATTCCCAGACGGTGAAGGGTTGGCGCACGGTTCAGGAGCACAGGATGCTCCCGGATCACCTCATCCAGGACATCCCACACCTCGGGTCTCTCCTTCTCGATCATTTTTTTAGCGCTCTTGATCGTTGAGGCCAGACCCTTGGCTTCAAGGCGATGGTAGATAAAAGGTTTGAAAAGTTCGAGCGCCATCTTCTTGGGAAGACCGCACTGATGCAATTTCAATTCAGGGCCGACCACAATCACCGAACGGCCCGAATAGTCGACCCGCTTCCCCAGAAGGTTCTGCCGGAAACGGCCCTGTTTTCCTCTGAGCATATCGCTGAGTGATTTGAGGGGTTTCTTGTTGGCCCCAAGGATAGTCTTCCCTCTCTTACCATTGTCGAAGAGGGCATCGACCGATTCCTGAAGCATCCGCTTCTCGTTCCGGATGATGATTTCCGGCGCATTCAATTCGAGGAGTCGTTTGAGACGATTGTTCCGGTTGATCACTCTTCGATAGAGGTCATTGAGGTCGGAAGTCGCAAACCGGCCTCCATCGAGAGGGACGAGAGGGCGAAGATCCGGGGGGATGACAGGGACCACCTCAAGGATCATCCATTCCGGTTTGTTTCCCGATTCGAGGAAGGATTCGATGATCTTCAGCCTCTTCGCCAGACGCTTCTTTTTGGCCTCTGAGGCTGTCTCTTTCATCTCCGTCCGGAGTTTCTTCGATAGCTCCTTCACATTGGTGTTCTTCAATAGCTCCCGAATCGCCTCCGCTCCCTGGGAGACGGCGAGATCCTCCCCGTATTTCTCTTTTGCTTCCCGGTATCGCTCCTCGGAAAGAATCTCTCCCTTCTTCAGCGGAGTCCCCTTTCCATCGATCACGAGATAAGCCTCAAAATAGAGAATCCGCTCCAGCTCTCTCAGGGTCATATCCGCAAGAATGCCGATCTTGCTCGGAATGGACTTGAGAAACCAGATATGAGCCACGGGGGTGGCCAGCCGGATATGGCCCATCCTCTCCCTTCTCACTTTCGACTGGATGACCTCCACTCCGCACTTTTCGCAGACGATTCCCCGGTGTTTCATCCGTTTGTACTTGCCGCAATTACATTCATAATCCTTGGTGGGGCCGAAAATTTTCGCACAGAAAAGCCCGTCTTTCTCCGGCTTAAAGGTCCGGTAGTTGATCGTCTCGGGCTTTTTCACCTCACCATGAGACCATGACTCGATCTTCTCCGGTGAGGCAATGGAGATCCGGATGGCATTATAGCTGATGGGGCTCTTCCCTTTATCGAAGAATGACAAATAATCTTCCAAGAGATTCCTCCTTTGCCCTGCCAATCATAGGCAGGGAATGTCAAAGTTCAAATGTCAAGGGAATGCCAAAACAAAAATTTCAAATTAATTCTCTTTCAGTTTTTGGCATTTGCCATTTGAAATTTCTTTGAACTTTGAGTTTTGACATTTGAACTTTTATCAGTTCAAATTTCTTCCCTCTTCTCCTCTAATAATTCCGTATCGAGACAGAGGCTCTGCAGCTCCTTTACCAGAACATTGAAGGACTCCGGAAGTCCGGATTCCAGCGTATGCTCCCCCTTCACGATGGCTTCGTAGACACGTGTTCTTCCGGCCACATCGTCCGATTTCACCGTCAGAAATTCCTGAAGGGAATGGGCTGCGCCATAGGCCTCCAGGGCCCAGACCTCCATCTCCCCTAACCGCTGGCCTCCGAATTGAGCCTTTCCTCCCAACGGCTGCTGGGTCACCAGAGAATAGGGTCCGATCGAACGGGCATGGATCTTCTCGTCCACCAGATGATGCAACTTAAGCAGATACATGTAGCCCACGGTTACCTTGTGGTGAAAGGGATCCCCCGTCCTCCCATCGTAAAGGATGGTCTGGCCGCTCACTGGAAGCCCTGCCTTATCCAGATGTTCCTTGATCTCCTCCTCGGAGGCCCCATCAAAAACCGGGACGGAAATGTAAATCCCCTTGCCCAATGTCCGGGCCAGCTCCGTCACCTCTTCATCCGTCGCCTGTTCCAGATATTCATTCACCTCTTTTGAGGAGTAGATTTCTTTAATTCTCCTCCGGAGGATTTTGGGGTTATAATTCTTCTCAAGATATTCAGCGATCCCCCAGCCCAACCCCTTAGCGGCCCAGCCGAGGTGGGTCTCCAGGATCTGCCCCACATTCATTCGTGAAGGGACGCCCAGTGGATTAAGAATGACATCGACAGGGGTTCCGTCTTCCAGGTATGGCATATCCTCTTCGGGAAGGACTCGGGAAATGATCCCTTTGTTTCCATGGCGGCCGGACATCTTATCTCCCACCGACAATTTGCGTTTCATCGCCACATAGACCTTAACCGACTTGATCACACCCGGGGCCAGTTCATCTCCTCTTTTCAGTTTCGCTAACTTGTCCGAAAACACTCCCTTGACCACATTGATCTGAAGTTCGGCATGATCGAGAAACTCATGGACTTCCTGGAGAACCCTCTTCCCTTCGATCACATCGATCTCCTTCAGGCGGTCAAAAGGAAGGGTGAAGAGATGTTCTTCTCTGATCCGGTCTTTCGCCTCTAAAAAGATGCGGTTCTTCTTTTCATCGGCGATCCGATGAGCCGCTTTCTTATCGATCAGGTATTTTCCGATCTTCCGTCGTGTGCTGTTCTGGATGATACGGATCTCATCGGCCTGGTTCTTGAGCAATCTCGCCCTCTCCAGATCTTCGATGGCTTTCATTCTTTCATCCTTCTCCTGCCCCTTCCGGGAGAAGACCTTAGCATCGATGACAATCCCTTCAATCCCATGCGGAACGCGCAGCGACGTATCCCTCACATCCCCTGCTTTTTCTCCAAAAATGGCCCTGAGAAGTTTCTCCTCCGGAGAGAGCTGGGTCTCTCCTTTGGGCGTCACCTTCCCGACCAGAATATCGCCGGGTTTGACCTCTGCGCCGATCCGGACAATGCCGCTCTCATCCAGATCTTTTAAGGCTTCCTCCCCCACATTAGGAATATCGCAGGTAATCTCTTCCTTCCCCAACTTCGTATCCCGGGCCATACACTCCTGCTCTTCAATGTGGATAGAGGTATAAGTATCTTCCTTCAACAGCCGCTCGCTGATGAGTATTGAATCCTCAAAATTAAACCCTCCCCAGGGCATAAAGGCGACCAGGACATTCTGGCCAAGAGCCAGTTCTCCCATATCCGTAGCCGGCCCGTCGGCGATCACTTCTCCTTTTTTAACCTGCTCGCCCACACGGATAATCGGCCTTTGATTAATGCACGTGTTCTGGTTCGACCGCTTGTATTTGATCAGGGTGTAGATGTCCACTCCTGAATCATTCACTTTCTGGCCGTCTTCATCGGCGCGGATGACGATTCGTGAGGCATCGACGTCTTCAACGACCCCATCCCGTTTTGAAACGATGGCGACTCCGGAGTCTCTCGCCACAATCCCCTCCATTCCGGTCCCGATCAAAGGGGCGTCGGTTTTCAGAAGGGGGACGGCCTGACGCTGCATATTCGATCCCATCAGGGCCCGGTTGGCATCGTCGTTCTCCAGGAAGGGAATGAGAGAGGTGCCAACGCTCACCAATTGTTTGGGTGAGACGTCCATATAGCGAATTTCTTCCGGTCTGACCATCACAAACTCTCCTCCCCGTCGGGCGGAGACAAAGGGAACAGTAAACCTTCCCTCACGATCAAGAGGGGCATTGGCCTGCGCAATCGCAGGTTTCTGTCCATCGATCTCTCCCTCTTCATCAAGGGCAAAGAGGTACCGGATATGGTTGGTCACCTTCCCGCTGACCACTTCCCGGTAAGGCGTTTCGATAAAGCCATAATCGTTGACGCGGGCATAAGTGCTGAGAGAGGTGATCAGGCCAATATTAGGACCCTCCGGGGTTTCAATGGGACAGATCCGTCCGTAATGGGTGGGATGGACGTCCCTTACCTCAAACCCCGCCCTTTCACGCGTGAGTCCTCCCGGACCCAGGGCGGAAAGCCTTCGTTTATGAGTAATTTCGGACAGCGGATTGGTCTGATCCATGAACTGAGAGAGCTGACTCGAACCGAAAAACTCTTTGATCACTGCGGAGAGGGGCTTGGAGTTAATCAGGTCATGGGGCATCAATGTCTCGATGTCCTGAAGGCTCATCCGTTCTTTGATCGCCCTCTCAATCCTCACCAGCCCGATATGATACTGATTTTCGAGCAACTCCCCGACCGTTCTCACCCGACGGTTTCCCAGATGGTCGATATCGTCCACCGAACCCTGGCCGTCCTTCAAGCGGATCAGGTATCTCACCACCTCCAGGACATCCCGTCTCCTCAACGTCGTTTTCTCGACTTCAAAAATCTTCCGGATCCGTCCCCGGACATCCTCGGTGAGGGTCCCTTCCTTCAGGGACGGCATCATTCCGATCGGATGGAGAATCTTCCCGGCTCGCTGAATCTCATCAACCATCTCCGGAGTGGCGATCGTTTCGTCAAAATCGAGCCAACCTTCCAGAACACGGTCAATCAGCTCCTTGCCTCCGGCGTAAGTCGCTCCGGCGTCCAGGGCTTCCTTCTTCCATTTCTCCGTGAAGACCAATATTCTGGGAGGATTTCCCTTTAACCCGATCTTGTGGTTCAGTTTCATCCTACCCACTTTGGAAAGATCGTATCGTTCCTGATTGAAGAAGAGATTGTGAAAGAGATTGATCGCTGTCTCAATGGTGGGCGGATCGCCGGGCCGAAGCCTTTTGTAAATATCGATGAGGGCCCGTTCAGCTTCCTTCTCCCTGATCGATTTCCCCTGTTCGTCTCTGTTTAATTTCTCTTTCTCCTCCCGGCTCAGCTCGATCTTATCGATGACCATCGTATCCCGTAAGGAGGAGCTCACGTTGATGTTGTCGATGAAGAGGATTTCAAACCCTTCGACCTTCCGCTCCTTCACCTGGTCGAGAAACTTTTCGGTCACTTCCTCATTATACTCGGCGATCACCTCGCCGGTCTCCGGATCGACGACATCCCTCGCAAGGTATCTTCCCAGCAGATCCTGCGGTTCCACCGGAATGGCGGTGATCTTCGTCATCTCCAGCCGCTTATAGGACTCTTCGGTGATCCGCCGGTGCTTCTTCAGGATCACTTTTTGGGTCTCCGGATCAAGAATATCGAGGGTCGCCTTCTGTCCGACGAGGACATCTTTGGACACCTCTTTGGAAAACTTCCCCTTCCGGAAGAGAATCTTTTCTTTGCGATAGAAGTAGTCCAACAGTTCCTGACCGGTATATTTCAGTGACCGGAGGAAAACGGTGACCGGAATCTTTCGTCGCCGGTCGATCCGGACATAGAGGAGATCCTTCTGGTCAAACTCGAAATCGATCCATGACCCCCGATAGGGAATGATGCGGGCATAGTAGAGGACCTTCCCGCCTGAATGGGGTTTGGCCTGATCCTGGTCGAAGAAGACTCCGGGGGAGCGGTGGAGCTGGCTCACGATCACCCGTTCCGTCCCGTTGATAATAAAAGTTCCGTTATCCGTCATCAAAGGGATTTCACCGAAATAGACCTCCTGCTCCTTTACCGCCTTGATGCTCTTGGCTTTCGTCTCCTCATTCACATCCCAGACGACCAGGCGAACGGTCACTTTGATGGGAGCGGCATAGGTCATCCCCCTCAGGAGGCACTCCTCCATATCATACTTGGGCTCGGTGAATCGGTAGCTTACAAATTCGAGGGAGGCGGTTTCATAGAAATCTTTGATCGGGAAAACCGTTTTAAAGACTCCCTGAAGCCCGACAGGCTCCCGGTTTTCAGGATCCACATCGGCTTGGAGGAATTTTTCGTAAGATCTTTTCTGAACATCGATCAGATTGGAGATTTCCAGAACTTCCTTGATCTTCGAAAAATTCTTGCGATACCGGCGATAGACGGGAACAATGCTGGCCATATGGACTCCTTCCTCAAATAAAAAGTCCCCTCCCTTTCAGACTTCTTAACCTATACGGGTCTGTCCTTCCGGGAAGAGACAATGATGTCCCACAATAAACTTTTTCGTAAATCCATTACTCCAGTCATATAGTCGCCAGTCGAATAGTCAATTAGTCAAATGACTATAAAACTATAAGACTATGAGACTATATGACACGTTGACTTATTTTACTTCGACCGTTCCGCCGCCTTCTTCTAACTTCTTCTTCATCGTTGCGGCTTCTTCTTTGGTGACGCCCTCTTTAACGGGTTTCGGAATGCCTTCGACCAGATCTTTGGCCTCTTTCAGCCCTAATCCGGTCAACTCTCTCACCACCTTGATGACCTGAATCTTCTTGTCGCCAAAACCGGTCAGAATCACATCAAATTCCGTCTTTTCTTCTTTGGGAGCTGCTTCCGCTCCCGCGCCTGCTCCGGCCGCCGGAAAAGCCGCCACGGCCATTGGGGCAGCTGCCTTGACTCCTAACTTCTCCTCAAGGACCTTCACCAGGTCCCTGGCTTCCAGCAAGGTGAGAGTGCTGATCTCTTCTGCAATTTTTTGAATATCCGCCATTGAAAAATCCTCCTGTCTGTATAATTAGAGTGTCGAACGTAGAAAGCAGAGAGTAGTTTATAAAAAAAATTCCTCATCCACTTTCCACTTTCTACCCTCTACCTTCCATGTTCGACTTTCAACTTTCCGATTCAGCCAGTTGATCGGCCCGTGCCTTAACAACACCGACCACCTGCTGAAGGCTTCCCTGAAGGACTCCTGCCAGTTCCTGTGCCGGAACCTGTATTCCTCCAAGGATCTGGGCCAGCAAAATCTCCCGGGAGGGCATTGTAGCTAAAGCCTTAATCTCTTCAGGCGGGATCACCCTCCCCTGAATCAGACCGATCTTGATCTCAAGTTTAGGCTGTGTTTTAACAAACTCCGATAAAATCTTTGCCAGAGAAACCGGGTCGCCATAGGAAATGGCGATCGCTGTCGGCCCTTTGAAATAATCGTTCAGTTTCTCCAGATCCGTCCCTTTGGCCGCAAGCTTCATCATCGTATTCTTCACGACATGATAGGAGATCTTCTCCTCCCTAAAACGCCGCCTCAGGGTGTTGATCTGCTCCACATTCAAGCCGCGGTAATGGGTCAGGACCGCGGATTGAAATCCCTCCATCTTCTTTGAAAAACCGGTTACGGCTTGTCTCTTCTCACTTCGGTTCAACGGATTCCACCTCCTCGATGAGGTCATGTTTAGGAATTAGGAAGCCATGAAAACAGGAAATAATTCAAAAGAATTTATGATGATCTCGTAAGAAGTCGTCTCACCGGTGAAAACCGGTGTCCAGTGTTTTCCTAATGATCTGAAATTACTGGATGTGCTCGCTCGCTTCGCTCACTCCGCCTCCCTTCGGTCGCCCGGCTGGAGTTTACCCCGTACTTGATACGGGGCCGGAATGACGATCTGTAGTGTTTTTCGACTTTTTACGAATTTCTCATTTATCATTTTTCCTGAGTTCCTGGTTTCCTTATTAGGTTTTTAAAGCCCCTCTGATCTGGCTTGGATCGATTTTGATCCCCGGCCCCATCGTTGTGGACAGGGCAATGCTTCGCAAATAGACTCCCTTGCTCGTGGGAGGCTTGGCGCGGAGAATCACATCCAGAAGGGTTTTGATATTTTCCAACAAACGATTCAAGCCGAAAGAAACCTTTCCCACAGGAACATGCACCACCCCTGCCTTCTCCACTTTAAACTCCACCTTCCCTGCCTTAATCTCTTTGATCGCCCTTTCCAGGTCAAAAGTGACGGTGCCCACCTTCGGATTGGGCATCAGTCCGCGAGGCCCCAGGATCTTTCCAAGTTTGCTGACCTGTCCCATGATGTCCGGAGTGGCGATGGCTTTGTCAAATTCCAGCCATCCCTTTGAAATCTTCTCTATGAGTTCCTCGGCTCCCACAATATCGGCGCCGGCATCCATGGCCTCCTTCTCCTTCTGGCCCTTGGCAAAGGCAAGCACTCTCACCTTCTTGCCCGTTCCATTGGGGAGGACCACCGTGCCCCGAACCATCTGATCCGGTTTCTTCGGGTCCACTCCGAGACGGATGGCCACATCCACCCCTTCATCGAATTTGGCATAGGCCGTCTCCAGAAGGAGCTTTACCCCTTCTTCCAGTTCAAATCTTTTGTCTCGATCCACCTTGGTTCTTGCCTCTGAATATTTTTTCCCTTGATTTGCCATTTTCCTTCTCTCAAATAACTTCCAGACCCATGCTCCTGGCCGTTCCCTCGACCGTGCGAATCGCCCCCTCCAGATCCACTGCATTGAGGTCTTTCAGTTTGATCTGGGCGATCTCTTTCACCTGGTCTTGAGTCACTTTGCCCACTTTGTTTCGATTTGGTTCACCTGATCCCTTGACAATCTTAGCCGCTCGCTTCAACAGGACGGAGGCAGGGGGTGTCTTTGTCACAAAAGCAAAAGAACGATCGGAATAGATGGTGATCACCGCGGGGATGATCATTCCTTCCTGCGACTGGGTGCGGGCGTTAAAGGCTTTGCAAAATTCCATGATGTTCACCCCGTGCTGCCCCAACGCCGGCCCCACCGGAGGAGAGGGATTCGCCTGCCCTGCTTGAATCTGAAGCTTCACCATTCCCACGACTTTCTTTGCCATGCTTCACCCCGTTAGAAAGCCCCGCCATGGATGGCAGGGATATAAATATTTGCTCATGATGGAAGGCAAAATGAAAGCCCCGTCTTTCTAACGGGGATCACGCCTCCGATTACAATTAATTTTTTTCCACCTGTATAAAATCTAGTTCGACCGGTGTCGACCTTCCGAAGATCGAAACCAGAACCTTCAATTTCCTTTTGTCCGGCTTAACCTCTTCAATCGTTCCAATAAAGTTGACGAAGGGACCGTCAATCACCCGGACGCTATCGCCCTCATTGAAAGAGACTTTTGGCTTTGCCTTTGAAACGCCGTCCTTCATTTGGGACAGAATATCCTCCACCTCTTTCTCCGAAAGAGGAAGCGGTTTGATGCTGTCGCCGGCGAAACCGGTAATCTTCGGCGTCTCCTTTACGATGTGCCAGGTCTCCTCATTCAACTCCATCTGAACCAGCAGATATCCCGGAAAGATCTTTCTCTGGGAGGTCTTCTTCTTCCCCTTCGCCAATTCCACGACGGTTTCTGTCGGGATGAGGATGGAAGAAAAATATTTATCTTTTCCGAGGTTCTTGATGCGTTCCTCTAAATTCTGCTTCGCCCTGTTCTCGAAACCCGAATAGGTGTGAATGACATACCACTGAAGTCCCATAATCGCTGCTATCTCCGACCTGTTGGATAGGGTTTGATGAAGCCAAATGCGGTTTGGCCTTAGGGTCTATTAACTGCCCGCCTTCTTCAATAATTCCCGGATGAGGCTGGACAAGCCTGAATCGACAATGCCCAGGAAGAGGGCGATGATGAAAACAGCGACAAGAACCACAGCCGTCCCGGCAAGAGCATCCTTCCTTGATGGCCAGGTGACCTTTTTTAATTCGGTTTTCACTTCCCTTAAAAACTGTTTGGCCCCTTCAAATTTTTCTCTGAAAGAAAATGTCATCCGTTCAACTCTTTCTGAGGCGCGCCTCAAACATTCCCTTCAATACCCTGTGTCCAGCCCTGCCCCATCCGATGTCCATGTATTCTCTAAGATAGATATCATGGGCACATGGCAGGCCAGGAGGGATTCGAACCCCCATCACCCGGATTTGGAGTCCGGTGCTCTATCCGTTAGAGCTACTGGCCTGTATCCGGTGAGTGGATAGTAGAATGTAGAACGTGGCTTTCAGACCAGAATATTTTTTATCCCGCCACCTTCTACTTTCCACCTGCCACGTTCACTCCTTATTTTGTCTCTTTGTGAACCGTATGCTTTCGACAGAAGCGACAATACTTCTTTAACTCCAGTTTATCCGGAGTCGTCCGTTTATTTTTGGTGGTGGAGTAATTCCTCCGTTTACATTCCGTACAGGCCATGTTTAAAATATTTCTCATTCACACAACTCCAGACAAAAATTTCGAATCTAAATTCGCCCCGGGAGAAGGCTCCCGCGGGGTTTATTCGAGGACATCGCTGATGACGCCAGCGCCCACGGTCCGACCCCCCTCGCGAATCGCAAACCGCAACTCCTTCTCCATCGCTATCGGCGTGATCAACTC
>Ga0209835_1000563_pt1 | contig 23887 bp, 20 predicted proteins | sample LakKivwa52mmetaG_FD_184138 | JGI IMG/M metagenome (GOLD analysis project Ga0209835, IMG submission 184138) | Anoxic lake water microbial communities from Lake Kivu, Rwanda to study Microbial Dark Matter (Phase II) - Lake Kivu water 52m metaG... | ecosystem: Environmental > Aquatic > Freshwater >...
CCCGGATGTGGTAGGCTTCAGAGAAGCTCGAGTTGAGGCCGATGACCTCGGTGAAATCTTCCACCGCTTTTTCGTAGTCCTGCTGGCAGGCATAGGCAAGCCCCCGGTTGTAGAATGCCTTCAGGTACTTCGGGTTTATGGCAAGAGCGTGGTCATAGTCCTTTATCGCGGAGTTGAAGTCCTGCTTGCGGTAGTACGCGTCGCCACGGTTGTTGTAAATGACCGGGTTCTTCGGGTCAAGGTCAGCCGACTTGTCGTAATCGGAAATCGCCTTGTCGAAGTTCTTTAGGTTGTAGTGGCAGAGCCCCCGGTTGAAGTAGGCTTCGGAGAACGTGGGGGCGAGTATGATGGCGGTATTATAGGCTTCGATTGCCTTGTCATAGTCGCCCTTCTCGTACAGGGTGTTGCCGCGGTGGTAGTATGTTCTCGCGTCCGTCGCCCCAGGTTTTTCTGCCATAAGCTATCCCGCTGGTAACCTTTCTATGACTAGGGCAAGATATTCGTCTGGGATTTATAAAGATTCATCCGTGTTTGGCGGTAAACCCCCAGCAGCACCTGCTCCGCAGCCGCCTTCGCAGATGCAATCCTCGCCGACCCGCTTCCCTGCAAAGCCAGTCCGCCTACTCCGCGGCAACTTTCACGGACGTAATCCTTGTAACTCTCTTTCCGGCAGCCTCGAAGTCAATTACCACCGGGGCAAGTGTGCCGTTTGAGGCATTGGCGGCAATGGGGGGCGGAAGCTCAAGCACAAGCTCAAAGTTCGAAGCAAGATAGGTTATCCCTCCCCACACGAATTCCTCAGGAAACTTGGCGGCGGCAGCCGCCTTTTCTGCCATCATCGCCTCGATTCCCGCCTCCGCCATGCTTGCGTAAAGCTTCGCCTCTTCCTCACCAGTGGAGTTTGCAAAGCTTGCGGTCGAAGGCGGGAAAACAGGCTCAAAGCCAAGCCTTGAAAGGGTGGCATTTGCCATCTCGACATCAGAAAAATCGTTCCTCACGCTCACCACTCCGCTTCCGGGCTGCGCAGAGGTGACATAGTTTGCCTCTGCCAAAAGCGCGGAAATCTGGTCGGCGCCTGCGCTCGAAGTGACGAGCACATAGGAGCGCTCCTTGTAGCTTGCGTTGCTTTCCGCAGCAAGCGCCTTGCCCCTCGCCCTGTCCTGCCATGAAACCTCGATGCTCCGCCTGTAGGAGGGCGCGCCGACAAGAATCACATTCACGCGCGCGCCGCTTATTGCCAAGGGGACGAACTGGAAATTCCCCACAGACACAAGCTCGCCGTTCTTCACAATCGCGTCAAACGAGGCAGGCACGACCTCGCCCTCGGCATAAACAGGCCTGATTTTCATTGTGAAGCTCGCGCCACCGGGAACCGTCGTTGTCACGCCATTGCCGCCAATCCCAATCCTGGCGGGTAAAGTTACCGTGGCGCTCGCAGTCACCTCGGCTCCGGCTCCCTCGAACAATGCGGCTGCGGACTGCACGGACTTTCCGCTTTTGAGGCTGACTATCGTGCTCTCTCCGCTTTTGATCGCATATGTTGCGTTGCCAGAGGCAAGAAGCGCCTCCTTCACCTCGGCAATCGCGCTTTCGTTCCCCTCCACTATCACATAGGGCTCGTATCTTGCGAGCGTTACGTTGGCAAGCGCCCTTCCGGAAAGGTCCAAAGCAGGCGTTTCCCGGTTCCCGTTCTTGTTGCCGCCTTGCCGCAGCATGCCGCTCGATATCCCCTCAAATGCGAACGCAAGCACGATGACAATCGCGCCGATTTTGTACCAGTCTGTTTTTTGCATAAGACCTACCGCCACCTGTCATCCTATTATAAGCGTTCTTCCCAAATCGAGAACCGCTTCCCGCGTAGGGATAGTTCGGCAAGGGTTTAAAAAATCAGGGGATTTTGTTGGTCAATGCCAGGAAAGGGGACTTAATCAGCATTGAATACACTGGCAGGGTCGCCTCTTCGGGCGCGGTCTTCGACACGACAAGCGAAGAGATTGCCAAGTTGGCTGGCATCTTCGACCCGGCTGCGCAATACGGCTCAAAACTCACCTTTTTTGGCGCAAACGCGATAATTTCAGGCATTGAAGAGGCAATTCTCACAAGCAAGCTCGGGCAAAGCGAGGAATTCACATTCTCGCCCGATAAGGCATTCGGCTCCCGGGACGCAAGCCTTGTGCGCGTGCTCTCCGAGAAGGAGTTCCGCAAACAGAACCTGAGGCCCGTTCCCGGGATGGTAATTTCGCTTGACGGCGCGCTTGCGCGGGTGAAAAGCACCACCTCCGGGAGAGTGGTGGTGGACTTCAACCACCCGCTTGCAGGCGAGGCGGTCACCTATTCGCTCAAGGTAATTGACGTTATTTCCGAGCCTGCGAAAAAAGCCGAAGCCCTCGCCCGCTCGCTCGGGCTTTCCGCAACCGCAAGCGAGAAAGGCGGCAAAGTCACGCTCGCTTTCCAGAAGGGCGCGGACATAAAGAAAGTCGAGGCGGCAAAACGCACTATTTTGGCAGTCGTTCCAGGGACGGAATTCGCCTAAGCCCCTCATTCCCTACAATACGATCTGTGAAATCGAATCCCCTCTTCAGGCTGGCATTCTTGGGTTCGAGAATTATGAAGCCATGCTTCTGAAACAAAGGTAAGCAAGAACGGAATTCAAAGTCGCCTGATTCTCTCCTCGCCCCCTAGCTTTTCCAAAGCAAGCCTTACCTTATGGGGCACCCGGTCCTGCCATTTCTTTCCCTTCTTCATTATGGAGCGTATCCTTTCCCCTTCGTACCTCTCTTTCTTGAAGAAAGGCACCCTCTTCACGTTCTTCCCCGCTTTTTTCATCAGTTTCACAACAAGCGGATTATTCGAATAAACGGCATCATAGCCCTGCACGTGCGAATCAACATGCGCCGCCCACTTCGCATTGTCATTCACATCTGTGAGAGTAAGAATGGAGCATTTTTTGCCCAAACCCGCATCGGCAAGCTGCGCCTTTACCATTCGCTTCCTCTCCGAAGCCGAAAAAGGGTTTTTCGGCTCAAAGGAATTCTGCGCGCTTCCTATGACGACAAGAACTTTTCCGCTTCGCGCGGCAACCCACCTGATAGCAAAAAGGTGCCCCTTGTGGAAAGGCTGGAATCGCCCAATAAACAACGCAATCTCTTTTTTGTTTGCCATCTTGCACCTGAAAAACTTATATTTGTAAATCGCATTTACAAATGCAGACAAGATTTATCTAAATTTTGTCTTAGTGCTTGAAGTGCCTTCTTTCCGTAAAGACGAGCGAAATGCCGTATTCGTCGGCAGCCGCAATCACTTCGGCATCCTTTACCGAGCCCCCCGGCTCAACAATGCAGGTTACCCCCGCCTTTGAGAGCACGTCGACCGAGTCCCTGAAAGGCAGGAAGGCGTCGGACGAGGCTACTGCGCCTTTGACATCAAATCCGTTCCTTGCCGCTTTGGTAAGCGCTATGTTGCAGGAATCCACCCTGCTCATCTGCCCCGCGCCAACGCCAATAAGCTGCCTGCCCTTGGCAAGCGAAATGGCATTCGACTTTATGTGCTTTGTGAATTTCGTGGCAAAGTAAGCATCCACGAGTTCCTGTTCGGTCGGCTTTTTCTTGGTCGGCACGGTAATCGCGTTCCTGTCGTAAATCCCAGGGTCCCTGCCCTGGTAGAGCATTCCGCCGGCGATGTACCGGAAGTTCACAGCCCTCTCCACGCTCATGTTCCAAATATTGGAAACATCCATTATGCGCCTGCTCTCGCGCTCGCGGAGTATCTCCAGGGCTTCCTCATCATAGCCGGGTGCGAGCGCGACCTCGATATACTTGCTGCCAATCGCCTTTGCGGTCGCAACATCGACTTTCCGCGAGAACGCAATCACGCCTCCGAACGACGACTCAGGGTCGCTCGCGTGCGCCTTCATGTAGCTTTCCTCAAGCGTCGCGCACTCCGCGCCGCCGCACGGGTTGTTATGCTTGAGTATCACGGTGGCAACTTCATCCTTGAACTCGCGTATGAGCCCGAACGCCGAGTCTGCGTCGAGGAAGTTGTTGTAGGACATCTGCTTGCTTCCCGCGTATATCTTGGAGTCGAATATGCTGGTTCTGCCGAGTATGCGGTATGCCGCCGCCTTCTGCGAGGGGTTCTCCCCGTAACGGAGAGGATAGGCTTTCTCGAAGCGCATCTCCAAGAAGTCAGGGTACAAGTCGGCATCGACGACTTCAGAGAGGTATCTGCAGATTGCAGCGTCGTAGCTACTGGTCCTTGCGAACGCCTTGAGCGCAAGCTCGCGCCTTTTAGCATCGCCAATCTCGCCCTTGCCGCAAACCTCTTCCTGCACCCACGCATAGTCTTCCGGGTCGACCACGACTGCGACGTGCTCGTGATTTTTCGCGGCAGCCCTCACCATTGCCGGCCCGCCGACATCAATGTTCTCGATTGCCTCATCGAATTTCGTGCCCTCTTTCCCAACCACCTGCTCGAAGGGGTAAAGGTTCACGACGACCAGGTCGATTTGCACTACGCCATTTTTTTCAGCCTGCTCCTCGTCCTCCTTCCTGCCCCTGCGGTAGAGTATGCCACCGTGTATTTTCGGGTGGAGCGTCTTAACCCTGCCCTCGAACATGTCGGCAAAGCCGGTGATGTCTGAAACCTCGCGTATCTTCACTCCGTGGGAGGCAAGGAATTTCGCGGTGCCTCCGGTGGAGATTATCTCGATTCCGCAGCCGGATATGGCTTTCGCAAACGGGGCAAGCGCGGACTTGTCCCAGACGCTTACTAAGGCTCGGCGGATTTTTCCCCCCATAAGACGACCGACCACTTATGCCTGAAAGGGTTTAAAAAACTCTCCTCCAACGAAGCAAGCATGCAAGGAACGGCTGAAAAGGCGGAAAGGAAGCAGGAGCTTCATGGGGAGAAGAAAAAGCCGGTCCACAAGCCGACCGGGCTTTCGCTTAGCGAGGGCATCATGATTGTCGATGGCAAGACCATCGAGGAGAGGGCGCGCACGCAGAACGCCGCAAGCGTAAAGCTTGAGCTTGCCGCCATCCTTGCGAGAATAAAGAGGAAGAAGGCGCAGCTTAAGGAGAAAAAGCCAGGCAAAAAGATATCCGACGACCCGCTTCCCCCGGACAAGCCGGGTGATGATGACGATGAAAAGAGGAAGGATGGCGAAAAGTAGAGTCCCGCAGCCCTGGCGATGGCATGGCCGCGTCTGCTCCATCCGCCGGTTCAGCAATTATTTTAAATTAGAATGTTGGCTATAGTAAAAAAGTCTTTTCAAGACAATAGAGCGAATGTGGGGTGGAGACATGAAAATAGAAAACGTCCTGTCAGCAAAGGGGCTTTTGTTCCTAGCGCTTTTCTCGGCGCTGGTGCTCGTTTCGAACAGCATAAACTTTTCGAAACTGGTCGGCTCGGAAAGCCAGTCGCTTACTTTCTTTCAGTTCATGGGTCCGATTGCGGGGGGCTTCCTCGGCGCGGGCGCAGGCGCGCTTTCGGTGCTGTTCGCCCAAATCCTCTCGTTCGTGTGGCTCGGAAAGGAATTCGACCTCATCAGCGTCCTAAGGCTCGTCCCGATGCTTTTCGCGGCAATTTACTTTGCAAACTACGCGAAGGGCAAGTTTGCGCAAGCAGCCGTCCCAATAGCCTGCATGGCGCTTTTCATCGCAAACCCGGTTGGTGCGGCGGCATGGCAGTACTCGCTCTTCTGGCTCATCCCGCTTGCCGCGCTTCTCCTTCCTGAGCACCTGCTTCTTCGTAGCTACGGCGCAACATTCAGCGCGCACGCCATAGGGAGCGTGATTTGGCTTTACTTCATGCCTGCGATGGCGCCCGCTGTCTGGCTTGCGCTCATCCCAGTCGTGATTTTCGAGCGCAGCGTTTTCGCGCTTGGGATAAGCGCCTCGTTCGTGGCTTTCAACACGCTCTTTTCGCGCGTTGAGGCCGTGGCGAAGTCGGGCATCGTTGCAATCGACTCGCGCTACGTGCTAGCGCCCCTCAAGGCCTGAGCCCCAAGGCCTGTTTTTTCTTTACGGCGGTCGAGCGGGAGCAGGAGCGGATGCCATAGAACAGAGCAATCCGCAGTTACTCGGTGTGTTTATGGGCGGTGCGTTCAATTTGTCAGCAAAGCAGGGACGCAATATTTAATTATGCATCGCAAAACCCCACCATGCGGAACTTCACGGTCCACAAGTGCGATGGCAACTCGCTTCTTCTTTGGCGGAAAATCAGGAACCCGCTTCGCGTCGCCTTCAACTTCATGCTCATCTATGCCGCGCGCTATTCGCCTTCGCTTCGCCTCAAGAACGCCCTCTACCGTGCCTGCGGGGCGAAAATAGGTAAGGGCGCAGCATTCGGGCTCGGCGCAGTCCTGGATATTTTTTTTCCTGAGCTAATAGAGGTCGGCGAGGAGAGCATAATCGGCTTCAACACCGCTCTTCTCGCGCACGAATTCCTCCAGGGTGAGTACCGGACGGGCAGGGTTCAAATAGGAAAGCGCGTCATGGTCGGGGCGAACTGCACCATCCTTCCAGGGATTAAAATCGGAGATGGGGCTTCAGTGTCCGCAATGTCCCTGGTGAATCGCGACATACCTGCGGGGCAGAAGTGGGGCGGGATACCCATACGGAGGATTGGTTTCGCTGGCAGCCGCGCAAGAGGGAAGGATTGATTAGGTTGGTTTCCAAAAAGGAGCTCTTTTGCCTCCTGGTTTTTCTGAACCTATGCGCGGTCTTTGCAGGCACCTGGTATTACCGCGAGCAGCTTCTTGCAACCCCACATCAGCTTCTCCCGTTCGTCCCGGACTGCCCGCTTTTTGTCCTCTTCGCGCTTCTTATCGTCCTAAGGCTTATGAAGAATGACGCATTCTCGTTTTTTGTTTCCTGCGGCATGGTAAAGTACGGCTTGTGGACGGTATTCGTGCTCCTTTTCCATTTTGAGGCCTATTCGCTTGCGCTGCCAATCACGCTCATTTTCATCATAGGGCATATTGGCATGGTGCTTGAGGGGCTTGCTCTTCTTCCGGCGCGCAGGGTTGGCTTCGGCGCTTTTGCGATAACCATTCTCCTTCTTCTCATCAATGATTACGCAGACTACTCGTTTGGCACAGTGCCTCCAATTCCGCCGCAAGGAATGGAAACAGTTGTTGCACTCACAATTGCGGCAAGCCTGACAATTCCTCTTCTTCTATGGAAGGGCGCAAAAAGCGCGCGCCGCTTTCCCGCAGTGCCATTCCTTCGCGGCATAATCTTTGGAAACTAATGGCGAATCTGACTTTTTTAGTTGCTTTTTAGTATATTATTGCCTAATTTAGCAATACAAATTACGCAAAAGTATAATGTTTATAAGTGCTTCTGGCCACAGACCCAAGCGTGATATTATGGATGCATTCGAGGCTGCAATGATTCCAATCAAAAGGGGGAATTTCGATGAGCTTAGGCAAATTGTTGACAAGGCTCCGGAAGTTGTGAACAGGGCAGACGAGTACGGCGTAACTCTCCTGATGCAGGCAGCTAAGTATGGCCGTCTTGACGCAGTGTCTTTCCTTATCGAGGAGAAGGGCGCCGACCCTTGCAGGAAGGACAACTCGGGCAGAACCGCCCTTGATTATGCCAAGGGAGATGAGCGCATGGAAACCGTCCTTACGCGCCTCATTTCCGAGCAGGGCAAGGCAAGCCGGGCATTTGCAAAGCCCCCGGCCACGACCAATATCAGCGATATAAAACCTAGCGGCTGGCAGAACAACGCCCAAAGGCGCACCCATTTTCCAAAGTAGCTGCAATCAGGCATAAATGATGTCGTCCTGCCTTGCGGCAGGCTTCTTTTTCTCAGGCTGTGCTGAGGCGGCATCCGGTTTCTTTCCATCTCCACCCGACGGTTTCCCTTCTCCAGGCGGAGGTTGAGACTTCCTTTCCCCGCTTCCTTGATGCGTTCCTCCGGCAGGCGGCTCACCGCCATTTCCATTGCCGGCTATTTTTTCCATTGCGACCACTTTCTCGCCCCCATCAAGTTTCATCAGGCGCACGCCCCCAGTATTCCTGCCAATCACGCTGATGTCTTTCACATGGAGCCGGATTATCTTTCCGCTGGATGAAACCAAGAGGAGCTGGTCGCTATCCTTCACCGAAGCAATGCCCACAACCTTGCCGTTCCTGCCGTGCGTCTTTATGCCAATCACGCCCATTCCGCCGCGCGACTGGAGCCGGTATTCGGAAATTTCCGTCCTCTTGCCATAGCCGTTCTCTGTGACAGTAAGAAGCGTTTCGCTCTCGTCGAGCGCCATGCCTGCAACCGCATCATCCTTCCGGAGCCTGATGCCGATGACTCCCTGCCCCGTCCTCCCTATTTCCCGCACTTCCTCTTCCTTAAAGCGTATGGCAAGCCCGTTCTTGGTCGCGATTATCATCTCGCGCTTGCCATCCGTCCTCTTGGCGTCAATGAGCTCGTCTTTTTCCTTAAGCGTTATTGCGATGATGCCGCCCTTTCTCGGGCGGGAATAGTCGGCCATGCTTGTCCTTTTCACAATGCCGTTCTTTGTGAGCATGACGAGGCACTCGTTCTTTGCAAAGCCCCTCGTTTTCACCCAGGCATTCACCTTCTCTCCGGATAGCTCAAGAAGGTTGACAATCGCCTTGCCCATGGCATACCTTCCGCCAGATGGCAGCCGGTAAACCTTGAGCCAATGCACCATCCCCCTGTCTGTGAAGAAGAGCAAGTGGTCATGTGTCGAGGCGAAAAGTATGTCCTTTATGGCGTCGTCCTCCTTTGTCTCGCTTCCAATCACGCCCCTGCCGCCCCTGCCTTGCGCCTTGTACTCGCCAATCGGCACGCGCTTGATGTAATCATCCTGCGTTATGATGACTGCCACTTCCTCATCCGCAATCAAGTCCTCAATCTCAACCTCGTCATTATCGCCGCCTTCGACTATTTCGGTGCGCCTCCCATCGCCGTACTTTTGGCGCACCTCCAGGAGCTCCCGCCTTATTATCCCATAGATTTTCTTCTCATCAGCGAGAACATCCGCAAGGTGAGCAATGGTTTTCGCAAGCTCGGCATCCTCCTCTTTCAGTTTCCCGGTCTCAAGGGCCGAAAGCTTCCTGATTTTCATCTCAAGTATGGCTTCGGCCTGCTTTTGGCTGAATGAGAATCCAGCTATCAGTTCCTCAAGCGGGTTCTTTGCATTCTTCACGGTTTTTATGACCGCCTCTATTTTCGAAACCGCAATAAGGAGCCCTTCGACAATATGCTTCCGGTCCTTTGCAACGCCAAGCTCGAAATTAGAGCGCCGCCTCACCACTGACAAGCGGTGATTGAGGAATTCGCGCAAGAGACTAAGAAGCGGCAGCGTTTTCGGCTCGTTATTGACAAGCGCAAGGTTGTTTATGCCGAACGTCCCCTCAAGCGCGGTGTGCGCATAAAGCTGGTTGAGAACGACATCGGCATTCGCGTCTTTCTTCAAATCAATATGCACATTCATGCCTTCGCGGTCGGAGCGGTCGGCGATATCCGATATTCCTTCTATCCGCCTGTCCCTCGCAAGCTCGGCGACATTTTTTACAAACTCCGCCTTGTTGACCTGGTAGGGCAGCTCGGTGATTTCGATGTATGCCTTCTTCTCCTTGCCGCCCGTGATTATTTCAGCCTTGCCCCTCACGCGTATGCTGCCCCTGCCTGTCGCATACGCTTCAACAATCCCCCTCTTGCCGAGTATGTAGCCTCCTGTCGGGAAATCCGGCCCCTTGACAAGCGGCAACAGGCCGTCAAGCGTAATTTGCGGGTTGTCTATCATTGCGACAAGCCCATCCACGGCCTCGTTAAGGTTGTGCGGGGGCATGTTGGTTGCCATCCCTACCGCAATGCCGGACGAGCCGTTCACAAGGAGGTTCGGCAAGCGCGAGGGCAGCACGAGCGGCTCCTTGAGCGTGGCGTCGAAGTTCGGCGCGAAATCCACGGTTTCCTTCTCGATATCGACAAGCATCTCTTCTGCGAACCTGTTCAGGCGGGCTTCGGTGTACCTCATGGCTGCGGCGGAATCGCCGTCAACCGAGCCGAAGTTGCCCTGCCCCTCGACAAGCGTGTAGCGGAGAGAAAAAGGCTGCGCCATCCTCACCATCGAGTCATAGATTGCCATGTCGCCGTGCGGATGGTACTTGCCCAAAGTCTCCCCGACCACTCTCGCGCTTTTCTTGTAGGGCTTGTCATGCGTGTTAGAAAGCTCGTACATCGCGTAAAGAATCCTGCGGTGCACTGGCTTGAAGCCGTCGCGCACATCGGGCAGCGCCCTGCCCACGATGACGCTCATCGCGTAGTCAAGGTAGGATGCCTTCATCTCCCGCTCGACAGCGCGCGGCTCGGTTTTCCCGTGCTGGTATGCCTTCTCCTCAGCCATCAACACCACTCAAACCAAACATAACTCCATTTCCCGCCGCAATCCCGAATCAATCAACATCAACACCATCAATCACATGCGCATGCCAATCCCGCACCCATCAATGCAATTTCCCGCCCCAACCCCGCCAATCCTCTTCACGCATCTTCCAATCCCGTTCCATCCGGCCATCATATGGAATATTTTCAGCTAAACGTCCAGGTTCTTCACTTCTTTCGCATGCATCTCTATGAATTCCCTGCGCGGCTCGACCGCATCGCCCATCAGTATGGTGAATATTTCATCCGCCTTCATAGCGTCCTCCACAGTTACCTGGAGAAGCAGGCGGTTTGCCGGGTCCATGGTGGTGCCCCACAACTGATCCGGGTTCATCTCTCCCAATCCCTTGTAGCGCTGCACAACCGTGCCCTCGCCCATCTCTGCGATTTCCCTGTCCTTTTCCGCGTCCGAGTAGGCATAGCATTCATTTTTCCCTTTTTTGAGCTTGTAAAGTGGAGGCTGCGCGATATATACCATCCCCTTGTCAACAAGGTCGCGCATGTAACGGAAGAAAAGCGTGAGGAGAAGCGTGCGGATGTGAGCGCCATCCACATCGGCGTCGGTCATTATGATTACCTTGTGGTAGCGCAATTTCGAAATGTCAAAATCCTCGCCAAAGCCCGTGCCAAGCGCGGAAATGAGCGTCCTTATGCCGTCGCTCCCGAGTATTTTCGCAACCTGCGCCTTTTCCACGTTGAGTATCTTCCCCCTAAGCGGCAATATGGCCTGGTATTTGCGATCCCTTCCCTGCTTTGCGCTGCCTCCCGCCGAGTCGCCCTCCACAATGTAGATTTCGCTTTTCGCAGGGTCCTCTTCCGAGCAGTCGGCAAGCTTCCCTGGAAGCACGCCGCCCTCAAGCGCACCTTTGCGCCTCACAAGCTCGCGCGCCTTCTGCGCAGCCTCCCTTGCGTGCGCGGCTGAGGTCGCCTTGTCGATTACCTTTCTTGCCTCAGAAGGGTTCTCCTCGAAAAACGTCCTAAGCTTCTCGTTCACGATTGACTCGACAATGCCTTTCATTTCGCTGTTGCCAAGCTTCGTCTTTGTCTGCCCTTCGAATTGCGGGTGCGGAAGCTTTACGGAAACAACTGCGGCAAGCCCCTCCTTGAGGTCCTCGCCAGATATCTTGATGCCGTTTTCCTTCTTCCCCTTCCCGCCCTGCCCCTCAGCGTAGTCGTTCACCGTCCTTGTGAGCGCGGCGCGGAAGCCCACCAGGTGGAATCCTCCCTCAATCGTATTTATGTTGTTCGCAAACGTGTAGATGTTGTCCGCATACCCCCCGTTGTACTGCATTGCGACCTCGACAGCTATGCCGCCCTCTTGTTTCTCGAGGTGGATGATTTTCGTTATCGGGTTCTTGTTCTTGTTGATGTGCTCGACAAACGAAAGGAGCCCCCCCTGGTATTGGTGGTCTTCCACCTCGCCAGTCAATTCATTCTGGATTACGATGTGGAGCCCCTTGTTCAGGAAGGCAAGCTCGCGCATCCGGTTCGCGAGGATTTCAAACTTGAATTCGGTCGTGTTGAATATTTCCATGTCGGGCTTGAAGCGCACTATGGTGCCTTTCCCGGTTGTCGTGCCGATTTCGCGCACAGGCGAGGCGGCTTTGCCGCGCTCATACCTTTGGCGATACTGCTTGCCGTCTCGCTTCACATCAACTTCAAGCCATTCCGAAAGCGCGTTGACAACCGACACCCCGACCCCATGGAGCCCTCCGCTCACCTTGTAGGTCTTGTTGTCGAACTTGCCGCCAGCATGAAGCACGGTCATTACAACTTCGAGCGCGGACTTTTTCGTTTCATCATGGATTTCAACCGGGATGCCTCTCCCGTCATCAGAAACAGTGATTACGCCTGCGTCGCCAAGCGACACTTCGATTTTGCTGCAAAAGCCCGCCAAGGCTTCGTCAATGCTGTTGTCCACCACTTCGAATACCAAGTGGTGGAGGCCGCGCTCGCCAGTGTCGCCGATGTACATTGCCGGGCGCTTGCGGACCGCCTCCAGACCTTCAAGAACCTGTATGCTTTTGGCAGTGTAATCGCCAGCCCTAAGGCTTGGTTTCGTATCCATTTTTACCACTAATTCCAGGTCAATTTTTGAAGCTCTTCAAAGCCCATTCCTCAGGGCATTTTTACGACGTAAATCGTACGCTAAAACTATGCCAAAATAGGTATATAAAGGTATCTATTTTTCAAAAGCGGAAAACAGACTTGAAAAAATGGAAAACGGGTGGTCAAAAATGGTTTTTCCAAAACCAAAAACGCCCTTTTGGAAAATTTGGAAAAAGAAAGAAAAAATCAGGATTAGCGCCTTTTTTGCCCGGTAAGAAGCAGCATCGCCCCAAGCACCATCACGCCAAGCGCAAACCCGCCTGCAATGGCCAAAACAGGGTCTATTTGCGGCTGTGCCACGGCTTGCTTTCCGCCTTCGTTCACTGGCGTAGTGGTTTGCACACCCGAAGTGGCCTGTCCGCTTTGTCGCGTGCCCGCCCCGCCTTGCTCTTCGCGTCCGGCGCTTGCCTGTCCAGCAGAGCCGGTTTGCGCGCCTCCCTGCTGCGGGTTTCCTCCGCTTGCCAAGGGCGCCTCTTTTTCAAGCACGGTAACGCTTACGCTCGCAGTCGGGCAGCCTGCCGCCATGAATGGGCAGGACGCCTCCGCCTTGACTATTGACGAGCCTTTTTCGCTTGCGGTAAACGTGCCCATATGGTTTATCGTTCCAGCGCTCCCCTCGACTTTCCAGTTTATCTTCGCGTCCGGAACAGCATTCCCGTTGATGTCCTTCGCGACGGCATCAAATTCCGCGGTTTCCCCAACGTAAATGGTAATCGCCTTGCCCGGCTCTATTTTCAGGGTCGAAACCTGCCCGGACACAACAACAATCTCCTGCTCGCAATAGACGGCATCCGGGTCCGATGTGCGGCTGTTGGTCGCATATACCCGATAATCGCCGACATAGGGGCTTGCGTTGTAATACATTTCGTATTGCGAACCCACTTTTGCAGTGCGGGCTATCGTTCCGCCGGTCGCCCCCCATGTCATCGCAGGGCAATCAAGTTGCGTATAACCGTCGTTTTTCGTGCATTCCACCCAGAATTTTCTGCTCTGCGTTGCCGACATCATCGTTGTAAACGGCATTATCTTGCATTTTGCAGGAAGCACGTTTATGCGCGCCGAACCCATTATCGAATAGCCGAGGTAGTATTGGCGGTAGATGAAATGGACGTAGCCGGTTCCTGCCTTGCTCGCCGTGAACCTGCAGCCGCCCCAATAGGCATCAGCCACTTCTCCCAAATCCCGGGAGAGGGCGCAGGCGTGCTCGTCGCCGTTTTGCATCTGCCGCTCGTTTCCGTACCTGTCAAGAAGCTTCACACTAAAGCCGGCGCTCTCTCCGGTGTAAAGCGTCAGGTTTACCGGAGCCAGGACAACTTTTACAACATCGTGTTCAGGCGCCGAATCCGCAAATGCAAGCGCCGCGAGAAGGACAACCGCAATTGCTGCAAGGAACCGCGCCACAAAACCACCACGTTGGCTATCATGTGCCGCAAATAAAAACGTTCCGATTTTTTGTGCTGCTTCCGAACCAGGCGCATACGGTCTTTCTTTCCGCTCCACTTGCCCGTTTGCTTCGGATTTCGGCATAACAGGAGCATGGCGCTTTAAACAGGTTCCCTACATGGGTTTGTTCATGAGCGCGGAGAGGAAATCCTCAAGCGTTATTATGCCCAAAATCTCGCCTTTTTCGCCCATGATGAGCCCTATTCTCTTTCCGCGTTCCCTCATGGTTGCGAATGCCATGTTGAGTTTCTCATCACGCCTTATCTTGAACGGCGGAAGTGTGCACTGCCCTACGCAGACGTCCGGGTGCTCAAACGCCATTTTTGAAAGCAGGTGCAGGCTCACGGTGCCGATAACCTTCCCTTTCCTTGTCACCGGGAAGCGCGTATAGTTGCTCGTGAGCGCGCGCTCAAGCGCCGTCTTGATGTGCATGTCCGCTTCGAACATCATCACTCTCCCGATCGGCGTCATGCCGTGCTCCACCGTCCTGTCGTTGAAGGCAAGCACGTTCTCGATCATGGACAATTCGGTTTGCGAGATGCTTTGGTGGTGCGCGCCCAGCTTCACCGCAGTGCGCACCTCTTCCTCGGTGAACCTCTCTATGCCTGTCGGTCTGGAGTAGATGCCGGGTATCATCTGGTTTATTTTTTCGAATATGATGATGAAGGGGTAAGAAAGGATGTAGAACACCTCCATAAGCGGGGCGCATACAAGCGCTATCCCTTCGCTGTAGGTGGTTGCCGCGCTTTTTGGCGCAATGTCGCCGAATGTGATTATCAGAAAGCTCATCACGCCGACCGATATGCCTATGCCCGCTTCGCCGAAAACTGCGATTGCGACCGCGGTCGCTATTGTCGACGCGGCAATGTTCGCAATGTTGTTTCCAATGAGGAGCGAAATGATGACCCTCCGTTTCTTCGCCTTCAGGCGCGCAAGGCTTTCGGAGCCCGGGGCATGTTTCTCGAGGAGCGAATGCATCCGCAGGTTCGAAATCGAAAGGAACGATACTTCGCATGCCGCAAAGAACGCCGAAAGGGCAAGAAGCGCGATAAGAACGGCTATCAGCATGAACCTTTCCATGCTCCTGCCTTTTGGGCATGAGAATTAAATTACTTGCGCAAATCCGCTTAGGGGCTGCTGTGGTGAATATACGTCGAAGCCATTTTTCGGTTCGCCGACGCGAGTTGCTCACCACAGCACTTAGGGGCCTGTTGCAAATTAGCCTGGCAGCGCGCCGTCCATTTTTTCGGCGGACCGAAAAAGAGGGCGGTGGCTGCTGCCCGGGCAGCAGCCAGTTGCGCCACGAGGCGCAACCAGCCGCCCAGGCGGCTGCCGCTTGTTGGCGGTGTGCAGGGAGCCATGCCCTTTGCATATGCGTTTTTGGCGTGCCAACGCACGCGCTGCCTTTGCTGCAATTTGCAGCACCTTATTTCAGGGCAGGCTGCAAAGCAGGGCGGCACCATCGCGTTTGGCGCGGTTAGCGGCAGATAGGTTTCCTGTTTATACCCGCCCCAAGATACGCCATCGGGTCACGAGGCAGAGGTTTCATGTCGCCTTCTGACACCTTGCTCGCCTTCCACTCACCTAGCTTGGTCAGGATGTCTTTTCTCATGTCGACATAATCGAGCAGGCGGTTCTCAAGCATCAATAGCGTGAGCATTATCCCATCAAGCCGCGTTTCCCGTAGCTTGTTGACAAGCAGCCTATGGAGCGTGCAATAGCCCTTTTGGTCAAAAGCCTTGATTTCGCCAAACACCCTGCGCAGCATTTCAAGCCTCTCCTGCTCCAGCACGGCTTGCCTGGAAACTCGCTTGAAGGTTTTCCCGCCATCGCTCTTTCCCCTGCGCTGCAGTTTTTTCAAGAACTTCCTTGTTTCTTCAGCTTTTTTCTCCTCTCCAACATAAGCTTCGACAAGCGGCTTCCAGTCAAGCGCGCAGTATTCGGCAAGCATCCGCTCCACCATGAGGCAGGCCGCCTCGGCTTTCGTTTTTTCAGCCCCGGTTTCCCTGCCGGCTTCGCGCCATTTTATGGCCCAGGCGGCAATGAGCGCGCCAGCCTGCCCCCCTTCCATGTCTGGCGGGAAAGTGAACCCATAATTCTTGCCAGCCGACCAATTCTCAACGTAGGAGTCGATTGCCGAGAACAGCCCCAAGACATTAACCGTAATTGTGTGCCTGCCCCCCATTTCCCCCACCAGTCATGTTTCAAATGGTAGGTGGAAGGGAATATAAAAAGGTGGCATCATGGTGCCGGCGTCTCGGGCTGGCAAACCCAGGCAGCCCCTAGGGGCGTCCGGCTCCAGGTTTGGCGCGCCATCGGTCAGCCTATGCCTGCTTACGAGCATCCGGTCGTCTCTCCGCAATCAACGCAGACCTGGCAGCTTCCGTTCTGCTTGACTTTCATCGAGCCGCAGGCAAGGCACTGTGCGCCAGTGAAACCCTGCGCCTTTGCCGAGCGCGACTTTTCGTAAAAGCCGCCATCCTTGCCCTCATCCTCATCGATGTCCGCAGGCGAGACGAGCTTCACCTGGCTTTTTTGCTCCTCGATATGCGGCACCGGCGCGTGCGAGTCCCCGTTCATTCCCTTCACGTGCACGAAGTCCTGCCTTCCCAAATACTCATAGCCGAGCACGCGGAAAACATAGTCGATTATCGAGGTGGCATTCTTGATTGACTCATGCCCGGTCACCACGCCCGACGGCTCGAAGCGCGTGAACGTGAATGTGTCCACGAACTCGTCAAGCGGCACGCCGTACTGCAGCCCTTTGCTCACGGCGATTGCGAAACAGTTGAGAAGCGCGCGGTAGCCCGCGCCCTCCTTGTACATGTCAACGAATATCTCGCCAAGCGCGCCGTCCGGGTATTCGCCCGTCTTGAGGTAGACCTTGTGCCCGCCAACCCTCGCCTCCTGCACGAAGCCGCGCCTCTTGGTGGGAAGCTTCCGCCGGTTTATTCTCCCGATTATCTTGGACTGCAGCTGCGCCGGGCCGAACGAGTCGTCAATGTCCTCGCCCAAGCCGAGAAGCGAACCAAGCTCGTCCTCGTCAACGTCGGCGGTCGCGTTGAGCGGCTGCGACAGTTTGCTTCCGTCGCGGTAGAGCGCGTTTGACTTGAGCATGTATTTCCACGATAGCACGTAAGCCTCCTTGATGTCCTCGATGGTGGATTCCGAGGGCATATTTATGGTTTTTGAAATCGAGCCCGTGATGAACGGCTGCGCAGCAGCCATCATCTTTATATGGCCGATGTAGGAAATGCAGCGCTTGCCCCTCTTCCCGCACTTGCTTGCGCAGTCGAAAACCGCGTAGTGCTCGGGGCGAAGATGCGGCGCGCCCTCGATTGTCATGGTGCCGCACACATACTCGTTTGCCTCCTCAATGTGCTGCTTTGAAAAGCCAAGCTTTGAGAGAAGGTCGAATTTCGGCGATGAAAGCTCGGCGTCTGTGAAGCCAAGCCCCCGCAGGAAGTCCTCCCCGAGGGTGTATTTGTTGAAGGCGAAGCGGATGTCAAACGCCTTCCCCAATTGCGCCTCCACCCTTGCGATTTTTTCGCTTGAGAACCCCTTTGCAGAAAGCGATTCGGCATTTATGTGCGGGCAGCCAGAAAGCGTGGAGTTCCCGAGGCAGTGGCGTTCAATATCCCCGACCTGCGTTGCATTGTAGCCAAGTTTTGCAAGCGCCCTTTTCACCGACGAATTGACTATCTTGAAGTAGCCGCCGCCCGCAAGCTTCTTGAATTTCACGATCGCAAAGTCCGGCTCAATGCCGGTTGTGTCGCAGTCCATTTGGAGCCCGATTGTCCCAGTCGGCGCAATCACTGTCACCTGCGCGTTCCTATAGCCGTAAACCTCGCCCATCTGGTAGGCGCGGTCCCAGCACTCGCGCGCGGATTTCACTAGGTAATCCGGGCAGCACTTGGGGTCGATTCCCATCGGCTTTATGGCAAGCCCCTCATACTCGTTCTCCGAGGCGTCATATGCCGCGCGGCGGTGGTTGCGGATTACCTTGAGCATGTGCTCGCGGTTGCGCTCGTAGGCGGAAAAAGGCGAAAGCTCGCGCGCCATTTCTGCCGACGCTGCGTATGCCTCGCCGCACATCATCGAGCTGACTGCGCCGCAGACCGCCCTTCCTTCCGGGCTGTCGTAAGGCAGCCCCATCACCATCAAAAGCGTGCCAAGGTTCGCATAGCCCAATCCCAGCGTCCGGAACTCAAAGCTCCTCCTGGCTATTTCCCTTGCCGGGAATTGCGCCATGAGCACAGAAATCTCGAGAACAATCGTCCAAAGCCGCACTGCATGCTTGAACGCCTCGACATTGAACGCCCCGGTTTTCTCATCGTGGAATTTCAGGAGGTTGAGGCTTGCGAGGTTGCATGCGGTGTCGTCAAGGAACATGTATTCCGAGCAGGGGTTACTCGCATTTATCCTGCCGTCGACCGGGCAGGTGTGCCACTCGTTTATCGTGTCGTCGAACTGCAGGCCCGGGTCGGCGCAGCTCCACGCGGCAAACGCAATCCTGTCCCAAAGCTCGCGCGCCCGCATCTTCCTCATCACGCTGCCATCCGTCCTTGCGACAAGCGCCCACTCGGCGTCGTTCTCGACCGCCCAGAGGAATTTGTTGGACACGCGCACGGTGTTGTTGCCGTTCTGCCCGGACACGGTCGCATAAGCGTCGCTCTCATAGTGCGTGTCGAATACCGGGAAGTCGATTTTCTCCTTGCCCTGCTTTGCAAGCGAAAGTGCCCTGAATACGTAGCTTAGCGGCACGTTTTTCGCCATCGCCTGAACGACAGCGAGCTTGATGCGCTCGTTCTTGAGGTCGGTGGTCTGCTCCTCCTTCGCCGCCTTCATTATCTTGTTGAGCTGCTTTGAACACGACCTGCTTCCCGCGACCATTGCCGCCACCTTTTGCTCCTCTTTCATCTTCCAGTCAACAAATTCCTCGATATCTGGATGGTCGATATTGACAATCACCATCTTTGCCGCCCGCCGGGTGGTGCCGCCGGACTTTATCGCTCCTGCCGCCCGGTCGTTTATCTTGAGGAATGACATAAGGCCGGACGACTGCCCGCCGCCAGAAAGCCTCTCGCCGCCTGCGCGAAGCGCAGAAAAGTTCGTTCCCGTGCCAGAGCCGTACTTGAACAATCTCGCCTCGCGCGTGACTAGGTCGAATATTCCGCCCTCGTTCACAAGATCGTCGCGCACCGACTGGACAAAGCAGGCATGGGGCTGGGGATGGGTGTACGCGTCCTCCGACAATTTTATTTCCCCGGTTGAGGGGTCGGCATAATAGTGCCCCTGCGGGTTTCCCCTTATCCCGTAAGCATAGGCAAGCCCGGTGTTGAACCACTGGGGCGAATTCGGCGAGCACATCTGGCTTACCAGCATGAAGACAAGCTCGTCCTCAAACGAATCAGCATCCTCCTTGCCGGCAAAGTAGCCATGCTTTTCTCCCCACTGGCGCCAGCAGCCGGCAAGCCTTCGCACCACCTGCCTGATGCTTTTCTCGCTTCCGGTTATCGGCCCGCCCTGCGGGTTTTTGAGCACGTTCCCGTTCCCGTCGTACTGCGGCACGCCCGCCTTCCTGAAATATTTTTGCGCAAGGATGTCGGTTGCCACTTGCGACCAGCCCCTCGGAACCTCGACATCAGCCATCTCGAAAACAACCGAGCCGTCGGCATTCCTTATGGTCGAGGAGCGGAATTCATATTCGAACATGTCGAGCGGGTCGTTTCCTTCCTTCGTGAAAAGACGGCTGATTTTGAGCCCGCCCTGCTTCGATGCTGCGACGGGTTTTGCGCTTGTTCTTGCCTCAGCCATGCCCACACCCCGAAAGTTTTGAGAGTCCGTAAAAGCAAGCAGAACAGGCGCCGCGCCCGAACATCGGTTCCCCTGAAAACCACAACATATAGTGTTTTTAGGAGATACCAACCACAACCTGTTGGGCTTGCAGCTAATATCGGGCAAACAGCTTTATAAGTGTTTTTTTAGGCAAAAATTCCCTTCTCGTAAAACAATTATGTCGCCAAAAGTCAACATCCAGTTTCACCTCGTAAGGAAAAACAAACAAAGTGTTGGCGGAAACCCCCGCTCCCGCAGCTGACAAAGCTACATCCAGTTTCACCTCGTAAGGAAAAACAAACAAAGTGTTGGCGGAAACCCCCGTTCCCGCAGCTGACAAAGCTACATCCAGTTTCACCTCGTAAGGAAAAACAAACAAAGTGTTGGCGGAAACCCCCGTTCCCGCAGCTGACAAAGCTTCTTTAATCTAATCTTAGCTAATTTGGCGGGAAGGTGTTAATTTGAAAGCTCAAATCGATTCATCGGATGACGGAGTGGGGACTTTCGCGGTAAAGGCGGGCCTTGCGCAGATGCTTAAGGGCGGCGTCATAATGGATGTCGTGAACGCCGAGCAGGCAAAGATGGCGGAGGATGCTGGCGCGGTTGCCGTGATGGCGCTTGAGCGCGTGCCTTCCGACATACGCCGCGACGGCGGGGTTGCGCGCATGTCCGACCCAATAATGATAAAGGGAATCAAGTCCGCGGTGACAATTCCTGTGATGGCAAAGTGCCGCATAGGGCATTTTGTCGAGGCGCAAATTCTCCAGTCGCTCGAAGTCGACTACATTGACGAAAGCGAGGTCCTCACGCCAGCCGATTCCGAGCACCACATTGACAAGTGGCAGTTCACCGTGCCGTTCGTGTGCGGCTGCCGCGATTTGGGCGAGGCGCTCCGCAGGATTTCGGAGGGCGCGGCAATGATACGCACGAAAGGCGAGGCAGGAACGGGCAACATTGTCGAAGCCGTGCGCCACATCCGAACCGTAAGCAACGGAATTTCGAGACTCAAGGGCAAGAAAAAAGCCGAGCTTGAGCGCGCGGCTTCCGAAATGCGCGTTCCTCTTTCGCTTGTGGAAAAGATAGTTGAGCTTGGCAGGCTTCCGGTCGTGAATTTCGCGGCAGGAGGAATAGCGACGCCTGCCGATGCCGCGCTTTGCATGCAGCTTGGCTGCGACGGCGTATTTGTCGGAAGCGGCATCTTCAAGTCCTCCAATCCTGAAAGGCGCGCGGAGGCGATAGTCGATGCTGTTGCGCACTTCAATGATGCACGGCGCATTGCTTCTGCGTCAGAAGGGCTTGGCACGGCAATGTCAAGCCTCGACATAGGTGCCCTCAAGCCTGAAGAGATGCTGTCACGCAGGGGAATTTAGGCGGTTTACCATGAAAAAAATCGGAGTTTTGGCGCTCCAGGGTGGCGTTGACGAGCACATTAACGCGCTTCTTCTTGCCTCAAACAGGCTCAAGTCCCCAGTCAGGATAGCTGAGGTGCGCTCAAAGGAGGACATGGATGGGCTTGACGGCCTCATTCTTCCAGGCGGCGAGTCCACAACTATTTCGCGCCTCATGCTCCGCGAGGGAATGTTCGAGCAGGCAAAGCCAGTCCGGAAAATAATGGGCACGTGCGCAGGCGCCATTCTTCTTGCCAAGAAAGCCGTTGGCGCAACGCCCGAACAGCGCTTTCTTTCGCTTATGGACATTTCAATTGCACGGAACGCCTACGGCTCGCAACTTTCGTCTTTTGAAGCCGACTTTGACACCATACTTGGCAAAGTGCACGGAGTCTTCATCCGCGCCCCGAAAATGTCAGCCGCCTCAAAAGCCGTGCAGGCAATGGCATTCTACGGGGAGGATTTGGTGGCGGCCTACCAGACAACCGGCGAGAGGCACTACCTCGCGCTTACCTTCCATCCCGAGCTCACCACGACGAAATTCCACGAGTTTTTCCTCAAGCTTTAGAGAAGGTTGAAACACGCTTCCGCCAATCTTTTGCAGCTTCCGCTAATTAATATTCGTCAAAAAAGACCTAGTTAGCCCTGCTTCCCTTTCGCGCAGTCGTTGCAGACAAAGCCCGTCTTGCACTGCGGCCGCCCGCAGTTGCCCCTGCCGCACATCCTGCACGTTTCGGTGGCCGTCCTGCCGCATATTCCGCACAAGCCCGCAATGTTCATGTTCCCGCCTCGAAACAAATTCGCCTGCAAGCTTTAAACAGATTCTCTTTTCCAAAAAAGCTACTTAAGTACCCCGAAGCCCGCCAGTCTCCAGCGCTGCCCGAGCCTGCGCGTTATGGCCGTCTTGCTCTTCTTTTCCGCGCAGATCGGCCTCTTGAGCTTGATTGTCGCCACGCCGCCCTTGAGCTTCACAATCGCGCCCACAGATGTTGCAGTGCCCGCGGAAACCACAATCGGCTCGCCCATGCGAAGTGCCGGGTTGTCAAACCCCTCACGCTTGAGAAGCGAGTATTCGAGCTCGACATCCGAAATCACCGCGGGAAGCGTTCCCTTCTTGCCAATCATGTTGCCCGAAAGGTGGTCGGACTTTGCCACGCCCGGGTCAAGCCCCGTCGCAATCCCGATTAGCCCGCCGGGTTTCGCCCCCTCGACCGTGCTTCCCCCTGCCATCAGCGCGTTCACCTTGAGCACGACCGGCTCGACAAGGTCCTTGTCCTTGCTTTTACGGCTGATGCCGGGAAGCATCTCGATTTCGTCCCCTACCCTAAGCATTCCCTGGATGAGCGAGCCGCCGATCACGCCGCCCCGGAGCTTCTCGATTTGCGCACCCGGCTTGTTGACATCGAACGAGCGGGCAATATACATCCGTGCCGGAAGCGCCGGATCTCGCTTAGGGGTGGGGATGTGTTTTTCGATTGCCTCAACCAGCTTGTCGATGTTCGCGTTGTAGTTTGCCGAAATGGGCACGATAGGCGCGTTTTCTGCCGAGGAGCCTTTGAGGAATTTCTTTATCTGCCGGTAGTTCTCAATCGCCTTTTCGCGGGTGACAAGGTCTATTTTGTTCTGCACAACAACGACATTTTTGATGTCGAGCGTATCAAGGACCATGAGGTGCTCTTCGGTCTGCGGCTGCGGGCATTCCTCGTTTGCCGCAATGACAAGAAGCGCGCCGTCTATTATGCTTGATGCCGCAATCGTGGTGGTCATAAGGGTCTCATGCCCTGGCGCATCAAGGAATGAGACGTGGCGAGAAACCTCCCACCTTGCCTTGTCTTTTGCCGCCTCAGCTTCGGTCGCATACACGCCGCCGTCCTTGCTCTTGTAAAAGGTAGTGTCCGCATAGCCTATCTTTATCGTGATGCCTCGCTTGAGCTCCTCGGAATGAGTGTCTGTCCACTTGCCTGTGATTGCCTTGGTCAGGCTGGTCTTGCCATGGTCCACATGGCCAACCATGCCTATGTTGACTTCAGCCTGCAAGAAAATCCCAGCCTACTTCTTCTTTTCATCTTTCTTCTCGCCTGAAGCAGCCTTGGGGAAAAGCTCCTCCAGGGGCTTGCTTCCAGGCTTGACGACCTTCGCATTGACCTGCATTATCTGGTCGGAAATGAGATTGCCGCGCACGTTCCTCTTTGCGCGGATTCCTTTGCCGAGGTAGCGGAAGCCTGCGCCAGTGGAGAGCACGACCTTCACTCTCCTTGCCCCGCTCACGTCATGCCTCATGGGGAAGCCGGCAAGGTCGCTGCCCCCGGTTATGACAAGCTCATAGCCGTCAGCGCCGACAAGCCCCCCCTCGAGCTTGTCACCGATTTTCTTGCCGATGAACTCGGATTCCTTGTCTTTGGGAATCTCAAGCCCATAGCACTTTCCGCTTTTCGGGTCTCCTATCACAATTTTCATGTTCTCACCAGAGCCACTACGGGCTCAGCTTTTGGCTCTTCTTAGAAGAAGCCGCTTCCTCATTATAGATGTCTTGTTTATAAAGCTGGCGCATGCTGCACGGCCAGGGTGTTGCAAATTGCAGCTAAGGCAGCGTGTGCGTTTTCGGCGCACCAAAAACGCATATGCAAAGGGCCGCGCCCTTTGCACACCGCCAATAAGCGGCAGCCGCCCGGGCGGCTGGTTGCGCCTCGTGG
>Ga0209835_1000564_pt1 | contig 23884 bp, 23 predicted proteins | sample LakKivwa52mmetaG_FD_184138 | JGI IMG/M metagenome (GOLD analysis project Ga0209835, IMG submission 184138) | Anoxic lake water microbial communities from Lake Kivu, Rwanda to study Microbial Dark Matter (Phase II) - Lake Kivu water 52m metaG... | ecosystem: Environmental > Aquatic > Freshwater >...
GGCCGCACCGACGGACGAAGTGAAATTGCCGTCACTCACACCGCCGGTATGAGCCCCTGGAAGTTCGATTCCGAGGTCGGCCGCGATCTGCTTAGCTCTGCGATACAACTGCAGATTTTTTCCCGTCGCTTCGAGCGGCGGACGGTTGATCCTGCCGGTCATTTTGAGGATCGCGCCCGGTGTCACCGGCGCCAGGCTCAGTATCGCCTGTTCGGTCCTCTGCAGTTCATCATGACTGGGGGCTCTGAGGTCGATCCGGGCTTCGGCCTTGTCCGCCACCATATTGAAGACAGTGCCGCCGGAGATGACCCCGACGTTGACCGTGGCGCCGGTCGAATAATTGGTCAGCGCCTGCAGTTTCAGAATCTGGTGGGCGAGTTCGGTGACCGCGCTGATGCCTTTTTGGTGGTCGCTGCCGGCGTGGGCCGTCCGCCCGGTCACCGTCAAACGATAGATGCCCCACCCCTTCCGGGTCAGTTTGACGGCGCCGGCAGGCCCTGACGCCGGTTCCGGCACGAGCACGAAGCGGCTGCGCAGCGCTTCCTGCTCGATAAGCGCCCGCGAGCTCACGCTGCCGGTTTCTTCATCGGTGGTGCACAGAAATACGATTTTGCGGTCCGGCTGGAAGTTGAGTTCGATGCTCGCTTTCAGTGCAAAAAAGGCCTGGACGATCCCGCCCTTCATGTCATAGACGCCCGGCCCATAAGCCCTGCCGCCCTCGACGCGGAAAGGGCGCCTGGCCAGTTCCCCTACCGGCCAGACGGTATCCAGATGGCACAGGACCAGGACCTGCTCATCGCCGCTGCCCCAGGATGCCCGCAGATGGTCGCCGGCGCCCGGCTGGACAAATTCGACTGCGGCGCCGATTCGGGCGAACCGGCCCGCCATATACTGCGCCAACCGATACAGCGCCTCTCTGTCGTCCGATGGGGTCTCCATCTCCACCATGTCGCGCAGCATTGCGGTCATGGCGTCCTGCTGTTTCAATAAGTGATCGACATACAAGGACATGTCTTCGTTCTCCCTGCCTTCTGATTAACTTCAGAAAAGTTTCCCGAAACGTACCCTAAAGAGAGACCGTGATTTTTTCAATTTACTTTTTGCCCCACCTTTTGAACGATACTGAAAAGTTATTTACGGATAAAGTGAGACCTTGCGTAACTTGAAAATCGGATCCCGGAAGCGCGTATTGGAGATTTTTCGGGACACCCTAACGGAAAATGGGAAAATGGGGACAGCTCCCGATTTTTCACTGGAAAAAATCGGGAGCTGTCCCCATTTTCCCTCTGTCGTCCGATGGGGTCTCCATCTCCACCATGTCGCGCAGCATCACGGTCATGGCGTCCTGCTGTTTCAATAAGTGATCGACATACAAGGACATGTCTTCGTTCTCCCTGTCTTCTGATTAACTTCAGAAAAGTTTCCCGAAACGTACCCTAAAGAGAGACCGTGATTTTCAAGGGTCTCAAAGCGCCTCCGGGGGCGGGGGTCGCTATTTTTTTTATCACTCCTCGTCGCTCACCTGGGGGAGGATGGCCCGCTTCCGGCGCAGCCATGGGATCAGCGGATAGGCCAGGAGGAAGATAGAGATCAGCATCAGAACGCCGGAGATCGGGCGGTTGAAGAAAATCAGGGGGCTCCCCGCCGAGAGCAGGAGGGAGCGGCGGAGGGCGGCCTCCAGCATGGGCCCCAGGACCAGCGCCAAAATCAGGGGGGCCGCCTCGTATTCGAATTTCTTGAAGATATACCCTAAGATCCCGAAGCCGACCATGATCAGAACTTCAATGACGCTGTTGTTGAGACTGTACGCCCCGATCAGGCAGAAGAGCAGGATCAGCGGGAAAAGAATCGGGTACGGGACCTTGAGGATCCGGACCCACAGACCGATCAGCGGCAGGTTCAGGATCAGGAGCATCACGTTGCCGATGTACATGGAGGTCACAGCCCCCCAGAAAAGGCCCGGTTGCTCCTGGACCAGCATCGGTCCCGGCTGCATCCCGTGAACCATCATCGACCCGAGCAGGATCGCCATCACCGCGTTGGCCGGAATCCCCAGCGTGAGCAGTGGGATGAAGGCGCCCCCCGTGGCGGCGTTGTTGGCCGCCTCCGGGCCGACCACGCCCTGGATGATGCCGGCGCCGAACTTCTCCGGGGTCCTGGAGACCTTCTTCTCCACGGCATAGGACACGAAGGAGGAAATGACGGCCCCGCCGCCCGGCAGGACCCCGAGAAAGAAACCGATGAAGGTCCCTCGGAAGATCGCCCCGATCGAATCCTTCCAGTCTTGAAAAGTGGGTAGCAGATGCCGGATCTTGGTTTCAAAGACCGACCGCTTGATCGACTGCTCCACATTGAGCAGGACCTCGGAGATGCCGAAAAGGCCCATGACCGCGGGGACCATGCCGACGCCGTCGGAGAGCTCGACAATATCGAGCGTAAAGCGCGCCGACGCGGTCATGCCGTCCAACCCGATGGAGCCTAAAAAGAGGCCGAAAGCGGCCATCAGGAGGGCCTTCCACATCGGGCCGCTGGCCAGGAACGTGAGGATTGTCAGGCCCATGATCATCAGGGCAAAATATTCCGGCGGCCCGAACTTCAGGGCCATCTCGGCGAGCGGCGGGGCGATCAGCATCAAGCCGACGACCCCTATCGTGCCGGCAATGAAGGAGGCAAAGGCGGAGATGCCGAGCGCCGGACCGGCCCTTCCCTTCCGGGCCATCTGGTAGCCGTCCAGACAGGTGACCACCGAAGCGGCTTCACCGGGAATGTTCACCAGAATGGAGGTGGTGGAGCCGCCGTACATCGCCCCGTAGTAAATCCCGGCGAGCATGATGATCGCGGAGACAGGGGTCAGGTGGAAGGTCGTGGGCAGCAGGAGGGAGATGGCCGCCACCGGTCCCAGTCCCGGCAGCACCCCGACCAGGGTGCCGATCACGACCCCGATAAAGCAGAAGAGGAGGTTGTTCCACTGCAGGGCGACCTGGAAGCCCAGAATGATGCTTTGCATATAGTCCATGGCCGCTCCTTAAAAGCCCCAGGGGCCCTGGGGAAGCTGCGCCTTGAGCCAGAGGTTGAAAATGGCGAACGCCCCGAGGGCCGTCCCGATGGCGCCGAAAAGCACCACGGACCAGGGCTGCGGCTCCACTGCCCGAAGCAGAAAACCGATGAAGAGGACCGTGCACAGAACGAAGCCCAGGGGCTTCATCAGCAGGGCATAGGCAAAAAGGGCCGCCATGACGAGAAGCGGTTTTTGCCAGAGAACTCCCCGCAGGATCGGCGTCCACCCGGTCCCTTTGCGCCGCTTGAGGGTTGATTGGATCAGCCCGATCGACGCCAGCAAAGCGATGGCGCAACCGGCCAGAAAAGGCAAAAAGCCTGTGCCGGGGGATTCGAGCGGTCCGAGGCCGTAGCGCAGGGCGCCGAGGGCGACCGCGATGCCGACGGCGATCCAGATCGCCGCGCTGACCTGGTCGTTGTTGAACTTGGCCATGGAAACCGGACCGTCACTCTTTCCGCAGACCGAGGTTTCGGATCAACGTTCCGACCTCCTCGTTCATCTGGACCAGGTGTTTTTCCAGGTCCTGGGGACTCCGGTAGAGGAGAGGCAGATCCACCTGATTGCTTACCTTGATGAAATCCGGATCGTCCATCGCCTTTTTGAAGGCGCCGTGCAGCGTGTCGACGACCTGGGGGGGAAGCCCCTTGGGGCCGATGATGGAGATGAGGCTGGGGGCGGTGATCTTGTAGCCCAGATCAAGCAGCGTCGGCGCATTGGGAAAATCGGTCATCCGCTTTTCCCCGTAGACCGCCAGCAGCCGCAGCCGCCCCGATTCCACATGTTTTTTCCACTCCGTGGTCTGGGAGATCGCCTCCACGTGGCCCCCCAGCAGGGCCGTGGTCGCCGGGCCTCCGCCGTCGAAGGGAACGTGCGTCCATTTGATCTTTTCCTGGATCGCCAGTCGCTCCATGACCAGATGCTGGGGCGTCCCGGCCCCGGCTGTGGCGTAGCGGATTTTCCCCGGGTTGGCTTTGGCGTGGTCGATGAACTCCTTGAAGGTTTTCCAGGGAGAATCCGACTGGACGACCAGCCCGTACAGGTAGAGGGCGTACTGCATGATCGGGGTGAAATCCTGGGCGGAGTCGTAGGGGACCTTGCGCATGTGCTGGCTCAGGACCGCACCGCTGGGCAGAATCCCGATCGTATACCCGTCGGGCTTCTCGGTCTTCATGAGCGCGACGGCGACCGCCGAAGCGCCCCCCGGCTTGTTCACCACCACGATCGGCTGCCCCAGGATCTTGGAGGCGGCGCTCACGAGCGGCCGGGCGCAGACATCCGTGGACCCCCCCGCGGGATAGCCGATAACGAAATTGATGGACCTGGAGGGATACTTTTCCTGCGCCGGGGCAAAGCCGGGCAAAGCAAGCATATAGACCAGCAGGAAGAAGCACACTCCACCGACAATTCCCACTCTCAACCATTGGTGCGTTACGATTTTCATCTTAAAACCTCCTTGATTGATATGATATCGGTATCTATAACATGATTGTTCGCAAAAAACATTAAACTTGACGACCTTAAAAAGTCTTAACGGTCATGAAAATGGGACGGCTTCGTAAAAAGGCCGCAGGCAAGGCGCGCGAGGTGCTTGCCTTGCGGCGCGCACTGGTAAGGGCTCACCATTTCAGAGCGCCCGCCGCAATGACGAAGGAAGACCTTTGCGCAATTTGGAAATCGGATCCCGGAAGCGCGCATTGGAGATTTTTCGAGGGACCCTAACGGAAAATGGAAAATGGGGACAGCTCCCGATTTTTTCCAGTGAAAAATCGGGAGCTGTCCCCATTTTCCCATTTTCCCATTTTCCGTCGCAGGGTCGAAAAATGTCCAGCGCGCGGAGGGTTCACGATTTCCAAGGTTCTCGAAGAATGAAGCGCAACGCAGCATCCGGCCTTTTTACGTAGCCGTCAGACTTATGCGATGGCGATCGGCCTGATGGGGGAACCTGTTCCTCCCTTTATTTTCAGAGGCAGGGCGATGAAAAGGAAAGTAAACACCCCTTGCCGTGCCAGTTCTTCGAGATTAAGCATTTCCATGATCTGAATTCCGTTTTGCATAAGAAGGATCACATGGCACGGCAGATGGTGGGGAGGGACCCTGTCATAGGCTGTCGTGTCGGAACCGGTAAAGGCAACCTTCTTTTCCGCGAGATAGCATGCACCGCTCTCGATCACGCCCGGCGCCCCCTTCTCTACGGAGACGTATTTCTGGCGGTCCTCCCAGTACCTGATCCATCCGGTCCTCACGAGGACCACGTCGCCCCCTTCGATCTCAACGCCCGTCGCCTCGGCGGCGCGCACCATCTCGTCTTTTCCGATGCCGAAGTCGTGCGGCAGGACATCAAGACCGACCGAGCGGGGGATGTCGAGGAGCACTCCCCTTTTCACGATGGGTGGCGTCGTCTCGATGCCCATGACGTGAAGGCCGTCCTGATAGCCTTGAAGGTCCGTGATGTCGACATTGTCGCAGACGAGGGAGCGGCACGCCACGTGGGCTTTGGCATCCAGGTGTGTTCCCGTATGCCCCCCCATGACGAAGAGGTCGTTGCAGAAGCTCACCCTCGCTTCCGTCAGTGTGATGTCCCCGTGTTTCTTGGTCAGTGTGTAGGCAAAGGGCGGTTGGTTCGGGTGGTGAGGCATGCCGCTAAAGTAAGGCATCCCGAGGTCGAAAACGCGTGCCCTGGCCAGCAGATCCTTCAGGTATTGCTCCATCTTCCCTCCTCAGTCAGCGGTCCGTCAGGCTCTTTGCGATGATGAGCTTCTGGATCTCGGTCGTGCCTTCGTAAATGCGGAGGGCTCTGATCTCGCGGTAGAGTCTCTCAATGGTTGATCCGACCATGACGCCCATCCCTCCGTGGATCTGAAGGCTATGGTCGACGATGCGGAAGGCGGCTTCGGTTGCGTACATCTTTGCCATCGAGGCTGCCCGGGTGATGTTCTCCCCCTTCGCGTCCTGCAAGAGCGCCGCCCTGTAGACGAGCCCCCGGGCTGCATCCAACTCGGTGGCCATCTCGGCCAGTTTGAACTGGGTCCCCTGGAAGCCGGCGATCGGACGACCGAACTGCACCCTCTTTTTCGCGTAGTCCAAGGCCGTGTCGAACGCCGTCTGGGCTATTCCCAGTGCGGCCGCGCCCACGGAGACACGGAAGACATCGAGCGTCTTTAAGGCAATTTTCAGCCCATCACCTACATTCCCTAAGAGGTTTTTGCGGGGGACGAAACAGTTCTCGAACATCAACTCCACCAGGTCGTGGGGCGCGATCGTCTTGAGCCGCTTATGTACGCTGAATCCCTCCATCCCCTTTTCCACGATAAAGGCGGAGAGGGCTTTGGCGTTTCCCGGAAGCGGCGTCTTCGCGAATGTCACTGCGCTATCGGCCGCGTGTCCGTTCGAGATAAACCGTTTCAGGCCGTTGAGGATAAATCCGCCGGGCGTCTCCAGAGCCAGGCTTGTGATGGAACTCACGTCGCTTCCCGCCTCCGGTTCGGTAAGGGCGTAGGTCGTAAGGGTCTCGCCTGAGGCGAGCTTGGGCAGAAATCGCTGCTTCTGCTCCTCATTGCCCGCAAGGACGATCGGGTAACTGCCCAGCCCCTGCATCGCAAAGGTGACATCGGCGGGGCAGTAAACCCCGGCCAATTGCTCTCTGACGAGACAGATCGGCATCGACTTCACCCCCTTGCCTCCCTGTTCCTCGGGCACCAGGAGCCAAAAGAGCTGCGCATCGGCCATGGCCCGAATCAGTTCGCCGGGTATGTCATCCGTCTCCCCGTACTTCGCGGCGAGCGGTGCAATCTTATTCTCTGCAAAAAACCGGCACTCTTCCTTGAATCTCTTGTGGTCTGCGGAAAGCAGGATGTCCATAGTAACCTCTATTCTCGCGGGAGTTCTTTTTTCATGATCTTTCCCGTCGGGTTCTTCGGCAGCTCCTCGACGAAGGCGATTTTCGGATGCTTGTACGGGGCAAGGTTTTTCCTGCAGTGTTCCGCCAGTTCCTCCTCGGTCGCCGCCACCCCCTGTTTCAGTGCGATGAAGGCCTTCGGGACCTCGCCCTTTACCGGGTCCGAAACGCCGATGACCGCCGCTTCGCTGACGGCCCCGTGCGCATGGATCACCTCTTCTATCTCTTTCGGGTAGATGTTGTAGCCGCCCGAAATGATCAGCTCCTTTTCCCTGCCGACAATGAAAAAATAACCGTCATCATCCCTGTATGCGTGATCCCCGGTATGGACCCACCCGTCCCTTATTTTCTCCCGTGTCTCGTCGGGGAGCTTGAAGTACCCCTTCGTAGCGTTCGGACCCCGGAAGATGATCTCTCCCACATCATTCGGCGTGCATTCACCGCCGTCCTTGTTGACCACCTTGGCGGTCACTCCCGAGACGTTGATGCCGACCGAACCGGGTTTGCGCACTCCGTGGACGGGGTTGGCGGTGACAAGGCCGGTCGATTCGGTCAGGCCGTAAACTTCGATCACTTCAGCCCGGAAGGCCTCCTCCCATTTCCTCAGGACCTCGACCGGAAGGGAAGCGCCTCCCGAAAGACCCATCCTCAGGGATGATATATCGCGGGTGTTCTCGTGAAAAGCATTGAGGAGCAGGATGAACATCGTCGGGACTCCGGGGAACCAGGTCGCCCGGTACTTCTCTATCGCCTCGAAGAGGGTCTGGGGCTTGAATCGTTCGATCACCACAACGGCGCCGCCCGAACTCAGGCTGCCGAAAAAGGGGCTTGCAATCGAGAAGACATGCACCATGGGGAGAGCGGCGATCGAGATGTCATCCTCCCCCAGGCCGTAGCTCTGGGCAATGTTCGGCCCGCCGAAAGCGAAGTTGCCGTGGGTCAAGACCACACCCTTCGGGCTGCCCGTTGTGCCGGAGGTGTAGAACATGATCGCCGGGTCGTCGGAATCGAAAGTCCTCTCCTGCAACCGCTGAAGGCGCTCTTCTGTCAGCGTCGCGATCTCGGTCTCGACGGTTTCGGTCCGCCTCCTCAGGACAATGCGGTTCAGGCCAGGCACATCGCCTTTGATCTGATCGACAAGTGTTGAGAAGTCTTCGTGGAGAATCAGCAGCGTCGATTCCGAATTGTTGAGGAGGTACGTCACCTCCCTGGGTGTGTAGAGGGGATTCACGGGCACGACAACGGCCCCCGCCTTGATAATGGAGAAGAAGCTCAGGAGAGTCTGCACGCTGTTCGGATGAAGAACGGCGACATGGTCACCGGGACCTACGCCGAGACACTCGAGACCGCGGGCGATCCTGTCCGTGATGGCATCAAATTCCCTGTAGGTGATCGACCCCTCTTCCCCGTGAAGAAGAATCCGGCTGCCGTAGCGGCGAACCCGGTCTTTGAGAAACCGCACGAGGTCCATCATCTTCTCCCTTGTGTTAAAGGATCGTCCGGCCGCCGTCGACGCAGATGGTCTGGCCTGTGATGTACGCGGAAGCCGCGGAGGCCAGAAAAACGACTGCCCCCATAATGTCTTCGGGGTTGCCCACCCGACCGAGGGGCGCGGACGAAACGATGGTGTTGTACATCTCCCTATCTCTCAATCTGTCTTCAACGAGAGGTGTCGAAAAATAGCCCGGGGCAACGGCGTTGACATTGATATTGAAGCGGGACCACTCCTCGGCCAGCGCCTTGGTCAACATGACGACGCCCGCCTTGGTCATGGCGTAAATCGAGTTTGGAATACCGGCCCTCACCAGAAACGCCACGCTTGAGGCAATATTGATGATCTTGCCTCCGCCTTTGGGTATCATCCGCGCGGCAGCGGCCTGGCTGCAGAAAAAGACCCCTTTCGCATTGACATCGACGATGCGGGCGAAGTCTTCGGGGGTGAGGTCCAGGGCAGGTTTATGCACATTTACCCCTGCGTTGTTGATCAGTATATCGAGTCCGCCCAGTTCCTCCTCGGCGATCGCCATCATCGCCTTGACCGCCTCGACGTCGGAGACATCGGCCGCCAGAAATGTCGACTTTCGGCCCATTTTCCTGATCTCCGAGCAGGTTTTTTCCGCGGTCTCGCTGTGGAGAGCATTCACCAGCACATCGGCACCCGCTTCCGCGAGCGCGAGGGCGATCCATTTTCCCAGCCCCTGACCGGCGCCGGTGACGACCGCTACTTTTCCTTTTAAATCGTATGTCGGGTAGGTGTACATGGCTCAGTCTATATCATAATTATGGGAAAGATGCCCACCAATTATATTGACAGACCAAGTTGCTGGACGTATAGAAATCGAAAAAGGAGGTGAAGACTGTATGACATCGACTGAAAACAAAACAACAATTACGGTAGCAATCATTGTGGGTTTTTGTTTGCTCGTCGGACTTGCCCTTGGAGGGTACTTCATTGGGAGGGGCGCTTCCCGCTTTAAATCTGATACTCGAACGGTCACCGTCAAGGGGTTGGTCGAAAAGGAGGTAAAGGCAGACCAAGCGGTCTGGATGCTGCGTATCAGGAGGGCAAGCGAGGACCTTAAAGACGCCCATTCTAAAATAAGTTCCGACCGGGAGATTGCGGTCGCCTTCCTCAAAAAACAGGGATTCAAGGATGAGGAGATCGGGCGTGAACCGACCCGTACTATCGATAAACTCGCTCGCGAGTACAGTCAAACACAGGCGGGTGAGAGGTTTCGCTATGTCGTGACGAACGCCTTGCTTGTCTCGACAAAAAACGTCGACCTGGTCACCAAGGCGGTGGGGGCAACCGAGGAACTGCTTAAATCCGGCATTGTCCTGGATGGTCAGCAGGAAGGAGGGACAGCCAATCCCCGTTACATCATCACGACGTTTAATGCGCTTAGACCTCAGCTTCTCGCTGACGCAACGAAGAACGCACGCATGACGGCTCAGCAGTTTGCCTCTGATTCCGGTGCGCAAGTCGGAAAGATTCGATCCGCAAACCAGGGGGCCATCCAGATTTTCGGCAGTGATGGTAACGATGAGTCCGCCCCCTACAGCCCGACAAGCACTCCGGGGAAAAAGATTCGAGTGGTAAGCACCTTCGAATTCGAACTGAGATGAGCGGCGCAGATGATAAACAGAGGCGGACCGGGGAGACCGGTCCACCTCTGTTTGTTAAAATATACGACAGGGTTATGCTTGTTTCCCCTGCAGGTAGTCGATCACGGGCCCCATGCCGAAGGGCATGGCATTGATCATCTCGGGCCACATCGTGGACATCAGGTTCGCAAACCCCTGCGGCGTCATCAGCGCGATCATCTCCTCTTCACTTTCCAGATGTACCACGGCAGCAGGGATGGTATTGCGGATAATCACATCCCGTTCCATTTTTTGTCAGTTTCAATTTATCTAAACTCTAATAAACTGAAACATTGTTGTTAAGGGTTTTCCCCACGTTGGTTTTGGATCTGTGACAGGACGGATCCGTCATGGTTAGCGCTTAAAATATTCCCATGTCCCCGGTTGAACAGTCAATAATGGGAAAATAATCCGCACAATGAGACCTTCCAAGGGGTCCCGGATCGGTGCGGGGAAATTTTAAATGGCCTGATATTAAGAATAGTTATCAAAAAAAACCGCGGCACTTTTTCCGACGGCACGGCTGTTGCTAAATAAGAAGGCCAGTGAATGGAAAGGAGACATCAGCGTGGCTAATATAATATGCAGTCGTTGCGGAAAAGAAAATGCGGGTAAGGGTGAGGCGTATTGTTCCGAGTGCAGTTCAGACATTGGGTCCAGGAACAGGAAGCGCCTGTTGTATTCCGGTGTGGCTGCGGTGATTTTTTTACTTTCAGGGGTGGTCTACCTGTTTGCCGAGACAAACGCGTGGGAATTTTCCTGGGATTCACTCCTGGGGCGGCCTGCGGCGCAGATTAATGGAGAGCCGATTGCCTGGTCCGAGGCAAGGGAAAGGTTCAGGATCACCAGACTGATGATGGAAAAAGAATACGGGAAAGAGCTGTTTGCCGGCGAGCGGGGGAGTGCGTACCTGAGAGATCTCGAACGCGACATTCTGGAACGGATGATAGCAGAGCGATTGGTCGCGCAGGAGGCGCGGCGGATGAATATAAAAATCGCTGACTACCAGGTTCTTCAGGAGATGCAGAACATCGGCAGGGAGATATATGGAAACTGGGAAAATTTCCAGGCCAGCCTCAGGGAAGACGGCATTTCCGAAGAATATCTGTCCGCGCATGTCCGAAATCTCCTCCTTCGTCAGGAGGTAAAAAAAACAAAGACCCCCGCCGGTGCGGACCCTGATGAATACTTCGGCGCCTGGCTGAACCAGGACCGGCGAAGCGCGAAGGTCACCTTCCATAGAAACGCCGGCCTTTCTCAGGTCTCTTCCCAAGGGCAGGGATCGTGCTGCGGTACGGGTGGGAGCGCAGGCGTAGGCGCAGGCGGATGTGGCGGCAGAGGCGGGGGCGGATGCGGCGGAAGACAGACGGCCGCTGGTCCTCTTGATCCGCGGTTGAAAAGCGAGGCGAGCGCCGCGGCGCTCGTTGCCTATCGGAAAACCAACCCTGCCGAGAAAGATGTGGCGGCGCAGGTGACCGATTACGGGTGCCATCTCCAGGTGGATATCGAAAAGGGCGGAAGAGTGGTCCGATCCTATAGCTACCAGGACGGCAACATAATTGATAATTAGTTAGGGAGTTTGGGGAGTTGGGGACAGATTTAAAACCTGTCCCCAACTCCCCCCAACACATCACATCCATCATGTCAAAGGAGTTATTATGACGGAACAAAAGATCAAGCCCAGGATATGTTCGCGGCGGGCGATGTCGTTTGTCGCAGGCGTCCTGGCGCTTTCGGGTATGCTCGTTTCCTTGTCGGCGACCCAGGGGGCCGCTGCGGCCAAACCGGCCGCGGAGGTCATTTACCCTGTGAAGACTTTCCAGAACGGGGATGCGCGGTATTACAGCCACCCCGCAGGCAACGGTGTAACCATCAAGTACTTTGTCCTCAAGAGCTCCGATGGCGTGATACGGGCGGCTTTTGACGCCTGCGATGTCTGCTGGCGCGAAGGGAAAGGCTACGCCCAAAAGGGAGATTACATGATCTGCCGCAACTGCGGGCGGCGCTTTGCCTCGGTGCGGATCAACGATGTGCAGGGGGGATGCAATCCGGCCCCGCTCACCCGGACAATCAAAGAAGACAAAGTCGTCCTCCAGGTGAAAGACATTCTGGAAGGGGGAAAATACTTTGATTTCGGAAAGGGAGGCGGAAGATGAACCTGGGGGATATCGCCCTGCGGAACCTGAAGCGGCGCAAGTCCAAAGCGGCTTTCGTCCTCATCGGCCTGACGATCGGCGTCTCGGCGGTGGTGGTTTTCATCAGCCTGGTGGAAGCCCTCACCCAGAACATCAACAGCAAGTTGGAGGAGTACGGGGCCAACATTTTGATCGTTCCCAAGACGGAAAACCTCTCCATGAGCTATGGCGGGCTTTCCCTAGGCGGGGTGCTCTTCGATATGAAGGAGATACACGAGGAGGAACTGGCGAAGATCCGGGAGATCGAAAACGCCCAGAACGTGGCCGCGGTAGGTCCGATGCTCCTGGGGGCCGTCGAGATGGGGAGCCGCAAGGCGCTCCTGGCAGGGATGGATTTCAAGGTCATCTACCAGCTCCGGCCCTGGTGGAAGATCCAGGGGAACCTTCCGGACCAGGAGCGGGAGGGGGTCCTGGCCGGGGCTGAAGCCGCACGGGTCTTGGGGCTTGGCTTGGGGAAGACAGTGGCCATGAACGGACGGAACCTTGTGGTTTCGGGGATCCTCGATGCGACAGGCTCCCAGGATGACCAGATCCTCTTCACCCACCTGGCGACCGCGCAATCCATCCTGAACAAGGAAGGGCGGATTTCGCTGGCCGAAGTGGCCGCCTTGTGCGCCGGCTGCCCTATCGAGGAGATGGTGAGGCAGATCTCCGAAATCCTTCCCGGGGCCAACGTGATGGCGATCAAGCAGGTGGTGGAGGGTCGGATGGAGACGCTGAACCATTTTCGCAAGGCAGCCTACGGCCTTTCGGCGATCGTGGCCCTGGTGGGCGCGCTGGTCGTGCTGGTCACCATGATGGGAAGCGTGCGGGAGAGGACCGCCGAGATCGGCATCTTCCGGGCCATCGGCTTCAGGAGCAGCCATATCATGAAGATCATTCTGCTGGAGGCGGGGATCGTTTCGGTTCTGGCCGGTGTGCTTGGCTATCTCATCGGCATAGGGGCGACGAAGATCGCCCTCCTTTTCTTTGCCGCCGAAGGCGCCCATGCCGGTCACGGCATCTCCGTTCCCTTCGACCCCTGGCTTGCGGGGGCGGCATTGGTCCTCGCCATCGTTCTCGGCCTTGCGGCGAGTTTCTATCCGGCGCGCGTGGCTGCGCGCCTTGACCCCTGCGACGCGCTTCGGGCCCTTTAGGAGAAGATCATGAGCTACATTCAGGTCGACAACTTGACAAAACAATACGGTGATGGAGAGGCGGCGGTCCTGGCCGTTCGCGGCATCAATTTCGGCATTGCATCCGGAGAATTAATCGCGATCATGGGCGAATCGGGGTCGGGAAAGTCAACGCTTCTGACCGTTATGGGGGCGCTCAACAGCCCCGCCGATGGAAAGTACTGGGTGGACAAGATCGACGTCTATGCCCTCGGCCAGGAAGAAAGGGCCGACTTCCGCAGGAACACTCTGGGTTTTGTCTTCCAGAGTTTCCATCTGATCCCCTATCTCACCGTGCGGGAAAACGTCATGCTCCCGCTGACCCCTGTAAAAATCAAGGAAAAGGAAAAGCGGGCCATGGCTGAAAGGGCCCTCGGCAGGGTGGGGCTGGCCGCGAAGGGCGATAGACTCCCCAGCCAGATCTCCGGCGGGGAGCAGGAACGGGTGGCTATTGCCCGGGCGCTGGTGAACAAGCCGCCCATCCTCCTGGCCGATGAACCCACCGGGAACCTGGATACGAAGACCACCCGGGAGGTGATGGATCTCCTGAAGGAACTCAATTCCGACGGCATGACCATCATCATGGTCACGCATAATCACGAGTGCGCCAAGTATGCCGGGAGGATTCTGCGGCTCTCGGACGGACTTCTGATGGCGGCATAAATCCGGCACTGCGGCGCAGGTTTCCCCAGGCATTTAATGGTTTTTTATCCACAAATCGTCAAGCCCACTGTCAACAAAATGAAATATGTGATACCCTGAAACCATATAGGGAACCTCACCATCTCCTGCAAGGTAAAGGTTCTTGATTTCCTTTCCCCAGGGAGATGGGGCAAAGTGCCAAAAACGGAGGGTGACGCAAATGAAAAGACTATATTTTGTAAATGGTTTCGTACTCCTCTCCCTGCTTGCGGGGTGTGCCGCCCGGGACTCCCTGCTCGTACCGGAGAGGACCCAGGGGAATGCCACACCTGTCATTGTTCAGGTTTACGCGGCGCCGGAAATCCGTCCGGGCGATACCTGGAAGGTCTATCTAATCGCCCACGATCCCGATGGGGATATGAGAAATATCCATGCGTCGATCCGGCAACCGGGGATGGCTTCCCACCCGGGGGCCTTCCTGCGTATAGCCGAGGCAAACCGTGAGCGGCTCGCCGGTTATGTGTATCTCAACACCCTGGGGATACAGGGGTTAAATTTTACGACCCTGACCCTGAGCATCGAGATTGAGGATCGAGCCGGTTATTTCAGCCCACCAGCCGTCTTTCCCTTGTCCTTCAATTCCGGCGCCCGGCAGCAACCCCCCCCGCCGCCGGGACTTTTTCCGGAAAAAGACCTGGGCCCGATCATGATCATCCTGAAGGCCCTCCCCGATGGCGGCGATCCGAACAGCGGCGAATACGAGGATTAGGGAAAAAGGGCGGACCCCATGAAAAAACCCCCGGGATTTCTCCCGGGGGTCATTTTTGCAGTTCAGTTATACCTTTATGAACTTAGAAGGATAACTGCAACCCGGTGTTGATGGCGTAGCTATTATCCGCCTTCTTTGCGGCGTTGTCATAGATATCGCCCGGGATGAAATAACCCAGGCCCACATTGAAGGTCATGTTGGGGTAAAGCCGGAACTTGGTGATTATGTTCAGCTCATGACCCACAAACTCCTTGTCCTGATCCTGGCGGCCGACGGAATTGACTTTTTTGCCGGCGCCGGGCGTACCGGACGAGGTATCGCCAATGTAGAGGTAGTTGAAGCTCAGGTTGGTCGCCTTCGTAACGTTCAGGTTCGCATTGAGCCGCCCGTAATAAAGACCCGCAAAGTCACCCTGGATGTTGTGCTGGTTTCCGAACTCGCCGAAGTTCATGAAGAAGATAACGGTGCGGCCGAGGCCAAAATTCGCGTGGCATTCCGAACCGAACGGACGGGTGTACATGTTGATCTTGCTGGCGTCATCGGCCTTGTTTCCGGAGGCATAGAATAATTCACCGGCCAGGGCCAGGGCGGGAGTCAGTCTCATCGTAGCCAGCAACTCGACTGCATAGGCTGAATAGTCCGCCTTCGTGGTGGCCGTCAAATCCTTGGTGCCGCCGACATACACGAACTGCCCGCTGAGGGCCAGGGCACCCGGCCGGAAGGCGCCGCCTACGCCGAGCCACCAGGGATTATCCTTCATGGTTGTGCGCAGGTCGTTTTTGTAGAGGAAATAGGCATCGACGTTGAAGGCCTTCTGGGCGAGAGCATAGGTCAAGCCGTAGGTGTCATTGATCTGGTTGGTAGTCCGGCTCGTTTCATTCTCCCGCCACCACAGCGCTCCGATGGTCTGGGGACCCAGGGGGGCGATGACCCGGACGCCCGGGATATCCCGGCCCTGGACCAACCGACCGCCGATGCCGAAAGGCTGGAGACCGGCGATGACCTTGAGGGGGGTGTTCGGGATCATGAAATCCACATAGGCATGCTTGATCTCAAGCTGTACCTGGTCGGTGCCGGCCACGCCCATCCGGCCGCTGTTATTGGAATTCATAGGAGCATAGGGATCTTCACCCCAGTTCGTGCTGTCCATCTCGAAGCCGACGACGCCGCGGGCAAACTTGGCATCACCCCATTCGAGGAAGAAATTCGCGCGCTGGGAAACCCCTCTCCTGGTCAAATCGGTGCTTGCTGCGGACGCACCATAATTATTGTTAAAATCATACCTGTCTTCCCAAACCGTCCAGGTCTGGAACTGGGCCGTGGTTTTGAAGGCCTTGGTCCAATCGGTCGCGGCAGGGGCCTGGGCAACAGACGTGGAAGCCATGATCGCAACGAGCGCCAATGCTCCCACCAATGTAAATAATTTTTTCATCCTTCTCCTCCTCCTGAGTTGATAGAAATCCTAAAGTTAGTACATTTCGTGACGCTCTATCCGCAAAATATTATTTCCCTCTGCCCCTCGTCACCCCCTCTCTATTCTGCATTTTTACCTCTGGGCGTAACACACTTGGTGTTTCTATACTAAGGCTGGCCGGAATTGTCAATATAAAAATGCTACGGCAGCCCCTCGACCCGGTTCACCATCAAAACGCTGACGTTTTCTCCGGAGAAAAAACCCACTCTGGGAAGATTTACGGCCAGGATCAGTTCCTTTCCCTGCTCCCCATCCACATCACCGTACTGGAAATCCGCCAGATAGCCGGGGATTTCCTTTGATTTCCAGTTGGCCATGAGCATGGCCCCGGTCCAGGTTAAAACCTGCACTTCTCCCTTCTGGTAGGTCGTGCCTCGTTTCAAAAACTGGCCCGTCGCCGAGATGTTTCTGATCAATAGGATTTCGTTCCCCCGAGGAATCAGCCGGACGTTAATGTAGGCCCGGTCATCGACATCCATAAAGGAGGTTCCGGGACCGACCACCAGCGGTTTTGTCTGAAAGAAGTTGGCGGAACCGTAATCGTCGGCGCTCTTTACCATCACCTTGCCCTTCTCATCCACCAGTTTAAGACTGAAATCGTCGTCGATGAAAAGGTAATCCCTCTTGCCCTCCCGGAAAAAGGGGGCGAAACCGTAGATATTGATCCCCTTGGGAATCTCGGCCTTGCGCAGGTCCTTGTATTTTCGGCCATCCCATCCCAGCTCGTAAACGGGTCCCTCGAACCCCTTTTGATGTCCTTTCGCCTGACCCAGCAAGAGGGCCCCCTTTTCTCCCCATTCCACCACGCGCAGATACCAGTCCAATCCCGTGGCCACCTTGCGGAAGGCCTTGTCCTTGAAGGCCACTGAGAAAGAGGCCAGGCGGTCCCCCTCGAGGGCGGTCACGAATATTTCCGCCTTCCCGTCCCGATCGATATCCCCCATATCCACGGCCAGATAGGTATCCAGCTTCCCGCCTTCGAACTTCCCCAGGAGCTTGAACTCCTTGTTTTCCCAGCGATAGATCCAGAGGGTCTTTTCATCGATGAGGGCAACCTCGTTCCGGCCGTCGCCGTCCAGATCGCCTATCGCCATTCCCTTGATTTTGAAGGGGAATGGCTGGCTCTGCCAGAACTCGCCGCCCGCCACCAGCCTTTTTGCGTCCGGCGACGGGATGCCGGCGGGAAGGGTCGGGATGCCCGCAGTTGACGGGAGGCTCTCCCGGGGTCTTTCGAGAGAAAGGGCGGAGGGCGAAGGTCCCGAAATGCCCTCGTTGATTTTCCGGGCCATTTCCTCCACCCGGACAAATATCTCCTCGAGCTTTTTGCCCTGGAGGAAAAGGGAGGATCCCGGTCTTTCGCCCTTCACATCTTTGATCTTCAGGATCAGGACCGCGCTCTCCGCCACCTTTGTCAAGCTGCCGAAGACCACGAAATCGGCGCCGTTCATGACACCCACCTTTTTCGCGTTCTCCAGATCCAGCTCCCCTTTTAACTGGGCGATGGACTTTTTCACGAGGCCCTTTTCCAGGACTGTGACTTTTCCTTCCGCGGCCACCCGGGAAGAAAGAACCTCCAGCAGGCCTTCCTGGAAATACCCCAGGTTTTCCGGGCTGTGAATCGTCACCGGGAGGATGGCCACCTTGGGCGGCGTTCCTTTTAAGGAAGCTTGACGCGCCGCCGAGGTCTGGGCCAAAGCGGGGGAAACGACCGCAATCAGGCCTGAAACAAACAGCAATGCCAGCAATTTCACAAATACTTTACGACTCCCGGCCTGAGGGGAGCATGAATCGAACCGAGGAGATACCGGAGAAACAAACTTACTGAAACCCAAGACGACCTCTCTTTCCCGTTACAGCAGCGAAATGTGATGCCGCTGCATATCTTCACCGGCCTTAATTGTCAAGGCCCATATAAGGGTCCCTAAGAGACAGCAAGTCTTGTACCTCTTTTATCAGTTCCTTCAAGATAGGGAATTAAATTGAGCTAAGCTTTTATTATCCATGCTATTTTTTCTTTGGCGTGATCATGCCCGCCTGATTTTGTCCGCTGGTCTGGTGCTCTTTTGTGGCGTTAGCGACACAGGGAATGATGGCTGTGCCGTTTACAACACACCCCAATTGAATTGATAAGCACTTCCTTTTTCGTGGTGGGAGCATATGGGGGCTATTTTAAATTGTCAAGGGATTTGGAGGCATGATCTGTCTGTGACGGTGAATCGCTGATTCACCCGTCCCGGGAAAATCTAAATCCCTATGCTTTTCTCGAATGATGGCTATAATTTTTTTCCATTCCATGGCTGCGCCTCCTTCCTGATTCCCATTGTTCACCTGTGAAGGTTCATATGTTTTTTCTTCTTTGGATGGATGGTCGTGCATCATGGTCCTCCTTTTACAGGGCCACAGTTTTTTATGAAAGGCGGCGCATAAGAGATTTCATCAGATCCGGTTCGCTGGTGCGGTACTTAAACAGTTTTCGCCCGTCGACCAAAAGAACCGGAATCTCCTCCTTGTAACGATCATGGAGATCGGCGTGGTCTTCGATATTGATCTTCTCCCAGGGAAGGGAAAGGCGGGCGCAAACCTTTTCGACGACGCTTTCCGCGACCTCGCACAGATGACAGTCAGGCTTTCCCATCAATATTATTTTCAAGGAATTTCCCGGCATTATTGTGCCTTGTCCGTTTTTGCGGTGATCATTTTCACCATCTGCATGAACCCGAGATGTTCGATCTTCTCAATATGCAACCCCGCTTTTCCGACATTCTCCACTGTACGCCGGTTGATATTCGGGCCGATAAAGTGCAGGAAAAAGGGGTTCATGATATCCATGATGAACCCGATAACCGGTTTGTCGATCCGGACATGCTCCAGTAAAAGAATCTCGCCGCCGGGCCTTACGACGCGTCCTTATTCCTTCAACCCCAAGACAGGGTTGGGCACAGAGCAGAACACGAAAGTCGCGATGGCCGTGTCAAAAGAATTTTCGGGAAACGGAAGCGACTGAACATCACCCTCCATAAGATGGATGGGGAAACCAAGCTTTTCGCCGCGTAATTGTGCATGAATCAGCATCCTGTCTGCGATATCGAGACCCGTCACATCAACGCCCTCTGGATAGTAAGAAAAGTTTTTTCCCGTGCCGACCCCAACCTCGAGAACCTTTCCTTTGGCGCGTGCAAGCAGTCTTTTGCGCCAGCGACTGAAGGTCCGCTCGGAGATGAATTCCATCACATCATAGTACGGGGCAATCCGATTGTAGCGAGTCTTTGTTTGCGCCGTCAGTCTGCTGTCTATCTGATGATCCATGTCTTCTTTCCATGTTCATGACCCTGTCGGCAAGAATGGACTTGAAAGCCACCAGGGTCTATCCTTCAAGGTCTTTTTTCATTTTGTCATCAAAAGAGATAATCCAAGATATTTTTTCATCTTCGGAACCTCCTCATCTTATGGCATCGAATGCCTTCTTCAATTTTTTTCTTATACTATCATATAAAAAACAGGATGTCGCGTGCTAAACACCATCCTGCAAGGTTGAAATATATAATATATAGTGCTATAGTACATAGTGTGAGGGGTTGATGTGCGACTCTTCAAAAAAAGTGGTTCATGCGTTACGAGCGGCAGGAACGGCTTGGGATCATAGAATATGCAATTAAAGAGGGGATTCTGAGGGAGGTAAACTATGACGACAGAAAAAAATAAACCTGGCCGACTTACACAAGCGCTACTTGAAACGGCCAAAGACATGAAGGACGCCGGCCTTTTGGGTAAAGCGTCTTACGAAAAAATTACCATGCGTCACCTCAGCTTGAAGGATAAAAACAAGCTTGTTGAACCGCTGACAGGTAAAGACATTCGCATGATACGCGAACAAGCGCACTTGAGCCAAGCGGTTTTTGCCCGCTATCTCAACGTAACGGTAGGGTACGTTTCACAATTGGAGCGTGGCTCAAAGCGTCCGATGGGCGCGGCGCTCGCGCTGCTGAATGTGATCCACCGCAAAGGGATTGAGGCTATTCTTTAGACAAAACAGGTAACTGCAAGATTCCCGCCCAGAAACGTCGCGGGAATGACAGGATCGTCTATATCGCCGATTCGGGCGGCGTCAACCTGCCGCTGCAGGTTACAATGAGGAAGGCCACCCCTTCTACACCTGTAAATTATCAGATTATTTGACCATGTATTGTCTGATTAAATGGAACGGCAAACCTGCCTCCTCAGGCGAGGAGAATTTCATTCGATGATTTTGTCGTAATCGGCGTGGCTGCCTATCCAGAACCACAACAGGCCATCAAGGATCTCAACGGCCAGCGCCCGATAATGCATCCCTATACGGACTGATCTGTCTTGAACTCCCTCGACCGCCAGATCATATAGATAGCCGGATAGATCACGAGTTCGAGGATCGTGGAAGTGATGACGCCGCCGACCATCGGCGCGGCGATCCGCTTCATCACGTCGGCGCCGGCGCCGTGGCTGAACATGATGGGGATCAGGCCGGCCAGGATGACGCTGACCGTCATGATCTTGGGGCGTATCCTCTTGACCGCGCCGTACATGATGGATTCCCGGAGATCCTGCAGGCTGTTTAATTTTCCTTCCTTCCGCCATTTCTCGTAGGCGATGTCGAGGTAGAGGAGCATGACGACACCCGTTTCCGCATCCAGCCCAGCGAGGGCGATGATGCCCACCCAGACGGCGATGCTCATGTTGTAATCGAGAAGGTAGAGCAGCCAGAAGGACCCCACCAGCGAAAACGGCACAGCCAACAGAACGATAAAGGTCTTGGTGATGCTCTTGGTGTTGAGAAAGATGAGCACGAAGATAACCAGAGCCGTAAGCGGCAGCACTATTTTCAGCCGTTCGTGCGTTTTCATCAGGTACTCGTATTCGCCGCTCCATTCCAGGCGGTAGCCGTCGGGTATTTTCAGGGAGGCCACCCTTTTCTTGGCATCGTCCACGTATCCGCCCACGTCCCGGCCGGTAAAATCGATATAGACATACAGGGAAAGGAGACCCTCCTCGCTCTTGATGGCCGTCGGGCCTTTGGTGATAGTGATGTCCGCCAGTTGCCCCATCGGCGTCTGGGCGAGGGAGCGGGCGCCGCCGGCGGAGGGTCCGCCCATCCCCATGCCGCCGCCGGAAGACGCGCCGATCTTTACCGGCACCAGCACCCTTTTGAGTTTTTCCACATCATTTCTCAGCTCCCGCGCATACCTCACATTGACGGGATAACGCTGCCTGCCCTCCACGGTGGTGGTCAGGTTCATCCCGCCTACTGCCGTCTGGACAATCTCTTGAACATCATCCACGGAGAGCCCGTAACGGGCTATTTCTTTACGGTTGATATTGAAATCGAGAAAATAGCCGGTCGTGACCCGTTCGGCATACGCGCTTCGCGTGCCGGGGACATCCTTCACCGCATTTTCTATCTCCTTCCCGATCCGCTCTAACTCTTCAAGATTGGCCCCTAACACCTTGATCCCCACCGGCGTCCGGATGCCCGTGGAGAGCATGTCCGTCCGCGCCTTGATGGGCATGGTGAAGGAGTTGGCCACCCCCGGTATGGAGAGGGCGTCGTTCATCTCGTTTTTCAGGGTCTCCACGGTCATGCCCGGCCGCCACTGGGCTTCCGGTTTCAGAGTGATGACCGTCTCGAACATCTCGAGAGGCGCCGGATCGGTCGCCGTTTCCGCCCGCCCGGCCTTGCCGAACACCTGGGCGACTTCCGGGAACTTCTTCAACAATCTGTCTTGCAGTTGCAGCAGCTTCGAGACCTCCGTGATCCCCGCCGCGGGCACCGTTACGGGCATGTAGAAAAGCGTCCCTTCATAAAGCGGCGGCATGAATTCCGACCCAAGTTTCATGAAGGGATAGACCGTCAGGGCCATGATGATCACGGCGAGAACGATAACCGTCTTCCGGAAGCGCAGCGAAAAGGTCGCCACCGGCTCGTAGAGCCTGCGCAGGACGATGCTGATCGGGTTTTTGTCCTCATGTCTGATTTTGCCCCGGACAAAAAGCGTCATCAGGACCGGGGTCAGTGTGATCGCCAGAAAGGAGGAAAAGAGCATGGCGAAGGTCTTCGTGAAGGCCAGGGGCTTGAAGAGCCTTCCCGCCTGCGCCTCCAGTGTGAAAACAGGCAAAAACCCCACGCTGATGACGAGAAGCGCGAAGAAAAGCGAAGGACCGACCTCCTTGGCGGCTTCGATAATGACATCCGTCCGGCTTCCCGGCCTTCCCGCCTCCTCCCAGTATTCCAGTTTCTTGTGGGCGTTTTCCACCATGATGATCGAGGCGTCCACCATGGCGCCGATGGCGATGGCGATGCCGCTCAAACTCATGATGTTTGACGTGAGCCCAAGATAAAACATGCAGATGAAGGAGATGAGGATTGCAAGGGGCAGCGTGAGAATGACGACAAGGGCGCTGGGCAGATGGAAGAGAAAGACGATGCAGACTACGCTGACCGCGATCGACAGCTTGATGATCTCTTCCTTCAAGGTGTCGATGGAGCGCTCGATGAGATCGGAGCGGTCATAGGTGGTGACGATCTCCACCCCCTTGGGCAGGCTGGGGACGATATCTTTTTTGATCCTCTCTTTGACCCTTTCGATCACGTTGAGGACGTTTTCTCCAAATCTCACCACGACAATGCCGGCTGCCACTTCGCCCTGGCCGTCGAGTTCCGCCAGCCCCCGTCGGATCTCCGGTCCGAGCTTGATGTCCGCCACATCCTTAAGAAGGACCGGCGTCCCCCGGCCATCCGCGCTGACCGCGATCTCGGCCAGATCCTTCAGGCCTTTAATATAGCCGCGTCCCCGGATCATGTATTCGATCCCGGAAAACTCCAGGACCCGGCCTTCCACGTCGCGGTTGCTCTTCTTTACGGCCTCCATCACCGCCATGAGCGGGATGTTGTAGGCCAGAAGCCGGTTGGGATCGATCGTGATCTGGTATTGCTTGACGAATCCGCCGAGGCTTGCCACCTGCGATACGCCGGGCACGCTTTCGATGGCCAGCTTTACGTTATAGTCCTGAATGGTGCGGAGCTCCGCCAGATCGTGCCTTCCCGTCTTATCGACCACCGCATAGGAAAAGCCCCAGCCGACCGCCGTGGCATCGGGCCCCAAAACGGGATTGACATCGGCGGGGATCTTCGCCTTCACCGCCTGCAGGTATTCCAGGACCCGGCTTCTGGCCCAGTAGATGTCCGTGCCTTCATCAAAAATGACATAGATGAATGAGCTTCCGAGAAAGGAAAAGCCCCGGACGAACTGGACTTTCGGCGCCGCAAGCAGTGTGGATGTGATGGGGTAGGTGATCTGGTCTTCCACCAGGTCGGGGCTCCTGCCCTGCCATTCCGTATAGATGATGACCTGCGTGTCGCTCAGGTCGGGAATGGCGTCCAGGGGCGTTTTCGTCAATGCCCAGTATCCCCAGAGGGCCAGAGAGACCACCAGAAGAAAGATGATGAACCGGTTGCGCGCGCTGTAATCGATTATTTTTGCAATCATGTCCTGTTCACTTCTTTCTTTTTAACGCGGTTACGC
>Ga0209835_1000566_pt1 | contig 23827 bp, 20 predicted proteins | sample LakKivwa52mmetaG_FD_184138 | JGI IMG/M metagenome (GOLD analysis project Ga0209835, IMG submission 184138) | Anoxic lake water microbial communities from Lake Kivu, Rwanda to study Microbial Dark Matter (Phase II) - Lake Kivu water 52m metaG... | ecosystem: Environmental > Aquatic > Freshwater >...
TTTAAGGTGCCGTTTGATAACAATCAGGCTGAAAGGGATATTCGCATGATGAAGGTCAAGCATAAGATCTCTGGATGCTTCCGCTCCCTTCGTGGCGCTGAGGTTTTTTGCCAGATCCGTGGTTACATTTCTACGGCTCGTAAAAATGGGCAACTCGTTCTGGATGTTTTGCGCCTGGCTTTTGCCGGTACTCCTTACCTTCCTGAATTTGTCGCTACTTCAGCCTGAGTAGTTACGTGAAATCAGGAACAATCGCAAAAGTGACAAACATCCTAGTGATTTCATTATGCACCGTCCTTCAAAAAAGCGGTCAAAGACCTTTATAATCCAATTCACGCCGCTTGTAGTTTACAAGTTTCTTTTATTTATGAGCCCAATGGCAAGCGCAACAACACCTTCCAAGGAGGCGCACATGTCTGGTTCGAACGAACTTTCCCGCCGAGATTTCATCAAAGTGACGACGGGAATCGTAGGAGGATTGATCGGTGCAATGATCGGTCTTCCCTCTGTGTACTATTTGATAGACCCCGCACTGCGGGAGGGCGGCAAGGATGCCTGGATTCCCATCGGAAAATTCGATGACATGCAGGTTGGCGTTCCCTACCCCTTCTCCTTCACCCGCGTACAGGTCAACGGTTGGGAACGCACCGCCAGCAGTTTCGGCGGATACGCCGTCCGCAAATCCGATGATGAATTGCTCATCCTCAACAGCAAATGCACGCATCTCTCCTGTACTGTCAACTGGTCGGCTGAAGCGGGAGCATTTCTCTGCCCCTGCCACGACGCTTCCTTCAGCATCGAAGGCGGCGTACTACATGGACCTCCCCCCCGCGACCTCGATGTGTACGAAGAACACCGTCTCACTGAAGACGGCATCGTTGAGATCTTCTTCAAGGGAGCCTAACCATGTGGAAAACCGTTTACGCCTGGCTCGATGAACGCATCGGCTTCGACAGCCTCTACACCAACCTGCTCGACCGCCCCGAACCCAAAACAACCTGGTGGAACACGCTCGGCTCAGCCAGCATGTTCCTTTTTATTTTGCAGGGGCTCACGGGCATCTTCCTCACCGTCTATTACACCCCCTCACCTGACCATGCCTACGACTCCATCACCTACATCATGGAAGGTGTGGCGTTCGGCTGGCTAATCCGCGGCATTCACCACTGGGGTGCCACCCTGATGGTATTGGTGGTCTTCATCCACATGCTGAGAGTATTCTTCACCGCCTCGTTCAAATTCCCCCGCGAATTGACATGGCTGATCGGCATCGGCTTATTCCTCGCCACGCTCGGCATGGGCTTCACAGGCTACCTGCTTCCGTGGAATCAAAAAGCCTACTGGGCAACCACCGTCGGCACGCAAATTGCGGGCACAGTGCCCTTCCTTGGCGAGTTCATCCTCAAAGCCCTGCGCGGCGGACCTGAACTCAGCGCCCTCACGCTCCAGCGCTTCTTCGCCGCCCATATTTGGATCATCCCCGCCGTGCTCGCCGCTCTGATGGGTTTACATCTTTACCTCGTCATCAAACACGGCGAATCGCACTTCCCAACCAAGGAAGATTAACGATGAACGACGAAACCAAAAAACAGATCAACGAACGCTACGAACGCGAACTGGGCAAAGGTGAGCGTTTCTGGCCCGATACCCTCTTCAAAGACCTCATCATGTCGCTGGGCATCTTTGTCCTGCTCATCCTGATCGCCACGTTCGTCGGCATCCCCGCCGAAGCCAAAGCCGACCCCAGCGACACCTCCTACCTGCCGCGCCCGGAATGGTATTTCCTCTTCCTCTTCAAATTCCTCGCACTCTATGGGCAGCTGCCGCTCATCGGCAAAATCGAATGGCTCGCCACCGTGGTCATCCCCACCATTGCCCTTGGCGCACTCACCCTCGTTCCCTTCATCGAAAAAAGCCCGCACCGTCATTACAGCAAACGCATGCTGCCCATCTCCATCATGATCATCATGGTCACCGGCATCGTGCTTATGACCATCACCTCCGAAGTGCCGACTGTTTCTGAAGACGGATCAGAGGTACTTGGCATATTGCAAACCATTGCAGGGATATTCATCCCGGTGGTTGCGTATATTCTGTTCTTCGTTTTCAAGAATAACACCCGCCTCATGCTCTGGACGACAAGCCTGGCTGCTGTTTCGATGATCCTTCTCTCAGGGACGGTTTTGGCACTCGCCCCTGAAAAACATGGCGAAGAAGTTGAAGTTGCAACCACCCTGGTTGACCAGATCGTCGCCGGGCAAGACCTATACTCCATCCACTGCACCGAATGTCACGGCGACGACGGGTCCACAGGCATCATCGCAGGAGTCGAAGGGCTCGAAGGCGAAAAGATCACACCCATCAACAGCCGTGACGTGCTGTACACCATCACCGACGCTTCGATGTACGAAGTCATCGCCTATGGACGCCCCAATTCGGGCATGCCCCCATATGGAAAAACCTACGGCGGCGAACTTTCCAAGAGCGAGATCGACTACATTGTGATCTTAATGCGCTATTCATGGGACGACCGTTTTGAAGCGCCTGTGATCCCCGAACTCTTCCCGCCGCTGGCGGACGGCGAAGTACCCTCGTACGATGTTCATATTGAACCCATCGTCAAACGCTACTGCATCTCCTGCCACCGTCCCGGCAAGGATAACAACAACTACCTGATGACCACCTACGAGGAAATTCTCACCACCGGCGACCATGCAGAGTTCAATATCATCGCCGGCGACGAGAACAGCTACTTCCTGCAAACCATTCAGGGAACTCCGATCCTTGATGAAAACGGACAGGAAATCATTGGCATTATGCCTCCCGGCAAACTGCTCAAACCCAATGTAGTGGATGTATTCCTGCGTTGGATCATGAATGGCATGCCGAAGACCGCAGCCGAAGCAGGCGTGTTGTTCCAAACACCAACACCTGCACCATAATTTATGACTTGTAAAAAGTAAGAAGGAAAAAGTCGGGATGTGATGTCCCGACTTTTTTATTTGGCTTGGAATAAACAGGTACAATAACCAAAAAATTCAGATTGGAGTCAACCATGAAAACAGCAAGCGGACTTGAATACATCGAAGTGGAAGCAGGCAGCGGCACCCAGGCTGAGGCAGGGAAAACTGTTAGTGTGCATTACACAGGCAAATTCCAGGATGGACGCGTGTTCGATAGTTCCATCCCGCGCGGCGAACCGATCACCTTCAAATTGGGAGCGGGCAACGTCATTAAAGGCTGGGACGAAGGCATCGCGCTGATGAAGGTTGGCGGCAAGGCACAGCTCATCATCCCGCCCGCCCTTGCCTATGGTGAACGCGGCGCAGGCGGAGTCATTCCGCCCAACGCCACACTCGTGTTCGATGTGGAATTGGTTTCAGTGGGATAAAAAAAGAGGTCGGGACTGAAAAATCCCGACCTCTTTTTTTACTGATTTTCGAAATTATCCCATGTGATTGATGACGGCGTCACCAAATTCGGAGCACTTGATCTCCTTCGCATCGTCCATGAGACGGGCGAAATCGTAGGTGACAGTCTTGGCGTTGATCGCGCCTTCCATGCCTTTGACGATCAGGTCTGCGGCTTCGGTCCAGCCCATGTAGCGCAGCATCATCTCACCCGAGAGGATGACCGAACCGGGGTTGACCTTGTCCAGATCAGCGTACTTCGGCGCGGTGCCGTGAGTCGCTTCGAAGATGGCGTGACCGGTCTCGTAGTTGATGTTCGCACCTGGGGCAATGCCGATACCGCCAACCTGCGCGGCGAGCGCATCGGAAAGATAATCGCCGTTCAGGTTCATGGTGGCGATGACATCATAATCACGCGGGCGGATAATGGTGAACTGTAAGGAAACATCCGCGATGGAGTCCTTGATGAGCAGCATCTTCTTCCACTTGCCGTCGCCGTGGGTATCCCACAACTTCAGCGCTTCTTCCACTTCCTGTTTGATGTCGTTCTGCTGGGCGGGGCTCATCATGTCGAAGCCAGGATCGATCATCTTGGCATTGTCTTCCACGCTCAAGTCTTTGTTGGCTTCTTTGTTGCCGAGAATCCATGTCTCGCGCTCGGTGACGATCTGTCCGCGGAATTCGCGCTTGGCGAGGGCATAGCCCCAATCCTTGAACGCGCCTTCGGTGAACTTCATGATATTGCCCTTGTGGACAAAGTTCACACTTCTGCGCTTGTTATCCAACGACCATTGAATCGCAGCGCGGATCAAGCGGTCGGTGCCTTCTTCGGAAACAGGCTTCAAACCAATGCCCGCCGTATCAGGGAAGCGCATCTTCGCATATTCCTTGGGGAAGGCTTCCTTGAAAATTTCCTTGAACTTCTTGTTATCTTCGGTTCCGTGAGCGAATTCAATACCCGTGTAAATATCCTCGGTATTCTCGCGGAAGATGACCATGTCTACATATTCGGGGTGGCGCACCGGTGAAGGCACACCCTTATACCAACGCACCGGGCGCTGGCAGACGTACAGGTCGAGCAGTTTGCGCAGTGCCACATTCAACGAGCGAATGCCGCCGCCGATCGGTGTGGTCAGCGGACCTTTGATACCGACCAAAAATTCCTTGAATGCCTCGGTGGTTTCATCCGGCAGCCAGGTCTGCCACAACTTGAACGGCTTTTCCCCCGCATACACTTCCATCCAATGGATCTTGCGCTTGCCACCGTATGCCTTTTCCACTGCGGCATCGAGCACGCGCACCGAAGCGCGCCAAATATCGCGCCCCGTCCCATCACCTTCTACGAATGGGATGATCGGATTATTGGGAACATTCAACTTCCCATTTTGAATTGAAATCTTCGCCCCGTCTTTTGGGACAGTTACATTAACGTATGCCATCTTTGACCTCTCTTAACCTTTGGAAATATGCGTCGGATTATAACATCCGTGATATTTGGGACAAAGTGACAATGCTCTTAAACTCGCATCCTACCCACAAATCCCCATTCCCTATATACTTCCGCCATGCTAAAACTCCCCGGATTGATCGACCCTCATGTCCATGTGCGCGAACCTGGCGCAACACATAAAGAGGATTGGGATACCGTCACCCAAGCTGCGCTGGCTGGCGGTATAACCACCCTGCTCGCCATGCCAAATACCCAGCCGCCGATCTTCGATGAAGCGACTCTCAATATTTCTTTGGACGCCGCGAAAGCCAAAGCCCGCTGTGACTATGGTCAATACCTCGGCGCGGGACCTGCCAATGCGGATATCGTCGCTTCGCTCGCCCCCAAAGCTGCCGGGCTAAAGATGTACCTTGACTCTACTTTTGGGGAGCTGCGCCTCGATGACATGACGCTCTGGACGCCACACTTTCAGCAATTCCCAAAATCCGCGCCGATGGTGATGCACTCCGAAAGCCGCACGATGGCGGCGGCGATTTTATTCTCAGTGATCTATGACCATCCCATTCACATTGCGCATGTTTCGTTAAAAGAAGAAATCCTGCTCATCAAAGCAGCAAAAGAAAAAGGCATCAAGGTGACATGTGAAGTGTGTCCGCATCATTTGTTTCTTACAAAAGATTCCCCTCTCCCTCAGGGAGAAGGGCTAGGGGTGAGGGTGAATGGGCGCACTGAAGTCCGCCCGCGCCTTGCAACCCAAGCCGATGTGGATGCCCTCTGGAACAACCTCGCTGTGATCGACTGCTTCGCCACCGACCACGCCCCGCACACGCTTGCAGAAAAAGACAGCGACAACCCGCCACCGGGCTTCCCCGGTTTGCAGACCATGCTCCCCTTGCTGCTCACCGCCGCGAGCGAAGGTCGCCTGAGCGTGGATGATATTGTCCAACGCTTGTACACCAACCCGAAGAAAATCTTCCACCTGCCTGATCAGCCCGAAACGTGGGTGGAAGTGGACGAGAACGCCGTCTACGAGATCAAAGCTAGTGATGGCTTCTCCCGCTGCGGTTGGACTCCATTCGAAGGCTGGCAGGTGAAGGGCAGAGTAACGAAGGTCGTCCTGCGCGGCAAGACTGCCTTTGAAAATGGCAAAATTCTGGCGGAATCTGGCTATGGCAGGAACGTTCGGGATTAATAACCGATTGCTATCCGCAATATCCCAAACAGCCCCCACATCTTGGGGTATTTATTTAGACAATAAAACGCCTCCCAGCCAAATATCTGTGGATAAGTGCCAGTAAACTGTGGAAAACTCACCTCCCCTGTGGACAACACCCCCCTTTTCGGCAAAGTTGGTCAGACAACTTCACAAGCGGTCGCCCCCATATATGGGGGGTGTTTTGAGGTATTACCGAAATATGGAAAACTCCCAAAAAGTACTAAATATCCACAATCTGGCTGTGGATAAGTTATCCAGAATCAACCCACAGTGAAGCGAATGTTCTATGGGGGCTGGCAACCAAAGGGATGGAGGGAAGCGGGGCGATGCATCCTATATATGGGGGTAAATCTTTTTTATCCCCAGTATCCACAGGCCCTACTACTATTACGAAATCATTATCATACTTATATACTGCTTGAATCTATTAAGGGATTACTGTACAATCCACAATGTAGTTCAGTCCCCACTTTGCCAACCTTGGGAGGTTGCCATGGATATGATCAAAGTTTCAGCCAACTCCCGTACCTCAGCCGTCGCCGGGGCGATCGCGGGGGTCATTCGTGAACACAAACGGGCAGAAGTGCAAGCCATTGGTGCAGGCGCAGTCAACCAGGCTGTGAAAGCGCTGGTTCTTGCCACGAACTACCTCAAGAACGATGGGATCGATGTTGTGTGTGTCCCTGAATTCGTTGATGTAGAGATCGAAGACAAGGTCCGCACGGCCATTAAACTGGTGATCGAGCCGCGTACCCCAGCTGCATAATTCAAGAGGGAACGGTTTCATTTTATAGAACGTGACCGTTCCCCTATTTTATAGACAATCGAAGAGAGGGTGGCGTATAATCTTCCCTAGTGGACGTCCGCTTCACGCGCCGCTCAAACCTGCTTCTACGCGTGGGCAGACTTCTCCACTGGTTGCTTCTCATGCACACCTCAAAACGCGCTCCCCACATTGCCCTTATTTTTACGCTGCTCATAGCCCTGTGTGCAGGTCTCTTCGCGCCGGGCGCAGAGGTGGTGGAGGCGAAGCCGTTGGGGGCAGTTGCCCCAGGTGATGTAGTTATCAGTGAGTTTAGAACAATTGGAGCAGGGGGAGTCTCAGATGAATTTATTGAGATATACAATCGAACCAATACGGCTATCGATATTAGTGGAATGAAAATAATGGGGTCTAGTAGCGGGGGAAGCACAACTACTCGCGCAACAATCGGAACTGTAAATTTACTCCCTGGACAGTATTATTTATTTGTAAATAGCGTCGCAAGCGCAGGTTTGCTTGCCCTTGCCGATGCTACCTATTCTTCTGGAATCGCAAATGATGGTGGCATTGCCCTAACACTGGCTGATAGTACGACAATCATTGATCAAGTTGGAATGAGCGCTGGGTCTGCATATAAAGAAAGTTCTGTATTAAGTCCTGTAACTTCTAATCCAACGAATCAGAGTTACGAACGTAAACTTGGCGGAATATCAGATAGTTGTCAGGATACCGATGATAATGGTAATGATTTTTCGGTAGCAACAAGCAATCCTCAAAATTCATCGACCGCACGTAGATTGTGCGGAATTCCCTTTTCAGTAGACTTAAGCATTACACAATCTGCAAGCAGTTCAACCACTGGTACAGGTACGATTTTTACAATTGTAGTAACCAATAACGGTCCTGATGATGCAACAGGGATTGAGGTAACCAATCTATTTTCTGGCGCAACCTATATTGCTCCATACTTTGCGAATATGGGCACTTATGATGCAGGCTCAGGGTTGTGGACTGTAGGCAATCTTGCTCCTGGCTTGACTGCTACATTGATGATTGCTGCCAATGTAGATTCTAATGGTGCGACAAACACCGCTACGATAACGACCTTTAATGAAACAGATGGAAACCTTTTAAATAACAATTCTGTGCTTACCATTTCGTCTCCACCGACGGGGAGTGCGAATGTAGTCGTTACAAAAACAGTAAATAACCCAACACCTAATGTGAACGACAATGTGGTTTTCACCATAACGGTCAACAATGCAGGGCCAGATTCAGCGACAAATGTTCATGTCAGGGATTTGTTCACTACTGACCTTGTATATGTTTCTGACAATGGCGGTGGAACGTATAACAACACGTTGGGGATTTGGCAGGCGGACACAATTATCCCGGGCGCGAGCAAGACCTTGAATATCACTGCCAGAGTTGCCACCAATGGGGGAAAAACAAATACGGCTAGCATTTTTTCTCTTGGCCAAACCGACCCAAATTCCTCCAACAATTCTGCCAGCGTCACTGTCACACCCGGCGGCGGTGTTGCCAATTTGAGTCTCACACAAAGCACGCCCATCATTTCCAATTCTGTTGCTGGGCAGGTGACCTTTGTCATCACCGTCACGAATAACGGACCGTACAATGCCACCAACGTCATCGTCAAAGACAAACTGCCATCTGGCTTCACCTATGTCTCTGACGACAGCGGTGGGACGTATAACAAGGATACCGGCCTCTGGCCTGCAGGGGCAATTGCAAACGGCGCCAGCAAAACCCTGCGTCTGACCGCGAGGGTAGACCCAACCGGCACCATGACCAACTGGGCGGAGGTCTGGAGCGCAGATCAATCGCCGTCCACCAATGACAGGGTGTACGGTAACGATTCCACCACCGAACCAGATGATGACAGCGTCACCGTCCAATCGGCAGATTTGAGCATCACCAAAAGCATGGACAACGTCACCCCAACGCTTGGCACGAATGTCGTCTTCACGGTCCGCGTCAATAATGCAGGACCCGACAATGCCACAGGCGTTCAGGTGCGCGATATCCTTCCGTCCAATTACAGCTATGTCTCCGATGACAGCGGCGGCCAATACAATAGTAATACCAGCGGCACAAATGCAGGCATTTGGAATGTCGGCACCCTAAACAACGGCGAGAAAAAAAACCTGCGCATCACAGCCACGCTGGTTACCAGCTCCATCACCATCAACTGGGCGGAGGTCTGGAAGTCTGATCAGGTGGATATCGACTCTGTTCCCGGTAATAATTCCACCAATACAGATGACGACGCCAGCGCCCCCTTCGCCGACCTGCGCCTCGACCAGACGGTCAGCAATCCCTACACGGGGTTAAATACTAACTTCACCTATACCATCACCGTCACCAACGACGGCACAGTCGGCACCACGGGCATTCAAGTCCGCGATAAACTGCCGACTGGCGTCACCTATGTGTCTCATTCAGGTCCTGGCAGCTACAGTACCACCACAGGACTTTGGACAGTCGGTACGCTTGCCACCAATGCCAGCGCATCCCTCACCATCACAGCACAGATCACTTCCAGCGGTGTGTTCACCAACTTTGCCGAAGTTTGGAAATCAGACCTGCCCGACCCCGACTCAACACCTGCGAACAGTTCCACCATTGAAGATGACAACGCCTCCACTACGGTCTCATTCCGTCCCATTCTCATCAATGAAGTTGCATGGGCTGGAACTGCGTCCAACCTGCCGAATGACCAGTGGATCGAGTTGTACAACCCAACTTCTGTGGCGGTGAATATCAGCAACTGGACGCTGCGCTCCTCCACTAACAGTATCAACATCATATTGAACGGCTCCATCTCAGCGGGCGGATATTTCCTGCTCGAACGGGACGATAACAGCACGGTCAATGATATTTCTGCCAATCAGATCTACACTGGCGCACTCTCCACCAGCGGTGAGACGCTCACCCTGCGCGACGCCGCGGGCAATATCATCGATACCGCCAATGGCAACGGCGGTCCGTGGCCGCAGGGTGGGCTCTCGTCCAACTACCCGACCATGGAAAGGCAGGGCAATACCGAAGAGTCAGATACTGTCTGGGTCACCAACACAGGCGTCGTCAAGAATGGGGCGAATGCCAACGGCGATCCCATTTATGGAACGCCCGGCAGGGCCAATTCCAATGGCATCTCTCCTACGCCTGTTCCCATTGCCACGTCTGTGCCGTTCGTGATCCCGCCGCGTCCCATCATCAATGAAGTGCTGCCCCGCCCCGGCTTCGATTGGAATCAGGATGGGCGCATCGATGTTTTCGATGAGTTCATCGAGATCAAGAACATTGCCCCTGCCGACTTAAACCTCATCGGCTGGCGTTTGGACGATGGCTTGAACGAGGGATCCGATCTTTATACCCTGCCCGAAGTCATCTTGCGCCCCGGGCAGCGCATTGCCTTCTCCTCCTTGCAAACCAACATCCTGCTCAGTGATGGCGGCGACACCGTCCGCCTGATCGACCCGAATGGCAGGGTGTACGAAATCTTTACCTACTCCATCGCTGCAACTGCCGACCGTTCCTTCTGCCGCCTGCCCGATGGCACTCCCACCGACAGCGCCTGGGCGGATGATTGCATCCCAACTCCCAACCTCACCAACACCCGCGAGGGTATGGTGCCTGTTATGCCGGGCGGCAACCCTGAGTCACCCTTCTGCCAGCTGCCCGATACCATCCCCGCCGATTTTCTACTCGCCGAATGCCGCGGCTACGGCGCCAATATCTGGAATTCCTATTATTGGGATAAACTCGGCTGGCAGGGAAGGCACTACCTCCCAGACAACCTCAACAAATGGGAATCATTCATCGAATAGGTCGGGCGCAAACCCGACCTTAATTTTAAGGACACCTCATGGAAACCTTCTTCACTTTTTTGGAAAAACGCGTTGACGATTGCTCCTCCCTTCTCTGTGTGGGACTTGACCCGCATATCTCCGACCTCAAGGCTCACACCGCCGCCTCAGCCCTGGACTTCAGCCTGAATCTTGTCAGGCAGACAGCCCGCTACGCTGCGGCATTCAAACCCAACGCCGCCTTCTTCGAAGTATTTGGCGCAGAAGGTTGGACAGCTCTCAAACAAGTCATCGAAGCTATCCGCGAAGAATCAGACCGTATGGGGTCACGCATCCCCGTCATCCTCGATGCGAAGCGCGGCGACATTGCCTCCACTGCCGAAGCGTATGCTCAATCCGCATTTGAATTTCTCGGCGCAGACTGCATCACGCTCAATCCATACCTTGGAAAAGACTCCATCGACCCGTTCGTCAAAGATACTGAGAAGGGTGTCTTTTTGCTATGCAAAACCTCAAATTCGGGTTCAGGCGATATACAAAATTTGACCGTGGATGGCGGACTGTGGACTGAAGATCAAAATACACGGTCAATGGTCAATGGTCAACGGTCCATGCCTTTGTACGAACACGTTGCCAGACTTGCCCAAACATGGAATGTGAAAAACAACATCGGGTTGGTGGTTGGCGCCACGCATATCGACGCCATGAAACGCGTCCGCGCCGCCGCGCCAGATTTGTGGTTTCTCTCGCCCGGAGTCGGCGCACAGGGCGGCGAGTTGGAAGAGACTCTGAAAGCTGGTTTGCGTGCCGATGGCAAAGGCGTACTGTTGCCCATGTCCCGCGCCATTTCGCGTGCCGACAACCCCGCCAAAGCTGCCGCCGAGATACGAGATTCGATACTGCATTTCAAAAGAGGTTAATTGCATGGTGGATGAAGATATCAAGAACTTTGATGAACCACAAATCTATAGAGTCTCAAAATACAAATTTGCATATTCGATTTTAGTGTTAATCGCAATTATTGTATCAACAGTGATTGAAAAAATACCTACACCACCGCCGATTTGTCTTGCCTCTTTCGTTTTTCTTGCAATTTACCTTCTTTTACCTCATACTTATAAATTAGTAATTTCCAATGAAGCTATTTCATCCATAAATTATTTACGCACAGGTACGCTTGAGTGGAATGAAATTGCTGAAATTGAAAATAAGAACGGATCCCTGCTTCTACGAAATCAAGATGGAAGTGTAAAGGTCTCTGTAAACCAACAGATAGATGGATACCCAGAAGTAATAAAATTTATAAAGAAACAAAGGCCTGATCTATGGAATTGGGATGATATTCAAACATTCCATCAAGGCTATCTGGAGGAAATATTCCAGATTTTATTCGGTATCGTAATATTTATCGCTGGAATTTGGTTATTGATGCAGGAGGGGTTCTCCATGCAGAATGCAGTTATCTTTTTTATGTTTATGTTATTGGCGGGATGGTTGTTTTTTTCTGGCGTTATAAAAGTCAGAAGAATTTTCATGGATGGTGATATTCTTGTAATAAAGCAACTTATTGGGGAGCACCAATTTCATGTTTCAGAGGTTCTGTCCGTAAGTATGGAGCAGAAATTTGGAAAAAATGTCGTGACATATCCTGTTCGCATAAGGATCAAGAATAAGAAAGACATTGTTATTGAAAAAGCGAAAGAAGGAAATTCTATTTTGGTCAATGCCCTTGAAATGTGGATGAATAAATATAATGGAAAACAAAATGACAAAGTCTAATTTTTCGAATGCATCCCTTGCTGATGGTCTGCTGGACGCTGGTTGTATCAAGTTCGGCGAATTCACCCTGAAATCGGGTTTGAAATCTCCGATCTACATTGACCTGCGCCAGATCATTTCACATCCATCGCTGCTTCAAAAGGTCGGCGAAGCCTATTTGCCTTTGTTGAAAGCATTGAAATTCGACAGGCTGGCAGGTTTGCCCTACGCCGCCATCCCCATCGCGACGGCGGTTTCATTGCAGGGCAATTACCCCATGATCTACCCGCGCAAGGAAGTCAAAGCCTACGGCACAAAAGCCGAGATCGAAGGCGAATTCCATGCAGGTGAAACCGCGCTTGTCATCGACGACCTCGCCACCACCGGCGGAAGTAAATTTGAAGCCATCGAAAAATTGACAGGTGCAGGTCTGGTCGTGAAAGATGTCGTCGTGTTGGTGGACAGGCAATCGGGGGCGAAAGAATCCCTCGAACAGGCAGGCTACAACCTCCATGCCGTGCTAACGATCTCCGACCTGTTGCAGTATTGGGAATCCACGGGCAAAGTGGATAAGGAAAAGATCGAAGCGACGCGAGAATTCTTAAAGGGGTAAACTCCACTCTTATGTATCCCCTCCTCCGCCCGTTGCTCTTTCGCCTTAACCCTGAGCGTGCCCATGCGCTCACTCTTTTTGCCTTGCGTCTTGCAGGCACAGTTCCGCTGTTGAATTGGACTTTGCGTAAAATGTATGCCACGCCCGAAAAGCCAGTGGATGCCTTCGGCTTGCGCTTCAAGAATCCTGTGGGCTTGGCTGCTGGATACGATAAAGATGGCGTCGCTGTGGCAGGGCTCGCTGCGCTGGGCTTTGGTCACGTGGAAGTGGGCACGGTTACACCGCTTGCACAGGATGGCAACCCAAAACCACGTATCTTCCGTTTGGTGGAGGATGAAGCCGTCATCAACCGCATGGGTTTTCCCGGTCGCGGCGCAGATTTTGTCCGCAGGCGCATCAAACCTGTGGATGATGTCAACTTGTTTCAGCGCTTGTTGGGCATTCTGCCAAATCGCCAGCCGACCATTTTTGGGGTAAATCTTGGCAAGAACAAATCCACGCCAAATGAAGAGGCCGTGCTGGATTATGTCTCGCTCATTCAAGACTTTGCTCCCTTTGCCGATTACCTGACCATCAACATCAGTTCGCCGAACACAGTGGGCTTGCGTCAATTGCAGGGACGTGATGCGCTGGAAGGCTTGCTTGGTCAAGTCCATGCACAGCGGGTGATGGAGCAGGAAAAATTGCAGAAGCGCGTTCCCGTTCTGGTGAAACTCGCACCCGATCTGACTGAAGCCGAATTGGATGATGCCATCGATGTCATTCTGCGCACAAAGATGGACGGCATTATCGTAACGAATACCACCTTGGCGCGTGACGGGTTGAAGTCAACCCATCAGCGTGAATCAGGCGGCTTAAGCGGCAAACCGCTCACCTTTAAGAGCGAAGCGGTTTTACGTCAAACAGTGAAGCGCGTGAATGGAGAGATTCCCATTGTGAGTGCGGGCGGCATTATGAATCCAGACGATGCAAAACGCCGCCTCGATGACGGGGCGGCGCTGGTGCAGGTGTATACGGGTTTGATCTATCGCGGTCCTGCGCTGGTGAAGGACATTGTGAAGGCGTTGTAGTTACGGCTGTGCAGGGCGCAGGATGGGCATGGGGCTTTCATTGCGCTGGGTGAAAAAACCTTCGGGCAAAGCAATGGGAGTCAGGGGGCGGTCGGTCGAAAGTGAATCAGCGGGGATGAGATAAAGATAGATGGGGCTTTCGGTGCCGAGACGGATATCTTGATGGGCAAAGATGACATGCGTGCCATCGGGGCTGAAGGATGCGTCGCGGTAACAGCAGTTGCCTTCAAAGAAATTTACCTTTTCGTGTTTGTGTGTAAAAGCGTTGTAGAAAATAAGGTCGCCAAAGCCTGCATTACGCACATTGCTGTTGATGAAGAAAAGCAGGTCGCCGTCCCAGGCGTAGTGGACGATCTCGCTGTTGAAGGCGAAACGCCCGAGCGGGAATTCATCCATTTTTTCGGGTTCGGCATCCATGCACTGCTGAATATCAATAATGCGGACCGTATCCACCCGCAAGCCGCCTGATGGGGCGAGGAATTTGATGGCAAGTTTCTGCCCATCATCCGACCATAATGCGCCTTTCACGGCAAGCTCATCGTAAAAGATACAGCCCTTCATATCGAGCAGGTGACTTTTCCGATTTACATTTCTCAAGGTTTCCACATCGAACGGCACAACGAACAGTTCGCGGTTCATGCTGAGCGCGGCTTGTTTGCCGTCTGGCGAAACATGGAAGGATTCAAAATATTCGGCTGAAATAAAACTGATGATATTCTCTTCGCGCAGAGTTTCGATATCCACGGTTTTGACGGTCTTGCCGCTCATGAACAGAATGGTTTTGCCATCGGGCAGCCATTGCAGGTTGAACTTCGCCACACCGTCAGTGGTGAGCTGTTGCGTGTCGGAGCCATCCACATTCATCAGCCAGATGTCGTTGTTGCGCAGTAATGCGATCTTATCCGCGCCGCCGATAATGGGCAGACCAGGCGCAGCAACTTCGGTCGGGGCTTCTGTTGCGGTCGCTTCCACGACGGGAGCAGCTTCAGTCGCTTCATTGACGGGAACGGCTGTTTGCGTCGGCTCTTCGATAACGGAAGTCGGTGTCGCCGCTTCATTCGCGGACTGGAACATGCCACTGCCCAGAAATAAGTATCCACCCCCAAGCAGTGCCAGCAGAAGAATCCCGCCGATAACCGCAGGTATAAAACTCCGTTTCGGCTTTTGGGTAACAACCGTTTTGTTATATGGTGAAACCTTGAGTGTGGCTTGATTGTGTTTGACGATCGTCGGCACAGACTCGCCGCGCATGAACGCCTTGATGGTCTCGACCATCTCCACAGCGGTCGAGAAGCGGTCATCCTTGTTCTTTGCCATCGCAGTGGAAATGACCTTCTCCATCCAGTTGGGCAGGCCCGGGTTGGCTTCCAAAATACGCGGCACAGGTTCGGTGATGTGTTTGATCGCAATTGCCAGCGGGGTATCTGCCTGATATGGCTGCTGCCCCGTGAGCATTTCGTAGAGGATGACGCCAAATGCATAGATGTCGGTGCGCCCGTCCACCAATTCGCCGGAAGCCTGTTCGGGAGCCATGTAGGACGGTGTACCAATGATGGCGCTGCCGGTTACATTGCCTGCCTCTCCCTGCGTAAATTTGGCAATCCCAAAATCGGAAATGAGCGGCACACCCTTGTTGGTGAACAGGATGTTGCCCGGTTTCAGGTCACGATGGACAATATCTTTGGTGTGCGCTTCGTCCAGCCCTGGCGCGAGTTGTTCTAGAATTTTTACGGCTTCTTCGATTGTATAGGTCTGCGCCTTGATGCGTTCGGAAAGCGAACCTCCGCTCATGTAGCGCATGACGAAGTAGGGCTGGTTGTTCTCTTCTCCCACGTCGTACACCGGCACAATGGAGGGGTGCTCCAACTGGGCGATGATCTTCGCCTCACGCTCGAAACGCACACGGAATTGCGGGTCGGCGTGCAACATTTCAGGCGGCAGGAGTTTGATGGCAACCTCACGCTCGAAGCGCGGGTCATATCCGCGATAGACGGTTGCCATGCCTCCGCGTCCGAGTTCATCTTTTATTTCATAACGTCCGATTTTTTCTGGGGTAGCCATGCGCGCAAGTATACCTATTCAAAGGGGTGGATGCAAGAAAAAAGAGTTGCAATATTGTATGGGTACAGCCTGCATGAGATGTATTAGGACATGGACAACCCGCCTGTGGATTCCATCCAGTCGGCGATCTTTTCAACAGCGGCGGGAATGTCGTTGTCGGAGATGTCAATTTCCAGTTTGGGGAGAAGCGATTCAGCGAACATTTTGCGGATGAGTTTCTGTTCCTCGATAAACAGATTCAAGTCATCATATTGGGACGGATTCCCAGACACTTTCAGCCGTTCTGCACGGGCTGCAGCGAAAGATTCTGGGGAACGGGTCAGCAAGACCAGCCGAAAATTGAGCGGCAACAGGCGTTCCTCCAGCCAGCGGAAGTCATAATCCTTTTGGTAGGTATTCAATTGATACATGCGCGTGGAGAGATGAAAGCGGTCGATGATCCATGAATAATAGCGCTGCAACTCGAAGAGCTTGACCCACGTTGCGTAGGTTTCCATCGCCAGCGCTTCCTCCTGCGGCTCGAAGTTGATCAATCCGCGCCCCCAGGGGAAGTTGGTGAACGCGCACCATTCGCCCGAGATCAGCGGCGAGTGATAGCGGTATTTGCGCGGTCCTACAATGCGCGGATGTTCGTTGAGCGCAAAGGCAATGTCAGTTTTGAAGGTCAGGCGTGTGCCTTCGAGAATGATCTTTGGGGTCAGTTTTGGCATGGGGCAATTATAAGACGGTAGACTGTGGACCGTAGACGGTAAAACCCCCATTGTTCGTGGGTCATCGTCCACTAGCCCATTTGTCCTGTCGGGGATTCTGATAAATTTCTGAAATGATTCGCTTATGCAGTTGTGGTATATTCCCACCGTATAGGTAAACTTATGGAAGACAAAATCACAATCATAGAAGGACCACCCCCGATCTTCGAGCACGTCAACGACGGTTGGGCAATGGGCTTGAACGAAAGCCCGACTCTCTCCGTGCCTGCCCTTACCCGCCTGCGCACCTTTAACGGACCCGCGCTGGTGCAACGCTGTTACACCGCCTGGCATAACAAAACCTCCATCCACCTGCACTACCGCAACGAGATGGGGCTCGAACAAACCGCGCCCATCCTCGCCGCCCGCAATGTGGAAACCCCCGAAGGACACATGTTGCTTCTGTGGGTGTACCTCGACGGTGAAACGGTGGAATACGAAATGGACGCCGGCGACGACGACCAGATCGACGATTTTCCAGACGAATAGAAAGGAATTAGGTGACAGTCACTCTCAAAGGTGACTGTCACCTTTTTTGACTCAAATGACAACGCTTCTTTCCTCGCTCCATGCTGGCTCTGTTATTCTGACACTTAACCGCCCCGAACGCGCCAATGCCTTCAACTACGAAATGACCACCGCCCTGCAAAATGCCCTCACCGAAGCTGAGCGTGACCCGCAGGTAAAGTGTGTGGTCATCACGGGCGCTGGCAAGGTCTTCAGTGCTGGGCAGGATATTGGCGAGATGAAAAAAGGCGGCGGGGAGATTTCCTACCGCGAGCATTTGGACAAGACCTACAACCCGCTCATCCTGCAAATTCGGCGGATGGGCAAACCTGTCATCGCGGCGGTGAATGGACCCTGTGCAGGCGCGGCATTTGGAATTGCGCTGGCATGTGACTTGCGCATCGCTAAGTCCACGGCTTATTTTGTGGTGGGGTTCAGCGGCATTGCGCTTGCACCTGATTCGGGCGTCTCGCTCTTTTTGCCCAAGTACATTGGCTTGGGGCGCGCACAGGAATATTTTTACAGCAATAAACCCATCACCGCATGGGAGGCACATCAGTGGGGCATGGTCAACAAAGTGGGCGGATTCAACTTCCAGCGTATGGTCAGGCAGTGGGCGGAGGAGCAGGCTCGAGGTCCGCGTGAGGCGTTTGCGGCAGGGAAGAAGGCGTTCAATCAGGCGATCCTCCCCAATCTGGAGGATGTTCTGAACTATGAAGGCATCCTGCAAGATGCCGCGGGTAAATCAGCAGAGCACCGTGAAGGTGTGGCGGCATTCTTTGAGAAGCGTCGTCCGAAATTCGATTAGCGCAACCTTTCACGAATGGACGGGGTTATATTCATCAGAATCCGTCATTTTTTACCGAAAATTAGCGGATTTTTGTCATATTGACGCGTGTTTAATAATCGTGTAAAGTTTGGTGGCGATTGTGATTTATAGGATTAATCGTATGACACAGCAGGCGTACATACATCGTGTGTAAAGCGGGCAACCCCGTCCGGGGTGCCCGCTTATATTTTTCTCTATAACCTACTTAGGAGAATGACATGTCAGGACAGATCAATGCTTTTGAAATGGCGCAGAAACAGTTCGACGGCGTCGCTAAACAGCTCAAGCTCGATTCCGGTGTTTCGGAAGTGCTGCGCTGGCCGATGCGTGAATATTCCTTCCGCATCCCTGTGCGCATGGACGATGGTTCTTTGAAGGTCTTTCAAGGCTTCCGCGTTCAGCATAACGACTCACGCGGTCCCAACAAAGGCGGTATCCGATTCCACCCTGCCGAGACGATGGACACCGTCCGCGCTCTGGCAACCTGGATGACCTGGAAATGCGCCGTGGCGGATATTCCGCTCGGTGGTGGTAAGGGCGGCATCATTGTTGACCCTTCCACGCTTTCGGTTCGTGAAAAAGAAGAATTGTGCCGCGGCTGGGTACGTGCCATGTGGAAGAACATTGGTCCGCGCAATGACGTGCCCGCTCCGGATGTTGGCACCACCCCCCAAATGATGGGCTGGATGATGGACGAATATTCGCGCCTCGTTGGTCAATACACCCCCGGCGTATTTACCGGCAAACCCCTCGGCGGCGGCGGCTCTCTCGGACGCACCGAAGCCACGGGCTACGGCGTGATCTACACCGTGCGCGAAGCCATGAAACACCTCGGCATGGACTCAAAGAAATCCGTTGCGGCGCTGCAGGGCTTTGGCAACGTTTCACAATATGCGGCGATCGGCTTCGTTGAAATGCTCGGCGGCTCCGTCGCTTGCGTCTCCTGCTATGACCGTCACGACAAGAAGGCCTACACCTACAGCAAGAAAGGCGGCATCGACCCGCGCTTCCTGCTTTCCATCGCGGATGAATACGGAACCATCGACAAGAAGAAAGCCATGGATTCGGGCTACGAAGTCAGCGATGGCGACAAATGGATCGAGTTCGAAGCCGATGTGTTGATCCCTGCCGCGCTCGAAGGACAGGTCAATGCTGATACGGTCAAGAAAATGTCCAAGGGCATCCGCATCGTTGCCGAAGGTGCGAATGGTCCCACCACCCCCGAAGCCGACGAAGTCTTCAAGAAGAACAACATCTTCAACATTCCCGACTTCCTCTGCAACGCTGGCGGCGTCACCACCTCCTACTTCGAACAGGTGCAGAACGACATGAACTTCTACTGGGGCAAGGAAGAAGTACTCGAAAAACTTGACCAGAAGATGACCTCCGCCTTCAACAGCGTGCTCGACCGTAGCGAGAAGGAAAAGGTCTACATGCGCGACGCGGCGTACATGGTTGCGATCGACCGTGTGGTCAAAGCGATGGAACTCCGCGGCTGGCTGACGGGTAGTGCGTAAGATAGTGAATAGGAAATAGAAAATAGTGGACTTGTTTACAGACAAGTCCACTATTTTTTTATCGCCTCTTTATTAACGGATGCTTGATTCTGCTTTCTGACGCTTTCTCCTCCTGTGATATTTGATACAATCACCCTATATCCTACTCACTATCCCCCGAGGTACCCAATGTCCAAACCAACCTTCAAATGGGACGATCCGTTCCTGTTCAACGACCAACTGACCGACGAAGAACGCATGATCCGTGATGCTTCGCGGAAATACTGTCAGGACAAACTCATGACGCGCGTCCTCGAAGCGAACCGACAGGAAGTCTTCCACCGCGAGATCATGACCGAAATGGGCAGCATGGGCTTCCTTGGCGCCACCATCCCCGAAGAATACGGCGGCGCGGGTTTGAACCATGTCGCCTATGGATTGATCGCCCGCGAAGTAGAGCGCGTGGATAGTGGCTATCGTTCCGCCATGAGTGTGCAATCGTCGCTGGTGATGTACCCCATCTTCACGTATGGGACTGAAGAACAGCGCAAGAAATACCTGCCCAAACTCGCCAGCGGAGAATGGGTCGGCTGCTTCGGGCTGACCGAGCCGAATCATGGCAGCGACCCCGCCAGCATGGAAACCAAAGCCAAAAAAGTGGATGGCGGTTATATCGTTCACGGAAACAAAATGTGGATCACCAACTCCCCCATCGCAGATGTGTTTGTCGTGTGGGCAAAACTTGATGGTGAGATTCGCGGCTTCATTCTTGAAAAAGGCATGAAAGGTTTATCTGCGCCGAAGATCGAAGGCAAGTTCAGTCTGCGCGCCAGTTCCACAGGTGAGATCGTGATGGACGAAGTCTTTGTCCCCGAAGAAAATATCTTCCCGGAAGTGAAAGGCTTGAAAGGTCCGTTCGGATGTTTGAACAAGGCGCGGTACGGTATTGCGTGGGGCGCGTTGGGCGCGGCAGAATTTTGCTGGCATGCGGCGCGGCAATACACACTCGACCGCCCGCAGTTCGGACGTCCGCTGGCGGCGAATCAGTTGATCCAGTTGAAACTTGCGAACATGATGACGGAGATCACATTGGGATTGCAGTCTGTTCTGCGGGTGGGGCGTTTGCTCGACGAAGAGAAAGGCACTCCTGAAATTATCTCACTCGTCAAGCGAAATTCATGCGGCAAGGCACTGGATATTGCCCGCACCTCCCGCGACATGCACGGCGGCAACGGCATCTCGGACGAGTACCACGTCATCCGCCATGTGATGAATTTGGAGTCGGTCAATACGTATGAAGGCACGCATGATGTCCATGCGTTGATTTTGGGACGGGCGCAAACGGGAATTCAGGCGTTCGGACCGTAGACGACGGACGATAGACCGTCAAAAATTCACGGGCACAGCATTGCTGTGCCCGTGTTTTGTTACAGGGTGAAAACAAGTGATGGTTAGAAACAGGCTTGAGTTTTAGTTGATGCGTTACGGTTCCAGCGGATAGCCTGCGGTGTACCAGGCTTCAAATCCGCCGAGCATGGCTTGCACGTTGGTGTATCCGTTATTGATCATGAGGAACGCCGCACGGGCGCTCGTATGTTCGCTCGGTCAGGTGCAGTAGGTGATGATCCACTGGTCTTTTTCGAGCGAGAGATTTTGGATGCCGCTGCCCTCGAAATTTTGCAGGGGGATGGAGATCGCGCCTGCAACGCGGGAGGCGGCAAAAGACCCTGCGCTTCGCACATCCACAATGACGGCTGCTCCTGAATCCAGTGCGGCTTTGGCGTCGCGGACGGAGATACGTGGCACTTCGTCTTCAGATCGTAAGAGGACAGTGGTATCCGCCGCATCTTGTGACGGAGATGCGGAGCAAGCATAGGCCGTAAGTAATATCAATGTAATACCGAGTAATTTAAGTTTCATATGCATCCTTTGATAAAAACAAACGATGGACAACGATCTGCTGTCCATCGTTTGTGGTTGGGAATATATTACAACTGGCAATAACGATCGACGCGCTTGCCGATGATGGCGAGGCTGTCTGCCCAGAACTTCTTGGTGCGGATGTTGATGCCGAACTTGTCCGCGAGGTCGGCGGCGCGTGCTTCACCTGTGGCAGCGAGCAGTTCTTTGTAGGCGGGCACGAACTCCGCGCCGCGTTTCTGGTAGATGGCATACAAGCCCGTGGCGAAGAGCAACCCGAATGCATACGGATAGTTATAGAACGAGAAACCCGCGGAATAGTAATGGGGTTTCCACGTCCACATGTATTTCTGGAGGAATTTCTCATCCACTCCGTCGCCGAAAGTGGCTTTCTGGGCGCGTTCCATGATGTCGTTGATTTCGTCGGCCGCGAGTTCGGATTTGGCGCGGCGTTCGAAGACTTCCTTCTCGAACAGGTAGCGCGAGTAGATATCAACGACGACCTGCGAGGCGTTGTTCAATTGCGCTTCGAGAATGGCGAGCACTTCCTGCGGGTCGGTGGTTTGGGCAAGGGCGGCTTCGGTGGCAATGGTCTCGCACATGATCGAAGCGGTCTCGGCAAGCGTCATTGGGGTTTGTTGCTGGAGCGGGGTCTTGTTTGTTGAATAGGCACACTCATTGTGGAAGGCGTGACCGAGTTCATGTGCCAGTGTGCTGACCTGGTCGAAGGAGCCGTCAAAGTTGGAGAGGATGCGGCTTTCCTTGACCGCCTCCACACCCATGCAGAATGCGCCGCCGCGTTTGCCTTCGCGCTGTTCGCCGTCGATCCAGCCGCTATCAAAGGCGCGCTGTGCAAAGGCGCCGAGGTCGGGTGAGAATTTATTGAAGTTGCCGACGATGAACTCGCGGGCTTCGTCCCATGAATAGACTTTGTCGGTTTTGCCGAGCGGGGCGAAGAGATCCCACCAGGCGAGTTGTTCCTTGCCGATCAGTTTCGCCTTGTGTTTGAAATAGCGGCGGAACATGGGGAAGGAATCCTTCATCGCGCCGAGCATGGCTTCGAGCGTGGCGCGGTCCATGCGGGCGGAGTCGATGGAGGCGTGGATGTTGTCTTCGCGCCCGCGTTTTTTATCGAGGACGAGGGTTTCGCCCTTCACGCCGTTAAGACAGGCAGCAAGGGTTTCCTGCACTTCTGCCCAGGCTTTGTTCTCGGCTTCGTAGCCGCGGCGGCGGGTGGCTTCGTTGGGATGTGAGCGCAGGTTGATGAGCGCGGGCATCGGCATCTTTTTCACTTCGCCGTCGAGTTCAAAGTCCACGGTCATTTGCGAGGTCAATGTCCCTTGCAGTTTGCCGAAGGCGTTGCCGCCGCTCAGGGTCAGTTCTGCGGCGAGGGTTTCTTCCGCTTCGCTCATCAGATATTTGGATTGCTCCGCCGCTTCAAGCAGGATGAATTCATGCGCCTTCGCGGCAGGGTTGGTCTTGACAGCTTTCTTGATGGCGGCTTTACCGAGTTTGCCTGCCCAGGCTGTAAAACGGGTATTGAGCACGCTGGTCTGCACGTTCATCTGCTCGAACTCAGAGAGGATGCGCATGGCTTCCTTGTCCCGCGAGTCGGTGGTAATGAAGGAGTAGATATAAGGCCCAATGGTGCCGGACAGCTCATAGAGTGTGTTGAAGCGTTCCACTGATTCGCCGAGGATCTTGCCGAGTTTCTTCGGGTCGGTACTGGCATCTGCCTTGCCTGCTTTTTTGAGGAAGGCTTCCATGTCATCAAGCATGGATTTGAAGGATTTGACAGCGTTCTTGAATTGTTTTGAATCTAGCGAGGGATAGACGTTGGTCATATCCCAGCGGGGTGCGGAAACGGTCATGGTGACTCCTTTTAGAATGGATTGGGTAAGTATAAAAAATCGAAAACTTAGGGTCTACAATCAATTAACTTTCCATAATGTCATTGCGAGCCGCCGCTCTTGGTTTTTGGCGGCGAAGCAATCTCGGTAGCAGTGAGGGGATTGCTTCGGGCAGAGAGCAAGATCGCCCTCGCAAAGACATAGTGGCTCTTTGGGATTTCGCGTGGCGGTGCCATATATGGTGGTGCTCCGATTAAGCAAACCTGCGATAGCCTTCGATATCAAGGTAGAGCCGTTGGAAC
>Ga0209835_1000568_pt1 | contig 23719 bp, 25 predicted proteins | sample LakKivwa52mmetaG_FD_184138 | JGI IMG/M metagenome (GOLD analysis project Ga0209835, IMG submission 184138) | Anoxic lake water microbial communities from Lake Kivu, Rwanda to study Microbial Dark Matter (Phase II) - Lake Kivu water 52m metaG... | ecosystem: Environmental > Aquatic > Freshwater >...
GAAACGCAGGGACTGCGAACGAAGTGAGTAGCCCCTAGCGGATGTTGCGCCGCAGGCGCGACAGATTTCGCCCCTCAGGGCGAAACGCAGGGACTGCGAACGAAGTGAGTAGCCCCTAGCGGATTCGAACCGCTGTTACCGGGTTCAAAGCCCAGTGTCCTTGGCCGCTAGACGAAGGGGCTGCCAATCAGTATTGCCTTGCAACGTATACTAAAACCTTCGCCTGCTTGCCGCACGCGATGCACTTGCCACTGGCGGCCTCGTTCGTGCCATACCTTGTGCCGCGCACATTGCCCGACGTCCTTTCGCGCACGGCTTCGGCGCACTTCTCGCCTGATTTTTCAGCGCTGCAGAAAGGCACCGCGACAAGTTTCCCAAGCGACAGTTCCTTCCCAAGGCCTTCAAGGGTGTCGGCTTTCCCGAGTTTGCCTTCAAGCGCCTGCTTAGCCCTTGCTTTCATGTCTTCAAGCATCCGCTTTCCTTCGGCAAGAATCCATTTTGCAAGCTCGGCTTCCGGTACCTGCTGTTTGATACCGTTGTCGCGCCTTGCGGCGGTAAGCACGCCTGACTCAGCCTCCCTCCCGCCAATCTCGATGCGGAAAGGCACGCCTTTCATCTCCCATTCGTTGTACTTGAAGCCAGGGGTGTTTGGGGAGAAGTCCGCCTCTGCCCGTATGCCAACCCCGAGAAGCGCGGCAACAACCTCGCGCGCCTTTTTCTCGACCGCTCCCTCGCTTCCCTTCCTCATTATCGGCACTATTATGGCCTGCACTGGCGCAAGTTCAAAGGGCAGCACAAGCCCCTTGTCGTCCCCGTGTATTGAGATGACAGCAGCATATATCCTTGAAATCGCAGGCCCGTAGCAGGTTTGGTGGCAGTATTCGCTTTCGCCCTTTTCATTGAGGAACTTGACATCGAACGGCTTTGCGAAATTCTGCCCCAAGAGGTGCGTGGAAGGCAGCTGGAGCACCCTGCCGTCGGGCATCATGCAATCCGCCGCATATGTGGAAACCGCGCCAGGAAACTTGTCCCACTGCGGCCTCTCGAAAAAGATGAACGGCACGCCGAATGAGCTGAAAATCACATTCTGGCTCATCTCCATGTCCTCCCGAACCTGCCCTCGCGCCTCTTCCTCGGTTGCAAACGCATTGTGCGACTCTATCCAATAAAATTCACGGCTCCGTATGAACGGGCGCGTCGCCTTGGTTTCATAGCGCCATACTTGCGACGGGTGGTATATCTTGAGGGGCAAATCCGACCTGCCTTGTATCCAAAGGGAGTACATCTGGTACATTGCGGTCTCCGATGTGGGGCGCATGGCGAGCCTCTCCTCAAGCCGGTTGTCACCCGCCTTCTCCACCCAGAAAACTTCAGGCGTGAAACCCTCCACGTGCTTGCTTTCGCGGTGGAAGTTGCTTTCCGGTATGAGCGCCGGGAACCACGCCGGCTTGTGGTGCGTCCTTTCAAGCTCGGCCTCGTAAATCGAATACATCTTCTTCATGCTGGCAACAGACCAGGGCATGAACACGACAAAGCCCTTCACGTTGTAGCGGAGGTCGCAAAGCTTCGCTGCCTTGGTTATCTCAGTATACCATTCCGAAAAGTTCGCCTTCTTGTTTTCCATGGTGTGGTTAGAGGGCGGAAAGAATAAAAAAGAACTTCGGGCCACAGGTCCCGACCGCCCGATTTATATTGTTCCCAGTGAAAAGTGCAAAATGCGTCAGGTGCAACACGGGCATGGGGGGAAAGAATGGCATCAACGGCAAACATTGTGCGGCTCTACCTCAAGCGCAGGCCACAGCTTCTTTCTATGGTTAACAACGGGCTATGCAACTATTCCGCGCTCGCCCGCCGCCTCTCACGCGAGATATTCCCTGGAAGGAAGTCCGAGTTTGCCGCGATAAAGGCCGCGCTTCTGCGCCTGTCGCGCGAAGGGAACGAAGCCGGGAAGGACTGGCAGAAGGATGTTGAAAAGATACTCCGCGCAAGCACGGTGGAAGTGCGGAGCGACGTCGCGGTCGTCTCAAGCAAGGGCGGCATAGGCGTGCCGGTCATCGCGACATCGAACAGCAAGTCCGGCGTCATGAGCGTGGTCGACTCCTCCTACTCGAAACAGCTTCGGAAGAAGGGCTTCAGGGTGATTGACGAGCTTTCTTTGGTGGTGTTATGCAGCCCGCTGCACCTTCAAGACACCCCCGGGTGCGTCTCGACGATACTCAACTCCATTTCCGGAGAGGGCATAAATGTGCTGGAGTTCATCTCCTGCCACACCGACACGCTCATGGTGGTGAGAAACCAGGACTCCGTTCGAATCTTCGAGATACTCTCTTCCCTTACTTCGAAAGACTAGGCAAAGGGGCGCAAGCTTAAGGCGGGATGCCAAGAAGCGACAAGCCAACTATGACCATTACCCCGAACACCCCTCCAAAAGCGGCAATCAGTGTGCTTAAAAGGTCGATTGGCACCTGGACTATCCCAAAGTGGTTGACCATCCAGAACACGATTATCCCGAATACGGCATTGATGACCAGAGGGGTTATCTTCTTGAGGGCGTGGTACATCACATGGAATATGATTATCGAAACAAGGAGCGCGTAGACAAGTCCGAATCCCATGGCATAAGAACGATGAAAAGGTATTAAATGCAATCCTCCGCCATCCCCTGCCTGCGGCAGATGCGCCCGAATGGCGCCTGCGCGCTCTTTTCGGGCAGTCCATCGCGCCGTCCCCAGCTGCGGGTTGGAACGGTTATAAACGTTCATTTCCACCCTCTTTCCCATGGCTGTTGCCGGAAAGGCTAAGGATCACGCAGGCGTCTTCAAGCGCGGGGCAAAACCCGCCGTGCAGGCTGCCGCCCGCGCTTTGCTTGGCGGGCAATTCGTGGTTCTTCACGACGGCGTTGGCAGGGAAAACGAAGCCGACCTCCTCCTCATCGCAAAGCACGCTACCCCTTGGAAAATACGCACAATGCGCAAGGACGCGGGCGGGCTGATTTGCGTCTCAACAGACGCCGCAGCCGCAAAGCGCCTGCGCCTTCCGTTCGCAACCGATCTCCTCATTGCCTCAAAACACCCCCTTCTCTCAGGCATGTGCCGCGCGCGCATGGCATATGGCGACATGCCGGCATTCTCGGTATCGATAAACCACCGCTCAACATTCACAGGCATAACCGACAACGACCGGGCAAGGACAATACGCGAGTTCGGCAGGCTGGTTGAGTGCAAGGGCACCGCGCGCGACTTCCAGGGCGGCTTCCGCGCAATAGGGCATGTTTTCATCCTTGTCGGCCGGGGGCTTGCAAAAAGGCACGGGCACACCGAGCTCTCGCTTTGCCTCGCAGAAATGGCGGGCGCCCCGCCAGCGGTGGTTCTTTGCGAAATGCTCTCCGACAACGGCAGGGCGGCAAGCAAAAGCGAGGCAAAAGCCTATGCAAAACTCCATAAGATCCCCTTCATAGAAGGAAAGGATTTGCTCAATCGGCACGGCGAAAACCGCAAGCGCGGGAAAAAGTGATTTCATGGCTGGGGCAGGCAGGGAAGGCCGGGTGAAAATCGGCATAGTCGACACCATGTTTGCGCGCGCCGACATGGCGTCGTTCGCAATAGGCGAGATCAATTCAAAATTCCCGGGCAAGGCAAGAATAGCGCGGAGCACGGTCCCAGGGGTTAAGGATTTGGCAATCGGCTGCCTTCTTCTTGACAGGAAGGAGAAATGCGATGTCATCATGGCTCTCGGGATGGTTGGCGCCATGCCTGTTGACAAGACGTGCGGGCATGAGGCTTCGCTCGGCATACAGATCGCGAAGATGAAACTTGGCAAGCACATCGTCGAAGTATTCGTGCACGAGGACGAAGGCAAGGACGAGGCAGACCTCCTCTCCATTTTCGAGGACCGCACGCGCAAGCACGCGGCGAATGCGTTCCTCCTAGCCTCAAATCCAACCGAGCTTTTGAAATTCGCAGGGAAAGGCAAAAGGCAGGGGCGTGCTGACGCAGGTCCGATAAAGGTGAGGTGAATGGCAAAAAAAGTGCGGCTTGCGCTAATCTGCTCCGAATTCAATCCCGAGATAACCGGCAAGATGCTTCTTAGCGCGGCGGGGCACGCAAAAAAACTCGGGGCGGAAGTGAAAAAAACCGTGCGTGTGCCCGGAGCATATGAAATACCCTTCGCAGCCGAAAGGCTCCTCTCGCGGAAAGACATCGACGCCGCAGTCGCGCTCGGAGCGGTGATAAAGGGGGAGACAAAGCACGACGAAGTGATAACCGTCGCAGTCTGCAAGTCGCTTCTTGACATTTCGATTCGCCGCAAAAAGCCCGTGGGGCTCGGCATCCTCGGTCCGGCAATCACCTGGGGGCAGGCGCGGGCAAGGATGGGCGTTTACTCCCGCCGTTCGGTCGAAGCCGCAATAAGGATGGCGAAAACAAAATCAGGCTAGGTACTTCCATGGCGTGGAGCAAGAAAGACCTCTTTTTCATGCGCCGCTGCCTTCTTCTTGCGAATAAAGGAGCGGGCAGGGTTTCCCCTAACCCGCTCGTTGGAGCGGTGCTCGTGAGGGAAGGCAAGATAATCGGGGAAGGCTTCCACACGCGCTTCGGCGCCCCCCACGCAGAAATCGAGGCAATGCGCGGCAACGATTGCACAGGCGCCACGCTTTACGTTTCCCTTGAGCCTTGCTCGCACTCATCAAATGAGAAGAAGACCCCCCCCTGCGCACCCGGCATAGCCGCGTCAGGCATCAGGCGGGTTCTGGTTGCAACGGCAGACCCCAACCCCGCTGTGAATGGCAGGGGGATTTCGCTTCTTCGCAAAGCCGGAATCGAAACCAGCGTCGGGCTTCTTGCGAAAGAAGCGGAAGGGCTCAACGCGCCATTCTTCAAGTTCATGAGGGCCCGCAAGCCCTACGCCGTCCTCAAGATGGCGCAAAGCTCGGATGGAAGGATAGGCGTGCGCGGCAAGGGGCAAGTGAAGATTTCGGGCAGGAAATTCGATTCATATGCGCAGCAGCTTCGCAACCGCTGCGACGCGATACTTGTCGGCATAGGCGCGGTTCTTTCGGACGACCCACGCCTCACTTGCCGCATGAGGGGCGGAAGGAATCCCGCACGCATAATACTAGACAGCAACCTTAGCATCCCGCTCCCAGCCCGCGTTCTTCAAAATGCCAAGAGGGAAAAAGTGATAATTGCCACAAGCGAGAAACACAGCAGGGCAAAGGCGGCAAAGCTTCGAAAGATGGGCGCATCCGTCTTCGTTTGCGGGAAAGGCAAGCCCTCGCTTCGCAGGCTGTTTTCCATTCTCCCATCGCAAGGCATAATTTCAGTCCTAATTGAGGGGGGCGCAGGCATCGCAAAAGCGGCACTCTCCCAAAAACTTGTTGACAAGGCAATTGTTTGTGTTTCAGAAATGAGGCTGGGCAGCAAATGCGCAGTCGCCTCGCCCATCGATAAAAAGTTCCTTTTACGCCTGAAAATGCGTAAAATGGGCAAAGACACAATTTACGAAGGCGCCCCCACTACTTGATTTCATACTTGAAATAATCATCCCACGGGTTCTCTATCCCCATCATCTGCCCCACAGTCATCTTCTCAAAGTAGCGCCTGAAGGGCCTCATGCTGTTTCCGTGCGCGGAAATTGCCACATTCACACCGTATCTTTTCACGTATGCAAGGAGGTCGCGGATGAAGGCAAGCACTCTTCTCTCGACCATCTCAACACTTTCGCCTCCGGGCGGCACATGGGAATAGCTTCGCCTTATTTCCTTTAGCTCATCTTCCGAGTGCTCGCGAACGAAAACCTCGTGCGACTTGCCGGAAAGCTGCCCGTAGCTTCTCTCAACCATCCTGTCATCGGTGAATATGCGCTCGCACTCAGGGTGGTGCTTCAGAACCTCAGCCATGGTTTCCTTCGAGCGCGAAAGCGAGGTCACTATGGCGATATCTATTTTTTCATCCCGAAGCATCTTCCCGATCTTACCCGCCTGTTTTTTGCCAAGAGGCGTGAGCTTCGAATCCTTCCACCCTGTGAAGTAGTGTTTCCTGTTGTAGAAGCTCTGCCCGTGCCTGAATAGGAATATGGCGGGGCGCTTCCTTCCGCCTTGTGCTGGCGTGTTCTTCCAGCTTCCTGAAAAATCAAGCTCGGCCTTTTGCATGCCGCACTTCCTCTCCTAAGGTATAAATAGCATTCGCAGCGCCCTCTTCCGACCAGAACCATTATCTAGCTTCGGATTGTTTAAGCCTCGGTTTTCGCGTGTCTATTGACAAAAAGCTCGTCGTCAGCATAAGTTTCATCCTCTTAAGCTTCATCCTTGTTTTTGCAGGAATTGACAAAGAGGTGACGTCCTACCTTCTCTCTTTCGGCTCGGCAGGGGCATTTGTCGCCGGGGTTTTCTACACGCTCGGGATTACGACTCCCTTCGCCATGGTGGTCATTCTCGAGATAATGCGCGCAAGCGACCCGGCGGTTGCCGCCATCCTTGCCTCGTTTTCAGCCGCCGCCGTCGACTGCCTGCTTTTCCTCATGGTGCGCGACGCCCTCGAATCAAGCGCGCGGCAGCTCATGGAAAAGATACGGAAAAAATTTGAAAAGGCATCCGCCATTTTCCCTCTTGCCGGCCTGATGGTTTTTGGCATGCCGCTTCCTGACGAGCTCGGGCTCGCGCTCATGGAGATGACAAAGATAGAGCTCCCCAAGCTATTCGCAGTGGTTTTCATCGCGAAACTCCTGACTCTTCTTATGCTCTGGAAGGCGCTTGTCTGAGTCCATGCGCCCGCCGCAAGCCTGCCTTCCGGAAGCCCGGCGCCGGCACCGAATCCCAGCACGCCGAAAACGCATATGCAAGGGGCATGGCCCCCGCACACCGCCAACAAGCAGCCACCGCCCTCTTTTTGCCGCCCGCTTTTCGCTCCGCGAAAAGGGGTGCCTTTTTCCGAAGGAAAAAGCGCAAGGCAAGAAGGGGCCCATTTTCCGGTCCGCCGAAAAAGCGGGCGGCGCGCTGCCAGGCTAATTTGCAACAGGCCCTTTCAGGCGCGTGCGAAAAGCTATAAAACCACCATGCGAACCACGGCTATGGCAGAAACCATCCTTTTGGTCCGCCATGGCGAGGCGGAATCGAATGCCGGCAAGTATTTCGGGGGCTGGCTTGACGTTCCGCTTACCCGCCTTGGCAAACAGCAGGCATCCGCGCTTTCAAGGAGGCTTTCCAAGGAGCCGATAGGCCGCACGTTCTGCTCCGACATGTTGCGCACGCGCGGAACGCTCGAGCACCTGTCTCTTTCCTGCCCGGCGGAATACTCGAAGGAACTCCGCGAGAAATCCTACGGTGAGCTTGAGGGCATGCGCTGGGACGAGGACGCCCGCCTTGAGAAATACCATCTTGACGCTTACGCACGCGCTCCTGGCGGCGAGAACTGCGCCGACGTGCAGAAGCGCGTCATGGAATATTTTGGCAGAAAGGTTTTTCCCTCAAGGGAGGAAACCGTGCTTGTCGTCTCGCACCACGGGCCGATTGTGCTTTTCGCCTGCAAGATGCTCGGGGTGCCGCTCCACAACTGGCGCATGCTTAGGCTTGGCAACTGCGGGCTTTCCATTTTCAGCCTCGAGGGGAAGATGTGGCGCATGCGGCTTTGGAATTCGCTTTCCCACCACGGGCTTCAAAGCTTCCAGCCTCTTCTTGGGAAAGAGAAGAAAAAAGGCTAATCCGCACGTTTCCTGCAACCAGCAGTGCCTGCCCAGGCGCTATTTTTCTACTCATATCTCAGAGCCTCAACAGGAGTCACCGAAGCCGCGTTCCTTGCGGGGAGAAGCCCTGAGAGTATACCCACGACAACCGAGAAGCCAAGACCAAGAAGCACAAGCTCAAGGGTTATTTTCGATGGCAGCCCTGCATACGAGAGCGCCACCGAGCCTACGAACGAGAGGGCAAGCCCGATAAGCCCGCCAACAAGCCCCACCATCGCGGCTTCGTATAAGAAAAGCTTGAGTATGGTGTTTCTTCTTGCGCCAAGCGACTTGAGGAGGCCGATATAGCGCGTCTGCTCAAGCACGGACGTGAACATCGCATTCGCTACGCCGATTCCGCCAACAATCAATGATATTGAAGCTATGCCTCCTAGGAAAAGCCCGAGCGTGTTTGAAACGCTTGATATGGTCTGCTGCATCGAAGTTGCGGTCATCACCGTGAAATCCTGTTTTGCAGCAGTGAGCCTGCGAAGCGACAAAAGCTTTTCCGTGATGCTGCTTGCCACCTCGTCAGGCTTGGTGCCGTTCTTCGCAACCGCGATTATCGTGCTCACCTTGTCGGTCTGGTTGAACAGCGCTTTCGCGCGCTTTTGCGTGATGTAAATGTTCCTGTCTGCCGAGCCGCCGATCGAGGTGCCGGTCTTGTTTAGTATGCCCACGACGCGGAACGTCGAGCCTTGAATCTTTATCTGCTTGTTTAGCATGCTCGTGTTGCCGAACGACTCCTCTTGTACGGAATAGCCTATCACTGCGGCTGAAGTGTCCCCGACGCTCAGGCTCCTGCCTGATGCAACCGCGCCCCCAACGCTTTCTGGGAAGGCCGAAGGGTCAGTGCCAACCACGCTAAGCGAGACATTTTTGTTGTTATAATCAACCGTTGCCCTGCCAGACACCTGCGCGTCGATTTTAGCTACGCCCTCAACGGTTTTGAGCGCATCAGCCTGGTCAAAGCTTATCACGCTGCTTGCCGAGCTTCTGCCAAGCCCGCTTGAACCGAATTCTCCCTGCGCCCCGCCTGCGCCTCCAAGGCCCATGCTAACCGCCCTTAAGCCGCCAGGGCTTATGGTGATTATATTGGCTCCGACCCCGCTTAGGCTGCCCGATATCTGCGAGTTCATCCCGACGCTTATCGAAATAAGCGAAATCACCGAAGCTACGCCTATAACTATGCCAAGAACTGCAAGCCAGCTTCGAAGGCTCCTATATCGGAGCGAGTTGAACGCAAGCTCGGCAAGCTCGAGGTCGCTCATCGCCGAGCTTTTGCCCTGCAAGCGCGCGCCATTTTCGTGTTTGTCTTCCATCCGCCTTCACCCATTGCGAGTTCACTGCACCGGACCGCGCTCATCTTGGCCTCTTTTTTTCACCGCTTTCCTGCTCCTGAGAAATATTGTAATGGTGCTGCGGCTTCTTTCCCTTCCACTTGCGGTAGGCATAGTAGCCGCCCCCCCCAATTATCACGATGACAACTATTCCGGCAATGGCAAGAGTCAGCGTGTCAGGGCCAGAGGCTCCGCCAGGGCCCATGAACATGCCCAAGGGGCTTCGGTTGCGGCTGTTCTGGAAGCCCACGGCTCCAGTGCCGTTGGCAGCTCCCGGCACACCAATCCTTCCTCCTTGCACGAACGACGAGTTCCCACCGCTTGCCTGGAGTGTCTTGGTCACGGTATGTTTTGCGTTCCTGCTGTCGCGGAAGGAGAGCTCAACATTCACGCTTCCGGCCGCGCTTCCAAGCGAAACCGTCGCGGAATCATCAACATCAAGTGTCCCGATGAAACTCTTTGTCGGGGTCTGCAAGCCTGCCGGCGTGACCGAAACGTAGAGGCTCCTTATCTGCGAGTTTCCCGTGTTTGCTATCTCGACCGCGGGGCTTGCCCCGCTCTGGCTTAATGTCACGGTGATTTCGGGCGTAGCCTCGACAATAAGCCCCACGTTGTACTTAAGCTGCTGTCCTGTCGATGGAGCGAGTGTGAGGGGTAGAGTGTAGTAGCCCGCGCTCGCTGAAGACTTCACTCCAAGATATATCTCCTTGTTTGCGGCTTCGCCCGCAGGCACGGAGTCAAAATATATCCTCTGCATGTTTATCGGGGTGAAGACAGTGGTCTCGGCTATCTCCACAACCCCTGATATTGGATAGCTGCCGCGGTTCTGGAGCGTGAGGCTGAACGGCACCTCTGCCCCTATTTCTACTATCTCCTTAGGTTCAAGTGTCAGCCTGTATTGTACTGAGGTGTCAAGCACGCTGATCGGACCGACGTTAAGTGTCTTGGTGGTCGGCTGCCTTGCCATGTCCTGGTAGGTGAACGTTATTGGTATGCCATATGTGCCTGTCTTCGTGTCCGTGCCCGAGACAAGGTCTAAAGTCACGTTCACGGTTGTGCCCGAAGGCACGGTGCCAACATTCTTCTGCGTCGAGCCGTCTATGTAAAATGTGGAATTGTCGGGCATGGTTATGACGAGGTTGTTTACCACCCCCCCAGTGTTCGCGATGCCAAGGTCGAATGCAAGCGTTTCGCCTGCCGATATCTGCGTCTTGTCAATCGAGAGCGTGCGCACTACGAGCGGGGAATACTGCTGCACGGTGAGCGGGACGGAAAGAGTGGTCTTCTTGGAGACGCTGCTTGAGCCGCTCGTGTACGTGTAGAAAACTTCTATGTTGATAAGCTGTATCGTGCCTGCGGCATCTGCGCCTATTCTGAACGGCACAGCGACCTGCGCGGAAGACTTCGCCCCGAGGTCACCAAGCGTGGTGGAAGCGCTTATTCCGTCAATCGTATAGCGTGGGCTTACGGTTATGGCAGTCGCATCGCCTGAATTGTAAAGCGTGATTTGCACATATCCCGTCGTGCCGGCATATATGCTCGAAGGCGAAGTGGTGTAATTGCTCACCTGCAATACCGGCTCGGCATATGCCGCCCCTGCCGCAAGAAGCAAAACCGCAGCAATCGCGAAAACGCATTTCAAATTCCCCATCAACCTCGCCTCCTTTCTTCCCGTTTCCTATCAGCCTTCTCTATTCTTCCGTCCATTATCCTCACAATCCTGTCCGCGCGCGACGCAAGGTGCGCGTCGTGCGTGACTAGTATCACGGTCATCCCCCTGCTTTTGCGAAGCGAGAGTATGGCGCCGATTATCTCTTCGCTCGTCTTCGAGTCAAGGTTGCCCGTCGGCTCGTCCGCGAGTATTATTTTCGGCTCGTTTGCAAGCGCGCGGGCGATTGCCACCCGCTGCTTCTGCCCTCCTGAAAGCTGGTAGGGCATGCTATGCGCCTTGTCCGAAAGCCCGACAAGCGCAAGGTTCTTCCCAGTCCTCTCCTCCCTTTCCTTCTTCGCCATCCCGCGTATCATGAGTGGCAGCTCCACATTCTTGAACACAGAAAGCGTCGGAGCGAGGTTGAATGCCTGGAACACGAAGCCGATGGTGTCGCGCCTCACGTCCGCAACCTCGTCGTCGCTCATTTTCGAAATCGCCTTCCCGTCAAGGTATATCTCGCCTCCAGTCTGCCGGTCAAGGCAGCCAAGAAGGTGCAAAAGCGTGCTCTTGCCGCTTCCGGAAGGGCCCATTATTGAAACAAGCTCGCTCCTTCCGATTTCAAGACTCACCCTGTCGAGCGCAAGGAAAGGGGTCGCGCCGTCATAGAGCTTTGAAACGTTCTCAAGCTTAAGCACGGTTTCCAAAAAAACACCATTCGCCCTGGGGCGGAGCCTATCTTATAATTCCTGCAATAACAAGCCCGCATACGGTTGCCACTCCTGCAAGAAGCAGGAGCAGCAGGATTTTCGGGCTTAATGAAGGCATACCGCACACGTCCTCTTCGGTTTATAAATCGGTTTTCCGACCTTCTACCCAAATTCCCCCCAAATCACTCTTGCGCCTGTGCGCCCAGGGCGCGGTTCCACCCTCCTTGCATTCGGGGCGTTCCGGCATTGCAGAAAAGGCCCCCATCCCTGTTTTCGCACGTTCCGTCCACCATCACGTTCCCTCTCGGGCTTTGCATGGCAAGCGAGCACGCCTCACCCTCCTTTTTCCCATCGCACGCGCCTGACGCAGCTTGCATCCGTCCATCCATCATCAGCTGCCTTTCTTCTTCAGTGAGGTTGCCCATTCCTCCCCTAGTCCTGTTCTGCAAACCTCCCTGCGATTCCCAGTTTCCGTCCTGCGGGCCAGCCACGCATCCGGTGAAAAGGAAAAGCGCGGCAACAAAGAGCGCAAGCAGGCAGACGATTCGCATATATTCCTCCACAGTCTCACTTTTTTTGCCGGAAGAGGGGGCGGACTTTCCGCCCGCCGCCTCTCCAGGTGGTTGGTCTTGGTTAAGACAGCGTCAATTTTCACGGGGCATTGCTGCGCCGCCCATAGTTCTGCTTGCCCTTCCCAGGCGGAACCCGGCAGGGTTCTGGTTGAGCCCAAGATCGGTTACTAGCTCCTTTCCAAGCGAGTGGGTTTGGCTCCACTTGGCAAATGTCGTCTCGTTGAGCTTTTCGAATATCGGGCCGCCAAAGCCATGCTCCGCATGGAGCCGCATGGCAACCGCGTAGTCTCCGGCGTCAACGGCATTCTCAAATTCCAAGTGCGCGGTTTCGTTCATCCCCGCTTCTGCAAACCATCTGCTGCTCCGTCCCACCCTGAAGCTCGGCGCCATGCAATCGGTGGAGTTTGACAAGCTGCATCCTCTGTTTGTGCCGTTCATCCATGCTCCGCGCTTGCCTCCGAATGGAGAAATCATTCCATCACCATTGTTATTCATCCTTCCGCGCATCCGCATTTCGCCGAAAGGCGGCGCTTCGGCCCCGTTGTTGTCAGTGCCATTCACCATCCAGGGACTTCCTATTCCACGGCTCCATCCCTTCTCTCCACCCATAAACGGCGCAGTTCCGTTCTGCCCAGCCGCACCGTATAGCCGGCCCACTCCCCCCTGCGAGGCGAACAGTACGCCCGCAAAGGCGACAATCGCCGCAACAACAACCGCCGCAATCGCAAAATTCTTCATACCCATAACATCACCGCCATTGCTTCTTCGCCCCTTTATAAGTAGATTTTCCGAACTTCTTCCCCAATCATTCCCAAATCTTTCCCGCGTCCGCTGGCTTTGGAAAAACAAAAAAGGGAAAAAGCCCCTCACTCATTGCTCAGCTTTGCAAAGATGAGAAGGCCAATTGCCGAGAACAGGACAGGCACGAAGGAAAGCGAGCTTGCCATCCCGTATGGCCCAAGCACTCTCACAAGCGGGAAAGAAGAGAGCGCGTAGAGCAGGAACGAGAACAGGAACGCGACAAGCCCTAGTGTGAATGTCGAGCGCAGGGCAAGGTAGTCTTTCACATATACGTATAACAGGTATGCGGCAAGCGCAACATTGAGCGCAGAGAGGCTGAGCCTCAGCATCGCATTCTCCTCGGGGAGGATAAGGCCCCCCTCGGGCGGCGGCGTGGCATACCTGTCGAATCTGCCTTCCCTCATCGCCCTTCCGAAGCTTGGCATGATGAAAGAGGATGCGCCGAGTATGGCAATTGCAAGGGCAACAAGCCCGATTGTGTAGATTGCCGCGCGAAAGCCGTTCCCGTTTTTCTTCTTCTCACTTTTTTTTGCAGCCATTTTTCCCACCCCTTATCATTTTTGAAAAATCCTTCTCCGAACTTACGGCATCCGAGACAAAATACACCTTCCCGTAGCCGCTGCCGCTTCGCTCAAGCACGGAATTCTTCATGAGTAGCTCGACATGATGCTCCACAGTCTTGTAGTCAAGCCCTGCTGCAAGCGAGAGTTGCCGCAGGTTCATGGGCTTCTTGATAAGAATGGAAAGAAGCTGCGTGCGCGTCGGCCCGCCCTTCGTGCCCTCCAAAAGCCAGTACAAAAGCCGCCTCATCGAGTCCATGCACCCACGCTCCGATTTCCGCCAGAAGATTTATCTACATTCCATGCGAACTCCCTTCGAGGGGTTGCATGGAGACCATACCAACTTCCAGGTTCAAGGAGATGAAAAATTCCGCAGCGCTTTCGGCGCTTTCGGCAAGCGAAAAGGGGCTCTCTTCAACAGAAGTGAAAAAGCGAATAGCCGAGCTCGGCTACAACGAGGTTGCCGAAAAAAAGGAATCCCCCCTCTTCGAGTTCCTCTCCCACTTTTGGGGACCAATCCCATGGCTTTTGGAAATCGCAACCATAATCTGCTATCTCATTGGCAACCACTTCGACGCGTTCGTGCTCGCCTCTCTCGTGGTTGTGAACGGGTGCGTGGCATTCTACAACGAGCACGACTCAAAGAAGGCGCTCCAGCTTCTCAAGCGCAAGCTCACGATAAAGGCAAGGGCGCTACGCAATGGCACCTGGGAAACTCTTGATGCGCGCGAGCTCGCGCCAGGCGACATGATAATGGTTGGCTTGGGTGACGTGGTGCCGGCTGACGCAAAAATCCTCTCAGGAGAAATATCCGCAGACCAGGCTGCGCTCACGGGCGAATCCCTCCCTGTCGAGCTTCGCGAAGGCGACGTCATTTTCACGGGCTCTGTTGTGAAGCGGGGCGAGGTGAAATGCGTTGTCGTCAACACGGGCATGCGCACCTACTTCGGGAAAACCGTGGAGCTTGTCAACATCGCAAAGCCGAAATCCAAGACCGAAGAAATAATGTTCACGCTCTCTCGGAACGTCTCCTATATAGGCGCGCTTCTCTTCCTAATCGTGCTCGGCTATGCGGCAATGGAGGACATAAAGCCAGTCGTGCTCCTGACATTCGCCGTGCTTTTCATAGGCGGCGGCATACCTGCTGCGCTCCCGATGATGTTCACAATTTCGCAGGCAAAAGGCGCAACCGACCTTTCCAAGCGGAACATACTTGTCACCAAGCTCGACTCTTTGGAAAGCGCGGCATCAGTCGAAGTCTTATGCCTTGACAAGACCGGCACGATAACCATGAACGAGCTCGAGGTGCGCGAGGCAGTGCCCCTTGGCACGAAGTTTTCTGCGAACGAAGTGCTCGCGCTTGCCGCTCTTGCCTCAAGCGAAGGGAGCAAGGACGCGATAGACTCCGCAGTACTTGGAGCGGCAAAAGCCAAGGGGGCAAGCCTTCCGGGCTGCAAGCAGCTCTCCTACAAGCCTTTCGAGCCAGCGACAAAGCGCGCCGAGGGTGTGATAAGCAAAAAGGGCAAGAAATTCCTCGTAATGAAAGGCGCTCCGCAGATGATTCTCTCGCTTTGCAAGAGTGCTACGAAGCAACAAAAGGACGCTCTTGCAAAGGCCGTCGAGTCTTTCTCAAAGAAAGGCTGCCGCGCACTTGCAGTCGCCTGCTCGGACTTCAACAACTTCGGCAAGCTCACACTCGCAGGTGTAATCGGGCTTGGCGACCCGCTCCGCCCTGATTCAGCGGAAACAATTGCCGCGCTTCGCGAGGCAGGCATAAAGCCCATCATGATAACCGGCGACAACATCTCAGTTGCACGCGAAATAGCCATGCAGGCGGGCATCGGCGAAAAAATCGTCCGCATCTCGGAAATAAAATCTCTTCCAGGAGACGCGCAGGCTGACGCCATACTCTCCTGCGACGGCATAGCCGAAATCTACCCCGAGGACAAGTTCTGGGTGGTAAAGACCCTCCAATCAAAGGGCAAGGTGGTCGGCATGACGGGCGATGGCGTGAACGACGCGCCCGCGCTCAAGCAGGCCGAGCTAGGGATAGCGGTCAGCAACGCGACCGATGTTGCGAAAGCCGCGGCAAGCGTGGTGCTCACCGAGCCTGGCACAAAGGAGATACTCGAGTCGGTGCGCGTGAGCCGCGAAGCATTCCAGCGCATGCTCACCTGGACTCTCAAGAAAATCTCCCGCGCCATACAGTTCATGCTGATACTGATGGTCGGGCTTTTCATCTTCAAGGACGTCATCGTGTCGATAAACGGGCTCGTCTTCATGATGATAATAAACGATTTCCTCACGATGACACTCGCCATAGACAACTCCCGCGCCACGCGCATGCCCAACCGCTGGGAGCTAAAGAGCATAACGCGCGCCTCGGTGTTCATGGGCATGATTTTCTTCCTAATCGAGCTTGCCGTTCTTTACATGGGCATCGCGTGGTTCGGGCTCGCTCTTGACGGCGTGCAGACATTGATGCTCCTCTCGCTCGTCTACACCGGGCAGCTTGGAATTTACATCATACGCGAGCGCGGGCACTTCTGGCAGTCCTGGCCCCACAAGTATGTGGCGATAACGCTTTGGTTTGCCATCGTGGCGCTTTCGCTCTTCGCGCTATTCGGGCTTGGCATGACTGCGGTGCCGATGCACCAGGTTCTCCTGACATTCGCGGTGTGCGCGGCAGCCATATTCCTTGCTGACTTCCCCAAGCACTGGGTTTACAAGAGGCTTGGAATAGGCGACTAGGGGGCGATGGGCATGGCAAAAACCAATGATGGTAAACGGCTTGCGAACGGAACCGTTGCCGCGCTTCTTGCGATTTTCCTTTTCGTCATAGTTGGCGCCGTTCTTTGGGACTTCATGAACGCCTTCTTCATAGCGATAATAGGCTACGTTTTCCTCAATCCAACCTACCTTTTTCTGCGCAGGCGCGGCATCGGCAAGACAGTATCCGCATGGGCGACGCTCATCTTCGGGCTCATAGCGATAGGCATCCCCTGCTTTTTCATCCTCCAAATGGTTGCAAAAGAATTCATCTGGCTCCTGCAGCCCTCAACCCTTTCGGCAATCACCGCACAGATAACTTCTGCGCTTGACAAAATCGGCGGCTTTTTCCCGGGTTTCGACCCTACAACGCTTGAGCCGGAAATCGGGGCGCTCACGCTCCAGGCGGCAAACTTCCTCAAGTCCATAGTGGTCGGCAGCATTTCCGGAATAGGCAAGCTTGCGCTTGGCATGCTCGTCATCCTCTTCTCGTTCTACTACCTTCTTACAGCTGAAGACGCGCTTGGCAGCGCGCGAAATTTCATCCCCCTCTCAAAGAAGAACACCGACATCTTCATCCGCGAATTCCTCATGATAACCGATTCGGTGATAATAACCACGATTTGGATGGCGCTCCTGCAAGCCGTGCCAATAACGATGGCGTTCATCTATTTCGGCGTTCCTGGTGCGGCGATTCTCGGGCTCATTGCGGCGATACTCACCTGCATACCGTTCACAGGCATTCCCTTCGTTTGGGTGCCGGTTGCCGCAATGCAGGCGCTCAACGGAAACATGCCCGCCGCAGCGGGCATAACCGCGGTCGGCATCGGGATAGCAATCCTTGAGAACTTCCGCCCTGTCGTGCAGGGCAAGGTGAGCGCCATGCACCCGCTCGTCTCGCTTCTAGGAGTCATCGTGGGCGTCCCGTATTTCGGGATAATGGGCGTGCTAATAGGCCCCATACTCGTGAGCTATGCCCTTCTTTCCGCGCGCATGTTCAAGGAAGAGTACCTCTGAGGCGCGGAAGAAGGGTTCCTAAGGCGAGCGGGCGCATTCTCTTTGCAAAGCAAGGAGCTGCCTAAGCTGGCAAGAGGTTCTGCAGGCTCAAGTTCACAACACCGGAGACTAAGCTGCCAAGGAAACTGGCGCTCCCCGCTTCCGCAAACCCTATTTCTTCCCTTCCTTCACGAACAGCGCAAGCACCGCTGAAACGAACACCAGTCCCCCCACAATCATGAATGAGGACGAGTAGTCGGCAACACCGAGCGCCCCGTGCACGGCTTTCGCGGAGTCAAGAATGTAAGCCATCACCTGCGGGCCGAGTATTCCCCCAAAGCCGTAGGCAGTGAACATCATGCCATAGTTCACGCCCATGTTCGCAGTTCCGAAGTAATCCGCGGTTGCCGATGGGAAAAGCGAAAAGTTCGAGCCAAAGCAGAATCCGATAGCAGCCATCCACACAAGAAGCAAGTAAGGCGAAACCCCGCTTGCGAAAACAATCGTCCACAAAAGAATCGCCTGGAGCGAAAACATCGCAAGCATCACTTTCTTCCTTCCGACCTTGTCCGAAGCCCAGCCAGCAAATATCCTGCCTCCCCCGTTGAACACCGCAAGCACCCCTACCGCAAGCGCGGCAAGCGAAAACGCGGCATCCGTTGCCATTCCGTGTCCTGTTGTGAACGACAGTTTCGCAAAGGTGGCAAGGTTCCCGATTACCATAAGACCCGCGGCAGCCGAAAATGCGAACATCACCCAAAGAAGCCAGAACTCGCGCTTCGAAAGCATCTCCCTGGGGCCGGTTTCGTCCGCGCTTGAGGCGGAGGCGGCCTTGAAGCCAGGCGGGTTCCTAAGGAGCACTGCCCCGAGGCTTACTATGACGAACAGCACTCCGCCAAGCATGACGAATGCACTGTCAATGCCTTGTGAAACGATGATGCTACTTGCAATAGGCGCAAGAAGAAGCGAGCCGAACCCGAAGCCGAACATCACAATCCCGCTCACAAGCCCGCGCCTTGAGGGGAACCACTTCACCCCTGCGGCAAGCGGAGTGCCGTAGGCAAATCCCACTCCTGCGCCTGCAAGAACGCCGTAGGTTGCATAAAGCGCGAGCGGGGAGCTTGCAAATAGCCCGGTTGCAATAAAGCCGAGCCCCAAAAGCGCGCCGCCCAGAAGCGCGACATCCCGGGGGCCACGCCTGTCTTGAAGCATGCCTGCAGGAATCATGGTGATGGCAAATGCCGCGAGCATCACCGAGAAGGCGAGCTGCACCTCTGTCTGGCTCCAGCCGTATTTTTCTGCAAGCGGCCCCGCGAAAACGCTCCAGGTATAAGTTACGCCGAGCATCAGCGTTATGAGCACGCCTCCCGCAACCACAAGCCAGCCGGATTTTTCATGTTCATCCATCAAACCACCTGTTCAAACAGCCAAACGAATTTTTCCGCTATTTCACAATGGCAACATTAATGAAGCCTCGCAGCGCGCCCTCAGATGGAGAATGCCCTTACCATCTCAAGATCCTGCACGTCAATTCCCTTCTTTTTCCCCCAGGTGTCGCGAAGCGGGATTAGGGTCGGCTTTCCCTCAAGCTCGCCAACCATCATGCCGCTTGTTCCGCGCAAAAGCTCGTTTACCGCGCGAAAGCCGAGCCTGCTTGCAAGCACCCTGTCCCTTGCCGTCGGGCTTCCGCCCCTTTGGATATGCCCTAGCACGCAGGTGCGGTAGTCAATGCCTGTCGCCTTCCTTATCCTCTCGCCTGCGGCCTTTGCCCCGCCGGACTCGTCCCCCTCCGCTACAATCACGATGAGCGAGCGCTTGCCTTTCTTCCTGCATTCAACTATCGCGCCTTTCACATCCCTAAAATCATGGAGCACCTCGGGGAGGAGCGCGGCTTCGGCTCCGCCTGCGATTGACGACTCAAGCGCCAGGAACCCGGATTTCCTACCCATTACCTCTATGAAAAACGGGAGCCCATGCGAAATGGAGGTATCCTTTATCTTGTCAATCGCGGAAAGTGCGGTGTTGACCGCGGTGTCAAAGCCAACGGTGTCGCTTCCGTAAATATCGTTGTCTATCGTGCCTGGGACGCCCACGACTTGGAAACGGTGCTCGAGGCAAAGAAGCTCGGCGCCGCGGAAAGAGCCGTCCCCGCCTATGACGACAAGCCCGCCGATTCCTCTTTTCACCATGTTATCGTAAGCAATTTTCCTGAATTTTTTCTTCTGGAATTCGGGGCACCTCCCGGCCTTGAGGATGGTGCCTCCGCGCTGCATCACATTCGAAACCGACCGCGAGTCAAGGGACATGAAATTCCCTCCAACAAGCCCGGAAAAGCCGCCGATTGCGCCTTCAGCTTCAAGCCCGTTCCAAATCGCCGTGCGCACGACCGCCCTTATGCACGCGTTCATGCCCGGCGAATCGCCCCCGCTTGTCAGCACGCATATTTTTTTTATCATGCACGCCACCGAAAGGGCTTCTCAGGAGCGGCTTTTAATCATTCCTCCAAAAAGCCGCAAAGCCGATTGCAGGCCCGCCGAAAAGCTGCGAAGCCAATCGGCTATTTATTTGTGCGCCCCAAACACTCGCCATGGAATCATACAAAGTCAGGCAAATTTCAATCGAGGAGAAGAACCGCCTCACCCGCAGGCTCCCGCAGCTTTTCGAGCGCAAGGCGAACATACACGGGGCGTGCGTGAAGCTTCTTACCGACAACCGGGGCTTCAAGGAGGCGTGGGAGGACAACTTCCGCTTCATGGACGAGGAAGTGCGCCCGCACGCCCGCATATTTGCCGTCGGGAGCGGCAAGGAGATCTCGGTGCTATATGACAGGGCCTCAAGGACCGTGATAGTGAAGAACTGCGCATATTACGGCTGGGTGAAAAGCATCGCCCTCGCGCTCGCATCCGACTTTTTCGAGGATTATTCCTCGCTCCAGCGGCGCTACTCGATTCACGGTGCGCTCGTGGATTTTTGCGGAAGCGGCATCGCGATAATAGGCCCGTCTGGGACCGGGAAGACCACGCTCACGTACGGGCTCCTTTCCGACCGGCAGGCGAACTACCTTGCCGATGACTGGTTCTTCGTGCGCTTCATGGGGCAAGGCGTTGTCGCATATTCATCGGAAAAGAACGCCTATGTGCGCGACGACCTTGCGAAAGCATGGCCCGAATTTTCAGGCAAGCTCCGGGGGGTGGAACGCGACAGCCGCGGAAGAGGCATTGCGGACATGAAACACGTTCTTGGCGAGGGCAGGCTGCGCGACGAGTCTTCGTTGCGGGCGGTCGTCCTTCTCAAGCGCGATTCGGGCGACAGGCGCGCTTTTCGGCGGCTTTCCGCAAAAGAAGCGCTTTCCTTCATGCTTCAAAACGACTTCTGCAACCCCCACCAGCTTGTGCGAAGCGCCCAGAAAATGAGGCTTCGCAAGGCTTTTTTCCGCGAGCTTTTCTCGCTTTTGCCAGTCTATCTCCTAAACACGACTGAAAAACCGCACCAATCGCTTGCGCGCATCAGGGGAGCAATCCCGAAAGACTAGGCAGGAAGCGGCGCGCCTCAGCCCGGCAGCCCATATGATGCCCTCCCTTCTCTTCCCAGGAAGGCTTCTTGGCTGAAAGTGGCGCAAGAAAACGATGCGCATTCTCCCAGAAGAAAAAACAGGCCAGGATTTTTCTCAAAGCCTTCTTCGCGCAACCGCCCCCCTCCTCCTCTCGAGGAGAGGCATTATGAAGGGCGGGGCGAATGCGCTCAAAAGCACAATTCCCGTGGCTATTGCCAGGAACACTGGCCGCACGACGCCCGCATTCACCACGCTCTCGGCGATTATCAACAGGACTTCACCCCGCGGCGAGGTCATCAGCCCGAGCTTTGCAGCCTCCCTGAAATCCGAGCCGAAATTCACAAGTGTCGCGCTCGCCACCACCCACTTTGAAACCACTGCAACCAGTGCCAATGCGGCAATGAGCGGCAGGGCCCCGAGAAGAAGGTCCGGGCTGAGGAGGAGCCCGATGCTCACGAAGAAAAAGTTCGCAAAAAGGTTCCGCACGGGCATGATTGAGCGGATGACGTCCCGGTGGCGTATGCTCGAAGTTAGCACCGTGCCTGCGAGAAAAGCCCCGATGAACGGCGATACTTTGAACAACATGAGGGCATAGACCATTATGAGGCAGAACACCGTCCCGAGCGTGAGCGCGCTTGAGGGGAACCTTTCCTCGAAAAACTCGAACACTTTCGGGATCGCCCGCACCCCCGCGAAGAATATCACCAATATCACAGCAAACATCGAGAACGATGTGACGACAGCTTCGCCAATCCCCGCGCCCTGCACTCCGATGTATCCGCTTATGAGGCTGAGGATTACGAATCCGTACAGGTCGTCTATGATTATGGCAGCCTCCATGAGCCGCGAGTTTTTCAGCCGGTTCAGGTTCATCTCCTGCATCATGCGCAGGGCCATGGTCGTGCTTGTGGAAACAAAGAACGTGCCTATTATGAGGAATTCAGCAGCCTTCATGCCGAAGAGCCAGCCTGCCGAAGCCCCAGCTGCGAAAGCCGCGATTGATGACAAGCCGGCAAGGACAAAACCGCGGAACCCGAGTCTCTTGACCTGGCCGTGTTCGAAGTGGAGCCCGAGCACAAACATCAGGAGAATGCCGCCCAGCTGCGCAAAGAGAGCTATCTCGTTCCTGCTTGAGACGACGAAGCCAGGGGTGAGCGGACTGATTGCTATGCCCGCAAGTATCATCCCCATGACTGGCGGAAGCTTCATCTTTTCGAATATGGCGGACCCTATGAATGATGCGAAAAGCACAATCCCCAGGTCAAGCATGACTTGGACTGAAACATCCACATCTTACAATTCCCCCAACAGGGTTAAATCCCTTTCCGCCCGGGCTTAGCCGCCAAAAGGCTAAAACGTTTCCCCCCCCAAAACATCCCATGCGGCATTCCCAGAAAAAGAAAGAGGGGCACAAGGGCTTCGACCTCCTGGATGCAGTTTATGCGGAAAAGGGGCTAATCTCCGGAGAAGACAGCCATTTCCTGGCTTCAAAGGCGGTGGGGGACACGCACGCGCATTCGCACCGCCACCTCAAGCACCAGAAGGAGAAGCAAGAAAGGGCGAGGTTCGTAGTCCACCATTCCAAGCGCGAGAATGCGAAGCGCGCAGGCTTTCTCAGGTTGGCAGAGCCCAAGCCAAAAGATAAGAGCACGAAGAAGCCGCTCCAGATGAAAAGGAAAGACATCGACCCTGGCAGCGGCGAAGAGAAGTGACATACGATGCGACCATATGCATTTTCGGAGAGTCGAAAATATGACTTAAATCCGCAGGCTTGCGGGCAGAGGTTGCTGGCAGGCTCAGCTGAGCTTCGGGCGTTTCATTCGAAGCTAAGTCCTATTGGAGATTTTCCTGTAGGCAAGCATTGCGGCAAAAGCGGCAACAAGCACAAGCACCACTGCGCCGCCTGCCGCAAGGTCGAAGTAATACGCAAGGAAAAGCCCAAGGACAACCGATGCCACTGAAACTGCAATTGAGCCGAAAATCGCCTGCCTGAAGCTTTTGGAAAGGGGGAGGGCGACTGATGCCGGGATGGCGATGAGCGATGATACGAGAAGAATCCCGACAATCCTCATGGAAAGCACCACTGCGATTGCGGTGAGCACAAGCAGCACGGTGTTGAGGCGCTCCACCGGCACGCCCGATGTTTTTGCGGACTCCTCGTCAAACGTGATGTAGAAAAGCTCCTTGTAGAAAAGCGCAAGGACGCAAAGTGTGAGGATGCCGACAACTAAAATAAGAGCGATGTCCGCTTCGCTTACCGACAGGATGCTGCCGAAAAGGTAGGACATCAAATCGGTGTTGAAGCCGTGCGACAGGCTCACAAGCACCACTCCAAGCGCCAGCCCGAACGAGAAGAATATCGCAATCGCGGAGTCACCATAAACCTTCATCGACTTGAGCTTCTGGATGCCTACTGCGGATGCGACCGAAAAAAGAAGCGCGGAGAGCACTGGATAAACGTTGAAGAACATGCCCGCGGCTATCCCCCCGAAGGAAATGTGCGCAAGCCCGTCGCCGAGCATGGCCATCCTGCGAAGCACGAGAAAAACCCCTATCGCGGAGCACAGGATGGCGATGAGGATGCCGCCGGCAAGGGCGCGCTGCATGAACGAATATTGGAGGATTTCAAGCATGGCTTCACCTAATCATGATGATGCGGCACCCTGGCGTAATCGCTTCCGTATGCGCACACAAGCGCCCTATCAATCCCTTTCCTTGCGTCATGCATGCTGACCGACAGGTTCACGCACGCTATCCTGCTTGCGTTCTTGGCAACCACGCCTATGTCGTGGGAAACAAGCAGGAGCGTCATCCCTTCCTTCCGGTTAAGCCTTCCCAACAGCGTATAGAAGTCGTGTTGCGCCTTCTGGTCAACCCCCACGGTCGGCTCGTCAAGTATGAGGAATTCCGGCTCGGCTGCAAGCGCACGGGCGATGAACACGCGCTGCTGCTGCCCGCCAGAAAGGTCGCCTATGCGCTTTTCGCGAAGGCTTGCGATTCCGGCGACTTCAAGCGCCCTTTCAACCGCGTCCACGTCCGCGCCAGAAAACCCCC
>Ga0209835_1000571_pt1 | contig 23604 bp, 26 predicted proteins | sample LakKivwa52mmetaG_FD_184138 | JGI IMG/M metagenome (GOLD analysis project Ga0209835, IMG submission 184138) | Anoxic lake water microbial communities from Lake Kivu, Rwanda to study Microbial Dark Matter (Phase II) - Lake Kivu water 52m metaG... | ecosystem: Environmental > Aquatic > Freshwater >...
ATCTTTTTCTCGAAAAAGTGACCAGCCTTGTTGCCGATTAAAACGCCGAGAAATGACAAAATAAAAGTTACGGTTCCAATCACAAATATCGGTGTGATAATGGAAATATTCAATAGGGCAAAGCTGATTCCCACTGCCAGGGCGTCGATGCTTGTGGCAATGGAAAGCATCAGGAGCATCCAGAGGCTTAAAGGGAACGTTTCTTTTTTCTCTCCTCCCATCTTCGTCGATTCATAAATCATCTTACAACCGATCAAACTGAGGAGGCCGAAGGCGATCCAGTGATCCACGCCTGAGATGAGATCTCTCAGGTTAAGCCCCGCTGACCAGCCGATCAAAGGCATCAATGCCTGAAAAGAACCAAAGAATATTCCGATTCGAAAGGCATGATTTGCCCTCTGATGCTTAATGGTCATCCCGTTACTGACGGAGACGGCAAAGGCGTCCATTGACAATCCGAATGCGATCAGAAGAAGTGTAGGGTGATCCATGGTTATCAGAATATCAGGATATCAGGTAACGGGTATCAGGATACCAGGAAATCAGGGATAAAAGGGTATATTCCAAACTGCAAATTGGAGTAACCCCACCCTACCTCCCCTTAACTTAAGGGGAGGAAAGGAGGGGTTATGAGATTCGAAATCAGCTGCCTGCTCCGATTTCTTTCAGTTTTGCGGCAATCTGGTCTTTGTTCATCGCCCCAGGATGTCGAAATACTTCTTTCCCTTTGTTATCGAAAAAGACCAGCGTGGGAAGGGCCGCGATTTTATATTCCCTTGCCAGATGTTGATATTTATAGACGTCGATCACAAGAATCTCGGCCTTGCCCGTGAATTCTTTACTGAGTTCTTTAAGGATCGGTCTTAACTGCCGGCAGGGGAGACAGGAATTTGCTCCGAAATCAACAAGAAGAGGCTTTCCGCCGGCAAAAGCCTTCTTCAGTTCTTCCTCCGTATTCGATTCAGGAGGTTTGGAGGCAATCTTCTCGAGACGGATCTGGTCGATTTCAACTTTGGCGGAGGTGCGGAGCTCGGTGACATACTGCTTCATCTCTTCCTGTTGCTTCATTTCGCGGATGAACTGTTCAATGATGGGAGATACTTTGTCCAGAGGTTGTCCACCCAATCGGTCTTTCAATAAGGGATAGAATGTTTTTATCTCTTCTTTGGTTACGGTTGGAGGGGTGGCAAACTTCTTTTTTATCAATTCGCCGATGAGAGCCTCTTCAGGTGACAGTCCATCCTTATCCGTATCCTTATAGGTTTTGACGGGAGGGGTCAGCCCCTGCTTTTTTGCCTCCTGGAGAAAAACCCTGTTCATGATGATCCCCTCGAGGAGTTGTTGCGGATTTTCCCTGACCATCTCTTTCAAGGGCGATTCCACTTTTTCTAATTCCCTGTTGAACTGTTCCAGGGTGATTTTTTCACCGTTGACCTGGGCGAGGACTTGACCGCCCGGGTTCCGGAGATAAAAAAAGTAAAAGAGAAGAGCGCCCGCCAATATGGCCACAATTGCTCCAAGGATAATGATTTTCTGTTTCATGTTTACTCCTTTGATGTTAGGGGTGAGCATGCAAGCCATTATTTATCCCTTATATGAAGGTAAAAATCAATATCCCGCCAGGACCCAAGGAGAAAGTTGAAAGACGAAAGATGAAAGTTTTAAATTCTTCCTTGACTGATTATGGTTTTTAAATTATATGATTAATGAATCATATAATCATGGAGGTTCTTATGGAGGAAAGGGTTCTTGAAATGAAGGCTGAAGTTTTAAAGGCCCTTGCCCAGCCTACTCGCTTAAAAATTCTCGAGCTCCTGCGGAATGGAGAAAGATGCATCTGCGAGATCGTTCCGGCGATCAATGGTGAACAGTCCAATATCTCCCGCCATATTTCACTGATGCAAAAGAGCCATCTCGTTACCACCCGAAAAGATGGAGTAAAGGTGATGGTGAAGGTGAAGGACCCAAAGATCTTTGAAATCTTAGACAGTATCGGCACTGTTTTGAAGAACCGGGTGAGCGAGCAGAGCAGACTGATGCGCTCTCTATGATCGGAAAGGAATGGGAAGATTGTTAAGCCTTGTTCTCAATAGCGGATTGGATGCGTTTCTGGATTATCTTTCGGTCCATGTGCTGACCTGTCTGGTGCCGGCATTTTTCATCGCCGGTGCCATTGGAGTCTTCGTCTCCCAGGCTTCTGTGCTGAAGTATTTTGGAGCGCAAGCGAAGAGGATTTTATCCTACGGTGTGGCTTCTGTATCAGGGACCATCCTTGCAGTCTGCTCCTGTACGGTGCTGCCCCTATTTTCCGGAATTTATCAAAGGGGGGCGGGTATTGGGCCGGCCACAGCTTTCCTCTATTCAGGCCCAGCCATTAACGTTCTTGCAATTGTCTATTCTGCAAGACTTTTAGGCCTTGATCTCGGGGCGGGAAGGGCGATTGGCGCTATCGTCTTTTCCATAGTTATTGGTCTCATCATGGCTTTTCTTTTCCGGAGGGGGGAGAAGGAGAAGTTAGCGCAGGCATTAGCTCTTGGTATCCCTGAGGGGGGAAAGAGAGGGTATGTATTGCTGATCTATTTCGCCTCTCTAATTGGTATCCTTGTTTTCGCCTCTCAGAAGCAATGGATATTAACTGGAATATCTTTTATTGCCCTCTTTGTCACCTTGCGACTCTGGTATAACAAGGATGAGGTCAAAGAATGGCTGCTCGCTACCTGGGGATTTGTAAAACTGATTACCCCCTGGCTTCTCCTCGGAGTCTTTGTGGCAGGAATGATTAAGGCACTTATCCCTGAATCACTAATCCAGCATTGGTTAGGAGGGAATTCTCTCCGATCGAACCTGATCGCCTCCGTATTCGGTGCCCTCATGTACTTTGCCACACTGACAGAAGTCCCGATTATTAAAGCATTTCTTGATATGGGAATGGGCAGAGGGCCAGCGCTGACACTTCTTCTGGCAGGGCCGGCTTTGAGCTTGCCCAGCATGATTGTCATTATTCGTGTGATGGGGCTAAAAAAGGGTTTCACATACATAGCCCTGGTCGTCATCATGGCAACCATCACCGGAATGGGGTTTGGACATTACTTTTCTTAGGAGGCAAAAAAGATGAAAAAGATCGAAATTCTCGGTATGGGTTGACCCAAATGTAATCAGCTTGCGGAGCGAGCTAAAGAGGCAGTGAAGGAGTTGGGTATTGAAGCAGAAGTCATTAAAGTCCAGGATATCAAAGCCATTACCAACTACGGTGTGCTCATCACGCCCGCCCTTGTTGTGAATGGAGTGGTGGAAGTCTCTGGAAAACTTCCGAAAGTGGAAGAGATTAAGAAATGGCTGCAGGAAGGAAGCAGATGATTGTAAAACCTGTTAATTTGAAATTGGATTCCGAAGAACTGCTCAGACTGGTGAGGATTTTTCTTGACGAGGATAAGGAGGATGCCTTCTTGTTCCTCAAAGAGGTTTTGAAGCCGCAGGTGGATCAGGCGACCCGGGAGCAGTGACAGGTCATCCCTTTCAAGCTTCGTGCAAGCTGACCTAAATCCATCTGGCAGAACATAAGGAGGAAACGTGATCGCCAGGAAGCGAAGGGCTTTTTCTTTCTTCATATTTTTTTTATCGCTCTTGATCGTCCTTCTCTGTTCGAATGAACAGGCTCTCCCTCAGTCTTCAGTCCAACGTTTGCCCAAAGAGGTTGCCCGGATACCCCTTCCAAAGCTCTTAGAGTTTGGATCAAACAAGTGTATTCCATGCAAGAAGATGGCGCCCATCCTTCAGGAACTGACGAAAGAATATGAAAGCCGGGTGGTGATTCAGATCATTGAGGTTTACCAGGAACATGGCCTCACCCAGGCCAACCGAATACAACGCATTCCAACCCAGATATTTTTCGATGCAAAGAACCGGGAGGTTTACCGGCATATCGGATTTATGGGCAAAGAGGAAATCGTAAAAATATTTGAAAAGATGGGGGTTCACCCCGTTAGAATGTAATCAACTTTCTATCGGGCAGACTCACTTGAGGAATTCAAACTCATTTCCGCTGAGAGAGGAACATCATATCTGCTGGTACAGCGGGGTTTTCTAACAGGGTAAATAGAAAATGGAAGCTTTCCTTAATCATCTTGCCCAAGCCCTTAATGACAATCTATTTCTTGCTTATCTTGGCGTCTTCATCGGAGGCGTCCTTTCTTCTTCAAGCCCCTGTGTCCTGGCGACGATTCCCCTGGTGATCGGATATGTGGGCGGATATTCCGAAGGGGACCGGCGAAAGGCCCTGGTTTATTCGCTGACCTTTATCCTTGGCCTCTCGATCACGTTCACTGCCTTGGGAGCCATTGCCTCTTTTTTAGGCGGGTTCTTCGGTCTGTTCAGCAGGACCTGGTATTTCATCGTCGGAGGAATTGCTGTCGTCATTGGGTTGCATCTCATCGGCATTTTCGAGTGGAACCTTCCTGTGCCGGTGCATCTTCAGCCAAAGAGAAGAGGGATATTAGGAGCACTACTCCTCGGCTTCTTCTTTGGGATTATTTCTTCCCCCTGTGCGACTCCTGTGTTAGCCCTCATTTTGACTTTTGTTGCCTCAAAAGGAGATGTCGTTTACGGAACCTCCCTGTTATTTATCTATGCCCTTGGCCATTGCGCCCTGATCTTTTTAGCGGGAACGGCCACGGGCTTTGCAGAAAATTTCATCAAATCGAAAGGGATATTGAATATCACCACCTGGGGAAAAAGGATCGGAGGGTCGATTGTTGTGCTGGTAGGGATTTACCTTTTTTATCTGGGAATAACCATTTACTAACAGTCTCATAATAGAATAGATATTCCTTGTCATGAGCTTAAAGGGTCCAATCGATTTAATAACTCCCCCTTCCCCCCTCCCGTGGTCGGGTCTATTCGACTTAATTTAAGAGGGGGTATATCCCTCCCCTTAAAATAATAAGGGGAGGTTAGGTGGGGTTATGAGTCTTTGAGTCATTGGCTGCCCATGTATGGGCTATTTTGAGACTATTAATAATAAGTTGATCATGAGGTGAAACTGATGAAACGATGGGCGGGCCTTTCCTTAGTTTTTTTTCTTCTTATCTCAACACCTCTTATTATAAAAGCTCAGTCATCCTCAACGATTCCAATCTACCTCTTCTATGCGGAGGATTGTCCTTCATGCCAGGCCATTCTTCAGAGTTATGTGCCCACACTTAAAATGATGTATCCTTTTCTGGATATAAAAACTTTTGACATGGCCAACCCGACTTTTTACGAGGCCTTGGCCAAGCTTGAGAAAAGATTTCAAAGGAAGGCGGATGAGCTGCCGGTTGTCTTCATCGGAGATCAGATGCTCTTCGGGGAGCGGGAGGTGATGGAGAAGTTGGATCCCCTGATCATCGAATATCAGATGAAGGGTTCGCTTGCTCCGACGCTGCCTCCTCTCGAAATCCCGTCGAGGGTCTTGGCTTCTGGGAAGAAGTTTTCAGTGGAACTGGCCTATTTTTATCAGAAGGGGTGTCCCAAATGCGACCGGGCAAGTTACCTGCTTAAATATATCGGCGGCAAGTATCCCCACCTTCATGTCAAACCCATTGACCTGAACACAGACGACGGCAAACGTCTGAACGAAACCTTATCGAACCGACTCGGCCTTTCACCGGAGAAACGCCTGATTGCACCAAGCATCTTTATCGGCCAAGATTATCTTTCCCCGGAGGAGATAACCGAAGCGAAGGTAGAGACCCTCATCGCTGCTTATGAAAAATTAGAGACGACCTCCGCTCTCAAAGTCGAAGACAGAGAGATGCGACAGGCGGAAACCTCCTTGATTGAGCGGTTTAAATCGTTCGGGGTTCTGGCCATCCTCGTCGCCGGGTTAATCGAAGGGCTCAACCCCTGTGCTTTAGCCACGCTCGTCTTTTTTATCTCCTACCTCACCATGATGGGACGGACACGAAGAGAAATCTTATGGGTCGGAATGGGTTTTACCGGCGCAGGTTTTATTACCCATCTATTGCTTGGATTTGGGATTCTCAGCTTCGTTCAGCAGTTTTCGTTTTTCCCCCTCTTTTCCCGAATCATCTTTCTGGCCACGTTTGCTCTCTCCCTCTTCCTCGGGGTCTTTAGCCTTTACGATTATGTCCAGGTCAAGAGAGGCCGACCCGCCAAGATGACCCTCCAGGTGCCGGATTCATTAAAGAGAAGGATTCACCGGATCATCCGGGCAAGAGAGGGGGATCTGGAGGCGGGCAAAGAAATTAAGACAAGGCGGTTTTTGCTTGCCGCGGTCGTCATCGGTTTTATTGTCACGCTGTTGCAATCCACCTGCACCAGCCAGGTCTATCTCCCGACCATCCTGTTCGTCACGAATATCCCGACCCTTCGGGGAAGCGCTATCTTATACCTCGTTTTATACAATATCATTTATATCCTGCCTCTGGTTGTCATTTTTGCGATTGTCTATTGGGGGACCACTTCTCAACAGTTGGGATTCTTTCTTCAGAGAAGAACCTCAACCATCAAACTCTTCACCGCCCTGTTCTTCTTCATATTAGCGGGGATACTGCTGATCACTCTCCTGTGAGGACACCATGTTGCTCCAATCCTACAAAATCACACGAACCCTTCCCTGTCTGGCAGACCCTGAGAAGCTTCGTGTCATTGCGGAAGTGTCCGGGGAAGTTTACGAAGCTTTCCCCTATCTGAATGCCACGCTGAAAGATTGTCTCTTCAATCATCCGGCGTTGACGTTAACGATCAAGAAAGGTGAGAAGCTGATCACCCTTCATGCCAATCACATCACATTGACCAAGATTGACGATGAGAAGGAGGCCGAAGCGCTCTTACAGTGGATTCAGGACCTGGTAAACGAGACGTATCAGAATCGGGACAAGATCCAGCCTGATTACACCATGAGGCAGGAGTTGAAACCGACCGATATCGTCAAACTGCTTCCTGGAACGAACTGTAAAGGATGCGGCCTTCTGACCTGCCAGGCCTTTGCCTTTAAATTGTTACGGGGACAGATGGGGATTGAGAAGTGCGCCCCCCTGTTCTCCGATGAGTTCAGGGAGAAACGAACGCTACTGTTTGAGACGCTCCGCAACGTTGGTATTAAAATCCCTGCCGAATTTGTTGAATTAAAAAAAGAATAGGGAACAACATGAAAGTAAAAAGATCCCTTGCCTGTTTTTTTATTTTCTTTGCCTTTTTGTCCATCCATATTGATCCCAGCATCGGAAACGAAACCTCCCTCACACTGATCTATACTTCGAACACCCTGGGAGCAGTGGAGCCCTGTGGCACCTGCCCTGAGTCGGGGAATGCTGGAGGACTGGCGAGAAGAGCCCACTATCTCAAGACCGTCAGCGAGGAGACAAAAAATCTCCTCGTCCTCGACGGAGGTGACGCATTGGCCGTCACTTATTTCAGCGAGCCTAAAAGACGCGAACAAGCCAGACGAAGAGCAGAGTTTGTTTTAAAGTTATATGAAACATTGGGGTACAATGCCCTGAATATCGGGGATACCGACCTGGGATTGGGCATCGGATATTTAAGCGATCTTCAAAAAAAATCAAAGGTTCCATTCCTTTCGGCAAATCTTAAAGAGAGAAAAACAGGGAAGCCAGTTTTTAAGCCATACCTGATCAAAGAGGTGGAAGGCCTTAAGATGGGAATCCTCGGTTTGGTCACGGCTGACGTCTCCCCTGACATTCAAAAAGAATTAAAAAACTACTCCATTGAAGATCCGATTAAAACGGCCGCAGAAACCATCCATCGCTTCATGGCCTCCTGTGACTATATCATCGCCCTTGCTCATCTCACCCCATCTGAGATAGAATCCCTTACCAAAGAACTTCCACGCGTATCGATCATTATCGGCGGAAACGACCGTTCCTTCATCTTTTCCAGACAGATCGGCCGATCGGTCTATGTCCAAACCGACGGCTTCGGCGCTCACGTCGGGAGACTGAATTTAAATCTTTTCAAGGGATCTTATGAATTTGCGGATATTCTATCGGGAAGGCTGATCCAGAAGAAGATCGAAGAGATCCAGGAAAAGATCAAAGATCCGAAGCATGCGAAAGACCTCCAAGGCCTTAAAGAGCTTCAGTCCATATTGATCGAGCAGAAGAAAAAGATTCCGAGCTCCGATGGCAAAAACACTTACGAAAATTACTTAACCCTGATGCATCCTGGAATGAAGGCCGATCCGGTAATCCAAAAGATGATCGATTCGCCAAGAGACCGAAAACGATGATTTGAGAAGGAGGAAGATCATGATCGCGAAAACAAAGATATTCGGCACCCAAACCTGACCTTATACCCTTAAGGCTCGGGAAGCCTATGGCGACAAGGCAATCTTCCTGGATGTCGGAGATAAAGCAACACTTGAAGAGATGTTAAAATATTCAAAAGGAAGCAGACAGATACCGGTCATTGTCGAGGGAAACAAGGTCACCATCGGTTTTGGAGGATCCTGAGGAGTCTAAAAACCGGCAGGTTGCCGGTTGAATAATCTGGTAAAATTCAAAACCTGATAAATCGAATCCTCCCCATTTAGAAACTATGTCGTAATAGGGAAATTAATAAAGTTGTCACCCTGAACTTGTTTCAGGGTCTCATGAGATGCTGAAATAAATTCAGCATGACATTTTTATCGCTGGATTAATATTACAATCAGGATGATGCGTAAGAATCTCAAAGACGGAGGATAAACAAGATGGCTGAAGAACAGGTGAAGAAAAACTCTCTTTCCTGGACCGGTTTCTGACGTTGTGGATCTTTCGTGTGATGTTTTTGGGTGTAGGTTAGATTTACCTCCTTTGATGGTGGGTTTGTAAAATTATTATCAATTCAGCGCGACTAACTCGGAGGTATGAAAATGAGTGAAGCAAAAGTCGAAAGGGGTCTTGGTGTATTTGAGAAGTATCTGACGGTGTGGGTGATTCTCTGCATGGGAGCTGGCGTTGTGTTGGGGAAAATTGCCCCAAGCATCGCTAAATATCTGGACGGTCTTGCTATTTATGTAAATGACGCACCTACTATTTCAATCCCGATCGCTATCTGTCTGTTTTTTATGATGTATCCAATCATGGTGAAAATTGATTTTGCAGAAATCGTAAAAGCGGGGAAGTCGGCTAAACCCGTGGTTTTAACGCTTTTCGCAAATTGGGCAATTAAACCATTCACCATGTATGCAATTGGACTGGTTTTTCTGGGTTATTTATTCAAAGTGTTCATAGGGGTTGATGCAGTTGATTATGTGAAAATGCCTTTTGGCATGGATCTGCCAGTGGGAGCGACGCATGGCGCCGGGACGGTGATTTTACAGGATGGTGTTAAATTGCTCCAAGTCCCGTTATGGAGAAGCTATCTTGCGGGTTGCATCCTTTTGGGGATTGCTCCCTGTACTGCAATGGTGCTTGTGTGGGGATATCTTGCAAAAGGAAATGATGGACATACGCTTGTTATGGTCGCCATAAACTCGCTTTCAATGTTGGTGCTTTATGGCCTTCTTGGCGGTTTTCTCTTAGGAGTGGGCAGGCTTCCGGTTCCCTGGCAGGCGCTTGTTTTATCTATCGCCATCTATGTTGCCCTTCCGCTTGTTGCAGGATTTTTTTCCCGGAAATGGGTAATAAAATCGAAGGGGAAAGAATGGTTTAACAAAAATTTCTTGCATCGGCTTACACCCGTTTCCATCATTGCCTTGCTTGCAACCTTAATTCTCCTTTTTTCATTTAAGGGTGATGTCATTTTGACCCAACCCTTGACAATATTATGGATCGCAATCCCTCTTTTCATACAGACCAACCTTATTTTCTGGATAACTTACGGATTGGCCAGATGGTGGAAGTTCAGATACGAGGATGCTGCTCCTTCTGCCATGATAGGTGCGAGCAATCATTTCGAAGTTGCCATCGCAACATCAACCATGCTTTTCGGGTTAGCGTCGGGGGCTTCGCTTGCCACTGTCGTCGGAGTCCTAATAGAGGTTCCTACCATGCTGTTTCTTGTATCTATCTGCAAGAAGACAAAAGGATGGTTTCGGGCCGGAAGAATAGCCGGGTAATACAATAGTATGGGTAAGAAAAAGGATATTGTCTTTATGCGAGCCGTTATCCCTTCGGTGAAGATGGGGGGCAAAACATTGGAAAGTAGGGGATCAATTCCAGACGAGCCTTTGCGGCGGTGATCGGTCCTCTTTTAGAGGTCCCGGTCTTGATCAGTCTTGTCAATGCGGCTTTGTGGCTCAAAAGGAGATATTTCCCCTATGCCGTGGAGACACCGGCCGGGATTTGTCATGTTGCCTGTAAACCGTGAAGCGGAATACTAGCCAAAGATATTTGAAATTTCCCAATTAATTTCCTCCCCCTTCAGAGACTGTGTCGTAATATGAAAAAACCCCTTTTTTGAAAAGGGGGAGAGGCGGTCGGGTGGAAAAGGTTTAGGGCGGTTACCTCTAGCCGTTCGGATTCAGACGTGCCAAGCATATGAAAACATTCGATTTTATACAAGTGACAATTTCCCATCATCTAAAAGACCCGCATCCTAAACTTTGGAACCTGACTGCCTCTTCCCCTTTGCTCGCGATTGCGACACAGTCTCTGAAGGGGGAGGCTGGGAGGGGGATGGGTTTCTATTTCCTTATGAACCTAATTGTCCCATCCCCACCCTAACCCTCCCCTCGGTTGCGAGTCGTACCGACTTGAAGGGGAGGGCTGGCTCACTTAAAGCTTGACCTATCTCATATGGACGATCCATAAATAGATGAGGAGCTAACTTATGACAGAATATCGGATCTCACAGGTGGAAGGCGATGGATGAGTGGGCTGAGAACATGAAACACCGACAGGTAGTCGGCGCACATTGAGATTTCCGGATGGGATACAGGTCCGGATTAACGGACTGGACGAGATCATGGCGGAGCTTTACTCGGAAGGCAGGCCGCCGAATCAGGAGACGGCTGAAGAGCTCCTCGATCGGCTGGAGAAAAGTAACAATTATATCCCAGCCTCCGCCCGCCAGGAATACAGAAGTGTCCTCCTCAAGGAGTACAAGGACTATACTGCGGGCCGAAAAGATAAAACTCCTTAAAGAGAACGTTTCTTGCCCCCCGCGGAGGGACTGATGATAATTGAATTGAAATTTTCTCTTTCAATGGGTATTGGGTTGTAGCAAGAATGACCAAAACCTTAGTGCCAGGCAACGGTAATTCGGTATTGGCACTGTCCTGGCACCAAACCGAATGTGCCCCTAGACATTCCCCCTGCCCCATGGCACATCGGACGATCTACAATACAACCCAAGAGATTCCAGTTCCAATTAAGACCACCCAGAGGATGTCCACCTTCATAAGAAGGGCAGTTATGGCTCCACCTGTGATGAAAAGACGTGGAAGGTCCCAATTAATAAAAGAGATTTTGGAGCGTGCGCCTTGTTCGTGGGACTTACTGCAGAAGAAAGAGGTTGTTTGTGATAAAGGATCACTCCCGAAAAGGCCGCTATGATAATGACCAGGATGGGGTTAATCTTCAGCCCAAAGAGACCTGCGGCAATCAACGCATTGATCACATTTTTCCAGCTCTTCATAGAGGTTCTGCCAAAGGATAAAGCGGCATTAGCGACAAGAGCAACAACGATGGCCTGAAGTCCATTAAATATTGAAACAACGGAGGGTAAGGTATGCGTCCTTGCATAGAGGGCGGACAGGATCATCATAAAAAGGAATGCAGGAAGTCCGAATCCGACAAAGCTCGCTACAGTGCCGCCAACTCCCCCTGCCTTCTCTTAATGGTTGCATCCCCCTTGGTGTCCTTTGCAGCAACCATCCATAGAAAGTTCCTGGAGCCTATTTTCACCGAGCAATTGAAGATTCTCTTTCACTGTTCGGGCTCCTGTTTCATAGACCTTGACACCCATAGCATTTAACTTCATCAGGGCCCCTGGTCCGATACCTCCGACGACCACTGCGCCAACCTCTTTCCCGCCCAGGGCTGAAACAGGATTGCACATGCCATGGACGTGCTGAAGATCGCTATTTTGCACCGTCACCGCCTCCTTTGTCTCCGCATCGACAAGGATAAATGCGGGGGCCGAGCCGAAATGATTGTAAACCTGGCTTTCAATACCTTCATCCTTTTGAACAGCAAATCCTACTTTCATGACTTTCTCCTTTCTGATTGATATTCATTTCTATTCTCAGCGCCTTCCCTTTGAGAAGCGCCTCTGCCACTTTGCGCCTGGCCTGGTCAAGAATTCGCCCGAATGTGGCTCGAGATATTTTCATCCTTTGCGCCGCATCCTCGTGGTAAAGCCCCTCGTAATCGGCAAGCCTTAGGGCCTCCACTTCGTCCATGTGAAGAGATACCTCTTCAAGCCTAAACAAGGGGATCCCCCTGGGCTTGAAAAAATAAGCATTTGGCCTGCACCCCACAAACCGGCATTTTCTCGGTCTCGCCATAAAACAATTATAAGCATATGCTCATAATTTGTCAAGGCTTGGGGAATTTCTGGGGAATTTATAAAAGAGGGACAAACAACTTTCCAGAGTTTTGAGCTTTGCCAACGAGGAGGAAAAACGGCCTGTCCCCCTTTTTTAAGCAATGAGGTCGGGCCGGGGGATTTCGAATTCGCAGGGGACTCCGGTCTGGCAGAGGCCGCAGGCGGGAGGAGGGTTTTGTAATCCGTATTCCAGCCGTTTTGCTTTTAATGGCTCGGAATTGATGTATTCGTTGCATCTATCCTTATCATGACCTTCTTCCGTGATGGCTCCGGCAGGACATCTCGGGATGCACTTCCCGCATTTTTCATTCCTAAAAAGAAGACAGTTCTCTTTATGGTGACTGAATGTCCTCTCGCTCCGGGTCAGTTTCAGGAGGGTGACGACGCTTCCTATCCGAACCGCCATCCCTTTTGGAGTAATCAATCCATCGTTCAGGCTGAACGTTCCGAGACCGCAGGTGTAGGCCACATGGCGCTCGGACCAGGGAGAAGCCCAGCCCACCTTTTCATCCCGGAAGTATCTAAATGCAGGCATCAGAAGAGGGGCGACCGCCACAAACCCCAAATCCTCGAGAAATCCCACGACATGTCTTCGCAAGGCGCCATTGCAGGCCTCGCCGAAATCTCTTGTGTAAGCCCAGAGCTTTGAGGGGAATTGATCTTCCTTGCGATTGCTTTTTCGTGTGTCCTCGGTTGTTGGTAGGATCCATGAGATGACGCTGATCTGCTCCACCTCCGGCAGAAGAAGTTCTCTCCCTTTCTCCTTTAAGGCAGAAGCGATGATCTCTCTCGGGGTGAGGTGAAATGAGCCAATAATCGACTTAAATTGGAAGAAGAGCGGATCGGTTCCAGAGGCAAACCCGACCAGAGGCTCTTCCCAGTAGAGGCCATTATCCAGTTGGGTTCTCCGGTTCTGGTTATTCTCGTTAATGAAGTTCCTAATGAGCTGTTCGAGGACCTCATTTGGATTTTTTAGAAAGACAACCTTTTCCTCTTTTGTCATCGTTTTCTCCTTGAATCGAGTTACTTGAGTTGCTTGGGTTATTGTGTTACTTGGGTTAACCCAATAACCCAATAGACCCAACGAACCCAATAAACTCTTTAATCTTTCTCCAACTTTGTGGCATTGAAGCCGCCTTTTTCATGAATTCCCATCCTTTTGCAACGGTATTCCTCAATGGCCAGCCTCAATGCATCCATGGCAATGGTGAAACAGGGGGTTTTATCTTTGGGCAACTGGGAAAGGATCTCCTTCGAAGTCTCTTCAGATATTTTAAGAGCCTCATCCAGCGTGGCCCCTTTGATCCGGTCGGTCAGAATGGAACTGGTCGCAATGGCGGCCCCACAACCAAAAGTTTTAAAGGTTGCCTCGGCGATTTTATTGTCATTGATTCTGATGAACATCTGCATAATATCGCCGCAGGAGGCATTGCCTACGGTTCCAACCCCATCTGCATCGGAGATCTCCCCGACATTTTTAGGATTCTGAAAATGGTCCATCAAAAACTGCGGATATTTTGCCATGTTTACCCCGTTCAAAAGCCCCGCTGCTTGCCCCGTTAGATGGTCCAAGATTTTCTAACAGGGGTCACTCCTCGCTGGGGATGTTTTTGCTGTTTTGATCCTCCAGTCGCTCTAGCCGCTTCACCCTATCCTCTAATTTATTATGGAGTTGGAGAAGCATCTTCATGATATCGGATAAAGGATCCGGAATATTTCCGTGCTCGAAATCGAGTTCCAATTTTTCAGGGCTCAATGACTCGACAATTCGGCCGGGAACGCCCACAACCGTTGCACCCGGAGGAACGGGTTTAACCACCACAGACCCAGAGCCTATCCTTGCGCCATCCCCGATGGTAATGGCTCCAAGGATTGTGGAATTGGAACCAACGACAACGCGATTCCCCAGGGTGGGGTGGCGTTTTTTCTTTTCAAGGCTGGTTCCACCGAGTACCACTCCTTTATAGATGAGACAGTCGTCCCCGATCTCGGTGGTCTCTCCCATGACGACTCCCATGCCATGGTCAATGAAGAGCCGTCTGCCAATTTTTACGCCAGGGTGAATTTCAATGCCGGTCATCCATCGGCTGAGATGGGAGATCAGCCGTGCAATGGTATACCATTTCCGTAGATAAAGTCCATGAGCGATCCTATGGAACCAGGCGGCATGAAGACCTGGATAGCAGAAGAGGATCTCCACATAATTTTTAGCGGCAGGGTCCCGTTCTTTGATCATCTGAATATCTTCTTTTAAGCGTTCCCACATAAGCCCATTCCGTTCTCAAATGCCCTATGGCCAAGGGAATTCTAACCCAGAAACAGGACTAAATCCAATGGTACCTTTCATGGCGGGTTTGTCACGCTCGAAGAATCAAAGTGCTATAGAGTCCTGGGTTAGGGTTACGGTTACGAAGCCCGTTTCGGTTAGCGGTTATGGTTATGTGTAAAGGATTAAAAGACGATAAACGTAGCCTTTGATTAACGATACGGGCCTCGTTGCCGTTACCTTCAGACTATAATTATTGCAGGAATCCCTTTGGTTTTTGAGGCTGGAGGTTCTTTTCTTCTTTCTTGCCGCTCTCGACCTTAAATCCGGATTCTTCGAGAATAAATTTATCATCACCGGGATCAGCCTTAAACTCAAGCTGGAGCTTTTTAGCCTCTGTCACATAAGACCCTTCTTTGAGGCGAATCTCTCCATCAGGGACAACGACGATGGCCGATTCTCCGAGGACAGGACAACGCTGCTCGCAAAATCCGCAGCCGTTGCACTTTGAGGCGATGACGAAGGGCCGGCGAAATCCTTCCACAGGACGGAAAACGATTGCATTGTATGGACAGATTTCGTCACAGATCAGGCAAATCTTGTTTTGAGCCCAGACCAAGCACTTTTCCTTGAGTAAGATGGCGGTTCCCACTTTGGCATGATTCTTCTCCTCAAGGGAAACGGAACGGATGGCCTGGGTGGGGCAGACCTTTCCGCAGACATTGCAATTCTGGTCACAGGGAGCCAGGCGGAGGTCCATCTTCGGAGTCCAGAGCCCTGAGAAACCCGATTCCCAGAGGCAGGGTTGAAGCGTATTGGTGAGGCAGGACTTCATGCACTCTCCACATCGTATGCAGGTACGCAGGAATTCCGTTTCCGGGACGGCGCCCGGGGGACGTATGAGATTGTGTTTACCCTGAAGCGGAGTGAAGGGAGTTTGCGTGGCTAAAAATCCAACCCCCAATCCTCCCGCAACGGAATAGATGAACCCCCTACGAGAAAGATCGATCTTCGAATATTCGCCACCGATGGAAAGGGAAGCAGGGAAGGTGATAGCATTCTGCGGGCAGACATTCACGCAGGTTCGGCACTGGAAGCATTCCCGTAATCGGGTCTTTGTTGGATCTTCTGGGATGGCTCCCATGGGACAATTCTTCTGGCATTTCATACATTCATTGCACTCCTCGCTTACCTTCCGTTTGAAAATTCCCAGCGGAGAAATAAGGCTGAGCATTGCTCCAAGGGGGCAGAGATAGCGGCACCAGAATCGTGGTGCGATCAGGTTAAGCGCTATCATTCCTCCGAAGATGAGGAGCGTGATAGCGGACATATAAAATACGGGTTGAAAAATATGTAAGTGAGAGAGGGAGACCCATCCCAGACCTTTAAATAATGGACGCATCAGATCGAGAAAAAGGTTGATCAGCGTAATTGCCAGAGGATAGAGGAAGAATGTGTAAAAGCGGGTCAGGAGGGCGATGGGATCCATGAGAAAAGCAAGAGACAGGCCGGTGATTGCGGCCATAATGAAAACGATTAGCAAAAAGTATTTTGTTTTTCTGAGGCTCGATTCGATGGTTAAGCTTTTCTGTTTTTTTCTTTTGAAGAGAAGGAGGTCGAGGAAGTCAATCGAAACACCCATGGGGCAGACATAGGCACAGAAAAACCTGCCGATCATCAGTGTGGCTCCGATCGTCACAAGCCCCCAGAGGGAGCGGCCAATGATCTCCCTTGAGGCAAAAATAGCATTCAGCCCTAAGAGGGGATCGAGCCGGAGATAGATATCTGCCGGAAACCAGTCCGGAAGCTTATAGGTGGCAAAAAGGAAAAGGAGCGAAAATAGAAGCAGGGAGAGGGCCTGAACGATCGTCCTCATGTGGTTTCCTTATGAATCTTAAGCTGATCCATATCAATCTTTCCCAGACCCTGCTGGTGAGCGATGAGCAGGTGCTCCACCTGACGGCCCTTAAAGCTCCGGCCATACCAGGGGGTGATGGTGACCCCATAGGAGTCCACGGCTACAGGGTCGGCTCCGGCGATGACGAGATCGAGTTTTTTCACTTCCCCCGGGCCTCCGGGGCCGCCGGTAGTCAGAGCCCGAGTGGCATCGAGGATCGTTAACTGAGGCTTGATGACCGTTGCGAGATCGGCCAGAGCCTGATTGATATTGACCCTGGAATGAAAGATTCCCCTGTCCCAGATCAGACCCATCAACCCTTTGATGCCGAGGCTTACGCCCGTGGCGGAGTGGGATTTTGCAACGGGAATATTGATCAGGAGATCGCATTCTAACACTTCCTGGATGACCTCCACCCGGTCCAATACCTTCCCCTGCGGGATCTTGATCTCTTTAAAGAACTTCCTTTCTTGGAAAGCCTGTACATGGGCACCAGAGATATTCTTGCATGCCTCACGAATGCCGGATCTTTCAAGGCAGAGTTCTGCCCGGTGCAGGGTGTGATCCAGTATTAAAACTTGCCGGGCCCCTGCTTGATTGCAGGCCTCAGCCACAGTGGCGACGACCATGGGATGAGTGGTTGCGCCGAACTCAGGCGTTCTGGCAAAGGACATGTTGGGTTTTAGAACGACCCGGTGTCCTTTTTTGACAAAACGGGAAATCCCTCCCAATGCTTCCAGAGCCTTTTTTGTAGCAACAACAGGATCTCCTGAGGTCACAGCAAGGTCGTATTCTTCTTTGGCTTGCAAAAAGGTAGAATTCCCTGAAAGAGCCAATGTGGCTCCAGCCATTGCCGTTTTGAGGAACCTACGCCGAGTTATTTTTTTATGGTTTTCCACGAATCACTCCTTCTCCCCCTAAACCTGCCAACCTCCCAGTGTAACGCCCCGATCTATCTTCCCCCTCTTAAATTAAGAGGGGGGAAGGGGGAGTTATATTTTTACCCAAGAAACTCCGACGGCACATCTTTCAACCGGGCCACATCACGAACTTTCTTTGGAACGTTGAACCCGATGGAGCATTTCACCGGGCAGTAAGAACAGTCCTCGCAAACCCTATCGGGAAGATTGAGTGACACGAGCAAATCCTGCGCATGTGCCACACTTCGGTAGTCGTAAGTGTACATATAGGCCCGCATCAGATCAGGGATCGGAAGTTTTTCCAGGCATTGTCCTAAACATTGTCTGCAACCCTGGCAGTATAATCCGCGGAGGAAGGCTTCCTTCTGCAGTTCTATTTTTTCTGGTTCGGTGAGGGTGAGGTCATCCATGATGGACAGGTCGGTCTCTATATGTTCAAAGGCGGTAAACCCGGCAATCACCGTATGAACGTTCGGATCCTGAAGCATCCATTTGAAAGAAGCAGTAATATTTTTGACGGTCGGCGGGTGCTGGGAAATACCCCGGACCGCTTTCATTCCGACAATTCCAATACCCGTCTGAGAGGCTCGGGCAATTGCTTTTCTCACATCCTGATTATGTTTCTGTTTGAAAGTATAAGCGGTCAGAATGACATCATGGAGTTTTGAATCGGTCACCGCATCAATCACCTCTGGCTCATTTGAATGTGTGGAAACACCGGAGTACCTGATTTTTCCGTCCCTCTTTGCCTGTTCAAATGCTTTAAGAATTGGTTCATGCATGACTGATTCTTTTCTCGAGACTCCATGTTGATAGAGGATATCCACATAGTCGATGCCCAACCGCTTCAAACTGATGTCCAGTCTCTTCAGAAATTCTTCGGTGGTTGCTCCTTCCTGATAGAGGCCTGTGGCTCGATTCTGAGGGAGATTTATCTTGGTGGCAATATAGTATGAGTCCCTGGGCCGTCCCTTTATCACTCCTCCGATGGTTTCTTCATTCCTGCCCTGCATGTAGGCATGGGCCGTGTCCAGAAGTAAAATCCCAGAATCCAAGGCTGTACGGATGATATTGGGATTATCTGTGAGCATGACGCCCATATTGATGACAGGAAGCTTCAATCCCGTCTTTCCCAGAGTGCGGTAGACCATCTTCCTCTCTTTTCCTTTTGCCTCGACGACTCTTACGTCCTGTTTCACGTCGAGTGGGGGAAGAAAAAAGAGTCCACCAAACCCCGCCAGGGTTGACTTCATGAAATTCCTTCTGTCAATTAGCTTTTTTCCCACATCTCCTCACTTTCTCCCCCTCAACTTTAGACACTTTAGTCACTTATTAGTCAATCGATAATTGTAAAGACATTTAAGATAAATCCCTCCTTCCCTCCCTTTTCTAAGGGAGGAATTACCCCTCTTTGGCAAAGAGGGGTGTGGGGAGATTTTCAGAAGAGTATGTTTTTCCAATTATGAGCTTTTTAGTGAACTTTATCTTTCAATCTTTCCTCAATAAGCTTGAGGTATCTTGAACGAAGAGAAGCCTCATTAAGATTAATTATGCCCCAGAGATATCTCCCTTGCCACTGAAGCTCAATTTCTCCGTGGTGGGGGTCTGAGAGGGTATAGCGGCCTTCTCTTATTTCCTTTATCGGACTCTTTATAGTCTGGAGATATTTTTCAATCATGGTCTTGCATTCGTCCCTGTTTACCCTCTCTATGACAAATAGCTTGAACTTTTTGCCTTGAAGTTCGTAATCAGCAGTGAAGCCGGAGTGGAAAAAAGCATAGCCCAAAAAGTTTTTATAGACGAACATCTCTGAATTCACTTTTTTCCCCTCTGCGGGAAAAGAGGACAAAATTGCAGGGAAGGATCCCTTCGGCCCCAAATTTTCTGCCACTTTTTGGGCGATAGAAACCAACACCTCTCGATCCTCCTGCCCGGTATTTGAGGCGCTAATCTTTACGTAGTAAGGACCAGCCAGAAAATTGAGGAATCCTTTTTCGTAATACGCCTGCACACCGATATCGAGGAACTTGGCTCCGGAAAGGCGCTCCTGGCTGTAAATCCCAAAGGCAAGGAGAGGAGTTTTCTGGCGATAAACATCAACGGTCACTGAAGCTTTCTTTTCGTTCTGGTATTCGGCAACTTTCAATTCTTCAAAATCATACGTCAGATAGAGATCCGCCGCCCCGTTGATATACTCGTAAAGATTTTTTGGATTAAAAGTTTCGACCTCCCCGGACTGCTTCCATCCAGCGATCTCTGGGAACTTAAATTCCTTTGCTGCCGAAATTCGGCTCCATAAAAAAATGAAGATGCTTAACCCTATAAAAATCTTTTTCATTGTCTTAAATCCTTTTTTTTACGGGTGACCCGATTTTAAAACCCCATGATATTCTTCCAGTTATAATTGAAAACGTCATCCTTTAACTGAAAGTTAGAGGGGGAGGCTGAAATGATTGACGAGGTGAGAACTCCTGGAGTTAGTTCCCTTGAGATTCTGTAAAGCGAGGAAGCATGTTTGGGCCAGATCGTCATTGCACTTTTGATCTCCATCAGATGAAATTTCTGCCCAAGCTCCAGTAAAAGGTCAACCTCCAGTCCATCATAAGTTCGCAAGTAATAGGTTGCAGGTGTCAGGCCAGAGTGAAGAAATCTCTTTAGGACATCCGTAATGATCATTGTTTCAAATAGATTTGAAAAGCTCGGGCTGTTCATTAGGGTTTCTCGGTCGTGAAGGCCCAAAAGGTAAGAAGCAAGGGCTGTATCATTGAAGTACAGCTTTGGACTTTTAATCAGGCGCTTTCCAATATTTTTGTAGTAAGGGTAGAGTAAATAAATTTGGTAACCGGTTTCCAGGATGGACACCCATCTTTTTATGGTGGTTACACTTAAACCGATTTCTTTAGCCCATTCTGATTGATTGAGAATCTGACCGGTCCGGACCGCACAAAGCTTTAAGAATCTTTCAAATTGGCCTAAGTCTCCGATATGAGAGAGGTTTCGAACATCTCTCTCCAGGTAGGTGGAGATATAGGAACTGCACCACAATTGTCGATCCACTGCACGTTTGCTGGCAATCTCGGGATAGCATCCTCGCAGAATAACTTCGCTTAAAGAAACTTTGTCTTGACATACCTGTTGGAGGGTCAACTCTTTTAGCCAGGTGGTTGGATCTTGGGCAATCTCTCCCTTGCCTATCCGCTCCGCAAAGGAGAAGGGGAGAAGAGAAAGCACTGCGACTCTACCAGCCAGGGATTGGCTTACCCCCTGCATTAAAGTAAAATTTTGCGATCCCGTAAATAACCATTGGCCAGGCGTCCTTTTCCGGTCGATCCGGGTCTTAATATAAGAGAGCAATTCCGGGACATATTGAATTTCGTCAATGATGACAGGAGGTCCGTGTTGCTCTAAAAAATGAAGAGGATCCTCCTTTGCTCTCATTCTCACATCTGGATCCTCGAGGGTTACAAACCGGTGGGTTTTTGAACATAAGGCTTTTAGTAAGGTCGTTTTTCCGGATTGTCTCGGACCCGTGACGACAATCGCCGGGAAAGTCTTGAGAGCCCGCTGGATCACTCGTCCTAAAATACGAGGCTTCATGCCCGTATTTTATTCCCTTAATATTTAATATGTCAAGTTAAAATTTCAGGGTAATCAAAACCCTTACATTCCAGCCACTCCAATCCACCAAGTCTTGATGCCCCCTGTACAATCGGGGACGGATTCTGATTTTGGACTATCGAATAAGACCTTCAATTTGAACCCGTCCCCAATTTTAAACTTGACAACTAAACAAATGTATAGTATCTATTAAATACAGTTCGGAGTTGGGAGTTAGGAGTTCGGAGCGAAACCCTAAAAACAAAACCTGAACCAAAAGAGGGAATTATGGAACTGACGGACAGGCAGAGAGAGATTTTTGAGTTCGTTCAAGAGTTTATCAAGGAGAAGGGCTATCCTCCTTCGATAAGAGAGATTGGCGAACATTTCCATATTTACCCCAGGGCTGCCTTCGACCACCTCAAGGCGCTGGAGAAAAAGGGTTATTTGAAACGGCGAAGTTCAATGTCCAGAGGCCTGGAGATACTTGTCTTTGAGGAAGATAGGCTCCGAAAGGGGAGCAGGCCATTGATTCGGGACATTCCCGTTTTAGGCAGGGTTGCGGCAGGGAAACCCACACTGGCCGTGGAGCATGTGGAGGAGACCCTCCCGCTTCCGACAGAATGGGTGAAGGGCAAGGAGGTTTTCCTGCTGAAGGTTAAGGGCGACAGCATGTCTCCGTATATCCTTCCGGGCGATTATGTGATTGTTCGCTCCCAGCCTTCGGCAGAAAATGGGGATGTGGTGGTGACCCTTATGGGTGAGGAGGCGACGGTGAAGCGGTTTTTCAAAAAGAGGGGAAAGATCGAACTGAAGCCGGATAACGAACACTGGGAAACGATCCGGATTGAAGAGGGAGCAGGAGAAGTTCAAATTCTTGGGAAAGTGATTGGGGTTTTCAGGAAATGCTAATTTCAAGATTATCAGGTCATCAGGGAATCAGGAAGCAGGGTAACAGGAAACCAGGACATTAGGAAACCAAGCTTAAAACCTGATACCCTGATAAACTGATGCCCTGCAACCTGATCTGGGTAGAAAGATGGATCAAGCGTTGATCGCTCTGTTCGATGAAGTCCTGTCGCAAGTTCAAACCGGCCTCCCGAAGAAGGTTCTTTTCCGTGGGGAAGGGACCGGAGGAGTTGCATCCTATGCGGCGGGGTGGATGGCAGGCAAGGGGATGGATGTTATCGTTCTGGACGGTGCGAATCGTTTTAATCCTTATATAGCATCATCCTTCGCCAGAAAGGCGTTGATTTCTCCGGAAAGGATTCTTAAGAGGATTCGGATAGCAAGAGCCTTCACCTGCTACCAGATGGCAACCCTGATGGGAGAACAGTTGCCCTCTCTACTCAAGGAAGAGAGGGCAACTGTATCAACAAAAAAGCCCTGGGTGATTCTCCTGGGGCCGATTACCACCTTCCTGGATGAGGATGTGCCGGAGATGGAGGTCCGGCCTCTCTTCGAGAAAGCCCTGAGTAAGGTAGAGAAAATGGCTGCGGAGGGTGTGCCTTTCTTTCTGTTTCAGTCTCCTGTTTTCCCCGGTTCTAAAAGGGCATTTCTCATGAAAAGGCTCTCCCAATTTGCTGATCTGGCCTGGAGGATATCTCTGGAAGACGAAGGACCAAAGATGATTTTGGAAAAGAGATTGACGAAACACGAAATTCCCTGCCTACCGGCAGGCAGGCGAGCACCTGCCTTCGCCGAAGCGGCTTCGCGCAGGCAGGCCAATATCCAAATAATAACCAATATCCAATGACCGAATTCCCCAACACAAATTGATCAAGAAGTTTTGGTTATTTGAATAGTGGTAAACTTGTAAAAGCCGTCACTCCGGTGAAAACCGGAGTCCAGAGAATTCTTAACCAATTAAAAACACTGGATTCCGGCCTTCGCCGGAATGACGAAACTATGACCAAAGAGACTTTTTACGAGACCATCGGTTTAAATTTGCATTTTGCATTGAGAGGTACTCATGGGACGTACCGTTTTGCCTTTCAGTCAGGTTTTGGAACAGGAAGTCCAGGAATGGCGAAAGTTTCGAAGGGGCCTGCGTAAGGAGGATCAGCAGTTCCTCGACCGGCTCTTCGAAAAGGCGAGACTTCATGTGCAGGCAGGAGTCTATGCCTCGAGGCCCTGGCCTTTTGAAACAATCCTGATCTCCATGTTAATAGAGCACGAAAAGGTGTTGATGGAGTTGAGAGAGAAGTTGAAGGAGTTGGAAACTGATACTACTCAGACAGGTACCCCATCCCCCTCCTGGCCTCCCCCTTGAAGGGGGAGGTAAAAAAGTTTCCCTCCCCATCAGGGCTGGTCTTAGCACACACTTGACACAGGGGGCGGAAGATGTTATACGGGGTACATGTATGTTTGTGGTCAACATTTTTCCCAGTCCATTTTGGATCGGATTCAGGAGACTGTCCGAAGAGAGCCTT
>Ga0209835_1000572_pt1 | contig 23597 bp, 21 predicted proteins | sample LakKivwa52mmetaG_FD_184138 | JGI IMG/M metagenome (GOLD analysis project Ga0209835, IMG submission 184138) | Anoxic lake water microbial communities from Lake Kivu, Rwanda to study Microbial Dark Matter (Phase II) - Lake Kivu water 52m metaG... | ecosystem: Environmental > Aquatic > Freshwater >...
AAAAATCTACACGATATGAAGCATGGGTGCTAAAAATCTACACGATATGACACTAGGGTGCTAAAATATTTACACGATTTGAAAGTCGGGGTTCTAAAATTGTATTAAACCTCACAACCACAGACATCTAACTAGAATAGGTCTGATACTCTCATCAGGCCTTTTTTTGTGCTTTGTTTTTGCGAAAACATCGCAAAAAACCACTTAATCCACTGCTATATGGGAGATGAAATGATGCGGATCATGCGAGGAGGCTCTTACATCTATAGCTCGTACTATGTTCAAATAGGACTGTTAACTACCGAATATCAAAATGAAATAGACAATACGATCGGATTTCGCCTCACTAGAGGACAGTAACCTTATGGAGATTTATACATTTTTAACATTTTGCATTCCTATCCCCATTACTTTGCAAACAAGTTAGACAGGCCACATTGTATTAGTCATAAGTTAGTGGACAATGAAAGGTCATTCTCTAAACCCTGGTTCCAGCCCGTCTGAACTGGGGTTTTGTATTTCAAGCGATAAACCAATCGGACCTTGATTTAATACCGAATGAATCGCTCCATTCTTTGGATTGTCATTCTTCTAAAAGTAAAAAAAAGACAAAACCGGGCTGGTTAACCCAGCCCGGATCTTTGACCTGACGTTCTACAATCGTCCCACACTTTACGTTGGTTTGTTTGTTTATTTGTGTCACAGCGAGGAAATGTCGATGGCGTCAAACAATACTCGAAACGGCGAACTTTTACGATAAAACGCGACTACTCTGCCCAAGGGAGCATCCACGACATGAATGCCTCCGGCATACGCTTTCTTGCTTGTCAAATCAATCCAATCGTCGTTGGGAAGACGAACTTTTTTGGTGGTCGCACCGGGCAACAAGACCGGAGACACCAAGATGTCCGGACCATACAAGAATTGGTAGCTTTCGGTATACGTCCAATCTTCATCATAATGATAAAACAAGGGTCTGACGATCGGATGACCGAATTGGTTGTATTGATTTTTTAGTTCATGCAAATAGAAAGACAGCGATACAAACAGTTCGGTGAGGGTTCGAAACGCGTTCAACGTTTCCGGATCATGGCTGAATTGCGCGTTTTTCGAGGGTTGGTTTCCTTCGTGGCAGCGAAGCATTGGCGAAAACACGTTCATCGCCAGCCAACGGATCAGCAACTCCTTGGATCGCTTCATGTGGAGAATCGTCGTGTATCCTCCGATGTCGGAATGATTGACTCCAATGCCGACGGTCGCCATCGACAACGTGGAAACGATGGCCGACGGTAGCCCGTACTCTTTGGAAAAATCGACGTGTTGATCTCCCGACCACATGGTGTTGGAATGACGGATGGTCTGCGTGTAACCTGCTCGAGTAAAGAAAAACAACTCGTCCGCTTGAGGCGATTCCTGGATGACTTCGCGGTTCAACTGCGCCCACAGACTCGGCCAAAGGTTGTGGACGAGTTCGGGGTTGCCTTTGTACAAAACGGCGTCGGTGGGAAGATACTCCCCAAAGTCCGCCATCCAACCTTTCATACCGAGATCGACCATATGGGTTTTGATGACGTTTTTGTACCAACGCCAAGCCTCCGGATGGGTCAAATCGATGATGCCGGCCCGAAACGTCGTGGATTGAATGTGATAGATTTCGCCGGTTTTAGTTTGAACGAAATATCCTTTGTCTTTTGCTTCTTGGTAAAGGGGCGTGTCCTCTTTCAAAAACGTGTTGATGTAACCCAGGAACCGAATGTTTTGTTCTTCCATCTTGGCGATTTCGTCGCGCAAGTTCGGATACAAGGTTTCGCTTTGCTGCCAATTCCAATAGACTTGATATCCAAACGCGGTGATGACATTTCCGGACCAATCCTGAGACCAGACTCCCGCAAGCGGTATTTTATATGCTTTCGCCAACTCGATGTTGTTCCAAAGCGACTGCGTCCCGCCTTGAGAGGCGATGATCAATCCCGTTTCGGTCCAGGAAGGCAATTTCGGTTGTTTGCCTAGCAATTGAGACGTGAGTGTGGCCAATGATAAGAAATCGGGGGCATGAAGAAGATGGATTGCCGTCGGGATGTCCCGAAAGGAAAGAATCGTTTTCGTTGTGTGGAAGGAGTATCGTTGATACCCGTTGGATTCGACGTGGATCAGATATTTGCGGCTGGAGAGAAAGGTCGGCTGCGCGTAATAGGTCTGTTGGGATCGAAACTTCCCTTGATAGTGAGGGTTTACTCCAAACAAGCTTTCACGTAGAAATTTGCGGAGGAGTTTTCCCACGGAGTGGTGCTCCGAAACCCAAATCGTGGCTGTTTTTCCCTTGAGATCGAATGCGGTAAATTGCTCGCCACAGCCATAAAAGTGTTCCGAAGGGTCCGAAGGCAAGGTGATCCAAAGTCGATTGAAGTTCGTTTGGTTGACAAACGTCAGCACGACGTGATGATCTTCGACCGTGGGAACGATTCCCAATCGCTGATCGTGCGACTGATACCAATAGGTGTTGTCTTCCTTTGCGACAAACGACAACTCGCAGCGGCCGCCGATGCGATCAAAGGTATGAAACGTTCCCCGAGCCATCCGATACTGGGCTTTTCCCACGGCGCCTTGGATCGACAACCATTCGAATGCGAACAAACTATCGAGAACGAACATGGTTTTGGCCCCAAAGCGTTTCGTAGGCGTATCCGGTGACCCGCTCGCAGATGCGGATTTCTTCGATTGTCGCTTTGGTGGTGTTTTGTCCGTTTCGACGTTGGATGTCGGTCTTGACGACATCGAATTCGCGTTTGCTCATGGGGAATTTGGCCGTGAACCACAAGCATAACAGCATGAACAAGACCGGCAGAAATACGAACGCGTATTTGATGCCTTCGATGGTGACGTCGCTTTGCGGAATCAAAGTATTTTCAATGCCTTCGTTGTACCCGACGATACTCAGCCACAATCCGACCAAGGCAAAAGCCAACCCATTGGCGATTTTTCTGGTGAATGTGGCCATCCCGGAGTAAATGCCCGGACGGCGTTTTCCGGTGATGAGTTCGTCGACATCGGTCAAGTCGGGAAGAATGGCGAACGATGTGACCGAGGATGCCGCCGTTCCGAATCCCGAAATGAACGAGGCGATAAAAATCGGCAGAATCGGGGCTCCTTGATAAGCAAAAAACAGCATCGACAAGGTCGCGAGGATCCTAATCGGAAAACCATACAGAATCGGAATTTTTTTCGATGTTTTCTTGAGGACGAATTGAAATAAAAACATCGCGAGTATCTGCGATCCGAGGACGCCGGCCATCACAAACGAGTACTGATTGGATTGGCCGAGCACATCGCGTAAAAAATAGAGGAAAAGAATCATGACGAAATCGGCGGAACCTTGTCCAAACAAGAAGATGCCCAGAAAATACCGAAAGGAGCGATTCTTGTAGACATTGGCTGATTCTTTTAGAAAAGTCTTCGTGGAGAAGACCTCGACGGTTTTTGAGGTTGGCTCTTCCCATGTTTTGGCAAAGGTATACAAGATTGCCACAAGGAAGATGATGCCGAACAAAATGCCCATGTACAAAAAACCGATGGGACTTCCATCTTGAGAAAATCCCCGAACGATCATGTTCGGAATCAACCCCGCAATGATCGCGGAACCGGCGGAGAAAATCATGCGAATGCCGGTATATTGCCCTCTTAAATGGTAATCGGAAACCATTTCGGGAAGCAGAGCGTTGTAGGGAATCATGACAATGGTGAATCCCGTGGAAAACAGCAGAAACGCCACCAAGTAATAGATGTACATCCAAACGATCGATCCAGTAAAGGAAACCCAAAGCAAGGTGAAAGTCACCGACCCGATGAAACTTCCGATCAAAAGGTAGAAGCGCTTCGAGCCGTATTTGCTTCTCGTGCGGTCGACAATCGTTCCCATGATGGGATCCGAAACGGCATCCCAAATTTTCCCGATGAACGGAATCGATCCCGCCAAGACGGCCGGGATTCCAAGACGCGTCAAAAATTCCATGAAAAAGATCGAAATGATTAGGAACGTTCCTCCGCCGAAGACATCGGCGGCGCCATAGGCGATTTTGGACGAAAGCCGCAATTCTCTGGGTTTCATGTTTGTCTCCTTTGTGCTTGGATTCGCGTTTCTTACTCCGCCATAGCGAAGCGGTTAATCATGGATTGAAAATAGTAGCTGCTGACCGAATGGCTTTGTCCATAGTCGATCAGTCGATGATACTTGTCGTAGACGTGATTCGTGGAAGAAATGCTCGGCGACCCCGCGGGTTCGTTCAAATAACCCGCGACTTCGATCGACAAATTGACCGCACGCGTCACGCGATGGGATGTTTGAGCGCTGATTCCATAGGTCGTTTGAAGAAACTTGTTCAACGGCAGATCGTCGACGAACCGTTTATCGATGTCTGGAAACAGCGTAATCGGCAAATAGTTCTCCAAGATAATCAGCGGAATGCCGTTGCCTTTGTAAATCCGATTGATGTATAAGAACCGCCGTTCGTGCAAAAATCCCATCTCTTTTGCGGTTCCGTCGGCAAGTTCGATGACCGCCCGCCGCACGCATTCGATCGATGGCGTCAACCCGAGGGCGATGATGGCGTCATAGATGGCGGTATTGCGATCAAAGAAGTAATTGGTCAACTCAAGAAACGACACTTCGTATCCGCGACTTGTCTTTTTGATGTGATTCTCGCGGATCAGCTGATCATAGGCGGACATGACGTAGTCCACATCGAGATGAAGCGTGGTTGCCAACTCGTCCGGCGTGGGCAACAAATCCTGATAATAAAACGTATGATCGAAGATCAAAGCCTTCATGCTTTCCTTGATCTGAATGTCGAAGGCTTTCTTCGATCGACGATCGATGGTGATCCATTCGCTAAATTTCGAGTTTTGCATGGACCGTCACCTCAAACTCGGTAAATTCGCCGGGGAAATAACCGACAACGTATGCGACGCTTCGTTGCGCTTCATCCATCATCAGCGTGCGAACCCAATAAATGGCTTCGCCGGGATGGATATTGAGAATTATCGCTTCCGTAGAAGACGCTTTGATCGGACTGAACGTGTTGTGCAGCGCCTTGATGGGAAAACCGCCTTCCGCTTCAATCATCGGGAAGAGACCGCGCCATTTTCCGATTTCGGATAGCGAATTTGGAAAGTATCCTTCCGGCAAGTAGATTTTTAGGTAGACCAACGGATTGCCGTTTTTCAGGACCAAGCGATGGATTAGATGACATTTCGAGTTGGATTTCAACTTCAAGATGCGATTCACCGCGTCGTCGTCTTTGATGGAATCGAGCATCAAAACCTTTGCGTTGCACTCTCGTTCTTCTTGGACCCAAGTCTCGAAAAGATAGAGGTCTTTGAAGTGAACGGAGTAAACGTCGCGATTGGTCACAAAGGTGCCTTTTCCCTTGATCCGCTTGATTTTGTTTTCTTGAATCAAGGTTTGATACGCCATCCGCACAGCGGTTTGCGAAATGTCAAACGCCTCACAGATTTCCTTTTCCGTGGGGAGTTTGTCGTTGTATTTGAGACGGCCATCTTGAATGGCCGCCGTGATGGATGATGCGATTTGTCGGTAAATGGACGTTTTCTTCGTTTTGTCTAGAAAGATGTAATCCAATGGGATCAGCTCCGATGCAAAGGGCACTCTCCTGAATATCTTACCACAGGAAAACGTCAAACGATCAGCTTTTTCGCACGCCCAATTCCGTTAACAGGATTCCGACTTGTCGCGGGCGCTGGGCAACGAGGGCGCCGACGCGGGTCAACGCTTCGATCTTGTGTTCGACCGAACCTTTTCCGCCGGTGATGATGGCTCCGGCGTGACCCATTTTTTGTCCTTTTGGCGCGGTTCTTCCCCCAAGAAAGGCGACCAGAGGCTTGTTGAACACGCCGTTTTGGATTGACTCGGCCACTTCTTCCTCCATGGTTCCTCCGAGTTCGCCGATGATGACCACGGCATCAGTTTGCGGATCCATCTGAAACAAAGGCAAAAATTCCGCAAAGCGCGCACCGGGAACCGGGTCCCCGCCCACGCCGATCAACGAAGAAACGCCATATCCCGCCTCCACGATCATCGCCGTCACTTCATTGGTCAACGAACCGCTGCGCGTCATCACGCCGATGTTCCCTTTCTTGTAAACCCGCTCGATCCAATGCGGAAAACTTCCCATCATCGCCAATTTGGGCGAGATCACGCCGGATGTGTTCCCGCCGACCACGAACGCATCTTCGGACAAAGCGCGTTGACGAATGGCAATCATGTCGTGCAAGGGAATGCCGTCGGCAATCGTGACGATCTTTTTGATATGGGCGTCCAATGCTTCGAAGACGGCGTCTTTGGTCAGTTTTGGGGGAACGAACAACATCGTGGCATCGATGTCATGATTTTTGAGGGCATTGCGAATCGAATGATACACAGGCACGCCATGGACCGTTTGTCCTTCTTTGCCGGGCGTGACGCCGCAAACCACCCGTGTGCCCAAATCCATCATGTGTTTCGTCCAAAAACTGCCTTCCGAACCGGTGATTCCTTGAACGCAAACACTGGTGTTTTGATCGATAAAAATGCTCACAGCGCGACCTCCTTTGCCAATCGGCACGCTTTCCGAACGGCTTCTTCGGTGTCAAACAACGGTTCGAGCCCGGCATTTTTTAGAATGGTGACGGCTTCTATTTCGTTGGTGCCGCGGATGCAGGTGACAATCGGACGATCCGGCTTCAATTTTTGAATCGCCTCGACGATGCCTTCGGCCATGACGTCCGCACGCGCGATGGTCCCGAATGTCACAATCAAAATCACCTTCGAAGGAACCTTTAGACAAATCTCCATGGCCTTGACGGCTTTTTTGTAGTTTGGACCTCCAAACTCGAGATAATTGGCCACACTTCCGCCTTCGTAATGAATGAGATCGTAGACAGTGGTGGTCAATCCGGCACCGGCGCACATCAAACCGATGTCGCCGTCAAATTGAATGAACGGAATGCCTTCTTGGCTGGCTTCGAATTCGGCTTCGGTGCGATAATCGGCTTTGCCGGGTTCAAAGCGTTTTTGGCGGAACATCGAGTTGTCGTCGATCATCAGTTTCCCGTCACCGGCGATGCACACGTCTTTGTCGTTGACGAACAACGGATTGATCTCGACCAATTCGGCGTCGTATTGCACGAACAACTGATACATGCGCAAAAGCAATGCGATGATCTGTTTGGTTGTGCTGTCGGACAATCCCAGCTGATAGGCAACGTGGCGCGCTTGGTGCGGCATCAAACCAGATCGCATGTCGATGGCTTCTTTGATGATTTTTTCCGGTTCATCGATGGCAAGCGTTTCAATGTCAACGCCTCCGGATAGGCTAACCAATAACAAGGCGGTTCCCGCTACGGGATCGAAAGTGATCGATGCATACAGCTCGTTCTTGATGGTGACGGCTTGCTCGATTAACAGGGAGCGGATGTGAAGTTCATGACCAAACAAGCGCTCGACTTCTTTGGCGGCTTCTTCCGGCGTCCGCACAAACGCGATCAATCCACGCTTTCCTCTGCCGCCGCTCAGGACCTGGGACTTGATGACACAGGGGAATGAAACCGTCTGGATCGCCTCGGGAAGTTGCTTGATGGACGTAATAAGCATCGAAACGGGAACCGGGATGTCAAATTCACGAAACACTTGCTTTGCTTGATATTCATATAGCTTCATGGTGGATTCCTCGCCAATATTCTCCGAAGATTTCCTCGTCGGCGGGACGGTTCGGCTCGAAGTATTCCGAAACCCACGTCACGTTTAAGAAGTGCTTGTAATGGATGTTCTCGGTCGTGATATTTCCGCCCCAAGAGCCGCACCCCAGCGACACCGTCGAGGGCATGCCATTGAAGAACGCGCCGCCATTCCCGGCGGCTTGCGGTTGATTGACCATGATGCGGCTGGATTTCATGAACGTTCCGAGCCGTTCGACGTAAGCATCGGTGAAAGTGTGGATGCCGCAGGAATGCCCCGTACCGCAATGATCCGTCAAGCGAACCAGCAACTGGAATCCCGCTTCAAATTCGCGGTATCGGAAAACCGTCAAAACCGGAGAGATTTTCTCTTGCGAGAAGAGATCGTGCTCGAGGTCTATTGCGCCTTCGACCAGCAGGACTTGCGTGCCATGGGGAACCACAATCCCCGCATCCAAGGCGATTTTGGCGGCGGATTGGGCGATGATGTTGGGGTTCAGCGAACGATACCCTTTGGTGTTGATAGGCCACATGTGGGCTTCCAATTTTGCACGGTCTTCCACCACGAGAACGCTTCCCAGTCGTATCAGTTCGCGAATCAACGCATCGTAGATTGAATCGTGAACGATGATCGAGTTCTCGCTGGAACACGACGTGGCGAAGTCAAAGGATTTGCTCGTGAAGATTTTTTTCGCGGCATCCTCCACCTTTGCATCCTCGGCAACGATCGATACTGCGTTGCCTGGTCCGACACCGTAGGCGGGGGTTCCGGATGAATAGGCGGCTTTCACCATCGGACCGCCCCCCGTCGCCAAGACGACATCGACTTGTCTCATGAGTTCGGCGGTCAGTTCCAAAGAAGGTTCTTCGATGATTTGGATCAAATCCAACGGTGCGCCGATTTTTCGCAAGCCTTCACGCATGAAGTCGACGGCCATTTTCGAGGAAGCCTTGGCTTTGGGGTGGGGTGCGAAAATCACCGCGTTTCGTCCTTTTAAGATCGTAATCGCATTGCTGGCAGGCGTTGCGGTCGGATTGGTAACGGGCGTCAGTGCGCCGACAACGCCGACCGGTTTTGCGTACTTGCGTATTTTTTTAACGGGATCCGTCTCGATTAGACCCACCGATTTTGCGCCTTTTAAGTCTTTTAAGACGCCAAGAACTTTGTTTTTGTGTTTGGTGAACTTGTCCGCCTCGTTGCCCATGCCCGTATCGAGGACGGCTTTTTTGGCCAATTGGCGAATGTTGTCGTCACTATAGACTTCCCACCCGACCGCGACACAAACGGCATCGATCTGTTCTTGCGTATATTCGTTGACGATGGTTTGCGCTTTTCTTGCTCTTTGCACATAGGTAGCGATCCATTCTACAGGGTTCATACGATTCTCCTTTGTCTCATACCAAGATTCCGATTCCTGCCAAGAACCATAAGAACAAGGCAATAAACGCAAGCGACACGAAAGCCAATCCAAACAATTCCTTGAACAACTTTCGGCGGTCGGACTGGGCTGGCGAACCCGCGACGGCCAACGCTCCCATGGTGGAAAACGGGCTGACGGTGACGAAATGCGAACCGATGGCGATCGTAATCGTGATTACCGCGGGAGTGACCACATGATTCAACTTTTCGGACAATTCGACGGCCGTCGGAATCAATGTCGGCATGACGACCCCAACCGCCGAAGAAAACATCGACATCACGCCGGATAGCAATGCGACAATCGGCACGGCCGTGACTTTGTTCATCAACGAAGAAAGAAAGGTCGTCAACAACGAAATGCCGCCCAATTCGCCGACCACGCTGATCAGCACCGCCGTTCCGCAAATCATGATGATGGCGGTCCATGCGACGCTGGCCAGGGCCTGATGTTGATCGGCCGTTTTCATAAGCAACAGAATCGTGGCGAGGACGATCGCCGCGAAACCGATGTTGATTCCAAAGAGCATGCCCCATAAAATCAGTGCGACAATCGCAGCCAACGTGATCCATTGCGGTTTGGTGAAACGCTCGGGTTTGGGAATTTCGATTTGGGCACCTTTGAGTTTCAATCCGCCCATCAAAAAAAACATTAGAATGGAAAACACCGTCATGCTCATCACGTGCATACCAAAGATTCTAAATCCCAAATCGCCGACGCCGTGAACTTGCGCCAACGTCAACGCGACGATGCCGTTAGGGGCGATCGGCGACAAGCCTCCCGCGATGGCGCCGTTGATGATGATCACACTCATCATCGGAAGCGGAATCTTGGCTTGATACGCAAGGGCCAAACCGATGGGCAAAAGTAAAGCTCCCGTCGAGATGTTGCCTGGTCCGATCGAAGCCAACGCCAACGCCAACAAATAGAAGATGACGATGATATAGATCGTCTTGCCGCGACTGATGTAGATTACCAAATTCGATAGTTTTTCCAATGTGCCGTTGATTTTGGTGATTCCAAACAACAACGTCACGCCAAAAGTCGTGAAGAAGAGCTTCAACGGCCAAAACCCGATGATGCGGTCAATCGGTATGCCACCGATGTAATAGCCCAGAATAAGCGACAACGAAAGAGCGATCAATCCGACATTGACGTTTTTCCAAAACCCGACGGCAATGGCGATGACAATCGCCGCGAGCGAAAGAAGTTCGATGATCATGGGGAATCCTTCAGCGGCTCTTCGGGTGGAAGGATGCTTGTTCGATTTCTTTCACAATCACCCTTGCCTTTTCTAGATTCCGAGCCCGCCAATCTTCCAGATTTTGGGTAAACGATGTATTCAAGAAGCTTTTCGTCATCTCCACGCCCATTATCGGCGCAATGATCCATCCGCCCATGCACAAGACGTTGGCATCGTTGATGGCGCGACATTTTTCCGCCGCATACACCGATTCACAGGCGGCCGCATACACGCCTTCGTGCTTGTTTGCTACGACCGACATGCCCATTCCCGTGCCGCAAATCAAAATGCCACGTTCAAAACGTTTGGCTTGGATGAGTTTGGCGCCGGCTTGAGCGACTTCAAAGAACGGCATCGGTTTGTCTTCCTCGATGGTTCCGATGTCCGTGACGGCATAGCCTTGTTCATGCAAATACGCTTTGACGGTTTCTTTCAACAAAAATCCCGATTTGTCCGAGCCGATAAAAATTTCTTTCATGTCAGTCTCCCTTTACTTCGCTTTTGTGTTTGAGGACGGCTTTGGCCGCTTCGACGATGTTGATTGCTTTAAGACCAAACTTTTCCATCAGATAGTCCTTTTTGCCGACTTCGCCAAAATGATCCATGATGCCCACGCGTCGAAGCGGAACCGGATGATGCTCGCAAAGAACTTCGCACACGGCGCTTCCCAACCCGTTGATGATGTTGTGATTTTCGCAGGTCACGATGGCACCCGTGCGTTTGGCTTCTTCCAAGATGATTTCTTTGTCGATCGGCTTGATCGTATGGATATTGACGACGCTTGCACGAATGCCCTCTGCGGCGAGCATTGTTTTCGCATCCAACGCCTCTTTGACCATGATTCCGGAAGCAAACAGCGATACATCGGATCCTTCGCACAAACGCGTCCCTTTCCCGAGGGTAAAGGGTTGTGCGTCTTCGAATATCGGATCAAATTCCTGACGCAAAAGACGGATATAGACCGGTCCAATGTGTTCGATGATTTGCGGAAAGAGAGCCGCGAGTTGTACGCCGTCGACGGGTTCGACGATGGTCATGCCGGGTAGATTGCGCATCAATCCGACATCCTCCAAAGACATGTGCGTGCCTCCGTTCAACTGCGCCATGATCCCCGGGTCGGAACCGACCATTTTCACGTTCAGTCTGGAATAGGCGACCGACAATGTCACTTGGTCGAAGACGCGACGCGTCGCAAACGGCGTGAACGTATGGGTAAACGGCAGTTTTCCCATGTTGGCGAGTCCGGCGGCGACCCCGATCATGTTGGCTTCGGCAACTCCCACGTTGATCGTTCTCGAAGGAAAACGGTCTTGAAACACGGTCGTTTTCAAGGCACGCATCAAATCCGCTTCGACGATGACCAGGTTGGGATATTTCTGTGCGGCTTCCATCAACAAATCGACATAGATGTCTCGCAATTGGCGATTTCGAAGTTCCATCATCTTAGAGCCTTTCTATGGCGTCTTTCGCCATGTCTTTGGTCACGGGCATGTTATGCGATGTGACCTTGCCTTCACAGAAGGAAACGCCCTTGCCTTTTATCGTATGCATGATGATCATCGAAGGCTTTCCTTTGTTTGCTTTCGCTTTCAAAATCGCGTCGCGAATTTGGAGGACGTCATGACCGTCGATTACTTGAACGAACCAGTTGAACGCTTCCCATTTTCGATCGAGGGGGGAGACGTCGTTGATGAGATGAACCTCGCCGTCGATCTGCATCTTGTTGTAATCGGTGAAAGCGATCAGATGATCGAGTTTTCGCGATCCGGCGAACATCGCCGCTTCCCAAATTTGGCCTTCCTGCGATTCGCCGTCGCCGATCAACGCATAAATCTTGTAAGGAGCTTGATCGATTTGGGCCGCGACGGCCATCCCCACGGCAGCCGAAAAACCCTGACCCAATGAACCGGTCGTCATGTCGACGCCCACCGTCTTGTTCATGTCGGTATGCGACGGCAAATTGGTGTTCGAAATGTTGAGCGTATCGAGCAGGCTCATCGGAAAGTATCCTTTGAGCGCCAAGGTGGCGTACACGGCCGGACCGCCATGCCCTTTTGAGAGCACAAAGCGATCGCGATTCGGCATTTTGGGTTGGGCGGGATCGATGTGCATTTGATCGAAATATAGGACAGCGAGGCAATCTGCGATCGAGACCGATCCACCGATGTGACCGACGCCCAATGTGGCAATCGATTGAATCGTAAGTTTGCGTATTTCTTTGGCTTGGTTTTCCAAATATGTTCTTTGATCCATATGCGTCTCCTAATAGATGTGACATTCCAGCTGCAGCAAATCGGCAAGCAGCATCAATTCGTCTTTGATGTTTTTGTATACGACGACGTAATGAGGTTCCCAGCCGTCTTGAATCATTTTCGTAATCATGTCCGATACGTTGTTATGAACTTTGACCACCACTGAGGTCCCCAAAAACTGTTGTGGTTTGTCCAATATTTCCACCGCCGAAACAAAGAACCGAAACGTTCCGTTTGGCGTCCGACCGATGCGGAAAATGGTCGCTTCCTTGGCCGCTTTGAGACCGAATTCCATGGTAGGACCGATCTTGCGGTTGGGATGGACGCCGGTCGTCGCGCCCGTATCGTTTCTAGCCAAAGAACAAGCGGCGGTTCCGCAATGCCAAAAGGTCATCGTGTTTTCCTGCTCGTCGATTGAAACGGGATCACCCAAATACGTGGGTTGGTCCGAAAACTCCTGACCGATGAACATCGACAACGCTCCATATGCATCCGCTTCGCAAGCCGCGGCGACGCGTTGGTCGTTCAACAAACCCAAGACACCGCACACCGGTGTTCCGTAATCGGTGAAAAAGTCGGGCCAGCAACGCGAAGCGATGGCTTTGACGTTCTGATCGCGAATGTATTGCCGGTACGCTTTCAACAATCGCAAAAAGTCGTCTTTGTTTTTGGTCGGAGTCTGGTCGATTCCAACCATTTTTACTTTGGTTTCTTGTTGTTCTTCTTCGATATCTTCAAGCGCATAACGTCTGGCGATCGCCGTCAACTCTCTGGATTCGACCGCAAGCACGTTGACCCCGAAGGTCGTCGCCATGTCCAAATCCAACGCCCGACCAAAACCGAAGCCTTGCGGCGTATGGCCGATCATCAAGAGATTCATGTCCTTCATGGAATGAACCAATTTGGCAGCGCCGATCATCTTTTTCAATCGGTCCTGAACAAAAGGCTCTCCCGGGGATCCAAAGACATACAAGAGACGTTTGTTTCGCATTTGTGCATGAGCGAATCCCGCCGAAAACGCCCCCGTCAGCGAGTTCAAACGCAATCTTCCTCCGTCGATGATCGGTTCTCGCAACGTCCAGAGCACAACTGAAGCGTTGTGACGCTTCAAGACTTCGGTCATGTACTGGGAATTCGCGAAGGTCACGTTTTGGACAATGATCAGATCGGGAGTATGGGTTTCGAGAAAGCCAACGAGGTTTGGCAGTGTCAAAAGCATGTCCTCAGGGACAACGGCTTGCGGTTCAATGGATCGAATCAGTTGCTTGGATGCTTCAAAGGCCTGTTTGGCAGATTCCATGTGGAAGGTTCCCACACCGATGGGAACATACATGATCGTGAATGGTTTCATCTTTTCTCCTCGCTTCATCAAAATTGATTGGTTCGCGCATCCGTTCCTCGAATCCGCAAAACAATGAATTTCGAGCATCAAGAGGAGGTGCTGTCCGATTCCGGACAGCACCTCTTTGACGATAATGCAGATGTTTAGTTCATTTTGCCTTTCAGTTCAGTTTCCAATTCCTGAAGCATTTGCAGGGCGGTCTTGGTCCGGTTGGGGTTCGCGGCATTTTCGACAAACAGGTTGATGACTGGATACATTCCCGGAATCATGACCTGATTGAGCCAGTCGGTGATGTGATCGTTGCTGGTATTCGCGATTTCATCCAAGAACACGTCGTATTGTTCCGCATACGGGCCATAGTTGACTTGTGCGCCGAGACGCGGTGTCAAGTAGGGAACGCCATTGGTGTATTGATCGTGGTTGACTCCTTGAGCCAACCAAGTGATGAATGCTTTTGCTTCTTTTTCGGCACCGCTGTTGGCAAACGCGGCCATCGATTTTCCACCAAGAATCGTTGCGCGAGTTGCGCCTTTGGGCATCGGGACGACCGTCCATTGGAACGTTAAGTTTTGATAGGCCGAGACGTTCCAGTTGCCGGACATATGGAACCCGTAGGTGCCTTTCCGGAATTCGGATGCCGAGTTTTTGACGACGTAGGTTTGATTGCTGAGGAACCCGCTATCATACCAATCCATCAGTTTTTGAAGGGTTTGAACAGCTGCGGTGGACGTCAGGTTGGACGTTGTGTAAGCAGTAGCCCAAATCTTGACGTTGTTTTGATAAAACAGAGGCATGAAGCGGTGAGCTTGATGGTCAAAAATGCCAGGAGCCGTGACATCTTCCTTGTCGCGAAGCTTGTTCATCTCGGTTTCAAATTCCGTCCATGTCCAAACCGGGTCGCCAAGACTTGGATAGTTGACGCCGTACTTGTCAAGCAATGTTTTGTTGATGAACATCCCGTTGGCGGTGATGTCCATGGGCAACGCGATGACTTTGCCAGCTTTGTTGAAGAACAAGTTCTTAAACTGGTTCGCTTCGAACACCTTGTCCAAATCCAAGATCTTGTCTTGGAAGTTGTTCAAATGTCCTTCGGTCACCCGAGCGAGATGCGGTGGTTGTCCGCCGCTGATCATCGTTGCAAGGCGTTGCTCGTATTCGTTGTAGGGAGTCGAAACCAACGTGATCTTGACACCGGTTTCATCCTCGTAACGGTTCAACAAGGTTTGCATGACAAATCCTTCCGTTCCGTCGGACCACCACAGCATCGTGAGTTCTTTTTCGCCGTTTGCATTACAACCAATCAGCGAAAAGGCGATCATTGCTGTAACCAAAAACATCAATACTTTTTTCATCTTATCCTCCTATTTCTGTTTATGAATAATATCCGTCGACGGATAATTATCCTTTCATGCCGGACTCGACCGTTCCCTGAACGAACGAGCGTTGAAACGTAACAAACATCAGAAGCATGGGAATCATGGAGAACACGGAGATGGCGAGCGCGGATGTATAATCGGTTCCGTATTCGCCGGTTAAATTCGCAATCGCCAGTTGAAGGGTTTGTTTCTTGGGCGAAAAAATCGAAATCAACGGCCAAATGTAATCATTCCAACGCCACATAAAGGAGAAGATGGCCAAAGTTGCGATGGCCGGTTTGGCGTTGGGGACGATGATTCTAGTGAAAATCTGCCACTCGGACGCACCGTCGATTCGTGCTGAATCGATGATGTCATCGGGAATCGTCAATAAATACTGACGCATAAGGAAGATTCCGGTGGGGGTGGCGGCGGGAGGAATGATGATGGCCCATAGCGAGTCGTACATTCCAAAGAAGGCGATGACCTTGAAAATCGGAGCCATGAATATTTCTAGCGGCAACATGATTGTCGACAAGATGACAATCATAATGACCGTTGCGCCCTTGAATTTGAACTTTGCCAATGCATACCCGCTCATTGTATTGATGACGATTGCGATGAAAGTCGAAACCGTCGCAACCACCAAGGAATTCCCGATGTACTGAAGATAGTTTCCGGTCGACAACACGTGTATGAAGTTGTTCAGTGTCCATTCTTTGGGAAAGAAGGTTGGCGACGTGGAAAACAACTCGGACAAGCTTTTAAAAGACGAAACGATGGTATAGAGGACAGGAATCAAGAAAATGAAAATGATCAAGGACGCGGTGATCTGAACTCGGATTACGTAACGTTTTGAAATCATTGACTTTCACCTCGTTTCGAGAGAAAGAAAACAAGTCCGGAAAACGACGTGACTATCAACAACATGATGACGGACATGGCGCTGGCAATGCCGACCTGATAGTGTTGGAACGCCACTTGATAGATGTATTGGACGGTGAACTCGGTTGCCCGGAACGGACCGCCACCCGTAAACGTGACCACAAGGGGATACACCTTAAACACTTCCATCGTCATCAGAATCAGGACTGTGGTGCGGGCCGCCTTAAGCATTGGATAGGTGATGAATCGAAATTTTTGAAATTTATTTGCTCCGTCTATCTCCGATGCTTCATACAACGAAACGGGTATGCTGAGTAACGCGGCTAAAAAGATGATCATATAATAACCTGCTCGCGACCAAATGATGGCAAACACGACGGCAATCCAAGCAAACCGACCGTCACTAAGCGTCGCAGAAGGCGTAAACGGGGTGGAAATCAGACCGATTTTCGTCAAAAAAGCATGGATAGACTGGAACGTGACGTTATACAATCCGAAATTGCCTGCCAAAATCCACTGCCAGATGATACCGACAACGATTGCCGAAATCATGACCGGCCAATAGTACGTGGCGCGGTAGAAACCCAACCATTTAATGGGTTGCTTCAGCAATACGGCAAGGCCCAACGCCGTCAAAAACATGAGTGGTACCGTCACGACTGCAAGACCCATGGTATTGGATAACGCTTTGATGAAGAATGGATCTCGAAAGACCGTAACGTAGTTTTGAAAGCCGATGAAATTGGCTCCGTCAAACGAAAACAAAGTTCTGTCGGTAAACGAGTAGATGATTCCAATCATTGCCGGCAAAATGATGAAGATGGAGAAAATCAGCAAATTTGGCGCCAAGAAAATGTAGGGGATCGTTCTTTGTTTGCGTCTGTATTTTTTATAAGTTAACACTTTCGAGATCATAATTCCACCCGGCTAACGTGACTTGAACTCCGAAAACAACGCAGCGAACGGCGAATGTTTTCGATAAAACACTGGCGGGTAACCCGGCGGGCAATCGACCAGTGCCGCTTCGTTGCCTTGATAGGCCGTTCCGCTCCAAAGGTGAATCCATTCGTCTTTGGGCAAATAGACATTGGAGTGCGTCTGTTGGGGTTGGACGACCGGCTTCACGAGAAGATCTGATCCAAACAGGTATTGATCCTGGAGGCAGTACCCAATCGGGTCGTCTTCATAATGGAAAAACAGGGGACGTTGAACGGGATATCCTCTTTGCGTTGCTTCTTCGAACAAATGTTTCACGTATGGTTTGAGACGGACACGGATTTGCGTCATCCGTGCCATTTGATACATTGTGTCTTCGTCTTGATAAAACTGAAAGTTATCCTTCGGTCGGTTTCCTTCGTGGCTTCTCATAAAGGAAGTGAACACGTTCATTTCACACCAACGATCATACAGTTCTTTGGTACGGATGTTTCCGTGTAGCGATGTGTATCCGCCGATATCGCTGTGCGTGAATGGATTGCCAATGATTCCGGCAGACAACGCGGCAGGAATCACGGATGGGATTCCATCATGAGTTTCCCAATTCACGCTTTGATCTCCCGCCCACAAGGACGTTGCGTACTTTTGAGAAAGAAATCCGCCTGCGCGCATGAAATAAAACACTTTCCCGATATTGTTCGTCTCCAAGACCGCTTCATAGTTGCATTTTGCCCAAATGACCGGCCATTCGTTGTGCATCAGAAGTGCGTTGACGCCGTTGTGGAGTTTGCAATCCGTCGGCAAATACTCTCCAAAGTCGGCCATCCACCCTTTCACTCCCAAAGCGATGATGTTGTTCTTGATGATACCCTTGTACCACTGGAAGGCCTTTGGGTTGGTCAAATCCACCAATCCGCAATAAAACTCACCGAAGTCTTCCTTATAGGTTTGGTCTTGTTGATTCAACACAAGATAGCCATGACGTTCGGCTTCCATAAACAATGTCTCGTTTTCCAAAAGGAACGGACAGATATAGGTCAGGAATTGAACGTTTTCACGTGCCAAGGATTCGATTGTCTCCTTGAGATTGGGATAGAGTTTTTCGTTAAGTACCCAGTTCCAATAAAGTCGCTTTCCGAACGTTGTAAAGCGATATCCAGCCCAGTCTTGACACCACATGCCACTGATGATGCATCCATGCGATTGAGCTTTCCGTAAATACTGGAGAACTTGATCCATCCCACCTTGGACGCCAATGACCATCCCGTCCAATAAGTATTCCGGCAACATCGGCGGACGACCAGTATAGTCCGTCAAATCCGTCAACAACGCCGGGAAATGATCCTTCTTTCCGAGGATGAACGATGCGGGGACTTCCCACGCCATGAGTTCGTGGAAGCGATCGTTTTTAAAGTTGAAGTCGGCGTACGCGCGAGTGTCTAAGTGGAACCAGTATTTCCGACTGGACACGAAAGTGGTTTCCGGATAGTAGGTCGAGTAATAATCGCCGCCGGCTTTGTCCTTGAGGTTGGCATAAAACCAGGTGAGTGTGTTTTTGTCTCTGCCGACTCCGGATTCCCCGGTAAACAACGGGAAGTTACGACCTTTTAGGTTGAAGTAGGATGCTTGCTCGCCGCAACCGTACACCGTTTCGCTTGTTTCCGCGTGCAGTCGCATCCAAAACCGGTTGTGTGGCCGATTCAGCCGCATTGTTCCCACAAGCCGATTGTCGAGGACTTCTAGGGTCAGGCGAAGTTGGATGTCTTGATGCGAAAACACGATTTCGTTTTCTCGCACTTGGACATCGCGCAACGGAATGCGTTCGGTGACATAATCTTCGATTTGAAAATTGCCGCGATATTTTTCGATGGTTTCGGTTCCAACGCCGACAAAAAAAGCGGGTTGAGACGAGGTGTGCGAAAGTATCGTCAGATGGTCGAACACAATGTCGACGCAATCGGGATGTTTTTGGCGGATGTTGAGCATTGGTCCCTCTCTAATACCTGATTTCGAGATTTGGGCCGATGATTCCGAGGCAAGCACCCAGTTCGGCCAACGGTTGATTTTCTGGGTGAGCCAACAACCATTTATTGGTTTTGAAGTACAGATGATCTTCCAAAGAATGCTTTGTCGCCAAGGATTCAAATTTCATATTCGTGCCGTAAGGGAGGATGACGCCACATTTGAATCCGTCCGATTGAACCTTGCACGGTGAAAAATGTAGCGTCGTCGGAAGGATCTTGATGACGGTCCGTTCGGGGATGAAGAAGATTTCCAATCGATTGACGTTATAGGTGTTGTCGACAATCTCGGAAGTGTGTCCAAGCATCAACACAAGCGGGGTCAAAACGACGTTGATTTCCGGAGAATGATGGTACTCGAGGGCGTTCAGCTTTGTGTTTTGTCCATTGACATAGCCAACCTGGATCGGTATGTCGGCGGAAAAATCGGACAACGATGGGGTCTTCCCTATAAAAGCCGCCAAAACCGGGTCGTGGGCAACATAGGTGTTTTTGGAAGCGGGGATGCTTGTGTGTCGATCTAAAAAATCAAAATAACGTTCGAACGGAACCGAATCCATTACGACGCCGTATTTGTCGAAGGATGGTTCATACACCGAACGAATAACAAGGTTTTGATTCAATTGTTTCAAGCGTTCAATCATCGAGGCCCACCTGTAAGCGCTTACTTTTTAGGGTAAAAAAAGAGGGTTGCCTTATCATTCTGAGGTATTTTGCCATTCGAACAGAAATGCAACCGACAATTAGACTTGCTTTATTGTCATCATATCATCATTGGAAGAGGAATTCAATGTATTTTAGATATTTTTATGCGCAAATATATACTTTTTTATGATTCGATGCATCCGTTTGCCAATTGGATTCACGATTTGGACTGGTATGGTTTTTAATCAGTGGGTAACTCATGATATCATATGGGTAGAAACCTAGGAGAAGAGAAACCATGCCAAGCAATAACTCGAAGTATACGGAAGAAATGAGAGAACGGACCGTTCTTCATATTTTGAATTCGGGAAAGTCCGCAACATCTGTGGCGGAGGAATTAGGGATTGATACGAACACGGTTTGTAAATGGGTCAGAGACTATCGACGGAAGAACAATCTGCCCAGTTCGACGGGAATCAAGCACATCGAACGAGTTGCGAAGACCATCGATCCCAATGATACAAAACGGAAAGTCAAGGAACTCGAGAATCGACTCAGACAGAAAGAGAAAGAACTGGCGGAAGAGCGGGAGAACGTCGAGATCCTAAAAAAATCCCTGCACATCTTTATGCGAGCACGCGAAGAAAATGCGAGACGATGAAACGCCTGGACTCCCACTACAGCGTGCGGAGGATGTGCAGGGTGCTCGTGTCAGCGAGAAACAATATTATCAATGGCGAATCCAAGAAGAGCATCGCAACGGCCGACGCTTGGAAGAGCGAGAGCTGGTCCAACGCGTCGAAGAAGCCTTTCACGCAAGCGACGATGCCTATGGATGTCGAAAGATCACACGAGAGCTCAGAAACGAAGGAATCGCGGTCAGCGAATGGAAAGTGCGGCGGATCATGCGGGAACACGGCCTGTATTCGGTCACGCAGAAGAAGTATCGGCTATCCGTCATCATCAAGAAAAGAATCCCTATAAGCAAGACCTCGTGAAGCAACAATTCCGCCCAGAAAGTCCCAATGTCGTATGGGCCGGTGACATTACTTATATCAAGACCAAGATCGGCTGGGTCTATTTGGCGATTGTCATGGATCTCTACAACCGTGAGGTCATTGATTATGCGACGAGCCAAAAGATCGATACCGAGCTCGTGAAACGAGCCTTGGGAGAAGCCGTCGGAAGATATCCGGAGACGGAAGGAACCATCTTTCACAGCGACCGCGGATGTCAGTACGCCAGCATTGGTTATCAAAACGCGCTAACTTCCTACAAGATGCTTGGAAGTATGTCTCGCGGCGGATGTCCCTACGACAACTCCTGTGTGTGATGAGCTTCTTCGCGCAACTGAAGAAGGAGCGGATCTATCGAAGAAGATATCGTGACCTTAGCGAAGTCGACGCCGACTTGTTCGACTATATCGAACTCTTCTACAATCGAAAGCGAATTCATTCGACACTCAATTATCAAACACCAATCGGATACAGATTTAGTAATGTGTCTTCCTTTTGTTCAAGCCAGGTGTTATTATAGATATAAAGAAAAGGATTCAAAACAAAGCAAAGGTACCAAGATGCAAAACGCAAAACCACTGATTAAATTCCACTTAGTCCACAGAAGAACGTTGTCTACTATCTCAGTTTTTTGGCGGTGTTCCTCCTGATCGCCAAAACGGACGAACCCCTTTGGAAAAAAAAGAAGCCGAAAGCGTCCCCGGCATTGAGCCATCAGTAATTTCAACCTCATTCGCAAAGAACCAAGAAGCGATCAAGATTCGATGAATCGTTACAACCAAATCACACCATGAACGTCAAGGAGGAAAACGATGAAAAAACAATTGCCCAAACGTCACGAACTGGATTCGAAATACACCTGGAACGTGACCAACCTGTTTCCAAGCGAGGAAGCGTATCTCGAAGCCTTTCAAACGGCCGAGGCGATGATCGACGCTTTCTGCGCGAAGTACGAAACCAAGCTGAACACGAAGGAAACGATCAACGAAGCGTTGGCGGATTACCAAGACATCCAGGGAAGAATGACGCGGATCGGCGCTTACGCCTCACTGCAATCGAGCACCGACTCGATCAGCGAAGAGAATCAGATGCGTCAGGGAAAAGCGATGATCCGCTCCCAAGCGATCGCGAAGAAGATGGCTTTCTTTGCGAACGAACTGAAAGCCGCTCCGGAAGCGCTGCTACAGGAAGCCGCAATGTGCGATCCGAACAACCGTTATTACCTGCTTGACGTCATCGAGGATAAGAAGCATACCCTGATTCCGGAAGTGGAAAAGACCTTGGTCGCGTTGTCGCCGGTTTTGAACACCGCCTACGTCAACTACAACCGCTTCAAACTCGCCGACATGAAGTTCGACGATTTCGACGCGGAAGGCGCGAAGCATCCCAACTCCTTCACGCTGTTTGAAAACGAATACGAATACGTGACGAACACCGTCGTCCGCCGCGCCGCCTACGAATCGTTCTACAAAAAGCTGGCGGAATATCAGCACGGCTTCGCAAGCAACTACCAGGCCCACGTTCAAAAAGAGAAGATCATCTCCGAACTGCGCGGCTACCCCGACGTCTTCAGTTATCTTCTTCACGACCAGAAGGTCACGCGGGACTTCATGGACCGGCAGATCGATTTGATCATGAGCCGGCTGGCCCCGGCGATGCGGAAATACGCATTGCTTTTGAAGGAAGTCCACGGCCTCGACCAGATGACCTACGCCGATCTGAAGATTCCGTTCGACCCCACCTACGAGCCCAAAGTGACGATCGAAGAAGCGAGATCGCTGGCGCAGGAAGGCTTGTCCGTGCTGGGAAGCGAATACGGCAAAATCGTCGCGCGCGCCTTCGACGAACGTTGGATCGATTTCCCGCAGAACCAGGGCAAATCGACCGGCGGGTTCTGCTCGTCGCCGTATGGAGCCCCCTCGTTCATCCTGATCAACTGGAACGGACAGATGGACGAAGTGATGGTCTTGGCGCACGAACTCGGACACGCTGGTCATTTCCAATACGCCAACCGTCATCAAAGCATCTTGAACACGCGGCCTTCGACCTATTTCGTGGAGGCGCCTTCGACGACGAACGAACTCCTGGTCGCGAACCACCTGATCAAACGGGCGAAAACGCCGCGCGAAAAGGCATGGCTGAAATCGGTGAAGATCGCCCGGACCTACTACCACAACTTCGTGACGCATCTGCTCGAAGCGGCGTTCCAACGCGAAGTCTACCTGAAGGTCGATCAGAAGCAGCCGCTTTCCGCACAAGTGCTCAAAGGCATCAAATTGGGTGTCCTGCGCAAGTTCTGGGGCGACGCCGTCGAGATCCCCGATTGGGCGGGCTACACCTGGATGCGCCAGCCCCATTATTTCATGGGTCTGTATCCGTACACCTATTCGGCGGGCCTCACGCTGGGCACGAAAGTCTCCCAGATGATCGAAACCAAGGCGATCGAACCACAGGCGTGGATCGAGGTCCTGAAAGCCGGCGGAACGAAGACGCCGCTTGAACTCGCCCGGATGGTCGGCGTCGACTTGTCGACGGACCAAACCTTGATCGAAGTGATCGACGAGATCACTTCGATCATCGACGATCTTGTCGCCCATCGGAAGAACTCGTGACCCAAGCATCGCAAGCTTTCAATCGATCCTTCCGTGGTACAATGAAATCGTAAAATGGGAGGAAAACAACATGGAAATCATCCACATCGAAGCATTGGTGCGTCAACGCCTCGATCTCGTCTGGCAGGCGTATCATGATCCCTC
>Ga0209835_1000574_pt1 | contig 23491 bp, 14 predicted proteins | sample LakKivwa52mmetaG_FD_184138 | JGI IMG/M metagenome (GOLD analysis project Ga0209835, IMG submission 184138) | Anoxic lake water microbial communities from Lake Kivu, Rwanda to study Microbial Dark Matter (Phase II) - Lake Kivu water 52m metaG... | ecosystem: Environmental > Aquatic > Freshwater >...
GCCATGATAGATTCGCGTATGAAACCACCAATCATGAGGTCTGCCCACTTGAGTAGTTACCAGATCATTTTCGCTTGCCTTCCTGCCGATCACGATCTCCCAGTCCTCATCGATGCGGAGCTTGAGTAGCTTGTCTATCTTGCTGAGCTTTCCCTTTAATGAACCTTGCTTATCATCTTTGAGCATAGCCAGATCGATGATCTCTCCGCGCTGGAGTCTATCGAGAATATCATCAAAGAGGGCGATTGCCTCTTTGGTTTGCTCGATATTCTGTGCGATTATCTGCAAGCCATTCTTGGCTTTGCGGTATTTGTGCAGATAATACTTCATGTTGTCGTTTGGGGATTTATCGGCAAAAAGCGGAATCCTGATACTTGCCATATCCGGATCATAATAATTTGTAGCCACCAGCTCAAGATCGCCTTTGTTAACGGAATACAAATGGTGTTTGATGGTCTCTGCCATGACCTGCCATTTGTCCGCTTGCTGGCTATCTTGATATTCGGTAAGCTGTTTAGCGAGTTTGCGCATTAGCTTGGCTTGCTCTTTTTCATACTTGGCTTTGAGGATAGCCGTCTTTTGCATCTCCTCACGTGGCAAGAGAACCTTGTTGTAATAAAGATGCAGATACTCGTTCATGCTATGTGCTTGAGTGGGAATGCCACTTTCTTCACATACCAGTAGCGGATAGCATATTTCTTCTACTTGCGGCTTGTAAGTAGTAAGAGGTGGAAAGTAAGGGAGATTTGATAAGACCTGTCTCTGTGGATTATCCGCATAGCTATACTTTTTGATAGCATCGATGATCTGGGCTTGCTCTTTTTGCAGACGACAGAGGATTACATTGGGTTGGGGGAGGATACATTCTGCGATGATCCGATAGTATTGGACTTCCTGATAGATGTCCTTGTGTTCAAAATCAAAATAAATGATCCGGTCTTGATCGAGAATAGATGTCTTGATCCATCTGGCATTTTCGATGTTTTTCCAGATTCCGCTTGTCTTGGCATTGGATTTGGCACTACTGATCAGTGGAAAGAACTCGTTTTCCAGATGGCAAAATTGTAATTTTGTGCCATCAGTGAAAAAAACCTGTAATTCGTGGTTGACAAAATATGCCTTATCCACTATCTTGTAAGTGCGTTCCTGTTCTGACGTCCATTTTTTTAGATACGAGTACTTCATAAGCCCTTTGTGGCAGGTGTGGACTCGGCGTCAAGCAGAATATTTCGGATTTTTTACCCAAACCAACGAAAGAGGAGAAAGACATGAACACAAAAAGCCTAATCCCCATCATAGCCCTGATCGCCGTTGCGGTTGTGCTTGCCGTAATGTGGGTTGGTTCTATGAACAGAGCCAAAGCCCTGGAACAGGAAAAAAAAGACTTGCAAGAAGCCTTTGAAATAGCTTCTCAGACCATTGGAGAAATCCAAAGCAGCATGGATGCTCTCGATAAAGACCTCTCCGGTTCGCTTTTTACACAGAAAGAAATACCCGGTTCCAGCCCCGAAGACAGAAGAAAAAACCTCGTCTCCAGCATCTCCAATATGCGCAAACAGATCGAATCTGACAAACAGCGCATTGCCGAGCTGGAAAGACGGCTCTCCCAATCCGGAGCCCAACTCAAAGGCGTCCAAGACCTGCTCGAAAAGCTTAAATCCTCTGTTGCCGATAAAGAACGCATCGTTGCCGAACTCCAAAACAAACTCGGTATTGCCAATGAAACCCTCGAAAGCGAACGTCGCAAGAGCGCAGAAGAATTGGCAGCCAAAGACCGCGTGTTGGGAGAAAAAGACCAGACCATCACAGAACAAAAGCGTGATATGAATGCCATCTTCTATATTGTTGGCACCAGAAAAGAACTCATCGAGAAAAAAATCATCGACCGTAAAGGTGGACTATTGGGCATCGGCAGAGTCTCTACCGTTTCCAGCCAAATCAATATCGATGCCTTTACTCAGATCAATCTGCTCGATACACAGAGCTTTAGCTTCCCCGCTACCAAAAAAGGATACTCTGTGCTCACAGCCCAACCAGCTACATCATATTCGATCAGCAAAGATGGTGATAAAAACGTCCTCACCATCAGCGATCCTACAAACTTCCGCAAACAAAAATACGTTGTAATCGAATTGCTCTAAGCCTCCTTGAGCACAAAACACATATAGGCTGCTTGTATCAAGCAGCCTTTTTTATTGGGCTACATATCAATAGCCTCGTGCGTAAACACGTATAGACTCATTCTACCGGTCTTGGTGCTTAATGGCGTTACCTATCAGGTAAGTTCCTATAACCAGGAAGGTATGCTAATCTAGGGCTTCATCCTGCAGCGAAACAAAGCCTTTTGTACTGGATGGCGATTGGAATGATCCGATCGGCTTTACGCAAACATAAGATGGGCAAAACGGTGAAATTTATTGACAGAATTGTGGCAACGTCATTAAAGTAATTATGGTTAAAAGACACTAATAAACGGGGAAGTAAGATGCATAGAGTTACCATAAATTCGGGCATTATTCGATGGGGTATCGAACGCTCGGGGTTGACAGCTGAACTGCTTGAAGGGAAATTCCCTAAACTGCAGGATTGGCTTGTTGGCAACAATTTCCCCACATTAAAGCAGTTACAGGATTTTGCAAAGAAAGTAAAATTACCTATTGGCTACTTCTTTTTATCTGAACCACCGGAAGAAAAGCTCCCTATACCATATTTTAGAACAGTAAACACAGCAATCCACGAAAACCCCAGCCCTGAGCTTATAGATACCCTTTATGCTATGCAGAGAAGGCAGCTATGGCTTCGGGAATATATGCTGGAAACCGGCTCCGAAAAATTAGGATGCATTGGCGCTGCCAAGATAACTGATGCAGTGGAAAGCGTTGCAGCCAGCATCAGGTATTATTTAGGATTAACGGAAGGCTGGGCACAAGAACATCCTAACTGGGAATCTGCTCTCAGGCATTTGTATCATAGCACGGACGAAGCTGGTATCAACGTTGTAACCAATGGGATAGTGGGCAACAATACCCATAGAACGCTCAATCCTCATGAGTTCAGAGGATTTGTTCTGGTGGATAATTATGCACCTATTCTCTTTGTGAATAATGCTGATGGAAAAGCAGCTCAGATGTTTACGATTGCCCATGAGCTTGCCCACCTCTGGTTTGGAGCCAGTGCTATTTTTGATCTGGCCCAGCTTCAACCTGCGGATAATGAAACCGAAATTGCCTGTAATAAAGTAGCTGCCGAATTCCTGGTTCCGGCAAGCAGTTTGCGGAATGCTAGGAATTCTGTAAAAGACATAAACAATGCTTATCAGGTATTGGCTAAGAGATATAAGGTAAGCGAAATCGTTGTCGCCAGAAGGCTTCTTGATCTTAGGCTAATTAGCAAAGCAATGTTTTTTAAGTTTTATGAAGCCTACCAAAGTGAAGCTGAGGAACGCGACAAAACCACCTCTGGCGGAAATTATTACAATAACCAAGGGTTTAGAGTAGGCCATAACTTCATGAGAGCTGTTGTTCAGGCGGTAGGTGAGCGAAACCTTCAACACATTGATGCTTTTAGATTAACAAGTCTTTATGGTAAAACCTTTGATGAGTATGCCAGAAAAGTTCTGGGGGGCAACTAATGCAAAAATCAAGGTTGTTTGTTTTGGATGCAGATGTCTTTATCGCAGCTCACCGGAGTTACTATGCCTTCGATATTGCACCGGGGTTTTGGTTTGGCTTAATTCAACATGCAGCTTCTGGTAATGTATATAGTATTTCCCAAGTGCTGGATGACCTAAAAAAGGGCTACGATCCGAAAAAACCTGATGATTATGACGTTTTAGCCAATTGGGCTATTAATGATTTTCATCCTTACTTTATGAAAACTGATGCTCCAGAAGTAACAGAAGCATATGCGGACATTATGAATTGGGTCTTCGCAAATAGAGATTATCCCAGAGCAGCAAAAGACAAATTCGCAGATATTTCAGATAGCTGGTTGATAGCTTATACCAAGGCAATGAATGCAATTTTGGTGACAAATGAGAACAAACTGAAAAGAACTTCGATCATCCCAATTCCAGCAGTATGCAGGCAATTCGGAGTTGAGTGCTTAAACACATTTGAGATGCTAAGGCGTCTTAGGATAATCCTAGCTTAGGGAGGCATCATGAAGACAAAATATTATGTCAGATTTCTCAATCGCATTGCTCAGTAAGATACTGACTTGGAGATAATCGACGTAAATGGGCATTCAATAAAGAATAATGCACTATAACGCAACAAAGAGCGTAAACATATTTTTAATTACGTTGACTCTCGAAAACTTGACATATAAGCGCTATAGGCATATGAATATATTTCTGATGTTTGTATGACGATTAATCTGTTTGGAGAGCCCGACGATATTTCGAAATATACTTATTTTGAGAATTGGTATTACTCTAAATCTGCGGGGACTATGTGTGATGTAGGCTTAATGAATTTGGAAAGGTATCGAGTTGGTCTGAGCCCTAATTTTTTAAACTTTAATCTGATATATGATTTCTGGAGATCATAACTACATGTAATATAGTTGCATATGGAGATGAATCAACATTTAGGACTTTCATATACTTAAGTTTACCTGCCTTTTGATATCTTTCCAATCGCATCAGAGAGTATCAATCTTAATTGTTTTACCACTAATCAACAATTCAGCCTCAGTTTTGAACTCATCTGATACAGTGATTTGCGCTCCGACTTCATCTATAGCGATACCTTGGTATAATGTACGGATGAATTGTTAACTGCTATAGTATAGTGGGATCTTCTCTTTGATGCTTTTCAATGCGGATGGCAGCTCTTCATGTTTAGTAAAGGCGTTTGCGTCTTCTCTGTCGCATATATGCACCTTTGTGTAGTAGGGTGGATCGAGATAGAATAAGGTATTTGGTGTATCATAGTGAGCTATTAGCTTCTCAAAGTCATGTTCGAGATCATGAGGCGGAGTATTTACAGCAGTTGGCTAAAGCTGAGTGTCACTTTTCGCTTCACAGAATTATGTACTTTAACAATTTCCCCAAAACATCTAGATGGCAAGGCAAATCAGCATGATTTACCGAGTGAAACAAGCAGAAAACACATAATACAAGTCAAAACAGAATAAAAACCAATATACCCCCCACAAAATCCATTCTTAGCACTCACGCTATCGGACTGCTAAAATATCCCTTGACAAAAGCAACGATCTCATTATCTTGGGTATTAGAACATAAGATTATATCTACAAGGAGATTCGCATGGCAGACAAGAAAGTAGAAAAAGGATCGCTCTCGATTCATACCGAGAACATCTTTCCGATCATCAAAAAGTGGCTGTATTCACAGCATGATATCTTTCTCAGAGAGCTCATATCAAATGCCATAGATGCCATCAACAAACGCAAATATGCAGATGAAGCATACAAGGCAGAGGATATGAAAATCGAGATCAAGCTCGATAAAAAGGACAAGACCCTGCAAATCATCGATACCGGTATTGGTATGACCGAGGAAGAGATCAAGAAATATATCAATCAGATCGCCTTCTCCGGTGCTGAGGAATTTGTAAATAAATTCAAAGACGTGCAGGCAAATATCATTGGTCATTTTGGCTTGGGATTTTATTCGTCCTTTATGGTCTCCGAAAAGGTGACAATCGATTCTCTTTCCTATCAAAACGGTGCCACAGCAGCTCATTGGGAATGTGATGGTAGCACGGAATATTCTATGGGCAAGGGAAAACGCAAGGAGATCGGGACTACCATTACTTTGCATTTTAATGAAGAATCCGCAGAGTATGCCGACAGTGCCAAGATCAAAGAAATCCTGGAGCGTTACTGCAACTTTATGCCCTACCCCATCTTCTTTGAAGACAAAGAGATAAACCAAAAGGAAGCGCTGTGGAACAAGAAGCCAAAGGACGTAACAAACGAAGAATATATCGAGTTTTACAAAAAGCTCTTCCACTCCTATACCGATCCCGTCTTTTGGATTCATCTCAATGTGGATTATCCCTTCAATCTCAAGGGAATCCTCTATTTTCCAAAGCTTACCGGCGAGCCGGATTTCTTCCGCGGAGAGGTTAAGCTCTATTGCAACAATGTCTTTGTAGCGGATAACCTCGAAGACCTGATCCCCGAATATCTGCTCATGCTCAAAGGTGGCATAGACATTCCGGATATTCCTCTCAATGTTTCCCGCTCCTTCCTTCAAAACGATAAGCAAGTGCAAAAGATCACCAAATACATCACCAAAAAGGTAGCGGATCATTTCAAAGACACCTTCAAAGAAGACCGCAAGAAGTTTGAAGAGTATTGGGAAGACATCAATGTCTTTATCAAATATGCCATGCTCAAAGACGATGATTTCTTTGAAGCCATGAAGGATATCGTGATCTTCAAATCCGCCTCTGGAGATTATCTCACCGTAGAGGAATACAAAGCCCGCAACCAAAGTGGCGATGATAATACCAAAATCTGGTATGCCTCCTCCGAAGATACCCAAGTGAGCTATCTCAAGCTAATGAAAGAGCAGGGCATCGAAGTCATCTTCCAAAATTCCCCGCTGGATACACACTATTATCAGAGGTTGGAATCCAAGCTCGAAAAGACCAGCTTTGTTCGTATCGATTCCGAAGTGAACGACCTACTGGTAAATAGCGATAAAAACGAACTGGTGGATATGAACAATCGCAGCATGTCCGATAAGCTCAAAGAAATCTTTTACAAAGCGCTGGATCAGAAAGTCGAAGCCTATTTTGACAAAGATTCCTTTGCCGAATTCATTAAAAAACATCCGCAAGCGGCAACGGTTTTGGCTCCCTATCAGATACAAGAAGAAGATTCAATCAAGATCAAACCCTACGATCTTCCTGCCTCTGTGCGGAGCGAGCTGGGAGAGGATACCTTTGCCGAAATCATGAAGAAAAGCTATACCGAACTCACGGTGGAGGCAAAGAGCCTCAAAACTCCAGAGATCCCATCCATGATCGTATTCAGTGAATTCATGCGCAGATGGCATGATATGGACATGCTAAACCGCCGCGAGAGCTCTGAAATCCTCAAAAACCATACCCTCGTGATAAACCTCGAAAACCCCACCATCAAAAAGATCGTAGAGCTCGATGCCAAAGGCAAAAAGGAAGAGGTAAACACCCTCTGTTCTTATATCCACGATCTCTCACTCTTGGAACAAAAACCCTTTAGTGGCAAGGAATTGCAAAGCTTCATCGGCAAAGCCAACAAGATATTGAACTATCTGAGCTAAGACATTAGGCTCTGCCTTGATATAGATGTATCGCCCACCGAAGTAGTATTGGGTGGGCTTTCTTTTACTAAACATAATTTGCTCATTTGCTCCAGCTAAACTGCAAAACTGCCCCATAATACAGCACATAATAATAGATACTATTGATATGTCATTACCAAATCGACATACATTGATCCCTGCGTGTTTCATTTCCAGTTGTCGATGCTTGGCAAGGGGCAATACGGTAGCAATACGGTCATTCACCGTATTGCTACCGTATTGCTACCGTATTGCTAGGGAGGATGCCCTGAAAGCTCATATTCAGTGAAAGGAGCATAAGTGTATGTAGGAGAGATGATTAATGCTATGTTTTATTTGCCTTGATAAAATAATGTTGTGTGCTAGTTGTGGGTTTTGCGGAGGTAGATTTTATCAATGAATGAACCTCGCATGAGAGCGTCCAAAGATCCGGCAGGAGTCATTTGCGCCTGTGCAAAGTGATTGAATTGATTGAGTTCCCTTTTGTATTGCAGTAAAAGCCATGTCTTGACAGCTTTGCAGAACTTTTGGGAATGGAACCATGAAAAAGACTATGGTCAGCTTTGATGAATCAATACTACCGGATGGGATGCGGGCAATCTTAGGCAAGGCGCGCTTTTATGATAGCTCGTGTTCAGAGCATGCAAGCACTTATTTTGTCGAAGGAGAGTGCCTTGCCTTCTTGAAAATTGGTAGGGCACATTCGCTATATCGTGAAAAGGTGATGCAAGACTACCTCTCTGCTTTGGCTTTGGCAGCCAAAAGCCTTGCCTATGCAAGCACTGGAGATCAGGATTTTCTGCTCAGTAGCGTTCTGCCGGGAGAAGATGCGATTTATGAAACTCATAAAGCAAATCCCTACCGGCTAGCCCAGGCTTTGGGATGGCATCTGCGAAAGCTGCATAGTCTTCCTCTTGATGCTTGTCCTTTTCCCTGCCGGAGTGCGGAAATGATCTTGGAAAGCGAAGAAAACATCCGCGCTGGCTACATGGATAGGCAAATTGTACACGAAGAACCATGCTCTGCAAGCGAAAAATTTCACAAACTCAAGCATCTGGCAAAGGAAGAGGTGATCATTCACGGAGATTACTGCCTGCCCAATATTATAATGCAGGATTTTGAACTAAGTGGTTTTGTAGATGTGGGAGGTGCTGGTATCGGAGACAGGCATTATGATCTCTGGTGGGGAATCTGGAGCCTCAACTATAACCTTGGCAGCTACAAATACACCTCCGTCTTTCTTGATGCTTATGGCAGGGAAGACATTGATCCGCAGCGGTTAAAGCTCTGTAGGTATCTGGCAGCATTTACAAAGTAGTGCTTATTAGAGGTTTCTATGCACTATTTATTTCTACTACCAAGTACAGAGCATGGGCAAAAAGAAGTTGTGATTGAAGAGAGGCACGGCGCGAAATTGTTTGACACATATCCCACGTATGAGATTTGTGTGCAAATCATATTTTAAGGATCGTTTCTATGGATCGAAAAGTGCAGTTCATTCTGATGGGGGCTTTTATTGCTCTTTTGTGGTTTTCGTCGAGTATGGGTTGGCATCGCGGCATGAACAGATATGACTTTCTACAAAATCCTTTCTTATTTTTTCTATGGTTTATGTCCGCTATATGGTTGATGGTGGGTAGTGTTAGAGCAAAAATCTTGAGACGCAAGGAGATAATTGAGCGAGAAAAGAAGCTCTTTAACTTACTTGCTATACAAGATGTAGTCTGGGATTGGGTGTTGCATAGTACTTCATGTAGCAAAGCTCTGGCTTTGTGTTCAAAAGAAAAGCTGATCGCTTACCTGTGGATTACGGCAAATGAGGATTTTGCTCTCGATTTCTTTTTTACAACCGACGTACTCAAATCTGAAATAGCAGTTAACTACAAGACCGTGTCATCAATACATATTTGCTCAAACAAGCAGAAAAATCGTAAACCTCTCCATGAGGATGAGCTGATTCACCAGCACATTTCCAGGCGAAAGCTCCTGCGAGGAACAGTGCTGACACTATACACAAAATCCGCTGAGTATGATAAAATCTCGATCAATTTGATCCCGATGATTACACATTATACCCAGACGCAAAACTCCATCGATGCAGTGATAGACAAAGCCAATGCTTGGCAAAACTGGATGCTAAAACTACCAGAGCTTCATCAAAATTAGTTCCATTATATTTGATTGTGAGGGTCAATCTCAATGCTATCCGATTTTCTTTGACAAAAGCAGTGCCACTTTGGAGGGTGCATTTATGCAGATACAGAGAAAAAACACAAGAAAGATCAAGCTGGGAAACATATTCATCGGTGGCGATGCTCCGGTGAGCATCCAATCCATGCTGTGTACCAAAACCAGTGATTGGGAAGCATCGCACAGGCAGATTTTGGCTTTGGCAGCAGCCGGATGTGAGATCATCCGCTTTTCCGTCGCCTCCATTGAAGATGCGATGATGATTGAAAGATTCAAGGACATTACATCCCTTCCCTTGGTTGCAGATATCCATTTTGACCACCGTTTGGCTCTGGCTGCCATTGCCAATGGCATTGATGGGCTGCGGATCAATCCCGGCAATATTGGCTCTCAAGACAAAGTCAAGGAAGTAGTCAAAGCGGCATCTGCAAAGCATATTCCGATTAGGATTGGGGTCAATAGCGGTTCGCTGCCCAAGCACTTGATCCAAAAGTATGGCGTTTCGGCAATGGCTATGACGGAAGCTGCCTTGGAACATGTACGTATCTTGGAGCAACTGGGATATTATGAAATGAAGATTTCGGTAAAGGCATCCAATCTGGATTTGATGTTGGAAAGCTATCGTCTCCTCAGTTCACGAATTGATTATCCCTTGCATCTGGGAGTGACAGAAGCCGGAACCATGCTCTGCGGAAGCATCAAATCTGCTCTGGGAATCGGAACTCTGTTGATGGAGGGGATTGGAGATACCATTCGCGTTTCACTTACTGCCGATCCGCTCCAAGAAATCATTGCTGCCAAGGAAATCCTCAAAGCTTTGGGTTTGCGCAAAGGCTTGAATGTGATCTCCTGTCCTACTTGTGGCAGGACAAATATCGATCTGATTGCATTGGCACAAAAGGTAGAAACGGAACTGGCTGAATATACGGAAATGCCTTTGACGATTGCCGTGATGGGCTGTGCGGTCAATGGTCCTGGCGAGGCAAGAGAAGCGGATTTTGGTATTGCGGGTGGGAAAAACGAGGGCTTGATTTTTGCCAAAGGAGAGATTATCCGCAAAGTCCCTGAAGCGGAATTGCTCCCTGCGCTCAAGAAGCTTATCGCCGAGGCTTTGACAAAGTAATTCTATAGACATCTATCAACAAGGTCAAGGGTTTATCCCTCAGGTGTGAGCATAATTCAGCTTGACAATATGTAGGTAGTTAATCAAGATTGGATTTCATAAAATGGCTTAGGATGGAAACCATGAAAAGATTATGTTTATTTGCAATGCTAATCGTACTTTTTGCAATGTGTTATGCTACAAATGGGCACATCACATCCAATACCGTTTGGAACGCGGACATAACCATTACCGGCGATCTGTGGGTGGATGAAAACGTTACTCTCACTATCCAACCTGGGGTTAGTGTTTACTTTCCCAAGGTAGATCAAAATGCAGATGGGATTGGCGATATCGATTTCTTTGTACATGGTAGGCTGGTAGTTTTGGGAAACGAAGCAAACAAGGTTCGTTTTCGTTCTCTTGAGTCAAGTCCTGGAAAACGAGATTGGGGAGGCATCCAAATCCTCACCCCTGATACGGGATCCATCTCTTCTTTGAATCATCTGGAGATTAGTGGAGCAAATAGAGGTTTGCTGATCAATGGCAAAGGTGCCACCGTCCAAAACCTGAAGATGTTCGATTTTTTTGATTATGGAATACGAGTAGCCTCCAGTAATAGCCCCACCTCATTTACAAATCTGGATATTCGTGATGGGGACGGCTATGGCATGCAGGTAGAAGCGGGAAATATCACGATTACAAACTGCCTTATCTATCGCAACAACAGCTATGGATTCAAAGGAATGGGAACAGCTTCTTTGAATGTAAGTGGCATGAATAGCACTACCAACAATGGTCATGGAATTTGGATTGTGGGGCTTGCCACAGCCAATTTTGGTACTTCTCGCAGTGTGAGCAACAAACAATATGGAGTTTTGATCGAAGCAGGAAGTCCCAGCTTTACAAATTGCCAGATCCTCAGCAACATCAAGACCGGCGTGCGCATCTATGGAAGTAGCGGGACGCCCAGCTTTAGTTATTGCAGCGTGATGGACAATGGCGACAATGGTTTTATGATCGGCGATCGAAACCCCAGCATCACCTATAGCACTATCACTCAAAACAAAGGCGCTGGCATAACGCTATTAAACGCAAATCCCACCGTAAATTACTGTAATATCTATGGGAATCTTGGACAAGAGCTGAGTGGATCGGATTTTATCCAAAATCTTAGCGATACCCAGTGGCGGAGAACCTCTGGAGGTTCTACTGCGTTGCCCGGAACAGTGGCAGTGGCTCCAGTTTTTGTACGGAACCTTACTTACAAGAAAGATGCCGATGAATATTATAACTCCAATTATTACACATACATCGTAAACACACGCATCATCATCAATAGCGTAAACTACCTTGAAGACCTTCATTCTTTTTATACGCGCTACTCATACAACATGCCGGAAATCACCGTTAGCGGCAGTGTCAATCAGATAGTTACGGCAAATAGCTCCATGAATTTGAATATGGATTTCTCATTGGCAGTCAGCCCTCGGGTATGGGTTACGCAGATGACGATGAATCACCTTCCTGATAAGCAGGTACTGGTTTTCAATAGCGCTGCCAAAGTGGCAAACCTACAGTACAACTGGTGGGGAACCATCACCGGAGTGGACAATCTGATCCACCAAATAGTAGCATCTACGGCAAATTATGAGACCATGCAAACGGCTATTTTGCCTGCTTCCATATCTACCCTTCCCAATGAAGCGCCTACCTTTACGCTACTTTCTCCGGCGGTTTTGACTATCAATCCCCAAAATGTGGCACTAAACTTTAGCGCTATGGATATAGACAACAATGCCCGTATCTCTTTGTATTACAGTAGCGGACAGAACTATAACGGGACTCTCATCACAGACCAACTCTTTGAGGATATTCACAGCTCTTATACCTGGGATGTGAGTGGCGTAAACCCTGGTATTTATTGGGTTTATGGGTCAATCAATGATGGCAGCAACCCCACACTCTATGATTATGCTCCAGAACGTGTAGTGGTAGGAGACTTCAGGATTTGGATTCCTACAGACCTTTTTGCCAGTGCAACCGATACCTTGGTGGTGCCTGTCAAAATCCGCAATGTTTTGCAGGATTATGATATCATCGCCTATCAAATGAATATTACCTTCAATCATAACGTTGTGAGCTTTATCGAAGCAGACCTGGATGAAACCTTGAGTGCTGGCTGGACACTAAACTATAACAACAATATCCCGGGACAAATCACTCTCAATGCCTTTAGCACAAACGAACTTGCAGCTTCGGGAGACATCATCAAGCTCCTCTTTAGGATCAATAACAACCAAGCCGATAATCAATTTACAGACCTCACCATTTCGGATTGTGTGCTCAATGGTGGCTATCCCTCACCGGTAACATCCAATGGCAGAATCACCGTTTATAACAAGTATAATATTACAGGTGGGGTAAGTTATTACAGCTCTTCCAGCCCCATGGGTGGAGCTTTGATCGATCTCAGCGGTAGAGCTACCCTTTCCACAGTGACCAATGGCTCTGGTCAATTCAATTTTGCCCAGCAATATTATGGTTCATACACCCTTACCCCGGGATATGATTTGCCCATTCCTGAGATGGTCATTACTCCCTACGATGCCTCACTGGTAGCACGCTATGCACTCGGTCTGGTAGTATTTAATGCAAATCAAATCCATGCTGCAGACGTAAATGCAGATTCACAGATTACTGTCTTTGATGCTGCTCTGATTGCCAGATACTCCGTAGGTTTGATAGACGATTTTCCTGCGGGAGTGATGAAGTTTACACCCGCTTCGGCATCCTTTACCCTAAACAATGTCTATACCCCTCGCAACTTTGTAGGTATAGCCTATGGAGACCCCTCGGGGAACTGGTATTCGGGAACTCGCAATCAGATTGTAAACGAGCCGATCGTCCAAAGAAGTGAAAATGGTATCTATAAACTGAGTCTCAGTAGTACAAATCCATTTTACTCTTATCTGCTCCGGCTACAGTATGATCCTGACACTGTGGAACTGCTCGATATATCATATAATAGCTGTGTCGAAGGCTTCCAAAGAGAGATCAATCACAATGCTGGATCGCTTAGTCTTGCTTCTTTTGGGATCAATGCCGCACAGAGCACAGAACCTATACTGGAGCTACGTTTCCGTCATGATGGTGATGAACTTCCGATCCAGATCATTAGTAGTATCTTTGATGAAGAAGGTGCCCAATTGGATTGGACTGCCAATGATGATCAGACTATCCCAGCTATTGTAAGCATGAGCCAAAACTATCCCAATCCCTTCAATCCCCGCACCTCTATCTCTTATGTATTGCCCCAGCAGGCAAAGGTCAAGCTCTGTGTTTACAATATGAAGGGACAATTGGTACATACTATGGTCAATGCTCATCAAAGCGCGGGAATCTATACTGTGCAATGGGATGCTACGGGACATGCCAGTGGAATGTATCTATATCGTTTACAGGTAGGAGAAAGGACTATCAATCGCAAAATGCTCCTCATGAAATAGGGAGCGGAGATGGCTTTCCGAAAACTTGTATGCTACCGCTTGCTATTGCGGCAAGCGGGCATCTTCATCATTCTACTGAGCCTCTGTGGCTCTCTAATGGGAGTGATCAATGTATCACTATCCGAGGTTGTGGGTGTAAATGGACAAGAGGTTGAGCTCTCCCTTTTGGCAGCGGGAAATAACGGTACAGATATCTATTCTCTATTTCTCAAGCTCCACTATGATACTCAGGCATTGGAGTTAAGAGCCGTTAGCAAAGGTTCTGCGATTCCCGCAGCATGGGCTGAACCGATGTTTTCACCTCAACTACCACATGGTATTGCAACCTATGGGACTAATCCCATATCGGGAATTGGGGAACTGCTCAAGCTGCGTTTTGGCTTGATTGGACAAAGCGCTAATAACTACCCTATACAGATCAGCAACTTCTTCTATAACGAAGGAGAGCCCTCGGTCAATATTCAATCCGGGTCTATCTCTACACAAAACCTCATTCCCTGGCTGGATGCAATTGCGCCGCTTAGTGGCTTTGAGAATGAGGCAATCAGCTTTGTCTTATCGGGTCATGATCCCCAAGACTTAGCTATGGAGATTGTCGCTTTGGATATCCCGACAGGCGCAACTCTCAGTCCGTTGCAAAATGGCTTGGCACGCTTTGATTGGACTCCCAGTTTTACTCAAGCAGGATTGCATCAGCTAAGATTTGGCATATACAACAGCCAAGGCTATGGAGATACTTTGATGGTCTCTGTGCAGGTTGATCAAAGCATAGCGGTTAGCATACCCTTTAGCTATGGCTTGCCTCAGACCTTTATCGATATCCCCATTTATGGTGAGGATTTTACCGGTATGGGAGTTTACTCCATCTTTGGTAGGATTGGCTATGATCCATCGCTATTGGTCTATGATTCGATAGTTCGCACCCAGACCCTTAGCTCCGCTTGGGCAAATCCTGTGGTTTCCAATAGTGGTTCACAGCTCACAATTTCGATGTATGGAACGGCACCACTTACAGGGTCTGGAGTGATCTTTTATCTGCGCATGCAGGCGATTGGAGCTTTGCATAGCAGGGCATACCTCAGTTTTAATACCTTTGTCCTCAATGAAGGTAATCCAAGCGTTACTGCCAGTGGAGGATTTACCTTCATCGGTGGACCAGAGCCTTGGTTTGATCCGCTTCCTCCTCTCAGCATCCTCGAAGGTGAGGCTTTGGACCTCGTGTTACAAGCGCATGATCCCAGAGATTTGCCAATGCAGATGATTGCTCTTCAGCTTCCCACAGGGGCAATCTTTGAAGTCCAGCCGGATAATAGTGCGACTGTCTTTTGGCAGAGCGGATACTTTGACCAGGGGGACTATGAGCTAATCTTTAGAGCCACCAACTCATTGGGATATAGCTCCGAATATAGCGCTACGCTCACTGTGCAAAATGTACCGGTTGATCCAATCGTGATCAATCCCCTTGCTCAGATCAGCTTTGATGAAGATAGCTCTTTTAGTCAGCTTGAGCTATTTGATATCTTTGCCGATGGTGATCTTGCCGTAGGAGACGAGCTTAGCTTTGTCTGTAGCCCAAATCCTTATCTCTCAGTAGATATTATTTCGGGAGCGGTAAATATCACTCCAATACAAGATTGGTATGGCTCTACTTCGCTTACCTTTACAGCCACAGATTTGGCAGGGGGATTCATCGATCACAGCATCACTGTGGTAGTCAATCCCGTCAATGACATTCCCAATATTGTGCAGGAGCTACCTATCATTGAGATTTATGAAGATAGTGCTGGCATTAGTATTGATCTTTCGGAATACATTGCCGATGTGGAATCTGATCCACTTTCCTTTAGCGTGAGCGGTGCTACCAATCTACAAATCAGTTTTAACGGCATGATCATGTCTATCATACCGGATGCCGATTGGTTTGGACAGAGGTCTTGCATCCTCACAGCTACAGAGAATAGCACTTTGGAAGCGTATTCAATCGAGCTTCCCTTTACGGTGATCGTCCATTCCATAAATGATGCCCCAGTGATTCTTATGAGCTTACCAGCAGTTTCTATGATGTATAATAGCATCTTTGAGACACAGAGTATGGACTTTTACTTTGCCGATCTGGAGTCTGATCTCAGCTACAGCCTATATGGAACCACCAATGTCATTGCAAGTTTGATTGCGGATAACAAAATCCGCTTGCAGCCATTGCCAAATTGGTATGGAACCGAGTACCTCACAGTAAGAGCCACAGATGATTCTCTGCAATATGTGGAACAGAGCTTTCGCATCAGCGTGATCCGGGATTATATGATGTTGGAGACCTTTGATCATGCAGGCAGTCTTCCTGCTGGATGGTCTGTGAATACTGTATCTGGCTCGGCAAACTGGGTAGCTATACAGGAAGCTGGTTCAGACTATGCGATGCAAGTCCAAAATCCCAATGCCAGTACCGTAGCTGCTTACAGACTCATGAGCCAAGCCTATAACCTCAGCCCCTATACCAATATCGAGGTTGGCTTTACATATAACCTGCAAGGAGTAAACAGCGCCATCTTTCAGTATTCGCTAAATGGTTTGACTTGGGTCAATATTGCCAGCCTCACTGCCAATACATCCGGCTCCGCGCAATACTCACTTCCCGCCGCAACGGGTCAAGCCAATATCCGGTTCCGTTGGTCATATCAAACTACTTCCATACTTGCCAATTCTTGGCGTATTGACGATTTTCGGATTACCGGAATTTTTGGAGATTTTGTGCGCCCCAGTACCATTATGGATTTGCAGATAGTAGGTAGTAATACCTCATCGGTTAGCCTGTCTTGGACTCCCTGTACAGAGCTATATTTTGACCGCTATGAAATCCTTTATTCTCTGGATAACGTATTCAATGCCCAAGACCCTATCTGGAGCATTGCAAACGATCCCGCACTGGGTTTTATCAATACTTCTACTACCTCCATACAGGGTCTCTCAAACGATACGGCATATTGGTTTATGATTCGCGGTGTGGATACCTCTGCAAATCAGGGCTTAAATTCCAATATCGTAACTATTACCCTAAATCAAGTGCCTACCTTTCATAGTCCATATCCCCTGCCTGATATCTATCACAATAGCCGCTCTGTCCAAATTGGCATTACGGCTACGGATGATGTGATGTTGGCAGCAAATACCATCCAATATCGAGCCGATCTAAATGGAAACGGTATTTATGACGAAAATGAGTTCTGGACTCCGATAGCTGGCTATACCAATGCTCCTGCTTTGGAGATTAGGACTACGGTAAATTTCTTGGTCGATGCAGACGATCTGCGTTTTGAATTTCGCATTAAAGACAACAAGGGACTCCAGTATGTATATTCCGGCACAAACCACAGCGCTGGCATTGCAGATGATTATAGCCTCAAAATCGATACCATAGCACCTACCACAATCAACGATTTACGTTGTATGGATGCTATTGATGGATTTGTAAGCCTAGCTTGGACATCCGTAAGCGAGCCAAACTTTGCCGAGTATGAGATCTATTACGACAGCCAGCATCTTGTTGGTTTACAAACACAGGTCTGGAATTCTTCAGACGATCTCGCTTTGGCAGCGATATCTACAAATACTGTCACCATTGGCGGATTGACCCCCGGACAGAGATACTGGTTTAGAATCTTGGGCAAAGACCTTGCCGGAAATAGGGGACAGCTTTCCAACACCGTAAGCAGCATCCCCAATAGCGTTTTGCCAGTCTTTTCAGATCCCCATCCCGCGCAAACAGCTACGTATCAAAACAGCAGAAACGTCCAGATCGGTACCACAATCTACGATGCCTATGGTATTGACATTTCCAGAATCCACTATCGCTACGACTGCAATGGAAATGGCATTTATGACGAAGATGAAAGCTGGGAAATAGCAGATCAGATCCAATATCTCAGGCAAGATCAAAGTATCCGCGTTTATGCGGATTGTCTCTTTTCTGTAGATGCGGCGGTTTTGGCTTGGGAGTTTAGAGCCTGGGATATAGATGGCTATGGTCCAGCCTATTCCGGTACAACTCAGATGGCTGGGATAGCAGACGATTGGTATGTCTTTATCGATACCATCAACCCTAGTACACCATCCAATCCCATTGCTGCGGCTATTTCCGAAAGCTCTGTTGAACTGGCATGGACAGCTTGTAGCGATCTGAATTTCCATCGCTATGAAGTATTTTATAGCCCCAGCCCCGATGTCAGCCTTGCGGATATGTTGTGGACGGATACAAACGATCCAGCATTGTCAAGTGCCGGAAGTGGAACCATTATTACCGCCATTACAGATTTGGAAATCGCTACCCGCTATTACTTTCGCATCAGAGCCATAGACCTTGCCGGAAACGATAGTTGGTCGGAAACGGTATTTGCCACCACCCATGAAGCCTATGCTCCGATGACTCCTCCAAATCTTCGTATCTATATCAGTGGCAATGATGTAGTACTAGAATGGGATCCCGTAAATACCGATACTCAAGGTAGTCCCATTGAAGTAGCTGCTTATTTGATTTATGGCAGTACCGATCCCGATTTTGTGGCAGACTTTGGCTCACTCTTGTATATGACAGACCAAACTTATTATGTCTTTGAAGATATCGCTGCCTTTGTCGATATGGTATTCTTCCGCATCAGTGCCCTTGATAGCGTAGGAGAAATGCCTCGTGGTGAACACGGAGATATAAAAAAACTGATCAACAAGAGATAGCCACTGATCTATACTTAAAGAGTCATCTGAAGGTATCGGGTGTTGTTTAATGCACCGAGCTGTAGTTCAATTCGCAAAAATCCAATGCGAATTGAACTACAGCATCGTTTTTCGTGCTCAGCTTTTTAATCCATTGATGTGGCCATTGCATGGCTACATACTAATCGTGTATATGCTACTGTATGATGATGGCTTTTGCATCTGAGGTATCTCAAACATATAATCCAGACTTTATCCGTTCATTGAAACGAAACTTCCGATATGCAGACATCTTCCGAGCCTTCACCGGGATAAGTATCCACAATTTTGATGCTTACCCAAGTAACGGCTGTTAGGTTCATCGGAATAGTCTGTGATTTCACATTATCGGGTAGCTCTACTAATCTATTCATGCTGGCATCTGAAGCTTGCAGATAAAAGCTCTTTATGCGTCTGTTGTGCTTCCAGATCTTCTCACTTTTGTTGTAGCCCGGTGTTATCGTCATGTTAGTGATATCGCGAGGTTCTGAAAATTCAAAGGTAAGCGTTGCTCCAGCGCTTTCTCTTCCCTGAACCCATGCCGTAGCGGGATTTCCGTCTGAGATGTTTTCTATTGGGTAGCCCGGCGCAGTGGAAGTTGCGCTAACAGTTGGTTTAGAAAGGATTTTCTGAGCTCTGGCTACAGGTCTGGGGATTTTCACATTATACTGCCTCTCTGTAACCCACGTCGCTATTCCATTTACTTTTTGGACGCGTCTAGTCCAATTGTTATCATCATTGTAGCTGTATTCATAAGTGATCGTCGTAGGAGCTGATTCGTAGTTCTCAATCACTTCCTGAGAGATATCTCCCTTCAAATTGTAGCTATATGTCCGCTCGTATTCTAAATTGTCGGCTCTATCATATTCTCTGGCGATGGCATATTTCCCTTTGGGATTTGGAACCAAGGTATCTCTATACCTATACTCCCACCGGGATTGCTGATACCCATTTTCATCTACGGTACGTTCACCCACCAATTTGTTTTTTTCGTTGTAGGTATAGATGGTTTTGCTGGATATTGCTCCCTCATTATCATACTTTGTTCTTTCAATCATGTTGTTATTGCCATCATAAACCTTGCTTTCTTTGCTATACAATAAACCATCAAGTGTGTAGAACTCCGTGTTTCATGAGGTTTTTTCCCTATTCTTTTTCATGAAGCACTATGACAGACAAAACAGATTCGTAGCAGATCATCGGCTTACTGGCTTACGTTGACGGAGCTTTGGAAAGCTCCGCTAACTCCCTGTGATTTCATATCATCCACTAGTCTTTCCCTAATCATTCCCTAATCCGATTAGGGATTCATTAGGGAATCATTAGAGAATCATTAGAGATGCAAGAAAGAGAGAAAGCAAAAAACCGATGTTTTCAGAGTGAATCACGAGTAAGTCACAAGTATCTCTCAATGATCCTCTAGGATTTATAATTCCGTGCTTGACATAATCTATGCTTTGGCACAAGCAGTTCCGATGAGTTTACCGATAGGAGTTTACGATGAGACAAAAACTCTGTGCATTGTTCCTGTGTTGCCCAGCGTGCATGGGTACAATGGTTTTTCCAGTTGTCAACGTTCCCAATACCGCTGCCAATCCTGATACTATGGGTTCGCTGATCTTTGATGCCGATGCACAAGGTTCACTTCTCAGCGCAGAACTTTAGCAGAAAAATTGCATGTCAACATAGATCAGAACAAGGATTGGAGATCAATGCCTACAAAAGTAATCCTCAAGCCCAAGCGCGAAACCCCTTTTAAGCACTATCACCCTTGGTTGTTTTCGGGTGCCATTGCCAAGGTTCTTGGCAATGCTGAAGATGGTGAAATGGTATCTGTTCATAGCGCCGATAACACTTTTATCGCTTGGGGGATATACAATTCCCAGAGCAATATCCGCGTACGGCTATATTCGTGGCAGGAAAGTGAGATACTCACTTTGGACTTTTGGAAACAGAAGCTACAAAGTGCCATTGCCTACCGTAGAAGCCTGGGTTTTGGTATGTTCACAGACAAGCACTCAAACGCATATCGCTTGGTCAATAGCGAGGCAGATGGTCTTTCCGGCTTGACTATAGACCGCTATGGTGATGCCCTCTGTGTGCAATTTACCTCTTTGGCGATGTATCACAGACGGCATTTGTGGTATGAGTTGTTGCTTGATCTGCTTGTTCCACAGTCTATTACGTTGCGTACTGAACATGATATGCAAAAAGAAGAGGGTATCCTTGCCACGGATGAAGTAGTCTTTGGCTCTGCTCCGGAACGACAGGTGATCTGTGAAAACGGCATCAGCTATTACGTGCAGCTAAATAGTGGACAAAAGACGGGATTCTATCTTGACCAAAGAGCAAATAGAGCCTATGTACAAGGCTTGAGCAAAGACCGTAGAGTATTGGATCTGTGTTGTTATAGTGGGGGATTTGCCCTCAATGCCAAAAAGGGTGGAGCAGCTATGGTACAAGCTATTGATGTCTCCGCCAATGCCATTACCTTGGCAAAAGAAAACGCTCTGCTCAATAATGAGCCGGACATCATCTTTCAACAAGCAGATGCCTTTCGCTATGTGGATACTTGCGAGCAAAAGTATGACCTCATTGTACTCGATCCTCCCAAAATGACGCATAGCCGGGCTTCGGTAGCCAATGCCCTCAAAGGTTATCTGCACCTCAATAGCAAATCCTTTAGTTTGCTCGATTCAGGGGGTATCTTAGTAAGTTGTTCATGTTCGGGAAGAGTATCCGCGGAGGACTTTAACTCAGTAATCAAAGAAGCAGCCTTCAAAGCAGGTAAAAAAGCAAAGATCATGTGCATCACAGGAGCGGACACAGATCATCCGGTCTCTGTATATGTACCGGAAAGTGCATATCTAAAATGCATCATCTCTTATGTGGAATAGTATAGCGAACATAAGAGATTGTATGACAATCTATTGAACAAATGGCTCAGGCTTTGCTCTTGACAGTAAAGCCAGTATCATTTATCAAGTACAAAACTCATATAGAAGTGGGGCTATAGCTCAGATGGGAGAGCGAATGGTTCGCAATCATTAGGTCAGGGGTTCGATCCCCCTTAGCTCCACCAAGCTTTACTTGCCAATGTCTTTATTGACAATGGTTTTTACCAAGCTCGGCGGTCATTAGCAGTAAAATGTACAAAGGACACAAAGTATGCCAAAGATATTTGTAAACGATATAGAAATTGACTGGGAAGAGGGGATGACCATCAGACGCGTCTTAGAAGTGATGAATTACACTTTTCGCATGTTGGTGATCAAGATAGATGGCGTGCTGGTAAAGAAGGATGCATGGGATACGACTCTCGTTCCTCCTTTTGCCAAAGTACAGGTAATCCACTTGATCAGCGGAGGTTAACTATAAAATCCCTATTGCTTTGTGCAATTGAATCTGCATCCGGACATTTAATCCATCGCTGAGAATCCATTCTGCAAGTTTCTGCGCTGGTAGAGCAAAGGTGACCGGTGAAAAGATCAGCTTTTGATCCCAGAGCTTGTGCCGTGAGATAAATTCCTTGGCAAAGTCATAGTCGTAGTGGCTGGTGATGACAAACTTAAATTCATCCCGCGGACGGATATTGCGCAGATTATATATCATAAATGATTCACCATGACCACTCCCGGGAGTTTTGACATCGATGATGCGGGATACATATTCCGGTACATCGTTCAGATAGATGGAGCCATTAGTTTCTAGGAGGATTTGATAGCCCAAGTCATTCAACTCCGTCATCAAAACTACCACATCGTCCTGCAGCATTGGTTCTCCGCCAGTTAATTCAACCAGTTTTACCGGATACTTTTGCACTTCGGAGATGATATCAGAGATCTTCCATAGCTTACCGGAGGCATGGCTATACTTGGTATCGCAATAGCTGCAGTTTAGATTGCATTCAGCCAGACGTACAAAGATACATGGGTATCCGGCATAGCTGGATTCCCCTTGAAGGCTATAAAAAACCTCACAGACATTGAGTAAAATCTCTTTGTTATTCATTTAGAAGGGTAAATAGGGAAAGTCTTTGTGATAGCCAAGTTTGGCATCTATTTGGTCATTTAACTCCTGTGGGTCTCCTAGAACAAATTTTTCGCGCTTGCCGGTGCGAAACTCGGTATAATCATCCATATCAAGATCAAAATGCTCCAACCATTGGGTATCGCCAAATCTGGGGATACCGTCCAAAACAAGCAGATTGATGTTCTCCGCTTCGATCTGGAGCAGGTTTTCAAAGGGATCGGGATCGATTTTATCGATCAAGAGCAGGTTTTTGGTGTTTTCGGGATTGAGGAAGGCATAGTCTGGATCGAGCATCAGAGCTTTGGTAGCATTTTCAGTAACCATTTTGTAGAGGGACTTGGTCTCCAGAGTGGGGAATGCCTTTTTTGCAGCGAGAAATTCATCGATGAGATTGATGCCTCCGGACATAGTGGAATCCGTTCCCAAGACAACGTTTACGCCATGAGCGAGGGCAAGATCGGTCTTCAGCGTCTTCCCTATCAAAAATACATTGCTGCTGGGACACCAACACACGGATGCCTTTGCCTGGGCGATGGCGATCAAATCTTCTTCTTCTAATGCTATGCCATGGATCAGCATAGTGTTATCTGCCAAAAGCGAAGACTTTTTTAGGGC
>Ga0209835_1000576_pt1 | contig 23369 bp, 20 predicted proteins | sample LakKivwa52mmetaG_FD_184138 | JGI IMG/M metagenome (GOLD analysis project Ga0209835, IMG submission 184138) | Anoxic lake water microbial communities from Lake Kivu, Rwanda to study Microbial Dark Matter (Phase II) - Lake Kivu water 52m metaG... | ecosystem: Environmental > Aquatic > Freshwater >...
CGACCTCCTCCTCGTGGGTGAATCTCGTTGAGCGGTGGTTTGGGGAGATCACCCGCAAGCGGATTCGTCGTGGTGTGTTCAAAAGCGTATCGGACCTGATCCATGCCATTGAAGACTATATCCGAGTGAATAACTCAAATCCAAAACCATTCGTTTGGACGAAGAAGGTCGACGCCATCTTAGACAAGGTCGCTCGTTGTAAAGCCGTTACTGTAACACTACACTAGGAGCAGGGATGAAGAAAACATTCCTCTCAGAGCGAACACTATATTTAGAACCCCGTGTGAACCGTCCCTTAGAGAGTCGAAGGCTTTCTAACGGGGTTTATCTATTTAGAGCCTGTTTATAAATGCCCTTTCCCCGTCATGCCGGACTTGATCCGGCATCCAGAAGGTTTTGAAATTACTGGATTCTGGCCTTCGCCGGAATGACGACCTTTTTGAAAACCTTTAGTTTATAAACAGACTCTATTTAGACGGGTGGATCGGTCTATTTTATTCAAATTTGGGAAAAGAATGCTAAATCAGCGAAAGCGTATCAGCAATGGCAAGGCCGGTTGGGGTAGGGTAGAGGTGGCCATCCCGGATGGCTATGAATCCTGCTTCCTCTAATTTTTTAAAAATCTTCTTTTTTCCGCTGAGGAGATCGGAATGATACTGTTTTTTAAAGTCCTGGAGAGATATCCCTTTTTTTGTGCGGAGGCCGAGATAGAGCGCTTCCAGTCGAAGCTGTTCTATCGTCAGGGTTTCTGTCTCTTGGACAGGGAGGTTTCCAGCATTGATCGAAGCGAGGTACTGATCAAAAGAACGATCGTTCCACCAGCGTTGATTTCCATGGAAGGAATGGGCTGAAGGACCAAGGCCGAGAAAAGGGGAATGGTCCCAATATTTTTGGTTATGTTTTGAGGCATGCTCCATTCCTCTTGCAAAGTTCGACACCTCATAATGGATATAGCCGGCCTCTTCGAGGAATTCGGATGTCTTCATAAAAAATTCATACTGCAATTCTTCTCCGGGGGCGGAAAATTCTCCTGCCTGCCACCTTCTTCCCAATGGCGTTTTAGGTTCAAGCGTTAATTGATAACAGGAGAGATGCTCCGGTGAAAAAGCAATACCCTGTTTCAAAGTATTGAGCCACACCCCAATCCCCTGCCCTGGGATACCGTAAATCAAATCGAGTCCTATATTTTCGAATCCTGCTTTTCTCGGGGCCTCAACGGCTGAAATCGCCTCCTTAACGGAGTGCCTTCTTCCAAGAAAGCCCAGCACCTTCTCATCAAAGGATTGGACTCCGATATTGATTCGATTGATTCCAATCTCACGCATCGATTCAAGGAAAGATTGATTGAGGTCAGCGGGGTTGGCCTCGATGGTTATTTCTGCATCTGCTACCATATCAAAATTTTTCCACACTTTTGTAAGGATGTTTTCTAACTGTTCGGGGCTGAGAAGAGAGGGCGTCCCGCCGCCGATGTAGACTGTGTCGATAGGATTGAATTGGTGACGATACATCTCCATCTCTTTTGAGAGGCCATTTAAAAAATCAGGGGCAGCAGAGATGGAGGTTGACGAATAGAAATCACAATAGGGACATTTGCTCAGGCAAAAAGGAATGTGGATGTAAAGACCAGGAATTTTTGAAGAGTTTATTGTGTTCATTGAGTTACTTGGGTTATTGGGTGGAGTTATTTCACTTACTGTCTTCTTCCCTACAGTTCACTGATCACTGATGACTGATCACTTGTTCTCTTAACTGTCTGTATCTGATTTCAATACCGCGAGAAAAGCGCTCTGGGGGATGGAGACCGACCCGATCGTCTTCATCCTCTTTTTTCCTTTTTTCTGCTTCTCGAGAAGCTTTCGCTTCCGGGTGATATCGCCGCCGTAGCACTTTGCCGTGACATCCTTACGGAAGGGAGAGATCGTGGTGCGGGCGATGATCTCTCCCCCGATCGCTCCTTGAATCGCTATCTTAAACATCTGCCGGGGAATCTCTTCCTTCAATCTTTCACAGGCTCTGAGGGCCCGGGGACGGGCCTGATCGCGGTGGGCAATTTGCGACAGGGCGTCCACTTTTTCGCCGTTGACCAGGATGTCCACCAGGACCAGGGTGCTTTCTCTGTAATCAATGACTTCGTAATCAAAAGACCCATATCCCTGGGTGATGGATTTGAAACGATCATAAAAATCATAAATTACTTCAGCCAGGGGCATCTCATAAGTCAATTCAATGCGGCCTGGCCCCAGGTAACCAAGCTTTGAGTTTTCCCCTCGCTTCTCCATGCAGAGTTTCATCACGGAGCCGAGATATCTCTCCGGAAAAAGCAGCATGGCGCGAATATAAGGCTCTTCTCCTTTTTCAATAGAAAGAGGATTCGGGTAGTGAGCAGGATTATCAACGAACATGACGCTTCCGTCCTTCAATGTAAACCGGTAACGGACGCTCGGAACAGACAGAATGATCGAAAGATCATACTCGCGCTCCACCCTTTCCTGGACGATTTCGAGATGAAGAAGGCCTAAAAACCCGCACCGGAATCCCTGCCCCAGGGCCACCGATGAATCTTTCTGATAGACGAAGGCCGCATCATTCAACAAATATTTTTCAAGGGCAACCGCGAGGTCTTCATAGTCTTCCGGAGCGATGGGATAGATCGAAGAGAAGACCACGGGTTTGAATTCCTTAAAGCCGGGGAGGGGCTTGTCGCAGGGCCGTTCATCGAGTGTAATCGTATCGCCGATGTGGACATCCGAAACTGTCTTGACGCCTGCAAAGATGTAACCCACCTCTCCTGCGGAGATTCGGTCACGTTTTTCTCTGGCGAGCAGGAATCGTCCCACCTCCTCGACCTTATAAGCCTCCTGATTGAACATCAAACGAATAAAATCTCCAGGCTTCACGGTTCCATCAAAGACGCGGCAGTGGATAACTGTTCCACGGAAAGGATCATACTGGGCATCGAAGATCAAAGCCGCAAGCGGCCCTTCGGGGTTGCCTTTCGGAGGAGGAATTCTCTTGACAATGGCTTCCAGTATCTCTTCGATTCCTATTCCTTCCTTGGCCGAACATTTTAGAGCGCTGAAAGCGTCCAGTCCCAACTCCGAGTCGATCTGCTCGATCACCCGGTCCACATCCGCCGTGGGAAGATCGATCTTATTGATGACCGGAATGATCTCCAGGTTATTTTCCATGGCCAGATAGAGATTGGCAATCGTCTGAGCCTGCACGCCCTGGGCCGCATCAATCAGAAGAAGGACGCCTTCGCAAGAAGCCAGGGAGCGGGAAACCTCATAAGAAAAATCGACATGACCCGGCGTGTCGATCAGATTGAGGACATACTCCTCCCCGTCTTCCGCATGATAGGGAAGGGCTATGGCCTGGCTCTTGATGGTGATCCCCCGCTCACGCTCAATGTCCATATTGTCGAGGATCTGGTCTTTGAAGTTTCGTTCATTGACCATACCGGTAATTTGAATAAGGCGATCTGCCAGGGTTGATTTCCCATGATCGATGTGTGCGATGATGCTGAAATTTCGTATATTTTTCATGGATTATTGTTTTAGAAATCTTGAGTCTTTCTCAAAGCGGTATTTAAGGAATAGAGGAACCTCTCAGAGAAATCAACCCTTCGGCTCCCCAGCCTGAAGGCCGGGTCTTGACTTCGGCGTGAGCTCAGTCGAATGCTCAGGGTTGACCCTGAGCGGCCCTTCTCTACCCCGCCTTCAAAGGCGGGGCTTGGCGCCGTCGAACGGGTCAAAAACATTATGAGGTCTCTGAAAAACCCTTCAAATCCTTAGCAGAGGCTTCGAATTAAACAGACATTTTCTATTTTCAAAAAATTTATTAACGGTCTCAAAATAGTCTGTAAATAACCCCACCTACCCTTCCCCCGTGGTCGGGTCTAATCGACTTACCTCAAGGGGAGGAATATTCCCCTCTTAGGGTAAGAGGGGGGAGGGGGAGTTATTATTATAGATTGCAATCATAAGTTCATTGGTGGTGTCCATTCTATTATGAGACTGTTAATATAATCCGTGTAATCGTTTCATAATCCCTGCCTACCGGCAGGCAGGTGTGGAATCACAGATTTCTGGACTTTTTCAGAAATTTTATTATAACCTATTTTAATCGATTTTCCCTTCCCACCGTTCTGGAGAGGCTGCAAAAAAGACCCGAGCAAGAAAGGAATGGAATAATTTATTATAATTATTTGCCCCCAAAACCCTGCCCCGAGAATTTCTTCCTGAACTCTTCGACCAGTGATTTTAGCCAACCATGCTTGTTTTGAATCGGTAATCATCGATGGTCCCCTAAAAAAGAGATAGGGACTCAAAAAAATAAAAAAACCTCTTTTGGTCTTGAGGTTTCGGTGATATAGAATATCACCTGTAAGGTGAAACCAAAAGACCAAAAGGAGGTTGATACTCATGATACAGCAAACCATCTTCCCATTCAAGATAGAAATCACGAAGGAGAGGCTAACGGCCCACGGGGGTCTGGCGTTGATGGCAGAATTCAATCACGGGATAGGACTGAGAGAGTTGACGGATCAATATCTTCCGGGTCCGGGGAGCAATCGGGGCTTTGATCCTTCAGAGGTTGTGGATGCAGTGGTATTAATGTTGCAGGGGGGAGGGAGAAGTCTGGAGGATTTAAGGGAGCTAAGAAATGAGGAAGGCCTCATGAAGTTGATCGGTCGTGATGAGATTCCAGAGCCTGATACGGTGGGAGATTGGCTAAGGAGGATGGGAGACCCAACCAGCGGGGAGCCAGGGTTAGCGGGATTGGATCGGGTGAGGGGCAAGATCAATGAGAGGATTTTGAGAAGAGATGGGCTCAAGCAATACACATTGGATGCGGATGCGATGGAGATTATTGGGGAGAAGGCAGATGCCTTGTTCACCTATAATGGGAATAAGGGGTATATGCCGGTGGGAGGTTTTTTATATGAGACGCCGGTATGTTTGTATGATGAGTTTCGGGAGGGGAATGTAGCGCCAGCCTTCGGGCAGAAGGAATTTTACCTTCGATGTAAACAGCGGATGCCTCGGGGTAAAAAGATTGGGTATTATCGAGCGGACAGCGCTTCCTATCAAGCTGGTCTTTTCAATCAGTTGGAGGAGGATGGGGTGAAGTATGGAATTACGGCGGATCAGGACAAAGCAGTTAAAAAGGTGATTGGGATGATTGGCCAGGAGGAATGGAAGGAGCCGGTGCGGGGTTGTGGTTATGAGCTTGCGGAGACGGTGCATTGCATGAATGAAACGAAGAAGGCATTTCGTTTGGTGGTGAAGCGAGAGATGCGGAGACAGGGGGACCTCTTTGAGAAAGAGGGGCCGTATTTTTATCACGCCGTGGCGACGAACTGGTTGGAGGAGGAGAAGAGTACGGAGGAGGTTCTGAAGTGGCACAATCAGAGGGGGCAGGCGGAGAACTTCAATAAAGAGCTCAAAATTGGGTTGGGAATGGAGCGGATGCCTTGCGGGCAGACTCATGCTAATGCAGTATTTTTTCGAATCGGAGTCATTGCTTACAATCTTTTCATTGGATTCAAGCGACTTGCGTGTCCGGAGTCATGGGCAAAACATACGATTGCTACGTTTCGTTGGAAGATGGTGCAGGTGGCGGGCCGGATTGTGAAACACGCTGGAGAGACGGTCCTGAAGTTGATGATCGATCTGGTAAAGTTGGAATTATTTAAAGGAATCCGCCGGAAATCCTTTGAACTGAGTATCTGTCCAGATGGGTGAAAACAGAGACGAATGTAGCCGAATCCAGTGGAAAGAGAAAGGATGACGGGGAAGTTTGCCCAGAAACTGAGAAATGGCTATGCTGCCATTGAGGTGTCCTTTAACAATACGGGATACAGAGACGGGTTAAAGAGTCAGGAGTTCTCAGTTTAAAAAAATCTCCCTAAATCCCTATGGTCAGTTACGTCTATTTTTTCTAAATCGGGATTTGGGTGGTCTTCTTTTCTTGACATACTACTCGCTTTTTCGTATATTCGACTCATCTTAAGGGAAGTTCTTATCATTGAGATTTCATAATGCATTATGAATTTGAATTAGCGCCATCACCAAAAGGAGATAATATATGAAAAATGTGGAGATGAATTTAGATGGCAACATCCTGACCATAAAGGTTGATCTATCTAAAGAATTTGGGCCGTCATCATCGGGAAAAACCATCATCATTGCCTCGACAGAAGGGAATGTCGCCATTGATGGGCATGAAGGGACGAAGATCGGGTTGAATGTTTATAGGAAGAAGTAGATGATCGATATGTAGGACTCACAGGAGTCCTACTATCAACATTAGATCCGTACCGTAGTGGTTCAAACTCTGGTAATCCTTCGACGTTATTTCCTCTACGATCGTTCACTCCTTTTGGAACTGAGTCGTTGCGCCCGGGAGGCCTTGAGGGTGTTTTTCGTGCAGCCGGTCTCACAAAAGGGTGCAGTCCTAGGTATGTTTACGGCCATCCAGCAGAAATGTTTATCACTTGCTTCCATCGGTAAACCTCAATGGTCTTTTGCTATTGACATTCAACTTCCGTCTTAATACATTCAATTCATCCCAAAGCAAGTTCTTAGTGCGCCAGGCAAAGGTTGGAGAATCTGGTTGGTTGAGAACCAGGCCAACGGATACATGGTTGAAATATTAGAGATAGGGGAAACTGGTAGTCCGCGAGTGCAAAGACGATGAATGGTCATTGCATAGGGCCCTGAAGATTCCCGTGGGGCGTGGAGTTATCCGGAAACTTTAGAATAACTTGTTACGCAGGCAAACACTGAAAAGAAAATAGCGCCCCCATAAAAGCAGCCGCTTCGTACGAACGGGTGTAGAAACAGAAATTCTGAATGGAGACATAATGCCTAAAGTCAGGAAAGCAGACAGTAAGAATAACAAACAGGAATCCATCGAGGCGACGCTCTGGCAATCCGCGGATAAACTGCGAAAAAACATGGATGCCGCGGAATATAAGCATGTGGTTCTTGGATTGATTTTCCTTAAATACATCTCCGATGCCTTTGAAGTTCTGCATTCCAAGCTTATCAGCGGCAAAGATGAATACGAGGGGGCCGACCCGGAAGATCCGAACGAATACACCGCTGAAAAGGTTTTCTTTGTCCCGCCTATCGCACGCTGGAAACCCATTTCTGATAACGCCAAGAAAACCGAAATTCTTCTCGACAACGGTAAGAAAGTGGATATCGGCGGCTATGTGGACGAGGCCATGGAAGCCATCGAACGCCGGAACCCTTCACTCAAAGGCGTTCTTCCCAAGGTTTACGCCCGCCAGAACCTTGACCGGGCGAGTTTGGGCGGTCTGATCGACCTTGTCGGCACGATTGCCCTCGGCACCGAAGAGGCAAAAAGCAAGGATGTGCTCGGCCATGTGTATGAATATTTCCTCGGGCAATTCGCCCTTGCCGAGGGGAAAAAGGGCGGGCAGTTCTACACCCCCAGAAGCGTTGTCAAATTGCTGGTTGAAATGTTGGAACCCTACGAAGGCCGCGTTTTCGACCCTTGCTGCGGCTCGGGCGGCATGTTTGTGCAGAGCGAGAAGTTTATTACCGCCCACCAGGATCATTATAAAAAGAAAGGCCGCAGCGTCAGCCTGAATCCTGCCGACCTGATCTCCATTTACGGGCAGGAGTCCAACCAGACCACCTGGCGTCTTGCCAAAATGAACCTTGCCATTCGCGGGATCGACAGCTCCAATATCAAATGGAATAATGAAGGCTCGTTTCTCAATGACGCGCACAAAGACCTGAAGGCCGACTTCATCATTGCCAATCCGCCCTTCAACGATTCCGACTGGTCAGGTGATCTCTTAAAAGATGACGCCCGCTGGAAGTATGGTATTCCTCCATCCGGCAATGCCAATTACGCATGGATTCAACACTTTATCTACCACATGTCGCCCCAGGGCATGGCAGGCTTTGTACTTGCCAAAGGCTCTCTTACGTCCAAAACCAATGGTGAAGGCGATACCAGAAAAGCCATTATTGAAGCCGGACTTCTTGACTGCATCGTCAATCTTCCGGCAAAACTCTTTCTGAATACGCAGATACCCGCGTGTCTCTGGTTCCTGTCACACAGGAAAGAAGGCCGCCTGGACAAGGTTTTATTCATCGACGCCCGCAATCTCGGTTATCTGATTAATCGCCGGACAAAAGATTTCACCGATGAAGACATTGCCAGAATAACCCAAACGTACCACCACTGGTACAACAAGACAAACCATTACGAGGATGTGCCGGGCTTTTGTAAATCCGTATCGCTCGATGAAATCAGAGAAAAAGATTACGTGCTAACGCCGGGGCGATATATCGGTCTGCCGGAAGATGAGGATGATTTCGATTTTGCGGAACGGTTTCGAAAGCTCAAGGGGGAACTTGACGAGCAGATGAACGACGAAGTCCGGCTCAACGAGCTAATCAGGCAGAACCTCGCCAGGCTGGAGGTGAGGGAATGAAGGCATTACTTGATACAAATATTATCATACACCGTGAAGCAAGCCGTGTCATAACTCCCGATATTGGTACTCTGTTTAAGTGGCTGGATAAAGGAAAATACACAAAATGTATTCACCCGATCACCGTCGAAGAAATTAATAAAAATGTCAACAAGGATACCGCGCATGCTTTCAGTATGAAATTAGAGAGCTACGAAAAGCTTAGAACGGTTGCACCCCTAAATGATCAAGTAAAGGCCACCTCTGATTCTGTCGATGCCACAGTAAACGATAAAAATGATACTCTCCTGCTTAACGAAGTTTTCAGCGGTAGAGTCGATCTGCTCATTACAGAAGACAAAAACATCCATAAGAAGGCAGTATTATTAGGAATTGGTGATAGAGTTTTTACAATCGATTCGTTTCTTGAGAAGGTCATTTCCGAGAACCCAGAGCTGGTGGATTACAAAGTATTAAGCGTTACAAAAAAGCATTTTGGAGATGTCAATCTAAAGGATTCCTTTTTCGACAGCTTCCGTGAGGATTATGTCGGGTTTGATAAATGGTTCAACAAGAAATCTGATGAAATTGCATATGTGACGTATGCTAAGGATACGATCCTGTCATTCTTGTATTTAAAGATCGAAGGCACAGAGGAGAATTATTCCGACATTACACCTGTTTTCAAACCAAAAAAACGCCTGAAGGTAGGTACGTTGAAAGTCGTGAGCAATGGCCTGCGACTGGGCGAGCGCTTTTTAAAAATTATTTTTGATAACGCCCTAATAAATAAAGTCGATGACATCTATGTCACACTTTTTGATAAACGTGATGATGAAAAACGATTAATCGTCTTGTTTGAAGACTGGGGCTTCAGGCTTCATGGGAAAAAGCAATCTTCGAGCGGTGAAGAGTTGGTTTATGTGCGCAGTTTCCAACCTACGTATGATTCAAAAAACCCGAAGTACACATACCCGTATTTATCGCGGCGGGAGGATGTATTTTTGGTTCCCATATATCCAGACTATCATACCGAGTTACTGCCGGATTCAATATTAAAAACAGAATCTGCAGAAGATTTTGTTGACAATGAGCCACATAGAAACGCCATTAGTAAAGTCTATATCTCAAGATCATTAGACAAAAGTTTAGACGTTGGGGATATAATAATATTTTATCGTACCGGTGGATATTATAAAGGGGTCATTTCGACTATCGGGATAGTGGAAAAAGTTATAATAGACATAAAGGATGAACACGATTTTATCCGCAAGTGCAGAAAACGAAGTATATTTACGGATGAGGAACTGAAGAAGCATTGGGATTACAACAAAACCATGAGACCATTTATCGTTAATTTCCTCTATGCTTATTCATTTCCCAAAAGAATCAATTTAAAAGATCTGATTGATCTTGGCATTATTAAGAATATTGAGTCTGCGCCTCGTGGGTTTCAAAAAATCACAACCAACCAGTTTAACATAATAATGAGGGAGACCAAGACCGATGAAAGTATTGTTGTCGATTAAACCGGAATTTGCCGAAATGATATTTTCCGGAACAAAAAAATACGAGTTCCGTCGTTCTGTTTTTAAGAATCCTAATGTGAAAACCGTTGTTGTTTATGCGTCGTCTCCTGTGCGGAAGGTTATTGGCGAGTTCGAGATAGAAGCGATCATTAACGCCGAATTGGTAGAATTATGGCAACAAACAAAGGAATATGCCGGTATAAACGAGGATTATTTTTTTAAGTATTTCTCGAATAAAGAATACGGCTATGCCATCCATATAAAGAATGTAAGAAAATACAGAAAAGCATTGTGCTTGCGTGAAGACTTTAATGCTACACCGCCGCAGTCTTTTATGTATTTGAACACGGAGACGGCATGAGTGAGTGGAAGGAATGCAAGCTGGGGGATGTGGCGGGAGTCTATAATGGCTATTCTTTCAAGAGTGGCGAATATCATTCATTCCACCCCGGTCACCTTGAAGTATTAAAAATGGGACATATCGAACCAGGCGGGGGGCTAAGAAAATTACCTAAAAAGGATTATATGCCACGTGAATCACGGTTTGAGAAATATATTTTGAAAAAAAATGACATTGTATTAGCAATGACGGACATGAAAGACAGTATGGGTATTCTTGGACATCCTGCAATTATTGATTTGGATGACCATTATGTCTTGAATCAACGTGTTGCAAGAATCATTGTTCAAGACCACAAGAATATTGATTTCACATTCCTTTTCTATCAAATGCGTTCGACAGATTTTATATCTGAATTACAAAGCCGTGCTCACAGTGGGGTGCAGGTTAATTTAACAACATCCGCAATAAAAGACGCGCGCATCCTCCTCCCCCAACTCCCCGAACAGCGTGCCATTGCCGGTGTGCTTTCCAGCCTTGACGACAAGATCGACCTTCTGCACCGGCAGAACAAAACACTGGAAGGAATGGCCGAAGCCCTCTGGCGGAAGATGTTTGTGCCTGCCTGTGCGGGCGAACCTCACGCAGACAGGGAGGAAGCGGATCCAGGGTGGAAGAAGGGGAAGCTGGGGGATATTGCCGAGATCAATCCTCTGCGATCAATAAAAAAGGAGGCAATCACCACATATCTTGACATGTCAAACATGCCGACTGATGGCCCCTTTCCAAAGGAATGGGTACAAAGAGATTATTCAAGTGGGATGAAATTCAAAAATGGTGATACGGTAATTGCGCGAATAACACCATGTCTTGAAAACGGGAAAACTGCGTATGTCAATTTTCTCAATAATGAGGAAATCGCCTGGGGTTCTACAGAATACATTATACTGGCACCGAAAACAGGATATTCTTCAGAATGGTACTATTTCTTAGCCAGGAATGATGATTTTAGAGACTTCGCAATTCAGAATATGACGGGCACAAGCGGTAGACAACGTGTATCTGGAGACTCAATCGCTCAATACGAGATAGCCATTCCTCCTATGAATATTACTGAAAGGTTCAGAACATTTGCTGGGCCAGTGATGGACCATATCAAGCATAATTCGTTTCAAATCCGCACGCTTATTCGCCTCCGCGACACTCTCATCCCCAAACTGATGTCCGGCGAAGTGAGGGTGAAGCTATGACCGCATTCACCGAATCCGAAATCGAAATCTTCTCTCTGGACGAACTCAAGCGGCTCGGCTTTTCCTACCTCCCGGGACCGTCCATCGCGCCCGATGCTGAAGCAACACAAGATTTCCTGGTGGCCGAACCTGCGGCATCCTACGGGGTACCGGACAAGCGGGCCGCCTACGCCGACGTTGTCCTGAAACATACCCTGGAACAGGCCATCAACCGCCTTAACCCTACCTTACCTGCCTCTGCCCGCCGGGAAGCTCTGAAGGCGGCCTCGTCGGTCTTTTCTCCCCAACTCATCGACGCAAACGAAGTCTTCCACAGATTGCTGGCTGAAGGTGTTTCCGTTACCATACAGAAGGACGGCCAGGAACGCGGCGAGCGGGTCTGGCTGGTTGATTTTCAGAACCCGGAGGGCAATGATTTCTTTGCTATCAACCAGTTTACTGTCATGGAACGCAATCAGAACAAACGGCCCGATGTGCTCCTCTTTGTCAACGGCCTGCCGCTGGTAGTGATCGAGCTGAAGAACCCGGCAGATAAACACGCCACGGTCCGGAAGGCCTACGATCAGATCCAAACCTACAAGACCGTCATTCCATCGCTCTTTTTCTACAACGCCTTTTGCGTCATCTCTGATGGCTTGGAAGCAAAGGTGGGGACGATCTCATCTGCCTTCAGCAGGTTCCAGACATGGAAAACCATTGACGGCAAGAAAGAATCTTCCCCCCATGTAAGCCAGCTCGAAGTGCTCATCAGGGGTATGCTGAACAAGGCAACGCTTCTTGATTTGATACGGAACTTCATTGTTTTTGAAAAGGATAAAAAAATAGATGCCAAAACCGGTCTGACGCAGATCGAGACGGTGAAAAAGATTGCCGCATACCACCAGTACCACGCAGTGAACAAAGCCGTGGAAAGCACCCGTCTTGCCGCAACCGCAGAAGGCAGCCGCAAGGCCGGTGTCGTATGGCACACGCAGGGCTCAGGAAAAAGCCTTTCTATGGTGTTTTACGCGGGAAAACTTATCCATAATCTGGATAACCCGACTATCGTAGTTATTACGGACCGGAACGATCTCGACCAGCAGCTTTTTGATACCTTTGCCGCATCAGCAAGCCTGCTCGGCCAGCCTCCGGTCCAGGCAGAATCGCGAGAGCACCTGAAATCCCTTCTCAAAGTGGCATCGGGCGGGATTGTGTTTACCACCATTCAGAAGTTTTTCCCGGAGAATGACAGTCCAGCATATGACCTGCTGTCCGAGCGCCGCAACATTATTGTTATTGCCGATGAAGCACATCGCAGCCAATACGGGTTTCAGGCAAAGCTTGTTGATACGAAGGATGAGGGTGGTAAGGTTGACGGAAAGCGCATTGCTTATGGGTTTGCCAAGTATCTGCGGGACGCTGTCCCCAATGCAACCTTTATCGGGTTTACCGGTACGCCCGTAGAGAGCACCGACATAAACACACCGGCGGTTTTCGGCGATTATATTGATATATACGATATTGCCCAGGCTGTGGAGGACGGCGCAACAGTAAAGATATACTACGAAAGCCGCTTGGCCAAAGTCAACCTAACGGAAGAGGGCCGGAAACTGATAGAGGAACTCGACAGGGAGATGACTGATGACGGCACTTCCGAAACCCAGAAGGCGAAGGCCAAATGGACGAAACTTGAGGCCATTGTCGGCCATCCGGTGCGGTTGAAGAATCTTGCGCGAGATCTGATTGCCCATTACGAAAAGCGAGCGGAGGTTTTTGAGGGTAAGGCGATGATTGTCACCATGAGCCGCCGCATAGCAGTTGCTCTTTATGATGAAATCATCGCACTGAGGCCCCAGTGGCACAGTGAAGACTTGAAGACCGGGACACTGAAAGTCGTCATGACGTCTTCCTCTTCCGATAAAATGGCGTTTGACCCGGAAGATCCGGATAGTCTGGTGATTCCCGCCTATCACCGAACGAATAAAGAAGACCGCCGCCTGCTTTCCGACCGTATGAAGGACCCGCAGGACTCCTTGAAGCTGGTAATTGTGCGGGATATGTGGCTGACGGGCTTCGATGTCCCCTGCCTCCATACGCTCTACATCGATAAGCTAATGAAACGGCACACCCTCATGCAGGCCATTGCACGGGTAAACCGAGTCTTCATGGACAAACCCGGCGGACTTGTCGTCGATTATATCGGTATCGGCAACGCGCTCAAAGAGGCCCTTGCCTTCTATTCCAATTCGGGCGGAAAAGGCGATCCGGCGGAGACACAGGCCAAAGCCCTTGAGTTGCTCCTTGAGAAGATTGAAGTCGTGCGCCAGATGTTTTATGGATTCGATTATATGCATTTTTTCAGTGTAGGCACTTCCGAACGGCTCTCTATCATCCTTCAAGCCGAAGAATTCATTCTTTCAAGAGAACAAGGCAAGGACCGCTTTATCAAGGAGTCTATCGCACTTTCACAGCTTTTTGCACTGGCCGTCCCCCATGAAGACGCGCTTGCTTTGACCGATGAAATTGCCTTCTTCCAGTCCGTCCGAGCACGGCTCCTCAAGTTTGAAGGCGACGGTGATAACGGCGATAAAAAGAATTATGAATCCGCTATCCGACAGATCGTGAATCAGGCGGTCGAGTCAACGGGAGTTGTGGATATTTTCGACGCGGCCGGAATCAAAAAGCCGGACATTTCATTGCTTTCCGAAGAATTCCTACAAGATGTAAAAGAGATGAAACACAAGAACCTTGGCATTGAGCTCTTGAAGAAGATTCTCAATGACGAAATTACGGTCCGGCTTAAATTCAATATTACGGAAGGGAAGAATCTTCTGGATATGCTGGAGGCATCGATCAAGAAGTACCATAACAACCTTTTGACAACCGCTGAAATTATCGAAGAATTACTGGCAATCGCCAGGAAAATCAGAACCATAGACGGTTTGGCAGAGAAACTGAAATTAACGAAAGACGAATTCGCATTCTATACGGCATTGGAAATCAACGACAGCGCCGTAAAGGTTTTAGGCGATGGAACACTCAAAAGCATCGCCCGTGAAATCGCAGAAAAGGTTCGCAGCAACGCAACCTTAGACTGGGCCATGAAGGAAAGCGCCAGGGCTAAGCTCATGGTCATTGTGAAGCGTACTCTAAATAAATACGGATACCCGCCGGACAAACAGCAAAAAGCCATTGATACAGTGCTTAAGCAGGCCGAAGTGCTGGCGGATTATTGGGTGGAGCAGTGAGAGAATGAACTTGTCCATTCCGGCATGTGCGGCAAAAAAGGGGCACCATGGGAAAGTGTTATGCTTAAAATAGAATGCCCGTACAACAAATCGCTGCACCCGATACGGCTTCGCCATGCGGGTGAACTCAATTGTTATACACTCTTCCAATCGCAAATCATCAACTATTAGTGCAACCCTGTCCTCATTCTTTGGTGGGTGTTAGTGCGCCACGAGGCTGCACAAGAGATGAGGGAAGGCCCCTCGGAGCCGGCTTACAGGAGCAGGTTCCAAACCGCCTCAAGCTGCATGGGTAAAGAGCCCTTGTGGTGAGCGTTGAAGGAAAAGGCCCGGCTAAGACTGGGTCAGGTGAGGTTCAGGGAGACGAGCGCAAGCGAACCATTGATGAGGTGTCGAAAACAAAAGGACGACGTCGAAACTGGGGGCTAACACTACTCCAGGATAAGTCCAGGGGAAACCTGTTTACTGCCTGGGCGGCGTCCGGCATAAAGGTGGCATGAACCTGAATCAGGCTCTTGTGTGGAACGTGGGAACCTGTCGTCCTGATGCCAAGGGAGAAGCTCAAATGAGAGGACCTCATAAGGGTGAGAGTACCGATGCAGGGCACAGGGGCGGACCAACTCGTATTAGTGTTGAAGTTTCTGTAATGGAGATGGAGCGAAGGGGTTGGATCATCTCGCCTTACTTTTTGGTCAACCAGAAATGGGAGGAACCAAACGGTAAGGCAATGTTGCTGGAGACGGCAACGGGATGATAAGAGCCGGATGACGGGAGACTGTCACGTCCGGATCTGTGAGAGCCTGGGGGTGAAATTCCCCCGGGCTACTCGACGCGTTAATCAAGAGATGATGTGACTTCTTCGATTAGATTAAGAGCTGTTTAGGACAATTTAGGTCATAGACTCTAATGGTTTTTAGGCCAGACGTTCTTTAATCCACATTCGGAGAAGGGAGGTGTAGATTAGATTTCTCTTGGTTCAATTAAAAGTGTGATTCCCCCTATGATTTCTCTGATTCGAGCAGGGGATAAAGAGCCGATTTTTTCGATGAGGTCTGATTTATTCACTGTGATCATCTGTGTAATATTGACGACACTCTCTTTCCTAAGATTCCCCTCTCCTTTCCTGAGGAGGACATTGCCGGGCGATTTCGCCCTGGTGAGGTTGGAGGTAAGAGCACAAACAACAACGGTATTGATCTTGCTTTGATTGAATAGATTATTCTGGATGACCACATGAGGATGCCGGTATCCCGGTTCAGAACCTCTCGGAGGTCCAAGGATGACCCAGAAGATATCTCCCTGTTTAACAGGATGCTGAAAACCGCCCATCTACTTCGTTCCCCTCACCCTTCGTCGTTGCGGCGTACATCCGAGTACGCCTCACTCCTCAGGATTTCGGGCGCCTCATATCTGGGCATTTCTGAGCATCCTGAAGAAAGACGGTATTTCGCCAACACGCTAATGTTCACTGCTCTTCTTTCAGTATTTTCTTAGTATAGTACCTTTTGCTTTTTTCTCTAAGCGTAATTTCTTCCGGGGGATCGTCCCCTGAATATGCTTCATTCAGGGCATCGAGAAGTTGTTTGGATTTTAGTTTACTCAAGAATTCCTTAACTGCCATAGCAAACACTTCACTCCTCGAATATTGGTGCTCCTTAGAAAACTTTTCGACCTCTTTAAATATCTCATCTGGAATGGATATGGCTGTTTTCATAAAATCATTATGACAAAAAGTTATACCGAAGTCAATACTAAATTGGAGGCAAGGAGTGAAGTGGTTGGGAGGCGAAGCCGAAGCAAACCCGGAGATTTCTCGCTTCGCTCGGAACATGCTCCACAATCTGGCAGTCTAACAGTTCCCATAGAACCCAAATTGAGCGGTTTTTTCACCCTTCACAAGGGGGGCGGGGAGGCCGAAAAGCCTTTTAGAGCGATACCCTTTGGTTGGTTGAAGCAACCATGGGGCCTGTTCAATCATCACCTGTTTGGTGAACTCTTAAGGTCCATTGCCCAAAGTTTCAACGTATCGCATTCTAAAAGGGTTTGAGGCATCTCTGCCTCCCTTGTGAAGGGTGAATCGCTCAATTTAGGTAGAAGTTGAAAAAAGATTTGACCAAGAGAGGAAGTGTGCCTCATTTCCTGAGTGAACCGTTCACCCTTCGAGAGCCTCAGGGCGAACGGTTTTTTCCGAATGTCCTGAGCGAAGTCGAAGGAGGGGCTCAGCATGAGAGGAAAAGTCGCATGATTTCAACATATCACCGTTCGCCCTGAGCTTGTCGAAGGGTCGAAGGGCATATGGTCTGTTTGGATAACAGCCCGTTTAGCGTTGACCCCTAATCGCTGACTGCCGATTCTCCGGCGAGATATCCCGTTGAAAATGCAGCCTGCAGGTTATACCCTCCGGTCATTCCATCCACATCAATCATCTCGCCGCAAAAAAATAAACCATGCACTATCCTCGACTCCATTGTCCGGGGATTTATTTCTTCCAACGATACGCCCCCGCGTGTGATGGTCGCCTCATCAATGGGCCTCGGTTTGGTTATGTTTATTCTGAAATCTGAAAAACATAAGGCGATTCTTTTCCGTTCCTCCCGGCTGATTTTACTGCATCGCTTACCCGGCTCGATAGCGCACCGGTGTTCAAAGACCAGCGCGAACGATTTTGGCAGAGCCTCTTTCAAATACCGTGAAAGGGTGATTGTCCCGCGGGACTCAAACTCCCGTTGAAGGATAGGGTCAAGTTCTTGAGCTGTATCAGCCGGCCTTAATTGCAGTGAAAGGGCAACAGACCTGCCGGCAGCCAGCGCATCGATAACGATCCCGCTGAGAATAAGCACGGTTGGGCCTGATACACCAAAATGTGTGAATAGGATGTCGCCTTTCTCTGAACCCTTCTTTTTTCCATCCACCAACACCGAAAGCGAAATGTCTTTAAGCGCTATCCCCTGCAATTCCTGAAGAAATGGCTCGTCCGACTCAAGCGCAACGAGACCCGGCGTCAGCGGCACAATGGAATGTCCGCATTGTCTTGCCAGTTTGTACCCGTCGCCGGAAGACCCAGTCTTCGGATACGACATGCCGCCCGCGGCGACAATGACTTTTCCGGCATCCAACGTGCTGTGGTCGGCGCATCTGACACCGCCGGCGCGTAAACTTTCTCCGGACTGGAATATAATATTTGTTACGACGGTATTGTAAAGGATACGAACCTGGTGGTCATCTATATATTGACGCAATACGGCAAGCACGCTTCGAGCGCGATGATCGGCGGGGAAAACCTTCCCGTCAGGATCCACCCTCATTTCCAGCCCGCGGGAACTGAAGAAATTGATCAAATCGCGGTTCGAAAATACGGTGAATGCCCGATAAAGAAATTTGCCATTCTTCCCAAAGGCATTAATGAATTCCTTCAGACCAGCCTTGTTGGTGATGTTGCACCGGCCGCCGCCCGTCAGGAGCAATTTGTTCCCCAGACGGTGTGTCTTTTCGACAATGATTACTTTCTTGCCCCGCTCGGCTGCGCGCCCTGCTGCCATCATGCCGGCAGCGCCTCCCCCCACAACAATAATGTCCGGCGTAGCCTGATTCTTTTTGGTGATCATTTCATCTCTATAGTTGGTTTATGGGTCAGGGCAACATGAGGGATACATGATGAGCAGCGGGGTCATCGGAGACAGAAAACTCCACTCCCCCTACAGTGAATCATCAAGCTTGATGTCTATATTGATACTTGACTTAACGGATAAGGGTAATTCCGCAAACCCTGGCTACCCTGCCTACCGCAGGCAGGTGGGCCCGATCTAGGGCGGGGCAGGCAGGTGGTGCATTCCGCAATCCAAAATCTGCATTTGAATGGGCCGACTTTTTATGCACGACACTGCGATTGTAAGATCAAGGACAAATATTCGACCCGATTTATCTTCAATGTTGCAAAAAAAGGAAGGTGGGCATGCTTCCAATCCTTTACAATTGCGGATCGTTTCTATATTTTATGGGGAACATTCGATGTCACCTCAGGGGACCTTTGGGTATGCTTGAAAATTTAGTAGCCAACCATTTAAAGGTGCCGCTGTAAAGGCTTTCCAGCATACCCACCTCCCTTTTTATACAATTTTTTTGCAACAACGGGGTTATCTTACCGGATCTTGGATAGGGTCCAACCTACCTGTTCTTCTTCTCCTTCTTCTCTTTTCTCTTCTCTTTGAGGCTTTTCTGCGGCGCCTTCTTGCTTTCCTTTACCCCTTTGCTTTTCTCTTTCATAACACCCTCCTCTCTTCAGTCTTTCTATTTCTGTATCCTTCCCTTTTAATAAAGAAAGTGGACACCTGCCATGGGCTATCTGTAATCAGCTTATCGTTTTGTCCCATGTCAACGGGCTGACCCCTTTGCCGATTTCTATTTGAGCAGCCAGAATCTCCCGGCCGAAATGATCTTGCAGCCATTTTTTCAAGCCCGGAATCCCTTCCATCTCTTTTATCGACCGTGGATTTTTCAAAGCGAAACCATTGATCAAGGCATTGTTCATAAGGATTCCAGGCTCCACCTCTAAATGATTTGCCCGCATATCCCGCCAGGTTTTTAGCGCTTTGACCCTTTTGCGTAAGGGGGAGGACAAATCCGGCCTTCCTTCCCGGGGGTACACCGGAAGCTCTTCATCGGGAATGGTCATGGCCCGGTGGATTTCCTGCAGCAGACGTGTCCCATATCTGTCGATTTGCTTCCGGCTCAGGACTTTCGCCGTTTCCAATTCTTCCAGGCGCAAAGGTTTTTTCATAGCCAATTCCAGGAGGAGTTCGTTGCGGAACACCTTAAAGGGAGGAAGATCCGACTTTTGGGCCTGGGCTTCTCGAAATTCCAGCAAAGCCTCCAGAACCGCAAGACTCCTGGGATCCAGGAGAAAAGCTCCTTTCACTTTTAGGTAAAGGGGGGTATGGCTGGGAGGCGTGAATCGGACCTTGCTCAGAAATAGGCATTCTTCCTCCACCCAGAATAATCGGCCCTTCTCCTCAAGTTCCTTCTCCAGCATGCGGGCCAGGGGAATCAGGTACATGCCGTCCATTGCTGCGTATTCCACCATCTCCGGGGAAAGGGGTCTTTGGGACCAATCGGCCCGCTGATATTTCTTATTCAGCTCCACATGGAACCGACTTCGCAGCAATGCTTCCAGGCCGCTCTCCCGGAGGCCTAGAAATTTACAGGCCAACTGTGTATCGAAGAGGTTCTCCACCTCGAGCCGAAAGTCACGGTACAGGGAACGGATATCATAATCCGCCCCGTGGAATACTTTACGGATGCGGGGATTAGATAAAACGGGGCGTAAAGCGGAAAGATCCCTTAGCGCCAGGGGATCGATTACATAAGAGGCGGATTCCGTAGCGATCTGTATGAGGCATACCTTTTCGAAATAGTGGTACAAAGAGTCCGCTTCTAAGTCAACCCCGATGATTTTGGCCTGACCCAGAATCCGGGCAATCCCTTCCAGATGTGGAAGGGTCTCGATCCATTCATATGAAAATTTATTTTTATCCATCCTTTTTGGCGATTCCTTTCCAATCATTCAAGACATTCCCCCTTACTTCCTCCAGCCATTATTTCTGATGTCCTGTTTAGCACATTTACCGTAGGGCTTCCTCATGTGTAAGAACTCCATTCGTATCTGGCCTAACCTATTCACTAACCTCTTTCGCCTTTCAATTTTTCCGGTGTGCTTTCCTCGAGCCATAGCTTAGAAATATTTTTCCACCCGATCCTGCGCCATTTCTTAAATGCTACTTTCAACTCTTTCAAGTCCTTCGCTTCCAGAAGATCTTTCTGGGCGGCTTTCAAATCTTCAAGAGATGCAATCGCTGGCATGGTTTACCTCAAAATATCGCATAGCGCCTGCCAAATGCGGCATGCTGAATTCGAATTTTTAATCCCTCCGGAAGTTGACCTATTTATAACAAAATTTTAGTTTTAAGTAAACCAAAGGGGAAGTTTGTGCGGAACGTGTCTTCCATCCCTAACGAAGAAGGGGGCGTGGTTTGAGGTGAAGACCGGGGGATCTCTTCTCACGATCGGCGCTATGGCAGGGTGTCTCTTGAATTCCTTGTCTAAGAATTGCCTGATCAATGGCCTGCTCCATCCTTTCGGGTGATTGAAGCTTGTATAAAGAGAGAGGTCTCCTTCATAAAATTGTTTCGTCTCCATCTGATGGGCTTCGGCCCCGTAGATCGGCATATTGAAGATGGCAAGATTGAGGAAACCAATGCAATCATGATGTGTAATGACAAACGCAAGGGTCCTTCGGGCCTCTGTCAGGGCTTCTACGGGAGTTCCAAAAAGAAGATAGACATAAGTGGCAATCCCCGCCTTTTTCAGGTTCTTTAAGGCTGACGAAGCCTCCTCAAGGTCGATCCCCTTTTGCAGATCATCGAGCACCCCCTGGTCTCCCGATTCCAAACCAAGCTTTAACATTACACATCCCGAACGTTTCAGAGCCAAACAGAAATCCGGATCGGTGAGATCGCGGGTGATCCTCGCAAAGCCATACCAGGGGGCACCCGGAGGATTTTTGCAGATGGCCTTTAACAATGACGGACTGATCGCATTGTCCAGAAAATGGATGAGAACCGGCTTATGTTTGTGAACAAGGTGGCGGAGATCGTTAATCACTTTGTCTGAAGGAATGGCATGGTAAGAATTTCCCTCGGCCCTTTCCGGACAGAATGAACACTGGTTCCAATAGCATCCGCTTGAAGCGCTGTAGGGAAGAATAGGCCCGGGAGCAAAGTAATCTTTGAGAGGGAAAAAATCATAACTTGGCCTGTAATGATCATTCCCAAACCCCCTCTCACTGCATCCGTTTAAGCCCTTTACCCCGTTAGAAATCATGTCCCACTGCCCAGCGGGGGGGCCACATTTTAGATTAATTCCAGGAGGGTTTAATGCCCCGCCGGAATTTCTAACGGGGTTAACCCCCATGAGCAAAAGCAAAGGAACTTCCCCTGGTCCTGCCACAAGATGATCCACCAACCCATTAAAGGGATTTTGCCAATGGGGCTTTCTCATCCATGAAGTCACGAGCCCTCCGCCCAGAATCAATTTTATCCCTGGCCACTCCCGTTTAAGAAAACCGATCATTGCGAATGTGCACAGAGCCTGGCTTAAATAGTTGAGCGAAAAACCGATCAGGGAAAGCGGTTCATTTCTCAAAAGCTCGGTGAGCCGTTTCTTAAAATAGGGATAAAAAGGATTGTCTTCTGGATGTTCTGAAGCCCTTAAAAGATCCCCGCTTCTTACAGAAGAGAGTGTTTCGTGCTCATAATTTGTGAGACTAAGACGCACATTGCTGGAACGTGCCTTCATCTCAAGAAGCCGGTTTAGATCCTTGATGGCCCGGCGATAACGATCTTGATTTTTATATCCATCCCAACCCTTGAAAGAATCGAGATGTCCGGGAAGATGATGAAGTGCTCGGGAGGTCCATGTATCAAATGACGCAGGTGGATTCCTCAAAAGGCTGAGAAGCCCTTCCAAATTCGCATCCCAAACACTGTACCTAATCCCATGATGATTAAGGGCGCTGCAGAGCTTGGCGATACCTGCTGGAGGCTCGCATGGTTTGGCAACAGGAGGATAGATGAGAAGCATATCAGGTGATCATTAATTTAGAAATAGGTTTCGTTAAATGGTCACGATATCCGTATCGTTAAGTTGAAAATGACGTTTTTCGTTGTCGAAACTTGTATCGTAACTCGTGAATAGAATCTGGATGCTCGAGCTTTGTTTTTCGAGCCTCTTGATTTGTTACGAGCATCGTCACCCATAACCATTTGACTACCCATCCAAACGAGCTTCATAGCCATAGCCAAAACGCTTGGTGGTGATTATGAGGATATTCAAATCGATTGATTTTTGTCAAGGTTATCTGCGGACCGGTGTCCTAATTTTTCCCGGACAGGATAAGATTTGAAGTCTATTTTGAAAAGATATAGAATGGACAGGCGAGGTCCCGATGTTTTTAAAATCCCAATTACGATGGATGATCCTGTTGGTTGTTTTCGTTCACACTTCTATCTCATTCTCTAACGAATTTTACCGATGGACGGATGAGAAGGGAGTAATTCATTTTACCGATGATCCGTCCAAGATCCCGGAACCTTATTCAGGTAAGGCCATAAAAATGAGAATCCCCAAAGGGATCCCGGAGGAAAGTGACAAAAAGGAGAAAACGGATGAAGGCATGGAGCGGGTCAAAAGGTATCTTGAAGAGATTGAGAAACGGATAGAAGCGAAAAGGCAATTGGAGGAAAAGTTGTCGGATCTGGAGATGGAATTAAAGCGGGCAGAAGAAAGATTAAGAAGAATTGAAGAATTAGAGAAGGAAACCCCTATTGTTTATAGGCGATTTGTTGATCCAAGAACAGGTCAATGGAAATGGGGTTTAACTTGTAATGCGTCACTGAAGCGGGGGTAGCGCTTTGGTTCAGCCAAGAATAAGGTATAGCACTATCGTTTCTGATTCTAAGGAAGCAGATCAGAAGAATCTCCGGTTTTCCAACGGTGTACCGCGTTTTC
>Ga0209835_1000577_pt1 | contig 23317 bp, 25 predicted proteins | sample LakKivwa52mmetaG_FD_184138 | JGI IMG/M metagenome (GOLD analysis project Ga0209835, IMG submission 184138) | Anoxic lake water microbial communities from Lake Kivu, Rwanda to study Microbial Dark Matter (Phase II) - Lake Kivu water 52m metaG... | ecosystem: Environmental > Aquatic > Freshwater >...
GTGCAAAACCCTGCAGCAGCAGGGTTTTGTTTTTTATTTGAAAAAAATTTTCCATTTAATTGTCAATTAATCAATAAGCTTATCTTTGCAGTCGCAAAAAAAATGGCGAGGTAGCTCAGACGGTTAGAGCGTAGGATTCATAACCCTAAGGTCGGGGGTTCGATTCTCCCCCTCGCTACAAAAAAGACCTTGTAAGTAATTGATTTTGTTTAGCTTGCAAGGTCTTTTTGTTTTAATTAACATTTGCTCCTCTCAGCGTCTCCTGGTTTCCAATCTGAAATAAAACTTTCATACTATTCATTAACTTCAGTGTCCCTTTTCTCTGAAAATTTGTATTTGCTTGTATTCGCTCCCCTCAGCGTCTCCTGGTTCCTAATCTGCAATAAAACTTTCATACTATTAACTTATAAGGGACGCTGAATGTTGTCATTAATCATATTGCAAATTAGGTAAACAAATCATTTACTTCAGTGTAACTTTTCTTTGAAAATTTGTATTTGCTTGTATGTTTCATTATTGAAAAGGAGACACAGTGGGGAGCAAATACTCAGAAAACGAATCCATTAAAAAATTGATCCATCTTGCTTTCGTCATTATATTCGGTAGCACCGTAAATTAATAATACTGCTAATTTGTTATTATCTATCCAGCCAAAAACACTATAATGTACATCTGTAGCATCTATCCATTGATCGCTTACACCTGTTGCTTCCGGATTGCCCTGATGAATCAAATCATCCAAATAACCAGCTGATTCAATAATGCCAAATTGCTCCTCCAAAAACTTAAGATAATCAATAAGCAATTGTGCGTTTTCTTCCTTATTAGAATTCAATTTTTCTTTAAAATTGACTGTAATTATTGCCCAGTTATAGTCATTATAAATAAACTCTGCAGTGTAAACATCCGATTCATCATCTGATTTTGTAACATCAAAAGTCCCCGGATCGACAGGGCAATAAATAAACGAACCTGAATTACCGATTGCATACTTTTTAAAACTTGTGCCAGAAGTTTGTGCATTCAGATTCAGACATGCAAAAATTAAAATAGCAAGCACATAAACATTTTTTCCTCTCATAATCAGTTTTTTTTATTATCGCGAAGATACATTTTTTGATAATAATAATCTTATTATAAATAAAGTTTTCCCTGATTAAAATTTGATTTCACTCCCAACACTGTAGCAGGTCTGTAGTAAAATATTTAAGTCAGGGGACTTACATCTTCTCCTTCCAGAAGGCATCTCTGCCATAAACCAGATTGCTTTTGTCAGGTTCCGGTGCTTTACTTCGTGATGTATTAAAAAACTAGAGAATGTCCTGCTTTTCTAACCAAAACCAATGATATACCCTTTTTCTATATTTGAATGCATTGTAGAAAAAGGAGTTTTTAGTGGCTGCAAACTCTCTGAAAAACTTTCGCAAATAAAATGGTACTGAATTATTAATTCTCTCATTCATGATCTCACTATTGCTGTCGAGTGCCATAATCACATTTTCTGTAATGTCATCGTGTTGAATAATCTTAAAGCCGGCATCTTTCATTTCATTTATCAACAATTCAATTTTTTCAGGTGCTCGAAAATCTGCTAATAATAAATGTCCATTATCTTTTAACACCCTGAAGGTTTCTGCTAAAAAACCGGAAACTGAACCATAAGTATGACTCGACTCAACATTTATTACCACATCAAAGCTTTTATCAGAAAATGGTAGATTTTCAGCATTTGCTACAGTAAACTGAAGATTAGCAGAATGATAGTTTTTCTTGCAAAATTCAATGGATTTATTAGCTATATCTATTCCATGATAATTTTTTGGCTGCAGATGACTAAACAAATAATAGGCTCCGCCACCTCTCCCACATCCAATTTCCAGAACATCTTTGTCTTTTATGCCTGAAATTTCAGAAAGACTATGATACATCTGCAACTGATATTGCTGGTGCTTATTTTTACCTTTCATTTCAACAGTGCTTTTACCGGCAGAATGGTAACCGTAATTCATCATTTGCCAATCCTGATTTGGAAATCTGGTGGCCATAAAATTATAAACCGGTTTCCAGAATATTGTTCTGAAAAAGGATAAAGCTGTGAGGTAAACAAAAAATCGTGCAAACATCTGGTGATTGTTAGTAATAAATGATTAAAACTGGCTTTTTACTCAATTTAAAGCAAAAAAAATAAAAGTGCAAAGAAACAACTGATTTTCTTATGCTTAACAGAAAATATGTTCATATAGCATTGAAATTAATCAATTGTAAAAGAAGCGAAAATTGGAAATATGGTTGAGGCTAATTCCTAATTCTTTGAGAATACAGAAGTATAGTACAATGAAGTATCCGAAATTGCAATGGGATTTATCAGAAAAATGAAAATTATCTATAACAATATCAGGAAAGCAAGGTGCGGGAAATTACTACCTGCTGAATTTCGCTGGTGCCTTCATAAATCTGAGTCAGTTTTGCTTCTCTCATTAATCTTTCCACATGATATTCACGAACATAGCCATATCCTCCATGAATCTGAACGGCTTCAGTTGTAACATACATGGCCGTTTCGGCTGCATAGTATTTTGCCACTGCACTTGCATAGCCATAAGGTTTGCCTTGGTCTTTAAGCCATGCCGATTTTAAAACAAGATTACGTGCTGCTTCAGTTTTTGTAGCCATATCGGCTAACTTGAATGCTATTGCCTGATGGTTTGCTATTTCGGTTCCGAAGGCTTTTCTTTCTTTAGAATATTGTATAGCCCTTTCCAGCGCTCCTGATGCTAAACCCAATGCCTGGGCTGCAATACCAATACGTCCTCCTTCAAGGGTTTTCATAGCGAATTTAAAACCGAATCCATCTTCACCTATGCGATTTTCTTTTGGTACTTTTACATCGGTAAACATCACAGAATGAGTGTCGGAACTATTCATCCCCATTTTTTCTTCGTGTGGACCGAGCGAAATACCCTGGCTGTTCCGCTCAACTATAAAAGCATTAATGCCTTTGCTTTTCAATTCAGGATGAGTTTGAGCTATCACCAGATAAACAGAAGCTGAATTGGCATTGGTTATCCAGTTTTTGGTACCATTAATCAAATAATGATCACCTTTATCTTCAGCAGTAGTTTTCTGATGTGTGGCATCTGAGCCGGCTTCGGGTTCCGAAAGCAGAAAAGCACCAATTACTTCTCCTCTGGCCAAAGGTTTCAGGTATTTTTGCTTTTGCTCCTCATTTCCGTATTTTTCGATGCCATAGCATACCAATGAATTATTTACCGAGATAATTACTGAAACCGAAGCATCTACTTTTGAAAACTCTTCCATTGCCAGCACATACGAAACAGCATCCATACCACCACCATCATAGTCCGGACTGGTCATCATTCCCATAAAACCAAGTTCTGCCAATGCTTTTACATGTTGAGCCGGAAAAGTAGCTGTTTTATCGCGTTCAATAACATCCTTTATCAGTTCGCGTTGAGCATAATCGCGTGCTGCCTGTTGTATCATTAATTGTTCTTCGGTAAAATCAAAATTCATAATCGTTGAAATTATAGTTTCTAATAAGTTTTTTTCGATGCGTAAAATTATTAACTCTTTATAAAATAAAAGAATTTCATTAAAAAAATGTGTTCTTTATTCTGATTATAAATTACTCAACCATAATTTGCCAGAAAACTGTTAATAGCATTAACAACAACACTATTATGTTGAAAATGAGGCTGATGTCCACACGAAGGAATAATAAGTTTTTCAACCTGACACGAAACAGCATTCTCAATTTCAATAATCTGTTGAAATGAAGCATACTCATCATTTTCGCCTTGTATCAGCAAGCAGGGAGCTTTTATCTCCCTAATATCGTTTTTAATATTCCATTTTTTAAATTCAGCCGACAACCAGGCATCTGCCCAAGCATAAAACATCGTGTCGGTGTTGCTTAGATGATATTTTTCGAGTAAATATTTTAAATCAAATTCTTCATATAGTTTTTTCGTTTCTGCCACACCCTGAACGGTACACACTTCGACAAAAACATGAGCAGCTATGCTGACAACTGCCTTAACCCGCTGTGCAAATTTTGAAGCATACAATAAGGCTATGGTAGCTCCATCGCTATGACCCACCAAAATAATTTCAGAAGTAATATTTAATTTTTCAAGAATTTGAGGTAAAAATTGCCATGCTTCGATATGCATATAGTCAGTTTGACGGGCTTTTGTCAAAGCTGAGGACAAGCCATGTCCAACTCGGTCGTATAATAAAGCGCTGTAACCACTTTGATTACACACATTTTCAGGAAAATTCTTCCATTGAGCTACACTGCCTAAACCTTCATGCAAAAAGACAATTAAAGGTTTATTGTACCCGTTTATAAATTTGTAATAAATCTGATATTCTTCAATTTCAATAAACATCTTTATAAATTACCCGGTTTAAGATTATTATTCAGCATATCAATAGCTTTGGCAATCCTTCTGAGTTTAGTATCTTCTCTGACCGACTTGTTTATCCAATGCAAATACTGCAACTGATGAGAAGGAGGCAATTTTAAATAGTTTTTTTCAGCTTCAGGATTGTGTTTTAAGGTATTTTTAAATAAATCATCAGACAATACCTGAGTTGATTTAGATGAATAAGCACGCTCCCACCTACCATTTTTTCGGGCTTCTTCAATAGCCTCAAGGCCTGCTTTCTGCATTTTTCCTTCACTGATCAGAGCCTCTGCCTTTTGTTTGTTAATTAAGGACCAAAGGCTGTTTTTTTTACGTTTGCAAAAATACTGTTTATAGCTTTTATCGTCAATTGAAAGAACTTTACTGTCAATCCAGCCAAAACAAAGAGCCACTTCAACTGCATCGGTATAGTTTATCGAAGTAATTCCGCTGTTTTTCTTATAATAAATCAGATAAATTGCTTCATTGGATGAGTGATTTTTAAAAAGCCATTCATACCATTCAGTTTTATTTTCGAAAAAATATTCTGCAATTAAATCCATTTATTTTTATTTGAAGGCAAATATCTAAAAAAGCATTTAATCATTCAGTAAATTAATTTAAACATTTTAATTTTTGAATAAATAAATTTCAACATGATTGGATATAATCTCAAAAGCTTTTAATATTATTGCAGCCGAAATGAAATGTTAATGAACGATTATTATTGTATTAATTACAGCACTTGCAAGTTTATAAATGAAGAAATTATTGATTGTAAACTCAACAGTAAGGATTATTATTTAGAAAAATTCTGTACAAATCAGGATTTATACTGGAAAAACTGCAAGCGTTATCAGGTTAAAAACGAGTTGGGCTTTTGTCCTGATTTTATTTTTCCCGAAACCGAATTAACATTAGATGAAATAATAGATAAAATTGATCAAAACTTTAATTAAGTAAATAATGGCAATTGTTGAAATTGAAGGAAAATCTTTCGAAGTAGATGGCGATGGGTTTTTAACTCAGCCCGAAATCTGGAATGAAGAAGTAGCTGATTTGTTTGCCCGATATGATGGTATTGCTCCGATGAACGAAAAGCATTGGGCAATAGTAAACATAATTCGCAAACATTATGAAGAAAAGGGTATGGCACCTATGGTTAGACTGATATGTCAGGAAACTGGTTTGAAGCTTCGAGAAATATATGAACTTTTCCCATTAGGTCCGGCACGTGGAGCTTGTCGTGTGGCAGGTTTACCCAAACCTGACGGTTGTGTTTAATAATGTTGTTATGATGTGGTATTATTGGTTTACTTTGGGGGCACTTATCTTTTGTCTGATTTTTTATGGATATTATTTAATCAAAATCATCAGGACAAGTAAAGCTACGGATTTTGCCAAACCTTCTGGCAAAGTTTCCAGTGGTGTCGCTTACTCCATGACAAGTGCATTGAATCCAAGGAAAAAAGCATCGGCATATTTACATTTGCCAACATATACTGCAGGTTTGCTTTATCATACAGGAACATTTTTATCCATTCTTTTGTTTTTTCTTTTCATTTTTTTACAAATGCCTGGCGAAAAGCTCAGTATAATTACTGCTATATATCTTTTAATTACTTCATTTGCTGGTTTTGGCATTCTGATCAAGAGAATAATAAATAAAAACATGAAATTATTATCGAATGCCGATGATTATATCAGCAATTTGCTGGTGAGTATATTTCAAGTACTGACTGCACTTGTTTTACTGAACCTTAGTGTAATTCCGGTTTATTTTGTCTTTTCAAGCATTATGCTGATTTATCTTCCTTTCGGAAAGCTCAAACATTCTATTTTCTTTTTTGCTGCCCGTTATCATCTTGGAGTGTTTTTCGGTAGCAGAAATGTATGGCCACCTGTAAAAAACTAACATGAAAACTTTAACACAGGAACAAATTAACAAAGGATTAGAGGTTTTAAAAACACTTAAACAAGGAAAATTATATACCGAAATCAATAGTTGTGTCCACTGCGGATTATGTGCCGAAAGTTGTCTTTATTACAATACTTTTGGTGAAGCCTCATATATTCCAGCTATGAAAGTGGATATTGTTGCTTCGGTTTACAACCGGTATTTTACTTTTATTGGTAAAAACTTGCCTTTTCTTAATTCTTCACGCAAACTGGATGAAAAAACAATTGAAGAAATGGTTGACCTGCTTTATGGTTCATGTACCGGTTGCGGCAGATGTGTTCCTCATTGCTCGATAGGTGTTGATATAGCTTATCTGGTTGGAGTTGGCAGGCAAATGTTAGCCGAAATGGGTCTGGTGCCTGAAAGCTTGCAGTCAACTGTTAATGCTGCTTTAACCAGCGGAAACAATATGTCAATAACTGAGGAAGAATTTACTGATACTTTAAAATGGCTTGAGGAAGATTTGCAGGACGATGTGAACGATAATCTTGCCAATATACCTTTGAATGAAAAAAACAAAGACATTCTTTATACTTTAAATCCCCGTGAGCCCAAGTTTTTCCCCTTGTCAATATCCGCTATGGCTAAAATATTTTATGCTGCCAAAGAAAGCTGGACTCTGTCAACCAATATGTATGATGTAACCAATTATGCTTATTTTTCAGGGAAAAAAGATTCAGCTGCAATCATCACAAACCGATTGTATTCCGAAGCACTCGATTTAGGAGTTAAAAAAGTTGTACTTGCCGAATGTGGTCATGGCAACAGGGCATTTAAATGGGAAGGTCCTAATTATATAAGAAAATCCTACGAAAATATTGAAGTTGAATCATCGGTTGAGTTGATTGCTAATTATATCAAAACCGGAAGAATAAAACTTGACAACACAAAAATTACTAAAAAAGTAACCTTGCACGACCCATGTAATCTGGTGCGTAACGGGGGTGTTTACAAAGAACAACGATATATACTGGAGCACTGTGTCAGCAATTTTGAGGAAATGACACCTCATGGCATTGACAATATTTGCTGTGGTGGTGGTGGCGGTCAGCTTGCGATGAGTGAGTACAATGAAAGAAGAATGCAAATTGGCAAAATGAAAGCTGACCAGATTAAAAATACAGCGGCTTCCATTGTAGTAACTCCCTGTCATAATTGTGTTGACCAGCTTCTCCAATTAAATGTTTATTACAAACTGAATGTTCAAATCAAAACAATGGCTGAAATTGTTGCCGATACTTTAATTATATGAAACAGTTAATAAATAAAGTGGCAGCAGGTAGTTTATGGATGGCAAACATTCAATCACCAATCTATAATTCCCAATCCGAAATTCCCAATTCGCAATCCGCAATTCTGAAATCCGAAATTAAAAAATAATTAATATGAGTAACCTGATTTATCTTGACAATTCAGCAACGAGTTTCCCAAAACCTGATGTTGTTTATAATTTTATGTGTGATTTTTACAAAAAACATGGTGTAAACCCTGGTCGGTCAGGTTTCGATGCGGCAATTGAAACTGAAGAGGTTGTATTCAATACACGTAAAATGCTGACTGAACTCTTCAATGGTAATGACCCCAACAGGCTCACTTTCAGCTATAATGCAAGTGATTCACTAAATATGGTTCTGATGGGTTTGGCCGAAAAAGGAGATCATGTAATCACTACTATGCTCGAGCACAATTCAGTATTACGCCCACTGTATCATTTAACCAGTGACGGAATTATTGAAACTACCCATGTCAATTTTGATAAATATGGCTTTGTTGACCCTGATGACATAAAAAAGGCTATCAGAAAAAATACTAAAATGGTGGTTATCAACCATTGTTCCAATGTAATAGGAACAATACAGGATATTACCTCAATAGGCAAAATTTGTAAAGAAGCAGGTGTTTTGCTGGTGGTTGATGGCAGTCAGAGTGCAGGAGCTATTCATGTTGATATGAAAGCCATGAATATTGACGTTTTTGTATTTACCGGGCATAAATGTCTTATGGGTCCGACCGGAATTGGTGGCTCTTATATCATGGAAAATGTAAATGTAAAAGGAACACGTTTTGGTGGCACCGGTGTTCGCTCTGCACAAAAAACACATCTTGTAGAATTTCCATACCGGATGGAATGCGGCACTCTGAACCTGGTAGGTGTGGCAGGTATTCATGCAGGTGTAAAATGGGTACTCGAACAAGGAATTGAAAATCTTCACCGAATGGAAATGGATTTATGGGAAAAACTGGTAAATCGTGTTAAAGCCATTGATGGAGTTACAACTTACTGTGCCGATTTCAGGAAAAATCACAATCCTGTTTTAAGTCTTAACATTAATGGTTTTGAGTCGGGAGATGTTGGTACTATGCTCGATGTTGACTACAATATTGCCTGCCGGACAGGTCTTCAATGTGCTCCGGGTGTTCACGAAGGTATTGGAACCGATAAAATACATGGAACAGTTCGTTTAAGCATAGGGGCATTCAACACCGAAGAACATATTAATGCTGCAATTGAAGCCATTGAAGATATAGCTTCAATAAAAAGGTAATCAGAACGACAATTTAGTTATTTCTTCGTTTTTCCTGTTAAATTCATTTATAATTTCTTCTATAATTTCTCCGGCACTTTTAATCTCATTTATAATGGCTGAAACCTGACCTATCTCCCATTCACCTTCGTCAGGATTACCCTCAAACATGCCAAGTCTGGCACGTCCATGACCCAGTTTTTCTTTTAATTCATCAGCACTGGCTCCTTTTTGCAGCATTTCTTCAATTTCATAAAAGAATTTGTTTTTAATCAGCCTCACAGGAACAACTTGTTTAAGTGTTAGCTGAGTACTACCGTCAGTGGCATTGACAATAGCATTTTTGAATGCTTTATGTGCTGAAGATTCTTCAGATGCCACAAACCTGCTGCCTACCTGAACTCCTTCAGCACCAAGGGCAAAAGCAGCAAGCATTTGTTGACCAGTAGCGATGCCTCCAGCTGCTATCAATGGAATATCAACCAATTGCCTGATTTGCGGGATTAAAACCATTGTCGTTGTTTCTTCAGCTCCATTATGGCCTCCGGCCTCAAATCCCTCTGCAACAATAGCATCTACACCCGATTCCTGACATTTAACAGCAAATTTGCTGTTGGCAATCACATGAACTACCACAATTCCATGATCATGAAGGTATTGTGTCCACTTTTTAGGATTTCCGGCCGAGGTAAACACTATTTTAACCCCTTCTTCAATAATCACTTTTATATGCTCATCGGTTTGAGGATAGAGCAATGGAACATTTACACCAAAAGGCTTATCAGTGGCTGATTTACATTTCTGAATATGCTTTCTCAGAACATCAGGATACATAGAGCCTGAGCCGATTAACCCCAATCCTCCTGCATTTGAAACTGCTGAAGCTAATTCCCAACCACTGCACCAAATCATTCCGGCCTGTACCACAGGGTATTTAATCTGAAACAAATTACATATTCTGTTCATAGACTTTGTTTTATACGGCAAAAGTAATTAATCATTTGCTTTTGATTTAATATCTTTGCCTGTCAGACAGAATAAAATTTGAGAGCACTTTTAATCATATTGTTTGCTATTTTCAGCAACTTTCTTTACGGACAGTACTATGTAGCAACAGATGGAAACGACAATAATCCCGGCTCCTTAAAGCTTCCTTTTAAAACCATTCAAAAAGCAGCAAGTGTTTTAAAAGCAGGCGACAGCTGTATTATTCGCGAAGGTATTTATCGCGAAACTGTTAAAATTCAGACTTCAGGTACCAGGCAAAAACCAATTGTTTTTTCAGCTTATAAAAATGAAAAAGTAGTGATTACCGGCACTGATAAAATAGGTGATTGGAAAGTGTATAAACCTGATGTTTATTTTAAAGTGGTTAAAAAGCAGGTTTTTCAATTGTCAATAAATGATAACTATGCTCCTGAAGCTGCTTATCCTGATATTAATACTGACAATGTGTTTGACCAGCAGAATTGGTTGCAGGTAAGAACTCTGGCAAATGGAACTTGTAAATTTATAGATAAAAAATTCCCTGAAAATTACTGGCAGGGTGCCACTTTAATCGCTTTTATTCATTTCAGATGGGTAGCATTGAATGGTAAGATTTCCTACAACTCAGACGATTCTCTGGTTTGTATAACTCGCTCCACCAAATGGAATCAGTCAGGTTACCGTAAATATATCGGAGAAGGTATAGCTTACCTTACCGGACACATTAATGCATTAGACAAAGAAAATGAATGGCTTTGGAAAGATGATACTTTATTTGTTTTCAGCTCTGGCAATTTGAACGATAAAAAGGTTGAGGCACAATTCAGAACTTACGGATTCGATTGTTCGGCCAAAAGCAGTATAACAATTCGAAATATCAGCTTTACTTATTGTTCAGCAGATTTGGGAGCTGCCAAAAACTGTATGGTTGACAATTGTCGTTTTGAAAACATTTGTCCTTTTTTTACCCATAACGAAAGTTTCGACAGATTTATGAAATCTCCTGAAGATACTATTAATTATGGTATCAGTCATTGGTCGGGGAAAGGTATAAAGCTGTCGGGATTCAATAATACAATTCAAAACTCCTGGATCAATGGTAGTTGGGGCGATGGTATCAGCATTGGCGGACAAAACAATAAAGTAGTTAACTGTCTGATCAAAAACTGTAACCGCTCAGGAACCGATGCTGCTGGAATAGCGGTTATTGGTAAAAATCATCATATTTTAAATAATACTATTAAATTTTGCGGCAGAAGCGGTATTGTTCACAACGATAGCCGTAAAATTAAAATTCTGTACAATAAAATCCATGATTGTGGTTTGCTGACTTTTGATGCCGGACTGACGTATTGTTTTAAAACCAATGGCGAAAATACAGAAATTGCCTACAACTGGCTTTTCGACAACAGAGCCATTCAGTTGGGAGAAGGTTTATATATTGACAATTACAGCAGCAATTTTATCATTCACCACAATGTAATATGGAATTGTTATATTGGCATAAGGGTCAACAAACCTGCCCAAAACATTACAATTTTCAACAATACAGTACTGAGCTGCGATTTTGCTCAGGCAACTTCAGGTTATATTGATGTTTCGGAACTAAAAAACATTGTTGTTTTTAACAATTTATCGGATAAAACATGGAGCGAAGGCACCGAACTCGACCGGAATATTTCAATGTTTAATTTTCCGAAAACCAAAGAAGGCAAGCCCGATTTTTATCCCTTTGCCAATTCAGCAGCTATTGACTTCGGAATAATTAAACAAGCTTATACCCTGCCTTACAAAGGAAAAGCCCCCGATGCCGGAGCCTATGAATGGGAAGATTTGCTGTGGAAAGCCGGCTGCTTTCAGGAATAATTTGACGGCTGAGTTTTTTATTACCGATTTGAGATTGCTTGTGCTTTATTTTAGAATAAGGTTGAGCGGGCTAAAATTCTTGTAAAACATACTTTCCCTGTATTTTTTACAAGGTATTTTTAACAATTGTTTTGATTCTAACACTTGATAGATAAACGCTTCGCATTAAGCTTACGAATAATTCTATCAGCTGCTAATTTTCCGGTAAGTATAGACATTGGTACACCTGACGGACTGTATGCCCATTGACCTGCCTGAAAAATATTGCTTATTGGCGTTAACACTGATTTATCAGAACTCTGAATTTTATGAATCACCGGTATAGAGGCTTCAAATGACCAACCTACAATGGCACCATCAGTACTATTAATTCTATTTTTAAAACTAATTGGGGTAAAGGAAAATTGCTTCTCTACATTGCCCTTTAACTCTTTATAAACTGATTCAGTGAGAATCGAAATAATTTTTTGCTCAGCTGTTGCACGAAATTCATTGTACCAACCCGATTCTTCAAGTTTTTTAAATAGTTCGTATTCAATAATAAAACTGACAATTATTCCGGTTTTACCATCCGGGACCGAGCCTGTATCTTTTAAGCCAGGAATGGAAATTTCATAAGTATTATTTTCTAAAAAACGGTCTAACCACGCAAAGACTTCATTTCTTTCAATCTTATTCCAGTTACTAATCATTCCTTCTAATTCGGTTCTATGAATATTGCCTAATCCGATCTTTAAGGGTGTATAAAAAAAGTGACCATGAGCAATAGAACCGAAATAGGAAAGGGGCAAATTTACCTGAAGGTATAGCGAAAAAACAGATTCACTGCCTTTGCTCTTCATTATTTGGCTTCTTGTAAGTTCGAATTTTGCTTTTACCTTGCTATCCAAATTCCCAAGTTTAGTAATAGTATAAAAAGTTTTTAAATCGGCAGCCCAAATTAAGTTTTTGTATTCGTATTTCCCGTTTTTATTGTCAACTACAATTTGATTATCCGCATCTATTTCGGTAATAATGGTATTGGATAGAAGCTCTCCGTTTAATGCTTTGATTTTTTCAAGTAGTTTATCGGCCAGCACCCCAACTCCACCCATGGGGTAGAAGTAATCTAAATATAAGGAAAAATAGCTAAGTGCAAAAAAAGTAGGTGTCGATTTAAAAAAATGCTGTGAGATGATATCTCTAAGTGCAGGATTTTTTATCAGACCCTGCAAATACTCTTCAAATGGCATTCTTAGACGGTTAATTTTCCCTATTGTTAACAGAAATTTGGGCAACCAGGGCAAAAGAGTTTTAAAAATATAACTGTAATCTTTTCTTAAGTCTTTAAATAAAGGGTTTTCAACGCCATACAAAACATCCAGAAGCTTCATGATTCTCCGCATCGATTTGATAAATTTATCTACATCGTGCTCATCATCAGGGTATAAACTAACCAGCATATTTCGGTATTCCTCAATTGAACCAATGTCTTCAATGTTCAGAATTTTGCTACCAACACCCAGCGAAACTTTACTACGAATAGTTTCCAACTCAATATTCAGGTCGTTTAACATGGGAAGTATTATTCCTGCACTTTCTAATGCTCTCACACCCGCTTCGAACCGAAAACCATCGCTATTAAAAGTGTTAACCAGACCACCAAATTCTTCGTTCTTTTCTATCAGCAGTATTTTTTTCCCAGCTCGTGCCAGATACACTGCCGATGTGAGTCCTGCTATACCACCACCAACTATAATTGTGTCGTATTTAACCATATAACGCTTTAATTAAGTTTGCCCAATTTAATACTTAATTCCCATAAAAGTTTTGCCACTTCAAAATCCAAAGCTGGTGGAGCAGGTATTTCAAGCGTTGTTAGGTTGAAGTATTTGCCGCTTGCTTTTTCAACATCTTTCGATACTCCCAGATAATAAATTGCCTCCGCAGAAATTGAAGATGGTTTTAATGTTTTATCCAGAATATATTTTTTATACTACTTATATAATATGCCATTTTCTTGCCCTGTTTCGGTTTTAACAGCCCCGGGGTGCATTGCATTAATTGTTACTCCCGAATTTTTAAAATATTCATCAAAACATAGCATTGACAAAAGCTGAGAAAGCTTCGCAGAACCATAACTTTTAAATCCCGTAAACCTTCTTTTTGACCAGTCTAAATCATCGAGCCGTATCCCCCAGGCAGCAAACCTGTGTCCCTCAGAATTTACTAAAATAATTCGTGCACTTTCCTGCTTTTTCAATTTATCTTTCAAAACATAGTTGATAATAAAGGTAGAAAGGTACTGAACCATAAATACTTTTTCAATCCCCTCGGTGGTAAGTTTTCGTTTAGTCAAATAAACTCCGGCATTGTGAATAAGAACATCTATGGGTTTTGGCAGCAGAAGTAAAGCTTCAGCTACCTTATGCACTTCTTCCAGAGAACTTAAATCGGCAATCAGGTAATTGCACTCAACCTTGTGTTCATTTTCTATTTCGAACTTAAGCGATTCCGATTTTTGTTGATTTCGGTTAATACAAATCAAATTTGCACCCATTGCTGCATATTTTTTTGCTACTTCGTATCCAATACCAGAAGTCGCACCTGAAATAACCACCAGTTTACCGCTGAAATCATCCTTGCATATTAATGGTTTTTTGCGATTGTTTTTCAGCATCGCATTTATATTAGACCATTCGTACTCCTTAAAATACTTCTTAAATCTTATTCCATTTAATTCCATAAAATCACCCAAATTTCTTTTTCATAAATTTTCTGTACATTTTGCCAAAGCGGGGAATATTATCAAAAATATCGCCCCATAAATCGTAATAATCACGCTGCTCAGTAATTTTCCCCTGCTCATTAATTGTCAACCTGCTTGCCCCATACATGATTGAACTTGGGTATTTTTTGTAACTAATGGTCATTTCCCATTCAATAAAAAAATCATTATCAACTTGAACTGCTTTAACAAGTTTCATTTTCAAATCTTTCGAGCGTTATGTCAATCGCTCAGTCATAGCAATAAAATCAGTTATTCCCTTTATTTCCTGTATCGAATCTCTGAATAAAATGTCATCGGCATAATAGGGTAGTATATGCGACCAGTCGGGCTTACCTGCTGTGTTGTAAGTTTTTGTCCATAAGTCCTTAACTATTTCCAGGGTAAGAGATTTATCAGAACCACCCGATATTATTGAATTTTCATCCATTTGCATTTCTAATATTGGGTTTTAATTTTATATAACTTGGCACACACACTAAGGTAGTATTTTTTGTAAACTGAAATAGTGTTCAGTCCCCTCAACGTCTCATCACCCAACGCTCTATAAAACATATGCCCTTTTAAATACCATAAAGACGATAAAGGAATTTTTAACTCCATTTTAGATATTCTTTTACAAGCAAATATATTTGTATGATTTTATTCCTGCAAGGTTTTATTGGATGAATAAAATTGATACTTCGCAATGATTCCTCAGATGAGTGCTGAAACATACATAAAGTGCGAAATATTGGATTGTGAATTGTTCACAAGCTTTCAGCTTAGCTGGATTGAGATAGTAATTCAGAACTTTAAAATACGAATGAACTAAAAACAGTGTTCTCTGTAGCTTTGTGTCTCTGTGGTGAAAAAAAAGAATTAAGAAATCAGAATTTAATTCCGATATCGGGAAAACTGACAAAAGCTTATTTCACCAATTCTCCATTTTCTTTTATCCTGAGAATGACTTCTTCTTTTTTATTATTTTCAGTGTAGATGAGATATATTTTATCCTTAATTTTCTTTTTTGCACCTGGTTTTTCTTCTGTTTTCACCAAATAAACTTCCCTATTTTTGTATTCTGAACTAAGAAAAGCAGACTGCACAGCCTGAGGTAATTGTTCGAAATCAATAATAACCGAAGTACTCATCCAGCTACCTGCCCTTGCTATAGTGATTTCACTCCAATCGTTTTCTGAGAAAAAATTAATAGTAAAAGTATCTCCCGAAACATACCATTCATCGGTATTACCCTTCGGAAACATTTTATTAAAAGTGGCAATTACTTTTTTGGGCAAAACCGTGTCGGCAACTGGCTGGGTTTTATTTTGAGCGATACATTGAATCGAAAACAGTATTACTGACAATAAATACAAAAGTTTTTTACCCATATTGGTCAATTTAGCAAATTTAAAGGCTTTTCTAACTGCTGTAAAAATACAACAATTACTAGTGGATTTTAAAACCTGATATAAAAATAATGCCCTAACATCATGCACCTTAACAATGAGGATTATTTTGTATCAAACTAATTCATTTTTTATCTTTACAGTCCAAATAAATCAATCTAAAACAATGTTTACAGGCTATTCGGCTTATATGCCACAATATATTATTGTCAGGTTGATTCTGATTATTTTTATTGCCCTTATTATTGATGTTTATTTCAGGTATTCTTTAAAACTGCAATTACAAAATGTCAGATTAGCCTTAATCCGTAAAGGTATTCCCCGATTGCTTGTTTTACAGTTTATCGGATTTTCACTATTTGTGTGCAGTTATATTGCATTTCTTTTCAGGAGTTGTGAAAACGAAACCGCTCATCATTATTTATTCCTTATCCAGACAATCTTTGTCATTATATACATTCCTAAATCAATTTCTTTGTTTTTTCAGCTTATTCACGATTTTACAGGGCTGACATTAAAAACCACACAATTAATTTTTAAAAGAAAACTGATATCGTCATATTATTCAAAAGTTCTGTTTCCAAAAACAGGCTCAATAATAGCTTTAGTAATGTTTTTAATGATTTTATATGGTGTTTTTATCCAGCGAAATCAATATAAGATAAAAACTTATGAAATTCGGTTTGATAATTTGCCCAGAAGCTTCAACGACTATAAAATAGTTCAGATAAGCGATTTGCATTTGGGAAGTATCAGGAATAAAGGCTTTATTGAAAATGTTACCAAAAGAATTAATGAATTAAAACCTGATTTGATTTTGTTTACAGGTGATATGATTAACTACCATACTTATGAAGTTGAACCATTTATAGAGTTATTCGAACAGGCAAAAGCATCAGATGGCAAATTTGCAGTACTTGGCAATCACGATTATGGCGATTATCTCTATTGTTACGATTCTGTAAAAAGAAAAGAACTTGTTAATCAACTCATTGTTTTACAGAACGAAATGGGATTTATTAATCTTCGCAACAGCCATTCAGCCGTAGTAAGAGGAAAAGACACAATTTTTATTTGCGGAACAGAAAACTGGAGTTTACCTCCCTATATAAAATATGGCGAACCGGAAAAGGCACTGGCAGGTGTTAATCCGACCCTATTTAAAATAATGCTTTCACACGACCCGCTGCATTGGCAACATCAGATTAAAGACAGTCTTGATATTGATTTAACCCTCTCGGGACATACGCATGCCATGCAATTCGGTATCTTTACCAGAATTCTTAAATGGAGTCCTGCAATATGGAAATATCCATACTGGGGAGGATTATATTTTGAGAACAATAAATACCTGATAGTCAATAAAGGATTGGGAGTAATAGGCTTTTATGGCAGAATTGGTATCAGGCCAGAAATAAGCTATATTAAACTGAAAGCAATTTCTACTTTGGAAAATTAATGTCCCATTTGCTCATCAAGACGTTGACGGTCGGCTATTCTACGGTTTAAAATATTGATATATTGAGAAGCAGCCTTCAGATTATAATCATAATAAGCTTTTTTCATCCATGCTAAAGCAGTTTCAAAATCACCTTTCATTTCATAGGCAATTCCTAAATTAAAGCAGGCTCTCCCTCCTATTTTAGTTTCAGGATTAGTTGTCATACCTTCCCAGATTTTAATTGCCATATCCCAATCGTTGTGTTCAACAAATTTTTTAGTTTGTTTAAATTCATCTGCTTTTCCGATATAATATTGACGGCTTTCGTAGCGCCAGGCAGGAGATATACGAACACCAAATCTGCTACCGGCATATATTGCTGCCTGATTAATAGCACTGCGTTTTTGGGGTAAATTGGCTAAAGCATTGTCGGGGTCATTGCCTTTTGCAGTAAATACTTTATTGTCAATAAATGCCTTTTCATCAATAATCTGTTTGGTGATATTGTCATATATACGCCATCCGGCATTGACATTCACTTGCATATCGGCATAATGTTCAACAACCGTAATATCTTGATTTTCTACCTTTTTGGTAACATTACGGGTATATTTTTTATAATTAAAATCAGAATCAAAAGTTTCGAGAGCTACTAAAGCATCAACATCCATACTTTTACAAATACCATCAACAATATTCCAATCAATTGGAGTAGGAAATTGTCTGGTTCCGGTTCCTCTTAAGTCCATATTGGATACCAAATTAGCTTTAAAACGTGGACCTGAATTAAGCTGATTGACTAAACCCAACATACAGTTTTCAGCACCTTCACGGTCTCCGAAAATACTCTCTCCGGTAATAATTCCTTCAATTACATTCCATTTCTGGTTTTCTTTTGCAGGTAATGAATGGTTAATTACAGCCACTTTCTGAATATGTTGTGGAACAGTAATATCAGCAGGAATAAGCACCTGCACACCAATTGAAGAAGTTGCACAACTGTTTAGAAAGATATTGACTGAGAGTAAAGCCAATGCAACGATTAGTAAACTGATTTTCTTCATCATACTAAGCAAAAATTTTGTCAATTTCATAAGATAATTCATTTATAAGTTTTTGTTCATTTTCGTCAATACCATTTACCTTGGAGGCAATATCTTTTACACTTCTGATACATAGCTCGCATAGACTTCGATTTATCAGATTTTTATTATTTGATAAAAAGAGTAAAAAAGACTGATAAGCTATTGCAACATCAACTTTTCTATCAACCATTGTTTCAAATGAAAATCCGGTATAGAATGCAGAATTAGTTCCAAATTCATCAGTATCTGAACTGATTTTGATAAATTCATTTTTAATCAGGGTATTAATTTCCACCTCTTCTTCTTTCTGAATTGAGCCATCTGCATTAGCCACTGCATAAAGGAGCTTGCCAAATTCAATAAAAAACTCATTAAAATTTAGTGTTTTCGTCATAATTTCATTTTAAATCCTTTGCAAAAATAAGGATAATTTATACTCTTGATTAAATGTTCTATTTCAGATTACAAATATTTTTTTTTACATCTTAAAAAGGGTGTATTATTGCAATCTAAAATTGTCGTAAAAAGTTAATCTTTAACCATGAACACAAATAAACTTGAATTATTTCTGAATAAAAAATCCAGTGAATTTACCCGTGCCGATTTAGTTTCATTTATTATTGACAACAACATTGAACAAATAAATTTCAGATATGTTGCAGGTGATAACCGTCTGAAAACCTTAAGTTTTGTAATTACATCTGCTGAACAGGTTGATAGTATTCTGTCGAGCGGAGAAAGAGTTGATGGCAGCAGTTTGTTTTCCTATGTTGAAGCAAGCTCGAGCGATCTTTATGTGCTTCCTCAATACAAAACTGCTTTTATAAATCCCTTTGAAGAAATTCCAACATTGGATGTAATTTGTCAGTATTTTTCAAATGATGGAACAATGCTGAAAAGCTCACCATTTTATATAATGGAAAAAGCCCATCAAGCATTGGAAAATCAAACCGGAATGCAGCTTGAGGTTATGGGTGAACTCGAATTTTATGTCATTTCAGAATTTACTGACGATTTTCCCGCAACCGACCAGCGAGCTTATCATGAATCGGCACCCTTTATGAAAAATTTACATTTATTTCAGGAAGCAATGAGAATGATTGCAGAATGTGGCGGAAAAATAAAATATGGACATTCAGAGGTTGGCTGTTTTCACGAAAACGGATTACTCTATGAACAGTATGAAATTGAACTTCAACCAACAGAAATTACAGAAGCTGCCAACACCATTATTCTTACTAAATGGATTTTAAGAATGCTTGGTTATCAATATGGTGTTAAAATTAGTTTTGCTCCTAAAATCACAGTTGGCAAAGCAGGCAGTGGTATGCATATTCATTGCAGATTGATGAAAGATGGGAAAAACATGATGAATGGAGAAAATGGATTAAGCGATACTGCAAAGAAAATGATTGCCGGAATACTTGATTTATCACCTGCTCTTACTGCTTTTGGGAACACTATTCCAACTTCCTATTTACGTTTAGTACCACATCAGGAAGCACCTACCAATATATGCTGGGGCGATAGAAACCGTTCAGTTTTGGTCAGAGTCCCACTTGGTTGGCAAGGAAATGCTAATCAAATGATAACCATTGTTAATCCATTGGAAAAACCATGTTCAAAAGACCTTTCACAAAAGCAAACTGTTGAATTTAGATGCCCTGATGGTTCGGCTGATACTTATTTGTTGCTGGCAGGATTATGTATTGCCACACTTCATGGTCTTGAAATGGAAAATGCATTGGAACTTGCCAATAAACTTTATGTTGACATTAATATTTTTAAAGATAAAAATAAATGTGCCGAATTGGATCAATTACCTGCATCTTGTTATGAATCGGGAGAAGCCTTGTTAAAAAATACTGAGATACTTTGTAAGTATAATGTATTTACTCCAGGTATTATTAAAGCAATTGCACAAAAATTGATAAACTTTGACGACAAAGGATTAAGTGAAAAACTTTACGGCAAAAAAGATGAAATTGCTGCACTTGTTGAAAAATATTTGCATGTGGGATAAAAAGCCCTTTGATAAAATAATTATAATCAGCTTATTCTGTATATTTCTTTGGATAAACGCATTTTCTCAAAAAATTGTTATTATTGATAACGACAGTTTTTATTATTCTGCTACAAAGGAAGACTATATTGAAAAAATCTCAGTTTCAGACACCAATACATTATGGATGTACTACGATTATACAGGCTGTGCCGATTATTTTATTGACCGGAACAATCGCGACAGCAGATTTGTTTTTTTTATGATTTTTATACAAGTGCCGGTTTTGGCTAATATCAGGTCTGGCGATGGTATAGGAAACCAAAGATGCAATCTCTGTAAATGCCCTTATGGCGCGCGTTTTAATTTTAAAATCAATAGGGAAAATCGGGATAAAATCCTGAAACATTTCCAGGGAACTTTAAATTTGTCGCTGTTCGGATTCTACAAATAACTATATTTTTTCCGTCAATAACGATTTTACCGGTTGTAATACCCTTTCAAACAAGCTTACATCTTGAGTAATAATTTCTGAAACTCCGCTCATTTCCTGACGCAATTCAAGAGTTTTATTATAGGTAGTTTTTAGCCCGTCAGGAAATTCTACTTCAGCTATCAAATAATTGTCAACCGGAACAAGGGAAATGCTTTTTATTCTGGCTTTTACAATACCAAATTCCATATAAGGATAACTTTCAAATTTAATATTGACTATCTGACCTGTTTTCACTTTAGCTGCTCCGCTCATAGGTACCAGGACTTTTCCTGTAATTGATTCACTCGAAAAAGGCACTATATTAAAAACATTAACACCTCTATTAACATCTTGATTTTCGTTACGATAAACCGAAAAATTAACAATACCTGTCATGGGAGCTATCAACAAATAGTTTTGAATGTATTTTTCAAGTTCAGCTGCCAAATTCAAATAAGTATTTCGAAGGTCAGTAACATATTGACTTTTATTGTCTTTCCCGGTCAATGACATGTCTAATTTTCGCTGCTCTAATTCTGATATTTTAAGCCGTATTACCGACAATTGATTATTGGCCTGTTCCAGAGCTAGTTTTTTTTCTATAATTACTGATTCAGATTTTTCAAGAGCAGCCTTACTGATAATATCCTTTTCAAACAATGTTTTGTTTCTATCATATTGCTTTTCTGCCAATCGTAATTCTTCCTTATATAAATTTATCTGCTGATATTGCTGATTAAGTTGAACATTATAATCATAAATCTGATTATTTACCGATGCGTTAATCTGATTGTAGTAATTCAGGTTAGAAAAAGATGAATATCTGTCGCAGGCCGAAATAAACTGTGCATAATAGTATTGAATATCACCTAATAAAAGTGGCTTTGTAATTATAAAAACAGGAACAGAATCAGGATTCATGTTCAGAAAACCAAAAGAATCTACCAGATTTTTCAAATACATGACATCGTCATATCTGGCAGAACTTTGAAGGCAGGCAAGAACATCACCTTTTTTTACTTCCTGTTTATCAGCAACAAAAATACGTTCAATTTTTCCATCAGTTTTTGCCACCACATTTACAGGAGGCTGGGCACTGGTCAACATAACTTTGGCAATAATAGTCTCTGGATATTTAATAATCCAGCTACCAAAAACCATTAATATCAAAATGCCCAGCAGTGCTGTATTACCCCATCTGATAAGCCAGCCTGGCATATTGCCGAGCAATTCATTTATCTCTTCTTTTCTGTCAATATGTTCATTTTTTATATTATCCACCCAATTCAAGTTGATTCTTTACCAATTCAAAATAATAACTACGTCTTTGTGATAAATCGTAATGTGTACCGATTTCAATTAGCTGACCTCTTTCCAATACGACAATCTGGTCAGCATTTTTAACTGTACTCAGGCGATGTGCTATCACTACAACTGTTTTACCCTTAAAAAAATCAATCAGATTATTCAGAATAATTTTCTCATTATTGGCATCCAAAGCATTGGTTGCTTCATCAAAGAAAATATAATCAGGGTTTTTATAAACTGCTCTGGCAATTAAAATCCGTTGCTTCTGACCCTGACTCAAACCATGTCCTTCGGCACCGATAAGTGTATTGTAACCTGCAGGTAAATTTTGGACAAACTCTTGAATATTAGCTACTTTAGCTGCCTGATTAAATCGTTTTTCATCAAAATACTCTTCCTGCAAGATAATGTTTTTTGCAATAGTATCTGAAAAAATATACCCATCCTGCATGACTACACCACATTTATTCCTCCAGAATTTTTCATTTAAATGATTAAGATTGACATCTCCGATTCTGATTTCTCCCTGAGCAGGAGGATAAAAACCAAGCATCAGTTTCATTAAAGTTGTTTTACCGCTACCACTTGTTCCTACAATAGCAGTTACTTTTTGCTGAGGAATTGTCAGATTGATGTTATTAATTACTTTCTCGGAATGAGGGCCTTCATATTGAAAAACCAGATTGCTGATATAAATACTTTTGTCGTCAGGTAAAAAGTTAATCTTATTTTTGGCATTTTCATCTTCATCGGTCAAAGAATGAATTTCACCAAGTCGTTCAAGGCTGATTTTAGCATCCTGAGCACGATTAAAAAACCCAATTAATTGATCTAAAGGAGAATTTAACTGACCGATTATAAACTGAACTGCCATCATCATACCCAACGACATCTGACCCTGAACTACCGCATAAGCAGAAATAAAAGTAATAATAATATTTTTCAACTCATTGATAAAACCTGCTCCTGCTCGTTGATTTTGACTTAAAGCCAGACTTTTAACATTTACTTTAAACAATTTTGCCTGAATACTCTCCCATTCCCATCTTTTATGCTTTTCATAATTATTAAGCTTAATTT
>Ga0209835_1000580_pt1 | contig 23242 bp, 21 predicted proteins | sample LakKivwa52mmetaG_FD_184138 | JGI IMG/M metagenome (GOLD analysis project Ga0209835, IMG submission 184138) | Anoxic lake water microbial communities from Lake Kivu, Rwanda to study Microbial Dark Matter (Phase II) - Lake Kivu water 52m metaG... | ecosystem: Environmental > Aquatic > Freshwater >...
TCTCGATTATTTTCTTGGTTGCTTTGTGAATACAAAGTCTGTTCATAATTCCTCCTTTTATCTAAATAAAAGTCCTGTAAATACCCATGTTCCGGTCGGAGAACCCGTTTTTGTATAACTTAATGTTAATCCGTCTTCATCATAAGAAACAAAATCAGCATCGACATAATTCCCGGCAGAAACTACACAAGCAACCGTAGAATTACCAAAAGTTTGAAATGTCGCATAGAATTTACCGTCTGAATATCTGGAAATACCGTTTCTTGTAGAACCCCCATGAAGTCCCCAAGATCCACCGTCTATTCCAGACGAAGGAGGAGCAGCGATGAGCAGCATACTTGATGGTTTAAATCCAACACCCGTATAAGATATATTTCCATTAGTTAAAGACAAATCTCTTGTCCATGTTAATACCTTCAATCCACCCGCCCACTCCGGCGCAGTTCCGGCAGCGTTCATAAACATTTTTAAGTTAGCAGTCCCCTTAGCCAGCCTTGCAAGTGCGGATGAAGCCCTGTAATATATATCCCCATCAGCGTCAGAGCCAAGTACGAAACCGGAATCTTTGATAGTAAGGCCGTCTATGGCGACTCCGTGGGCGGCAGTGACTTCAGATATATGGTCCGAGGCGCTATCAGTATTGGGGGCCTGATAATCTGTCCCTGCTGAAGCGGCACTTATGGCACTTCCGTTGCCTTTAAGGATTCCCGTTACTGCTGTAGTGTCCTTTGCACTCGCAGGCATCCCGTGCTTATGATCGTCCTTGGCCGCTTCCGTGCCGCTTCCCACAGCAGCAGTATCACCGTAGGCTTGAGTCACGGGTGCGTTTGAGGTCAGGGAGGAGGGCGTCCCCGCGATTGTGGCATCGCCAGTCACCGTAAGCGTCTTGCTCGCCGTTCCCCCCGCGATTGCAAATCCGGTCGTTGCCGGAGTCATAGTCAGCGGGAAGGTGCAGTTCGCCAAGTTCCCGCTTGCGGGTGTTCCGAGAGCAGGGGCCACCAATGTTGCCCCTGTGATCGTAGGGCTCTGTATCGTCGCCCCGCTCGCAGGGATGGTCCCTGTCAGGGTGGGGGTGCTAAAGGTTCCCCCGGATACCGTTGCGCCGCTGGCCGCTACTGCCCCCGTGATGGTGGGCGCGCTGATTGTCTTATTTGTCAGCGTTTCCGTCCCCTGTGTAGAGGCTATCACCCCCATACCTGCGGTAATTCCGTGTGCGGCGGTAGTTAGGGCTTCATGGGTATTCAGGTGGGTAAATATCCCGGTAAGGTCCGTGTCGCAGTCCAAGACCGCTTGCTTCGTGGTGTCCCCGCTGGGGCCTGCGTCTACTGTTGTGGTTCTCGTGTAGGCCATTTGAAACCTCCCCTTTTTTATCTTAAATACGCCTTTTTCAATAATTCCTGTTGCTTATCCTTGTCAAATACCCACGGTTGCCGCTGAAATATAGAAAACAATTCCACTTGCCCTATTCTCCCTCGATCAACCACATCTTTTAAGTATTTATATTTGTCCGCAGGAGTAGCGTGTTCTCTAAGGTGCCCTTCATAATATGGGACAATAATTGACTTCCGTGTCCCTTCCTTTATTTTTGAGAGAGTCTCCCGGAGCATATACTTCCGCGTCTCATCATCTGCGATACGATATGCAGGCTTTTGTATGAGACTTGTCCCGAACATATTCACAAGCGGCCCCGCTTGTTCCGTCAAAAGGCGATCCAACGTCGCATCACCAGTACGAGGAGCGAGATGTTGCATATTGAGACGATCAATCTCTTGTTCGAGTGGTGTCTTTGTCTTAATGGAAAGTCCTGTCGCCTGCCGTAACTCTGTTTCCTCTCTTTTGATAGCCCTCCCTCGGGTAATGGATGATTGTGGATGCAACAGTTTCTCCCCAACAACAGGGATATTACTCAAAGCGGGACCAAGCACAGGACTTTCGGAAGTATTAAGAACGGTTGTCTCTCCGGTCACATCCTTGATCGTCCGAAGAGGAACAGTAAACCCTCCTAGGTATTGCCCAGCAAAAGTCTTGAGAATTTTTTGCATTGAGTCAAGACTTTCAGTCCGAAGCAAATCCACCATAACCAACCCAGTTCCCGCAATGCGACTGATTGAAAGACCGCCTTCCGCCCAATCTTTCCCCGACAATCTTTCCGGTCGGCTTATTGCTTCACCCAAGAATAGATAAGTCGAAAGAGGGGCAAATGGGCGGGCATCAATGTATCTGTTGTCTCCGACGTTTATTTCATACCATTTCTCACCTGCATATTCGGAATTACGGAAAGCAAGCCCCGCTCCAAGAAGCATTGTTCCTATTGTTGCCCTCGATGCAGCCTGATAGACCGCATCTGGGTCTTTACTAAAAAATCTTGCCCGCGACGCCGCCGACAAATAGCCGGTTGGGTTAAAATCCCATAGAAACTTGACGGAATTCATCCAAAATCGTGGGTATGGATGAATCGTTGTCAACATAGGGATGGCTTCGTATGCATCCATAACCGCTCTTCCGAAACCATGTTTTTGCGGCGCAGCATATGTATATTCCAATGCCGTCTTAACGGCATCATCCAAAACAGCTTGCGGGATGTCAGCGCTATAAGGCGGTTTCTCAAAAAGTTTCCCCCATGCCGTTATCCTTGAGTCAAATACCATTTTCCGGAAGAAATACTCCTGTGTCCTATTGAGGTACATTAAAGCATTCGACAGCTTCCCTCCCAAAGTAATATCGTGAATGGGAGCGGACAACATTTCCGCCGCTGACTCTGGATATTTCGCCAGTACGCCATCAAGATTTGCGCGTTGTTTTGGGCTGAACCTTCCCATAATAGCAGTCCAGTCAGCCATAAATTGGGCGAAGGCTTCTTGTTTTGGAACGCCTGTTGCAATCTTCATGGCTCCCCGAAGCCCATCATCGAGAATGCCGGTTCCATATCGCAATCCTTGAGAAATGGCATTTCTGGCTGCCGTGGCAACTTGCGTTACCATCAGCATCCTCCGCTTATCATCAAAAACTCGATAGGCATTCTTTATGTGATCCCATGTAGTCAGAGGTTCAAGTTGTCCCACTTTCCCCAAAGTCTCCTGAATTACGGGGTCATCAGGAAACGCCTGCTTCATGGCCCTTGCCCACTGGCTAAATTGATTCAACCCTTTCCCATGAACGGTCCCCGCCTTGAGGATCTCAGAAGAAAGTTCCTCTGGGGTGATGTTATACTTCGTGAGTATCTCTCGCCCATATGCAGGGTATTTTGTAATAGTATCGGCAATGTTATACATCGCCCGCTGCGTCTCGTCGGCAACAAAAGGACGTTCCTTGTCAACAATGCCCTCCTGGATGATTTTTTGGATCACATTCTTTTGTTCTTCTAACCCCATAACATCTTGCTTAGGAAGCGGCTGTTTCCCCACCGGAAGAGGGGCTTTGGGGGGAACTTCTGGCGCAACGGCTTCTATCGCAAGAGGGGGAGACGGTGCTTCTGCCGGTTTAGGTAATTCATCTGGTTTTGGCAGTTCTGCGGGGGCTGGAGGTTCAGCTTTCTTGGGGGAAATTGTCCGAGACTTTGTGAGCACCTCGTGAAGTTTAGGGGCGACTCTCTGAACGGCGGGGCCAGCAATGGCACCGACGCCTTTCAGGATAGGACCTGCTCCCAACATTATTTGTGCGCCAAGAGCTTCCTTCAACAATTCATTTGTCTGCCCCTGTGTGTCTTTCTTGAGGAATGCCGCCCTATCCTCTGGATCGAGATACCTTGCATAAGGCACAGTCTTTCCTATTTCCTTAATAGCCCCGTATGCTCCGTAGAGATTTGGGTTGTCTCGACCCCATTTCGGCACACCATCAATTACATCATCCTTGGGGGGGAATCTCGTTTTCAGCGCAGACGCCATTTCTTCCTGAGACATAGTATCAGGAAAAGTTACCGATGTATTGTATCCCTTAACGTACACCGTAGTCATTATTCAAACTTCCCCGTTGCTGGATTGTAAGTCATTTCTTTCCGTGGAGATTCCCCCGGCGCGCCAAGCCCTCCAAATATAATTTGCGCTGCATTAGGAGCCCGATAAACCTTTTCATAAAAGTGGTCAAAGTCTGGGACTTTCTCTCCTCGTTTCTTTTTTGCCGCCGCCCATAGTTCGTAAGCAATTTGCGCGGCGCTTTCCCTTGCCGTTCCTTCAGGCTTGAACTTCGGAGAAGGTTTTCCGAAAACGATATCATGCTTTCTGGTTTGTGAATTCCACGCATATTTCTGAACCATATTATTCCCGATATCTTGTTCAATATACATCGGCGGTGTGGGGTCTTTCCCCTTGGGGTCCTTCTCTGGTTTTTCGGTTGACCATCCTGTAGGGGGCGTATAATCTTGGCCTTCAGTAACCCAGACCACTTTAGTCGCCCCTTCTGGACCATGAATTATTTGGAGCTTTCTGCCCGTCTTCCCCCCCGCAATCCGCGCCTTTTCCAGCTCCACCCGCTGTTTCATTGCTTCCGTGGGGGCGAACCTGCTGTTCACCCTCATCTCTTCTTCAAGAGTCGGGATTCTTTGGGCATAGGCTTGCGTACCTGCCTCCGAAGGTGATGTTTGGGTACTGAAGTCAAGTCCCTGTTTAGGTTCCCCGGTGTAGAGGTTTCCGATGGCGGTTAGATAATCTTCCAGTCGTCCTTCATCGAATCTTAGCTTGGCTGCTTTCCGTCTTCGTTCTTCTTCTTCGGCGGCATAATTTGCAATCTGCGCGGCCCACACTTTCTCCTGTTCGAGATTGCGTCGCTTTTCTTCCTCGAAGGCGAGCTGTTTCAGTTTCATCAACTGTGCGGATTGGGCCATCTCCTGCCCCTGCTGAAACCCCTTCATCAATCCCGCCGCGCCTGCTGCTGCACCTGTCGGGACAATAGGCGGCATTTGAAATAGTAATCCCATAATTACCTCCGTTTACCCCTGTCTTTTTCTATAGCAATCCTTTCAAATGCTTCTTGTGCAGCATCTCTGATGACGATATAAAAATCCTCACATGGATTTCTAGACTTCTCAGAAATCATACGCCAGATAGCTGAACACACACCATCTGCAATGGCTTCGTATATTTTATCTGCTTCTAATTTTACGCCCATCATAATGCTTACCTCCGTTTACTTAATGGGAACATTCCCAAAAATGCTCCCCCAGTTACTCAAAAGTCCCCCACCAATGCCACCGGCAAGCTGTAGCCATGCGTTCGTATTTGCCGCATTTGAAGCGTTCTGATAGGCGTTGTAAAGGTTCGCCCCACCCGAAAGGGGTGCGCCAGCACCGGCAAGAGCCAAGGCTCGATTCATTATCATTTCCTGCTGCGCTTGATTGAAGGCTTGTTGTGCCTGTGGATAGAGGAAATTCCGTTCGTAGTTCTGTTTGTTCTGCCAATCGGTCATAAGGTTTTGCCATGTCTGTTCCGTCTGCTGCCTCCCCTGGTTATAGAGGTTCTGCTGTGCGGCCTCAGCCTGACCGATTCTCGCGGTATCATATGCCTGCCCCCTCAACCCCGCCGTCTCCGTTGTCTGGTACTGATTCATCGCTTGTTCTCTTGTGAGGTCTTGCGCACGGGCCGCTTGGTTGTAAGCGTTCTGACGGGCAAGGTCTTCGGATTGCATTCCGTATCTGGTCGCGGCGGCTTTCGCGGCGTTGTCCGCAAGAGCCTGTTGATAGACCTTATCAAGCCCTTGGGTCTGCTGATTCTGCATAATTGACGATCCGTACAGCCCCCGGCCCCCCATAGCGTTCGTAAGGTTCTGTTGCCCCTGTTGGTAAGCCCCCTGAGCTGCGTTCGCCCCAGGGGTCGTCAGGGCCGTTTGCAGGGCATTGTAGTCGCCACCCATGAGTCCTTGCCAAGGCTTCGTATCTCCGGCAGTCATTTTGTAATTCGGGGCCTGTATCTGTGACATAGGGGCCGAAGGGGTATAATCGAAATAAGACACCCTAGACGGCGCATTTGCCTGCTGCGGGACATAGGACGGATAGGCTGAAAGTCGCGAAGCGGCCAAGATGTTTTGCGCTGTCTGCATCGCGTTTTTGATGTACGGCTCATAGGGGTCTTCGGCAAACTCCAAAAGCCCGGTCTTAGGATTCTTCGTTCCTGACCCGCCCATCATCTTTAAGATCATCGCCTCTCGTGGACTGATATGTGCGAGAAGAGAGTCGTTTGCTCTTCCCTTTGATGCCAATAACCCTGTCATTCGTGGATTCATATCTTTATCTCCTTTATGCGTAATTCAACCAGTTCTTCTTCATATTTGTCAGCAGCAAGTCCAAAAGCGCCTTGTTTCGACTTTGTTCCATAAGCCATTCGTAATAGCTCTTTGCGCTTGACTGGGAACCATATCCGCCACTTCCGGCACCCGAAGAGTTCATTAGATCGGCCAGAAAAGCTTGAGTTGCAAGATTGCCCCCGCCTCTGGTAGTGGTTTGGGGTCGTGTGGGAATGTTAATGGTTGGGGGAAGCGTTGCCGTCGTCCCGCCAATATTGCCTAATCCGCTTAATAGAAGTCCGCCGAGTTTAGTCCAATTTATGTTTATGCCGGACGGACTTCCGCTCCAAGAGGAAGATGGGTAATTTCCTGTCCCCATTGGATAGCCACCTATCAAAGCAGGATTGTTTCCGAAAATAGTCCCTTCCAAAGGGGAATTATACCCAGGTATAGCCAAGGGACTATTATATGCAAGCCCTTCTCCGAGTTTGCCAAAGAAACTATTGTTCTCATATGTAAACGGATTAGGAACCCACTCATATGGAGGAGCGAAGGTAAGTCCCTCTGATACGTTGAAAAGATTTGGGTTAAACCCTGGATATGTCCCCGGGTTCTGGATTGCAAGATTGTACATACTATTGGGATTAAATGGGCCTTCTTCCCAAAAGTTAGTATTTAAAGGAGAGTTGTACCCAGGCATGGCAAGATTACTGTTGTAAGCAAGACCAGCGCCTATATTCTCTCCAAAAAGGTTTGGGTTGAAGGAAGGAGGTGGCGTTCCAGAGCTACCACCAAATTCCAGATTTTCCGTCCCAAGGGTAAACTCATTCGGGGGAAGATACATGCCTCCATGACTTGTCAAGACCCCGGGAGTCTCTTGTATGGTAGGCCCACCCACCGGTTCTCCTGTAGCAGAATTAACCAGCTTTCCTCCAGCGTAGGACAAAACTCCAGAAGCAAGACCAGACATGATAGCTTCGTTCCATTCCTGTCCTTGCAACTTCCCTGTTCCTGCCCCCAACACCCCAGTGACTACGGCTTTCTGAACAGCGGGGCTAAGGGTGGATGGGTCAACTACATTCCCCATCCCATCTACAATAGAGCCTCCTACATAGGATAATGCCCCGGAGATCAAACCTTGAGTAAGGGCCTCTCCGAATGGCTTCCCCTGCATCATATTTGTCCCTGTGGACAATAACCCGGTAGTCCCTGCCTGAAGGACGGGCTGTGATAGATACCACGGGGTTGATGCTGCTGCTCCTAATGCCCCACTTGATCCTCCTGCCGCTCCACCAGCGGCTCCCGCTGTCCCTCCTGTTGCTCCAGTCGCAGTTCCCAATGCCCCACCTACCACACCGCCTGCTCCAGCAGCCATTGCTGCGTAGCCAAGAGCAGGAATAAGAACAGGAGCCGCACTATGAAACGCTTCTCCAGCATTAGACAAAAATCGGGAAAACCCACTCGGCGTATTCTCAAGAGGTGTGTCAACAGTAGTCCCATCATTCTTTATATACCGATAGAATGGTCCCTCCGCAGATTCAACCCTTGTCTTCCCTATATACCCCCTTTCAAGCCATCCAGTGTCAAGATCAGAGAAAGTGCCATCTTTATAATACACCCTATAGCTACTTAGTCCGCCAGGATTTCCGCCAAGAGATACAATAGACGAAATGTTTTCAGGAGTCATGCTTTCCCTGTTGGCATTGGGGGCTGATCTTAGGCCCCCTTCCGTGTCTATTGGCATAAACGAACCAGGGGAATATGCAAGAAGGGTATTGGTTGGACTTATGCTTGGAGGTGAATAGGGATTACCACCTTCATTCCCCAAGTTGTTTATATAGTTACTATAATTGGTTCCTAACTGATTTATAAATGCTGTGGGTGCCGCAATTCCTTCAGGTGCAGTTGCTGCGGCCAATCTCTTTTCATATCCCCTGTTTTCCTTCTGCCCAAATAAGGCATGGTAAGCTAAAGGATTGGCCTGTGCCCATTCGTTGCCCTCCAAATCTTTATTAGCAGCAAGATACTTCTTTGGGTCCCATCCTTCGGGTGCAGTAAAATCCTTGTCTGTATACTCAAGATGTGAAGTCGACCCCCACTCCTGGCCATACCACTTCCTCCCCTCCTTCTTTCCGAACTGTTGATAATGTTCCCAGGGGTCAATCTTTGCTGCTCCAACATCTGGGTTATTGGCTAAATATATTCCTCCTGATTGCCTAAAAGTAGCCCCCGCATATCCTCCAGGAACATACCCACGCCCTTCTTTATATCCGAAGTTTGCATAATGGGCTAAGGGGTTAGCCCAGGCCCAAGGATCATCTTGAAGGTCCGGATTGTCTCTTTTGTACTTTTCGGGGTCCCATCCTTGAGGAGCAGTCCAATTACTATCAACTTGACCTAAATGTGCTCCTTGCCCTGTCGTATATTTTTGCTTACCTGTATATTTAGAAGCCGTCCCTGCCTGGACGCCCCCTGACTGCCTCCCCTCGGCCTGACCATACTGTTCCCAATGCGCCTGTGGATTCTGACTAAAGTAAGGGTCATTGGCAACATCAGAATATAACTTCAAATACTCCTGGGGGTTGAAGAGCGGCTCACCCCCGCCTGTTTTAACTCCCCAAAACCTCCCTTCATCCTTGCCATGAGCCTGATAGTGCGCCCACGGGTCTACTCCTGCAGCTGCCACGTCAGGGTTGTCCTTAAGATAGGCCAGTGCTTCGGAAGAATGAGAAGCCGTCCCTGCCTGGACGTCCCCTGACTGCCTCCCCTCGGCCTGACCGTGCCGTTCCCAATGCGCTTGAGGGTTTGAACCGAAATAAGGATCGTTTGCTACATCGGGGTATAACTTCAAATACTCCTGGGGGTTGAAGAATTGAAGCAACCCTGTATGTGGGTTGGGGGTTCCCACCCCGCCGAGTGCTTTCAGAAACGATGCGTCTTGGGGAGACAGCCTCGCCAACATCGAATCCCCGCCAATTCCCTGTGCCGCTAACCGATCATACAAGAGTCCCATCTTATCCCTCCACAAGAGCTATTTCGGCCCTCAATCCTTCAACCCCGACTCGTCCACTTTGACTTGTCAAATGAAATTGAATCGTTCCGCCACGACATCGCGCCCACGAGGTTTCCCGCCAAGGCCCAAAACCGGAATCATATAAATCGTCAGTTGCATTATACAAATACCCGGTAGCATCGTAAAGCAACTGTACCGCGTTCGTTAATGTGATTGTTTTGAGAAGCAGGCTTGCATTATTCGGGGTGGCCACATAAAGTCTCGCAGTGCCGGAAAGAACCGGGGTAAGATATATCTCCGTGCGTTTCAAAATCCCTTCCCCGAAGAATGAAAACTGCTTTGATTTCAGCGCAGAAGTATAAATCTCCGTGACCCCTGGGGATACCTCATCGGTTGAAAGCGTTCCCGAAAGGTCAAGCGTATAAAGATAGCCGTTCTGTCCAGCAAGGTAAATCACGTCCCCGGCCTGACATACCGACCTGATACGTCCCTGTTGAAAGTAAATGTCCGTGAAAGCGTGTCCGAAGTTCCCTGAGATATTACGCACCCGATGGTAGCAAAACACCCTTTCGTGTTGGAGAAACCATAGTGCCGTATAACGGGGAATATAAGAGATTTCATCACATTCAACAAGCCCGGAAAACAGTGTATTTATCCTCGCCCCGATCAGGTCAACCTCTAGGTCCCCATACTCGGTCACGCCACGTATAGACTTGAACCCGTTAGTGTCGATGAAAAAGACGTTGTTGAATGCGCCTATCAAAGTATGTGCGTTTTGGGCACAGTTGTTTTCCGTCATTATCTGGACGAACCAGTTTGCGGGAGTTGCGTCAGCGATGTTGATTCGATAGAGTTTCTTTGCGGATTCCCCTTTTTTCGATACAATAAGGTCGTCGCCAAAGATCGCAAACCCGTTTACTTCCATGTTGTCCCCGAAACCTGCCCGGAGCGCGATGGCGGGGTTCGTGAGGTCGGCGGTGTTCCACATCGTTTCGTCTTCTTTACCTGAAAACGTCACGAGGTCTGTCGCCCCTGCGGTATTCGAGTTCACCACCACCCGTCCCTTGATTGACGTTATAGCATCCGCATAGAGGCCGTCGGCAAGCACCGTGTAGGTCGTCCCATCCCATGTACGAATATGCTGCCCGCCATCGGCAATCAAAAGTTTGGCATGGAAAGTCAAAAATGAGGGAACTGTAGTCGAATTGGTCAACGCCCCGATCAACGTCCACCCGTCAAGGGAGGCTCCTGAAAGGCGATAGAGATTTCCACCGCAAGCAGCCACAAGCCATGCCTGAGACGAGGACTGCTCATAGTAGTAGATTTTGAGTATCGGGTTTGTGCCATCGCATTTCGCGGCAGTCTGGCATGAAGTTCCGGGTCTTACTTCTGGTGTCCCGGTTTGAGAGTTATAGACATAATTCTGCAAGGCTACTAGTTCATTGTCAGCGATTTCTCCGGGAGCGTCCGAGAAATTCAACCCGCCGTCGAACTTGAGGGTCAACGGGATTGTCGCGCCTTCTTGTGCTTTAGTGGATTTCTGTGCCATTAAAGCCACCCCTCCCCTTCAAGTATCTGTGGTGACAGGTGTTGGTAGGTGTTCACAATGCTCGCTTCCATGTCCGCCATAATTTGCTGGTCTACCTGAATGTTCATTTCGTCAATGTTCTGGAGCCTCATGGCGACATATCGAGAGATGATGTCATCCAGTCTGCCGCTCCAAGGCATTGTCGAGGCCACAGTGTAGGCCGAAGGATCAACCGTCGGATAGTACCAGAGGGTCAGTGCAATCGCTTCCGTCGGAGTTCCGTTGAACTGTACCCGCGAATTGACAAGATCGAGAAACCAGTTGTCAAGTGCAGCCGCGCTTTCAATCCTTTCCCAAATATCCTCGTTCCGCTGGGCAATCTTTTCGTGGGTATCGTCCCGGTAAAGGCCAATGGGGATGTCAAAATCCGCGGGGAGGCTCACATAAGCCTGATTTGCTACGGTCGTCAGGGCAGCGGACTTCTTGGCAAAGTGCAACGACATGCGCTGGCATATTCGGTTTGCTCTACGGATGGCCTGTTTGATCAGCGGAAGAATCATGGCCGTGTCGTTTGAAAATCTTGTGCTCCCGGTATCGTCTATCTCAACACGAACATCGTCAACAATGCTCTGAACCGTACTCATTTTGTCACCTCACAATGACATTGGGCGACCGGCCCGAATCAAGTTTGTCCACGCACATATAATCCGGGTTTTCGACCAAGAACCTCTTGACATCCTTCGGGTCGTCCATGTCGTATCCGTCTTGTGTCGCCTTCAACCATGCCACCATCGGGATCGAAGCGAATTTCCGAAACAGCCTTTTCTCGGAAAACCCGTTGTTCGCGTTCATTCTCTGGACGTAGTTTTCTTCCAGAACCGGGATATTGTTCTGTGTGATAGTCCCGGCAAGCACCGCATCGTTCTCACCCAATAACTTCAACCCAAGATTGTCGTAAATCATGGTTTCTCCATTTGGTTATGGGGAGGGGCGGTAAACCCCTCCCCGGTTAGGTTATCCGTTATTCAGGTTCTTCAGCCGCGCATTGGCTTTTTCGGATCGGGCAATCAGCGTGTAGGCATTGCTGATCTGGATGCCATCCCCGAGGCCGGTTTTTGCCAGCTTATCCGTTTTCGTCGGGATGAGTTGTCCGAGCTGCCACTTGCTCTTTTCGAGGAAGAAAATGGAATCGTAGCTTGCGCTGTCGTCGGTAGCCATGAATCGGGAGGCGTAGATTTTCACTACCCCGAAATCCGACTCATAGAGATCGACCGCCGCGATGATCCCCTTGCTGTCCGCTTCGGTATTGATGGTCAGTCGAGACTGCCCGGTGAAGGCGGAGATTTTCTTCTTCATGGCCGCAGGCGCCAGTACCATATCCACGTTTCCCCCCTGTGCCCACGCAAGCTGAATCGTGGAAACAAAGGACGATTCCGTGAGGGTCGTGGATGCCGTGCCAGTGGTATAATTGTACCCATTGGTCGTGATCCACCCCTTCAGCCCCTTGAGGGCGCGGGGGTCGGTAGCCGTAGCCGTGCTGTTGTTCAGCAGGGCGTACTCCATGTCCCGCGACAGCTCTTTGAGCTTCTGGGTCGTGGTGTAGGCAACCTGGGACTTCATCCCGGCCTTGTCCACGGCTTCGAGGACATCCGAGATTTTGAACCATTTGGCCGACTGCTGGACGTAGTTTCCTGTCCGAGTCGGGGCCACGATGGTCGCATACACTGCGTCGTTTCCTTCCGTTACGGCGTTATTTGCCGCTGCCGCCAGGGTATCTTCGAGCCACTCGTAGTAAGTACCCTGGATTTTCTTCTTGCTGATGTTCGACAAGAAGACCGTATCCGTGGGGGCGATGTTCGTAATAACCTCGTCGAGGTTTTCTCTCAGTTCCACGGTGATCCCCGAAGGGGCGAATGTCGTTGATGTAGCCATATTCTCTCCTTTTACAGTATGTTATCCAACGAACCGCTTTTCAGCAGCCATTGAGATATGGCGTCCGGGTCGCCCGAAGCGAGGGCTTTCTGCTTCATTTTGGCAATGCTCTGTCGCTTTGCGGCGATTTCGCCTCCCTCATTCGCTTTGCCCGCAGCTTCGAGTATCGGAGCCTTCTCTGTTTTAGCCGCTTCTGGTTCGATTGTTTGGGTTGTTTCCGTCTTTGGCCTTGCTAATCTCGATCGGAACACTTGATACATTTCCGTATATGCCTGCGGGTCTTGATCGAGCTGTAAAGCCGTCGTCCGCTGCACCGAAGGGGGAAGCGACTGGACATAACCCAGAATCGCCTGTTGCACCTTCGGATACTCCGGGTCAGCCTGAACTTGTGTCCTGAGCTGATTCAGAGTTTGCTGATGCGTCATCTGCCCCTGGTGCTGCTGCATAGGCTTGATAAACTTTTCTTCGACTTCCTTGAGCGTTTCCTGGCGAGTTTCCCACTTCAACTGCTCGATAGGGTCATCGAAGGTCGGCTTCTGCGGTTCTTGAGGCTGACGCTTTTTCTGGATCAAAGAGGCGACTTCCTGGGCCAGAATGGGATCTCTCTGAAAGAGGTTTACAAAGCCTTCGTAAGGTGCGATTCTCGCTTGCCTTTCCGCAAGGTCTTGTGTTTTCTTCGTGTAGTCAAATCCCATCTGTGCGAGATTTTTGATCTCGTCCAAGGGCATTTCGACTTCCTGCCCCTGCCATTTGATTCGCTCCTTCTTGACTTCGGGGGTTGCCTTCACGGGTGGGGTTGCCACAGTATCCTGTGACCCTTCCGCGAGAGTAAACGCCGGTTCCTTTTTGGGAGTATCGGCCTGCCCGATGTCCGCCATGATCTGATCCGCGATCATGTCTACCGCCGCTTCCACGGTCGGTTGGGTTGCTTCTGTTCCTTCCATTTCATGACTCCTTTCGGTTAGTCGTGGTTAATTGTCTCCCCTATCTGCTATACAGCCCAGACAGGGATTTTGTAATTCGTCGATCCGCCATTTTTTGCCTCCATTCTGTGAGTGGTTGAGTTTTTGAGTGCCTGCGCCAAGATATAGTCGGGGTACTCCGCTATGAGCGATTCGGCGGTTTCAAGGGCTTTGGGATAGTTACCCATTTTGTAGTGGGAGTAGCCATAGTTATACCTGGCGTCCCGGTCTTTCGGGTCTATCTCCATCGCTTTTTCAAAACACTTTATCGCCTCCGTAAAGTCATGATCCCTTTGTACCAGCGCGTGACCCTTATTGTGCCATGCCGCCTTATATTTCGGGTCAAGAGATATGATGCGTTCCCATGTCGAGATTGCGTCATCCCATCTCTTCAGGACCTGATTATGGGCGGCAAGCTGGTCAAGATTTCGTATGTCCGAAGGGTTGTCGGCAACGATCTGTTTGAGAAGCTCCAGGTATCTTTTCCCCTTATCGTCCTCTTTCATAAGGTCCAACCGGCCCGAATGGTGTATCGGAACCGGCGATGTGTCTATGAAGAGTCCGAGTTGGTAGGCCGATTCCTCGACCACTTCGTGAACCGGATACTGGAATCTGATCCTCTTGTCGTTCGGGAAAAGGCGGATCTTGGTTGATGGGAACCAGAATGGCCCCGCCTCGTCCGGGCCGTACTCTCCGGAGGAGTTTCGGTTTCCGGTCCAAAGGATGTTTTCCGTATAGTTTCGCGTTTCATATCTATATGCCGTGTTTGGGTAGAGATTGGTTCGATCAATCTCTGTGACCACTTCATCGGCGTCGAGGACGAAAATCCAATCCTTCGTTGCCTTTGAAAGCGAGAAGTTCCGGGCTGCCGAGAAGTCGTTGCACCACTCAAAAGTGTAGGTCTTTACCTTCGGGCTGTCATGTTCCTTGATAAGCTCCATCGTCTTGTCGGTCGAACCGGTATCCACAATGACCAGTTCATCCACAAGGGGGAGAATCCTGTCGAGACACCGTTCGATGACCTTCTCTTCGTCCTTTACGATCATACAACAGGAAATTGAAGTTTTTAGATGCTTCTCAAGGAACTTGGCCTTGTTTCGTTCAAGAAGTTCTTTAAGCCCCGGCCCCCAGGCATCGGAGCCAAAGTGGTGAACAAAAGTGTCTCCGGCGACATAGTTCACATACCCGGCTTGGAGTGCCCTTGCACAGAGGTCGTCGTCTTCAAAGTTCCCCGGCACAAACCTGTCATCGAACATCCCGATGGCGTCTATTACTTCTCGCTTGACCATGACGCAGAAGAACGGAAGCCGCCAATGTGAGAAGTATCTTCGTTTGAAGGCTTTCTTGAAGTCAGCCGCGAAGCCAAGCATCTCCGCAGGGGTTGAATACTTCCCTTCATTTACCTGCTGGATGCCGGAAACATTGTTGGTCATAGGACCGACAAAGGCTATCCCCGGCCGGGATTCAAGGCACTTCTTGAGCCCTGTGAGCCAGTTTGGAGTTACCAAAACATCGTTGTTCAGAAAGACAAGTGTGTCCCCTCTGGACATCTCGATACCCTGGTTTGTCGCCGGACCGGCCCCGATGTTCTTGGGGTTGCGAATGAGGATATAGTTCGGGTTCTTGGCGCACAGGTCGGCAAGGTATTCTTCTGTGCCGTCCGTGCTGCCGTTGTCCACGAAAATGACCTCGTATGGTTGTTCTGTAAACGATTTTAGGTGATCCATACACCCCTCTGTATATTCCCGCCTGTTGCAACAAACTATGATGATGCTTGTCAAGGGTTGTCCTTTCAATTAAAAAAGGCGCACCACCTTTTGGTGAAATGCGCCTCGGTTGTTCCGATAGCTTATGTGGCTATCGCTCAGAGTATTCCTCCAAGAAATCCCGTTCCATCTGTAGCTGCTTCTCTCTTGGCTTCTCCCTTACAGGGCTACAGGGGGAACCGTAGCATATCGTCCATTCAGGCATGTCCTTAGTCACCAGAGATCCCGCCCCAATGGAACACCCTTCTCCGATGGTGACTCCGGGCATGATGATCGACCCCATCCCGATGTGGGCATGACGGCCGATTATCACGTCCTTGCGTTTGTGGTTCCTGTACTTCTCTCCGAAGACCTTCAGGCCGATGAATCCGTTTCCCTCATAATCGTCCGTACAGGCCAGAATGATCCCCCCAGGGCCAATGGCGGAGAAGTCACCCATCTGTATCTTCCCACCCGCTTGAAGCGTGCAGTGAAGCGTTATGTGGCAAAACTCGCCTATTTCTACGCCCCGCCCGGACCCGTCAATGAACGTGAAGTCATCCACGACCGACTCTCTACCTATAGACACGTTCTCGGGGTAGATGATCTTCGCCAGCGAATGAATTGTTACGTTCTTGCCGAGATACTTATACATGGCGCCTCCCGAAGTCCTTTATGCTTTCAATCACCTTATCAACATCCTCTATCGACATGGCTTGGTGGATGGGAAGGTTTAGTGTGTGGGTACAGGCATAATCAGCACCAGGGAACGACCCCTTGGCCTTGAAGTATGTGATCCTGTGAAGCGGCCAATACCTGAAGGTCGTATAGACACCTTTCCAAAGAAGGAATCTTGCAAGCTCGTCTCGGTGCTTGGTTTGAATCCAGAACATATAATTCACTTCTTTCACATAGTCCTTTGGTTCTGGACAAAGAATCAGCCAATCAAGGGAACTTAACCCTTCTCGATATATTCGAGCAATTTTCTCTCGCCTATCAAGAAAATCAGGCAACTTCTTTATTTGTTCGTTCCCGATAGCCCCCGCAATGTCGTTCATTATCGCCCTTCTGCCGGGGCGGTTCACTTCATATTCCCACCATGAATTGTAGTCTGCTGAGTCAATTCCGCTACGTGTAGACCCCGGGAGGCCAAGGTAGAGATATTCCTTCGCCTTGTCTATCAGAAACGGGTTTTGAAGGTAAATCATCCCCCCATCCCCGGTAACAAGTATCTTCATGGCATCGAAAGACCATACGCCCATGTCCCCGATGGTTCCAACGGCCTCTTCTACATATATCGCGCCTGTAGCACAAGCAGCATCCTCGACAACAATGATTCCCCTGCTTTCACAAAGAGCCATGATTTCATCCATCTCGCAAGGGATCCCGCCATAGTGGGTCACATAGACCATCCTTGTGTGAGGGGTGATGGCCTTTTCAATATCGCTCGCCCTGACGTTCAGGGTTCGCGGATCAACATCGCAGAGCTTCAATTCCGCATCGGCGGCAAAGACGGCATTCCCGCAGGCCACGAATGAAATCGTCGGCACGATCACATCAAACCCCTGACACCGGAATAGCTGCGGAGCCAAGAAAATCCCTTCCGTGCAGCAGGTTGTAGAAGTGAAATGGCTTGCATCCTTCCCGTTCATCGCCGCGAACGCTTGCTCAAACTGCGCGACCTCCTTGCCTTTCCCGATCCAGTTGGAGGCAAACACCTTTCCTATCCTGTCGAGTTCTTCTTTCCCCAAACATGGCTGGAAGATGTTAATCATGCCATACCCCTCGTCTTTGCGGTCAAGGTTGCAATTTTGTTCCGGTCCCTGTCTACACGTTCTTTAAGGAGTTGCGCCTGTTCTTTCCACTTCTCGGTTTCCATAACCTGTGCTTCAAAGATCCCATGAAGTCTTTCGATCTCGGCTTCGAGTGCGGCGATCCTGGCCTTGTGTTTCTTTTCCTCTGAAAACTGGTCTTTTCTCAATACCTGGCCGCTGTATTCGACTGTCATAAGATTCCTTTCACGGGTTCTCCGTCAAGTTGTGCCTTCGCCTGTCCCCCGAGGGTAATGTCGGCCATGACCCTTTGTATCGGGATATAGAGCGAAAGCCTCTGCGCCTGTAGGACAGTGAAGTTTTCTACCGCTGTAGGGGCGAGCCCGGCGATGGCGTTGCAAATCTCTTCGTCAAGCTCTTTCATCACCCTCTCAAAATACCCTTCGCGTTTCACGAAGTCCCAAAACTGCTGTGCCGCTATCCCCCTGTCTCGTTGCGCTTCTAGCTTTTTGATCTGGTCTGGTTCCATAATCACCTCGAAAATAGATTCATAATAGTGTCTATTCCTAAGTTCAGAAGCCCACCGCCTAACCTTGAAGGTACAAGATATTCAAGAGGGTTCATGGACTCCTCCACCGCGCCACCGTATTTCTTTTCCATCTCGCGCTTTTTCATTTGTTCTGCCGCCAGTATTGCACCCACCGGCGCACCCACCCCCATCTTCACGATAGCATCTTTCAGGGGTATCCCTTCGCCAGCGTAGGGCATCTTTGACGCTCTTTGAGCTTCAGACAACCCCATTCGGGCGGCAGTATCGCGGGCTTCGATTTCACCGGCGAGGCTGCGGTATGCTTCTTGTGGGTCTTGACGCTTTAACTTATCCTTTAATTGAGCCATTTCAAGTTGGATGGAATTAAGTTTATCGGTCTTATCCCACTGCTCAGACATTGTTTTGGGCTGCAATCGTTGCAAATCTTTCCATTGTTGTTCTAATTCTATCAACCGAGGATGAGGTTCATTTAGTATAGAACCCATTTCTGTCGGACTCCCTCCCCTTGCCCATCCTTCTTTCTCTTGGATAGCGTGTTGGATTTCGTGGAGGAGGGTTGGCTTTATTTCTTCAGATGATAGTTTATCGCCTAAATAAATATGTTCGTTTAGATAGGCACCGCCCTTTCTGCCAGGGTCCTTTGTCACTAAAACATTTCCCAAAAACGGATACTCGTAATATAAGCGTGGGTGTTCAAAAACATCTGGGATGAGGCCGCTCTTAAAATGTTCCATGTCGCGCAGTGGAACAACCTGCTTTCCCATTAAATTCGAGTTTATTGTTCTAATGCCAACCGCCCCCGCGTCGCTTATCTCTGCCCTCTCCATCTTATCCATCAGGTTTGTGAACTTACGAAGGGCAGGGTTGTTCCAGCCAGTAGCCTTCGGGCCGATATACATGGCTTCAGTAGTATCCGGTTTGGCGAGTTCGTAGGCTCCGAGGAGGCCGAGACCTGAAAGTCCTAACTTTTTTATATCCGATATATATTTTGCCGGTATCTCCTCTTGGATGGCAGTGTCTCTAACCCCAACTTTTGTTTGATTCAATAAATTACGATCCCAAAAAATATATGAATCACCAATACCCTCTACTTCATTTGGGTATTTTATTGAATCAAATCCTCTTTTTTCAAGTTCATTAGATATAATTTTTTTCATATCTTCCATGGAGGCCGCTTTTTCAAGTTTTTTTCTTACATCCCAATACTCTTTTTTAGTCGCATCAAAAACACCCCCCCCATATGATAGGGCATCAAGAGAATCCAGGGCGTCATAATCCCAATTCGCATCTCTTGTCGCCACTGCTGGAGATTTTATTCCAACATCAACCTCTTCAATTTTCCCCATTTTGTGCATTGCTTCGGCCTGTTTTTTTGTCCCCACATGAACCCATTTTGACGGTGAAATTATCCGATCATATATTCCGCCACCCAAACGAGAGCCATGATATAATTTCATGGCTTCCGATTCTTCAGGCGACATGGCCATCCCGCCTGCTGCGGCGGCTATGGCTCGTTTTAACCAAGGAGATTCAAGTAACCCCATAATCACCCCATTGGCGGTCCGTTAGGTTGTGGTCCCTGGGGCGGCCCCTGCTGCCCCATCATCTGCTGCTGTGCCATTTGCTGCTGTTGCATCATCTGTTGTTGCTGTTGCATCTGTTGCTGTTGGATAAACTCCTGTTCCGAAACCATCAGGTCGTCCACGTTTATATTGAGCTGAGAGAACTTCTTTTTCTGCGCCTTCAAGATGTGCAGCGGGGTCATAATGCCCATCTGCATCCCGGCCTGGGTTCCGAACTGTACCAGAAGATCAAGCTGATTCGCGGTCTGCTGTTTCTCGGCAGGACTTACGCCGATGTCGATTTCGATGTCATACTCTCCATCGAGGTCTTCGGGGTTCACCACAAGGTCTGTCCCGAAAAGTCTTATCGGGTCCTGCCCCCGCCACTTCTGGTTGATAAAGATGAAGTCCCTTATAAGCCCCGTAAGAGGCCCGTTGCCGAGGAGTTTGGCCGACATTCGGATTCGTTTCATGGAAGCCTGTGAAATAAGCGAAATCCCGGTTGCGGTTTTGTTCAGGCTCTGCGCGTCCATCCCCTGATTGTACCGGGACATGCCGGTTTTTTCTTCGTTCTCGCCCTTAAGGAGTTCCCATGCCTTCAAAATGAACTGGTCCGGGGGCTGGACAGGGACTTCGCCTATCTTGCCTGGGTCGCCAAGGATGGCGTCAAAGGGTTTCCGGGTCGTAAGCATCTGTTGAAGTCTCGGGTCGTTGGTGATCGGGTTCCGGTAGGTGCTCATTGCGGCGGAGTCCTGGATGAACCTCAGAAGGTTGGTCATAATCTTCTGGTCGTTATCGAGGATGCTCGGTGGAGCGATACCGTGTACTTTGTGCGGCTCCGGTATCATGGACCCCAAGCGGAAAGGAGGGCGCCGGTAGGGGTTTTCCTCCACCTGAGCAACAATCTCTTCCTCGATAATGACGACAATACAGTGTTCCAGAAGTCCGTCATTGTCTATGTCAAGCTTGCAGTAGCATTCCCGAACGGAATATTCCCTTCCAAGGATGTCTTTTCGATCTGAATCGGTGGACTGCTGCGAAAGTTCGTCAAAAGTGAACTTAACAGCCAGTTCATCGAACTTTTCGGCAAACACATCACCCCCGCCAGCCTTCTCTTTGCATTGGGAATAGGTTCCTTTTCGGTATATCCCGGCCTTTTCTCGCTTGTGGATCTCATTAAGCGACAACTTCACCTGGTGATAGACCAGCCTCCCGTCCAAAGACCCCCAGGCATCGGTTTTGCAATCCGCAGAATAGAACAATTCCCACGGGGGGACGACTTCAAACGACGGCCCGGCATAGAACACGTCCTTGCGGGCCACCTTCACCTTCTCATAGTAGGTTTCCGGGGGAGTCCCGAGCATCGGATCGCCCGCCGTCTGAGCTTCGGTATACTTGGTCACCTGTTTTGAAGGATCTTGGGCGAGGGCGAGCATCTCATCGGTTGAAAGCCGATCGTAGGATTCGGTTACAATGTCGTAATCTTCCCTGTAGCAACACTTGAAGATGCCGTAATGATACACCCCGGCATTGAAAAGGAAGTCATACAGCCGTCTGTAACCGTCCTGTTTGCGAAACATTTGGTAGTGGATCAGCTTTTGGAACTTGGTTGCCCGGTCGTGGTTGTCGGATTTGAGCGTAAAGAAGTCTTCGCTGAAGATTTCGATCAGGGTCGAGATGTTCCCCTGGTGATTTGACCACACGATAGGGGCGACGGATTGCGCCCATCCCTCTCTTTCGTTCCCGTAGAGGTCGCCGCGGAAAAGGTTATAGTAGGTCTCCCGCTGCGCTGCCAAGTCTTCCTGAATACTCTTTGCCCTGTCGATGTCCGATTTCAGGATTTCAAGAATATCATCATCCTTTATCTTTATATTGTCAGCCATAGTCCCTCACCATTTATGACTCTTCTCTTCCTTTACGTTCACTATCTGCCCGGCTTCAAGCGTCACCGTTACCTTCCCCCAATAGTCCTTGGCGACCATCTCCGTGAGAACCCTTATCAGTCTGTCAAGCCGCTTTTCCTTGTCGCTCACAGCACCACGCTCCGCCCAGCCTGTTTCGCCCTGAGCTCCGGATACCATTGCGTGTCCTTCAATGCCGCCCTGTAGAGGCATTCCGTAAAATCATCATCCTTCTTTTCGGGCTTCAAGTCTGCGCTTTCCGGATCGAACATCAGGTTCTCGACTTGTTCGATGGTCTTCACGCAGTCCTTAAAAAAGAAAAGCCCTGGCATTTCGTTTTCTGTCCAGAGCAAATTATTCACGATCGAGATTCCAACAGCCTTGTCTTTCGAGGCCGTACCCAAAGGATACCCCCTGGAAGCGAATACGGTGGACATGATCGAGAACACGTCTATGTCGTTATCTTCTCCGCCCTTTGAAAGCGGGTCGATCTCAATCGTGTTCACCCTTCCATAGTCTCTTTCTTTGATCTTTCTGAGAATCTCCTCTGCCATAAACTTCGGATTCCCCCGGTCCCATATCTCGTCACAGACGTACTTGAACCCGTTCCTAAGGGTTGCCAGGAAAAGAACCGCCCATTTCTTTGAGGGGTGAAAGTCGATCTGAATGTCCACCAAAGCATCAAGGGGGATCTTGAATCTATCCTTTATATGTTGGTGTCTATCGAATTTGGGAAAAACCAGCGAGGACATATAGGCTGGTTTCCCATAAAGCCGCGCCTGCTTTTCGTCTTCGGAAAGCACCTTAGCAAACTGTTCCACACCTTCCTTGGTGATTCCAAACCCGACGTTACTGAAGATGTCCCCGGAGATGTTGAAGATCGACATATCGGGTTCACCATTAGGAAGCGTCGCCTTAATGACCTCGCGGTGAATCCACGCTTCCTTTAATAGTGTCATGCAAAACAGTTCCCGGCCTTTTCGGTCGATAAGACCTCTGGCGCAGGCAATCCTGACGTTTCTCTTGGGTGGTTCGTCATAAACAACCAAATCCCCCGACCAACCCTCGAAAACATCCGAATCCTGCACGTTCGACATAATCTCTATCGAACCCTTTCGAGAACAAGTCCAAAGATAATCGACCCCCTGATTGTTCTTCTTGGTTTCCAAGGCCGCCGCCTTGGGCCACCAGTATTTCAACGCAGGCTCCACAACTGCTTTTACATGAGATTCCCACGCCTGCCCGACATACCTCACCTTCCTCACTTCACGATGAGGAAACGTGATCTTCTCCCCACTCCAGGGCCATTCACCAAGGACCGTAGCAATAGCGACAATCGCCCCAATACTTGTTTTCCCGATCCGGTTCGCACCAACGTAAGTGAATACCTTAAACCTCTGATCCTTCCATGCTTCCAAAAGCTGCTTCTGAAGCGGGTTCGCCTCTCGCATCTCAGGGTAAACCGGGTCCCTGCGAGTATTAAACACAATGATCCGATTGTCCGCCAGGATATTGTTGTAAGCCTTTATCTTCTCCGCCTCAGTTAATTCAGCCATCACACGTACAATTCATGTTCAAAGACTTACACCTCAAACAAGTATCTCCTGGCCGCAAACCTAACCTCTGGCACCGGGCCACCCCGCTTTCCTTTATAAAAGGCTTCGGAGTAGGCACATGAGAGAGCTTCACGGGGCCTGACTCCAAGGGAACCACTGCGGGCGCGGTCGATACCTTCATTGTAAGGTCCCCATCTAACTTCGCCAATATCCACTTCGCTATCCCCCCATACGGCCCCGCCGCCTCATGCAACCGCCTAACATCCTCCACACCCAACCTACAATTCACCTGACTCCCCTTCATGTATATACACCCCCCTTACTTTTAGTATAGTCTATACAGAAATGTATATACAGATGTCAAATTATTTCTTCTTTTTCTCAAGGGCTATCGCCACCACCTGCTTCCGCGGCTTCCCCGCCCTCACTAACTCCCTGATGTTCCGGCTCACAACCCCCCTGGAAGTACCCCGCCCTAACGGCATACAACAACCCCCCATATGACATC